>Ga0268278_1000098_pt1 | contig 64242 bp, 57 predicted proteins | sample saktaG_3_FD_190135 | JGI IMG/M metagenome (GOLD analysis project Ga0268278, IMG submission 190135) | Saline water microbial communities from Sakinaw Lake, British Columbia, Canada - sak_2010_1_5_55m | ecosystem: Environmental > Aquatic > Non-marine Saline and Alkaline > Saline ...
GACATTTATTATCCCCATCATAAAGTCTGGATATGGTTCAGCAATAAAAGTCTTGTCTCTGGTAATATTCCTTACTTCTCCAACAGCTAAATCAACCTCAAGGATATCACCACCTCCAGTTTTATCTACAGCCTCACTGCATTCCAGGAGCGGCAGCCCAATATTAATGGCATTCCGAAAGAATATACGGGCAAAGCTCTTGGCAACGACACAGGATATACCAGCAGCTTTGATAGCCACAGGAGCATGCTCCCGGGAAGAGCCGCAGCCAAAATTGGTATCAGCCACGATAATGTCTCCAGGCTCGACCCTGTTCAGGAATTCGAAGTCCATATCTTCCATACAGTGCTTAGCCAGCTCCTCAGGCTCCGAGACATTAAGATACCGAGCCGGAATGATAGCATCCGTATCCACATTAGCACCATATTTATGAACTTTACCTCTCAATCTCAAATCATCACCTCTCTTTGCAATCAAATAGACCGAGTTCCACGTAATTCACTATGAAGTTGTGGCTTAACCATTACAACCATAGGTAGAATCTGCCCCTATGCTCCACCCATCCAGCCAAACCATGTTCTTTAATCTTTCCCAAATTCTTCCGAGGAGTATCACCGTGTAATGGTTTAAGAAACTCAAACTTCCCACATGCCTCAAATTCATCGCATTCCCAACAACCTTCAAGGCCTTTCAACCGAACACATGCTTTGATCTCACAAGGTTGTAAGCAGCCATCACCACCAGCTCTACAAGGAGCATCGCACTTTAATTTAACTATTGCATCCAGGACATCACGAAATTCGTCATAATGTCCAAGCTCTTTCACAGAAGCAGTCTCGGCTTCCGCATATTTATCAAACACTACTCTCTGCAGTTCACTATTCAAGTCGCGTGCCAAATCGGCAAATTTGCTCTTATAGCGGATGCAATCACCGCAATACAAACCACAATATGCAGTCAGTTCAATTTCCTTGTTGCTCATTTCTGCGCCATGCTCCCTCAGCTTAGCTGTCTCACAGCCCTAGCCTACGATCTCCTTCAAGCTGACATTCTCACCCAGCAATTGAATGTAAGCAGCTAGTACTCAATCATGTATCCTTTCGGAAAGCCGAAATCCAGCCCTGTGCCCACCACACTCTCGCAGTGCGGGCAAAGGACAGGTTGCTCCGGGTCGGTAACAAGGCTATGCCTTGCACTACATTCACGGTAACCCAACCCGTCCCAAACCCACTCCTCTGTCATCAAAGCTGTAAACCAAATAGTATCCAAGATTCTCCCACAATTCTTGCAACGTTTCCTTCTAGACATTTCCTTACTAACCATTCCTTACATCTCCTTCCTCACGAGCGGAACCTACTTGCATCCCGATCCTGCCTGCCCTTGAGCTTTCCAGTTCGGCAAGTTGAAACAGGTAAGGCAAACGCCTTTTTACCTTCTCCACGAACTTTTCATCTTCGAATATTTCTATCAAACGACTTGATATCACTAGCCTACAACCTCCTCAGGACTGGCAATTCTGCCCAAAATGGCGCTGGCGGCGGCTACTGCCGGGTTGGCTAAGTAGACTTCTGACTGAGGGCTGCCCATTCTGCTGACAAAGTTTCGGTTGGTTGTTGAGAGGCAGCGCTCGCCAGCTGCCACGGAAAAACTATATTTCTTCAACTCCAAACTGGGCACAGACTATAAAAAATCCTCCATTTACCTCTTTGAAATATATCCTCACCTTTTTCCCTTCATGAAAAATCGGCTGGTCTTCTACCACTTGGCTAATTTCTCCGACAGTTCCACCAGAAGTTACAATCTGAAGTTTATTTTCTGTAAATGGGATTCCTTTAACATATCTTTCAATCGTCAGATCGGTATAGGTAAAAATAGAAGTTCTTTCCTCATTCCATCTACTTTCTACTTTTTCAACAGTTCCTTCGATTATGTAATCGGCTGTTTCAGTTATGTAAGATTTATCAGCACATTCTTTCACCAGCATTCCAGCCCCACCGGATTGTTTTACTACAATTTGCCCTTCAGGCGATGGCGCAGCCGTGCCTGCACCAGAACACGCAACTAAACCAATCCCTACAATGGCCAGCACGCAAACCGCCAAAATTGTATAAATAAACTTTGGCAACTATACCCTCATAGCAAGTAAAGGAGGTACACAATGAGTAAATCTATTGCGAAAAGGCGACGCCAGCTTGTTTCAATTACACTCATTATCTTATCTATTTATACCTTATCTTTAGCATTAGGCATCTTATATAGCCTTGTGATTCCCTTTACTTGTTCAATAATAGGGCTTACTTTAGGAATTTGGTTAATAAGGGTAGGGAGGAAAGAATCACAATGCCCACAAAATAGCCCCCATTATCAATCCAAGAACAGAAGTAATTATCACAGAATACACGGCTTGACCCAAATCAATAACATCAATAAAGAAAAGAAAGGCAGTAATAATAAGAGTGCCCCCACTAACAACTGTCAGTATTATTCCAATAGCATTACGCACAGTAAACCTCCAATGGGAGAATCATGACTATTATAAACTTCCCCCGACGTGTGTCAATACCTATTGCGTCATGTGGTAGAATAAGTCAAACTTTTTATTTTTCATCGTAATAGCGATATGAAAATATGCGAACTGTTGAAGGCATTTAGTGAAGTGTCACAGATGATGTTATACGAAATTTGGTAATTATATCTCATTTTTGTTGTCATTTGGCAATTTATCAGTTTGTTTTTGAGCTGCCTGCTTCACTCTCTTATGGAGAGGAACATAATTTTCCGATAAAATATGTCCATTTACGAAATCACAAACGAATCCCTTTCCATCTAAAAGCTCAACAAAGGCCTTTCCCTTATCTGTTAGAATAATTACGTCGCCTGAAACTTCAGCATAGCCCAATCTAATGAAAGTCGAAACGCCATGTTCTACAGAAAAAGACTGTGTGCTGATGCCGGTGCCAGTTTGTTTGTTATGCCCCTCAACATCGGATTGTTCGTATCTGCCCAAAGGTTTGGGAGCCTTAGTCAAAGACATCAGTGCATACAGGTCACCTTCTTTCTCAGCAGATAGCAAAACATCTATCATTAGTTCAAAATCGTCTCTATAGATTACCTTGTAATCCCTCAATATATTTTCTAGAGTCTTTCTCAGTTGATTTTCGTAAGCGGTCTTCCCCGAAATAGTATCTTCGTACTTTATGATTCTAAAGTGGGATATATCGAATGGAATACCTTTGTACTCTTCATGCGTAATCATGATTGTCTGTTTTCTTTTTAGTGTGTGGGACGTACCAAGTTCATAAAATACATTGGCATTTCTCCCAGAGATGTCCGCAATAATTACTGCTGCTTGATCTATGGCCGCTATGATGTCGTCTAATATAGGATTTGTTGTGAAAATTTCGTCAGCTCTCTGGACTTCTAAACCAAACTCATTGCAAACAGGCTTAGTACAGAACTCATAGACGTCATCTGCGATTTTGTCATTGAATGGCATAATCACAAAAGCCCTCTTCATTATTATCCTCCAAGCTTAACACCAAATTTCATATAACAGCGGCATATACGAGCTTAAAGCTCTCTAATCCGACTTAGTCTTTTTTGTTTCACTCCTTTAGTCCTTACTTTCCTCGTAGCGCCTTCTAGCACCTCATAAACTCGTCCATCTGCTTCTGCCGCTCAGCAAATTGTGTAGACAAACCCGAGCGTATTTCGTCTTCAAGGGCCTTGAAGCCAGCACGGACAAGGCGGCTGAGTACCTCAGTATCACTCTCACCAAGTTTTGCCTCTCGAGCCAGCTCAATTCCCTTAATAGTCTCCTCAGTGACTTCCACTGTCCGCACGCGTGGTGGAAAATGATCTGGTGCTATGCCATTCATATGCCATCGTGGGATGCCGATAACCCGTTGCCCATTTTTGTCCTTCGCGAAGCAAAGCTCAGGATTATTATAAACCCTGTCCCTAATATTCTTTTCGATCGTTTGGGCAAGTGATTGGATTTGGTCTCTGGCACTACTCGTAACCATTCTCCTCTCAATAGCACGCCCGGCTATCTCCCTAGAGGTCAAATAGCGATTCTCCTCTTGGAGTATCTGATGTGCAGCTTCCTGTATTGTCATGACATCCTCCTGGTTGTTATTATTTAAGATAATAATACAACAAACCAGAAAGGTTGTCAACCCTCAATACTTTAGCCCGCAATCTCCTCAGGGCTGGCGATTTTTCCCAAGATGGCGCTGGCAGCAGCTACTGCCGGGTTGGCTAAATAGACTTCAGACTGAGGGCTGCCCATCCTACCCACGAAGTTTCGGTTGGTTGTTGAAAGGCAGCGTTCGCCAGCAGCAAGAACTCCCATATAGCCACCGAGACATGGACCGCAGGTAGGCGTGCTGACTGCCGCCCCAGCTTTGATGAAAGTCTCTATTAGCCCTTCCCGCAATGAATCAAGATAAACCTGCTGAGTGCCAGGGATAATGATGCATCTCAATTCAGAACTGACCTGTCTGCCTTTAAGCACTTTGGCAGCCAGTCTCAAGTCGTCGAGACGCCCGTTGGTGCAACTGCCAATCACTACCTGGTCAATCTTTATGTCAACTAACTGCCCTACCGGCTTCACATTGGATGGCAGATGAGGAAGAGCTACCTGAGGTTCAATTTTGGATACATCATACTCAATTACACTGGCATATTCCTCATTGTCATCAGGCTGGTATATTTGGTAAGAATGCTTTGCTCTGGCCTTAACATATTTCTGCGTTTTATCATCCACTCTGAAGATACCAGCTTTAGCCCCGGCTTCGATTGCCATGTTCGCCATGGTAAAGCGTCCGTCAATGGGCAGGGCATCAATTGCCTCGCCGACAAGCTCCATTGTTGAGTAAAGGGCACCATCAACCCCAATGTCACCGATGGTATAAAGGATAAGGTCTTTGCCGCCAACCCACTCCCCAGGTTTCCCGTGATAGACGAACTTGATAGTTGGCGGCACTTTCATCCATATCTCGCCGGTAGCCATTGCCACAGCGATATCAGTCGACCCCATACCTGTGGCAAATGCCCCTAAAGCCCCGTATGTGCAGGTATGAGAATCAGCACCAATAACTACCTCTCCGGGCAAGACCAAGCCTTGCTCAGGTAAAAGTACATGTTCAATGCCCATTCGCCCAACTTCAAAATAGATTAAATCGTGCTCCCGAGCAAACTCACGCATCGTCTTGGCCTGTTCAGCAGAGGGTATGTCCTTATTGGGACAAAAATGGTCGGGGACCATCACTATCTTTTCGGGGTCAAAGACTTTGCTAACTCCCAGTCGTTGGAACTCCTTTATAGCTAGTGGAGCGGTAACATCATTTGACAATACTAAATCGACCCTGACATTTATGAACTCGCCAGGGTTGACTTTGTCCCTACCTGAATGAGCAGCTAAAATCTTCTCAGCTAAAGTCAAAGCACAACTTCCTCTAATTCTTACTTCATCCTCGAATTTTCGGAATCATCAATATACCCGTTGCGATGAGAGCGACAAGGAATGATACCAGGTACATACCGGCACCGGCGGCTAGACCTACAGATGCCGTAACCCAGATAGTGGCTGCAGTAGTCAAGCCAGCCACCCTATCTGCGGTACGGAAGATAACCCCAGCACCGATGAAACCAATCCCAGCCACTACCCCGGCGGCAACCCGTGAGGGGTCTACTCCATCACCAAAACCGAAAATCGAAGCCACTGTAAAAAGAGCAGTTCCCAGGGCAATTAAGGAGTGCGTGCGCAGTCCAGCCGGCTTCTTAGCCCGCTCTCGCTGATAGCCGATACCAGCCCCAAGAGCCGTTGCCAGAAGCAAGCGTAAAATGATTTCTAGCTCTGGATTCATCGAAATTTCTCATTCGTGTCTTGCTTTCCTAGCTGCCAGGAGACGATTCAGTGCATTTATATAGGCTTTAGCGCTAGCAACCATAATATCGGTGGAAGCACCGCGCCCTGTATAAGTCACTCCACCGCTTTCGATTCTTATCAGCACCTCCCCAATAGCATCAATGCCTTCGGTCACCGATTTCACGGTGAACTCAGTAAGCTCATTCGGTATTCTAACTATACGATTGATAGCTTTATATACAGCATCTACTGGCCCGGTACCCAACGCAGCATCTGCCAGAGTTTGACCGTCAGGAGCGATGAGCCTTACTGTAGCTGTGGGAATACTATGGTCACCACAGGAAACCTCGACATGGTCAAGATGGTAAACCTCAGAGACAGTGCGCAATTCCTCAGCTATCAGAGACTCGATATCCCGGTCAGTGACCTCACGTTTTTTACCAGACAGTTCTTTAAAGGCCTGGAAAGCACGGCTAAGAGCTTCTTCATCCAGTATATAGCCAAGTTCAGCCAACCGTTCCTTGAAAGCATGTCGACCGCTTAGCTTGCCCAAGACAAGGCTGCTGGCTGGAATACCAACTGACCTTGGGTCCATAATCTCATAAGTAATCGCCTTCTTAATCACCCCATCCTGGTGAATACCCGATTGATGACGGAAGGCATTGATACCGATGATAGCCTTGTTGGGCTGGACTATGAAACCCGTAAGCTCGCTTACCAGCCGGCTTGTTTTATAAATCTGTGTGGTATCAACATTTGTAGTCAGGTTGAAAAAATCACTTCGGGTTTTAAGTGCCATGACAATCTCTTCCAGGGAAGCATTGCCGGCTCGTTCACCAATTCCGTTAATAGTACATTCAACCTGTCTAGCTCCTCTTCGTATCGCCTCAAGGCTATTAGCTACTGCCAATCCCAAATCATTGTGGCAATGAATGCTAACTACAGCTTTGTTAATATTGGGCACATTCTTGAAGATGCCTTCAATTAAATCGCCAAACTCCTGGGGGATAGCATAGCCCACGGTATCTGGAATATTCACTGTAGTTGCTCCAGCTCCAATTACCGCCTCCAGTATCTGGTAAATATATGCGGGTTCAGTGCGGCTGGCATCCATAGGCGAGAATTCTACATCCTCTGCATATCTCTTAGCTCGAGCTACCATATCGCGAGAAATTTCCAAAATTTCCTCACGGCTCTTCTTAAGCTGATAAAGAAGATGAATATCCGAGGCTGAGAGAAAAACATGAATCCTGGGGCTTTTAGCCTCCTTTATTGCCTCCCATGCCCTATCTATAGCTTCAGCATTGGCATGAGCCAAAGCACAGACAGTTGAGCCCTGGATTTCCTTAGCGATGAGCTGAACTGCCTCAAAATCGCCGGGCGAGCTTATGGGAAAGCCAGCTTCAATAACATCAACACCAAGCTTCTCCAACTGCTTGGCAATCTCTAGCTTCTCTCGGGTGCTCAAGCCAGCTCCAGCCGCCTGTTCCCCATCCCGCAGAGTAGTATCAAAGATAATAATTCTATCCATATAGTCTATTCCCAATATATGCCATACGCATGCTTATCACTTCAACCACGGCATCATTTTCCTGAGCTTCTTGCCAACAACTTCAATCTCGTGTTCAGCATCCTGCCGTCTCAGGGCATTGTAGACAGGGCGCCCCGCCTGGTTCTCCAAAATCCATTCTTTGGCAAAGCTGCCATCCTGAATTTCAGCCAGAATCTGTTGCATCTCATCTTTGACCATATCATCTATAACTCGTGGTCCCCGGGTATAGTCGCCATACTCAGCAGTATCACTCACTGAGTAGCGCATATAGCTCAAGCCACCTTGATACATAAGGTCAACGATAAGCTTAAGTTCATGGAAGCACTCGAAATAGGCAATCTCTGGCTGGTAGCCAGCTTCGACAAGTGTTTCAAATCCTGCCTTAACCAAGGAAGTAACTCCACCACAGAGCACCGTCTGTTCACCAAAAAGGTCGGTCTCAGTTTCCTCGGCGAAGGTAGTTTCCAAAACACCAGCTCGAGCACAGCCAATGCCCTTAGCATAGGCTAAGGCAATATCCTTCGCCTTGCCTGAGGCATCCTGGTGGACTGCCACAAGAGCCGGAGCTCCTGAGCCTTCGGTGTAAAGCTGCCGCAACATATGTCCTGGGCACTTGGGAGCAATCATAGTAACATCCACATCAGAAGATGGCACTATTTGCCCGAAATGAATATTAAAGCCGTGGGCGAACATCAGCATTTTGCCTACCGATAGCTCCTTTTTAATTGATTCATGGTAGATCACAGATTGCAAAGTATCCGGGGCAAGCATAACAATTATATTTGCCTCCCTGGCTACTTCAGCAGCGTCGGTCACTTTAAAACCGGCCTTCTGGGCGTTTTTCCAGCCTTCAGTGTCTCTGGCTTCAGCAACAATTACCTGACAGCCACTGTCTCTTAAGTTCTGAGCATGGGCATGCCCTTGACTGCCAAAACCGATGATGCCAATTGTCTTTCCTTTAAGCAAGTCAAAATTAGCATCCTTGTCGTAATAAATTTTAGCCATAATACCTCCCTTCAAATTTTCCTAACCGACCTGCCGGATTTGAGTATTTCTGTACTATTACCAGTCTGGTGGGCTTTCAGCTTCTGAGGATAGCGGTTTCGATGGTTGCTCTGGCATCCTTATCTCCTCTACCAGCAGCGGGGCAACGCTACCACGAGGCAGGGCAATGCGACCAGTTCTAGCCATCTCCTTAATGCCAAAGCCACGCAGAAGCTCCAGCAAGGAATCAACTTTTTCCTCGTCCCCAGTAACCTCTACTATCACGGAATCGGCAGAAACATCAACTATATTAGCTCTGAAAATGTCTACAATCTGGATGATTTCACTTCTGGTGGAAGCAGTAGTCTTGACCTTAAGCAAGGCTAACTCGCGAGCCACAGGGTTATTGTTAGTTATGTCAACTATCTTAACTACCTCGATAACCTTGTCTAGCTGTTTCCTGACTTGCTCTATTTTGGCATCGTCGCCGTGTACCACAAAAGTCATCCGGGATAAGTTGGGTTGCTCAGTGTGTCCAACAGCGATGCTATCGATATTGAAGTTACGCCGACGTAAAAGACTGGACACCCGGTTTAGAACTCCAGGTTTGTCCTCTACTAAAGCAACCAAAATATGCTCTGCTGTAGCCACTGCCCTCGCCTCCATCTTATTTTCTTCTAGTCTTACTAGCTTGAAGGGGTCACTATCTCCGGCTTTGGCATTTCAATAGCCTGGACCAGAGTCGCCCCCGGTGGTACTATGGGGAAAACATTCTCCTCAGGCTCAACAACAAAGTCAATCAAGAACGGGCCTTGATGTTCCATTGCCTTCTCTATAGCTGAGGTCACCTCTCTTTTATCTTTCACTCTCAGTGCGGGAAGGCCATAAGCTTCCGCAATCTTGACAAAGTCTGGGCCTGAAAGCTGCGTGTGAACATAGCGACGTTTATAAAATAGTTCCTGCCATTGCCTCACCATCCCCAAGTAGCCATTGTTGATAATAGCTATTTTGACATCGATGTTTTCCTGGACTATCGTAGCTAATTCCTGTATAGTCATCTGGAAGCCACCATCACCAGCGATGCACCAAACCGTTTCGTCAGGACGGCCGACCTTTGCCCCAACAGCCCCAGGAAGCTCAAAACCCATGGTGCCTAAGCCGCCTGAGGAAATTAAGCCATTTGGTTTATCATAAAAGAAAAATTGAGCCGCCCACATCTGGTTCTGGCCGACACCAGTAACTATAATAGCATTACCCTGGGTAACTTCATAAATCTGGCGAATAACGTATTGAGGCAAGAGCCCCTCACTATCCCTAATTTCTATTGCCGGGTGTTCTTGTCGCCATTGGTCCAGTTGATTAAACCAGTCTATATGGTCGCGTGGCACAATCTGCTTATTTAGCGCTTCAAGGATATTTTTGACATCACCAACAATCGGCACATCCACTCGCACATTCTTACCTATCTCAGCCGGGTCAATATCAATATGGATAACACTAGCTCGTGGCGCAAAGGCACTAACTATCCCGGTAGCCCTGTCATCAAACCTCATTCCAATAGCAATAATGACATCAGCATTATCTACAGCCTTGTTAGCGTAAGCCATGCCATGCATTCCTAACATCCCAAAGCTTAATACATGAGTCTCCGGGAAACAGCCGATGCCAAGCAGGGTGGTAATCACTGGTATCTGTGCTTTCTCAGCCAGCTCTCTAAGCTCAGCGAAAGCCTGTGAAATTATTACCCCTCTGCCAGCAATAATGATGGGACGCACAGCCCCGTTCGTCATTTCAGCCGCTCTCTTAATTTGGGCTGGGTGCCCGAAGAGCGTCGGCTTATAACCAGGCAGATCAACTTTCTCTGGATAGACAAATTCTGCCTCCTGCTGGAAAATATCACGTGGAATATCAATCAGAACCGGGCCTGGCTTGCCAGCCTGGGCAATATAGAAAGCTTCTTTAACTACCCTGGCTAGTTCTCCAACATCAAGGACGAGGTGATTATGCTTGGTAATAGGAAGAGTAATACCAGTGATATCTATCTCTTGAAAAGCATCTTTGCCAATGAAAGGTGTAGCTACCTGGCCAGTGATAGCTACTATCGGAGACGAATCAAGGCAGGCATTAGCAATTCCAGTCACCAAGTTAGTAGCCCCTGGCCCTGAGGTGGCTAGACATACCCCTGCTTTCCCCGTAGCTCGGGCATAGCTATCAGCAGCATGGGCTGCACATTGCTCATGACGGACTAAAATGTGTCTTAGCTGTGGATACTGCGGGAGGGTGTCATACAACGGCAGCACAGTACCACCTGGATAGCCGAAAATAACCTCTACTCCTTCTTTAATTAAACTCTCACACAGAATCTGGGCACCGGTCTTCTTCATTGACATCCCCTACTTTACAAATACTGCTCCGCTATTGGCTGAGCTTACTGCTTCAGCATAGCGCTTAAGATAACCTTCCTTCACCTTCGGCTCAAATTTGGGCAACCGGGCTAGCCGCTTGCTTATCTCCACCTCATCTATCTCTATATTAAGCTTACGAGCTGGAATATCAATCTTAATGATATCACCATCTTGCACCGCAGCGATAGGACCGCCACTGGCTGCCTCAGGTGAAACATGGCCAATAGCTGCTCCGCGAGTAGCGCCAGAGAAACGTCCGTCAGTGATAAGAGCCACTTCTTTATCCATACCCATCCCACTAAGAAGCGAAGTTGGGGTTAGCATCTCACGCATACCCGGCCCTCCCTTCGGTCCCTCATAACGAATAACAACTATTTCCCCAGACTTGATTTTCCCCTTCATTATCGCCGTAGTAGCCGCTTCTTCATCATCAAAAACTCGAGCTGGCCCCTGATGGACAAGCATTTCGGGAGCTACAGCAGCGCTTTTTACCACACCACCTTCAGGAGCCAAGTTCCCAAAAAGGATAGCCAGACCACCTGTAGACGAATAAGGGTCAGAGACTGAACGTATTATCTCTCGGTTTTTAACCTTAGCTCCCCCTATAACCTCAGACAATGATTTTCCCAAGACTGTACTTGCCTTTAAGTTTAAGAGGCTGGATATCTCTTGCATAACCGCTGAAATACCACCAGCTAAGTCTAAGTCTTCAATATGATAATCGCTTGCTGGACTTATTTTACAGATATGAGGGATGCGCTGGCTTACCTCGTTCACCAAAGACAGAGGAAAACCGACGCCTGCTTCATGAGCTATCGCCATAAGATGCAGCACCGAATTTGTGCTGCCACCCAAAGCCATGTCAACAGCGAAAGCATTATAGACAGATTCCTTAGTGATAATAGCCCTGGGCAAAAGATTCTGAGACAAAACAGACATGACTTGCTGCCCGGCTTCATATGCTAGGCTGGTTCGCCGTGCATCTACTGCTGGGATTGTTCCATTACCTGGTAAAGCCATTCCTAAAGTCTCAGTTAGACAGTTCATAGTATTGGCGGTAAACATGCCAGAACAGCTACCACAACCCGGGCAGGCAACCCTCTCCAGCTCATCTAACTCAGTCTCGGTCATTTCTCCCTTGGCCACTTTGCCTACAGCCATAAACACCGAGTTAAGGTCAACGGCCTTGTTTTGCCCGTCTTGATTCAGACGACCGGCTAACATAGGGCCACCACTTATAAAGATAGCAGGTCTATTCAGTCTCACGGCTGCCATCAACATTCCCGGCACCACCTTATCACAGTTAGGAATGAAGACTAAGGCATCAAAGGCATGGGCTTCAACTAGAATTTCCACCGAGTCCGCAATAAGTTCCCTGCTGGGGAGGCTATACTTCATACCAGGATGATTCATAGCAATACCATCGCAAACAGCTATGGTATTGACCTCGAAGGGTACGCCACCGCAGCTCCTCACTCCATCTTTTACCGCTTGGGCGATAGTTTCTAAATGTAAATGACCCGGCACGACCTCATTAAAACTGTTGATAACACCAATAAAAGGCTTAGCAAAGTCCCCATCACAAACACCCAAAGCCCTGAGCAAAGCTCGATGTGGTGCCCGCTCAATCCCCTTTTTTATGCTATCACTCAACATTATTTAATTAAACCCCCCAAATCTAAAAGCCGTCCCTTCTCAGGGACGGAGAAAAACACTCTAGGCCATGCTAGTAAACTAGCATAGGAGCTATTTATTGTCAAGCGGAGTTGTTTCTAGACTATGTATCTTTTGCAGACGCCGTAAGTGTCTGCCATCTTCAAAGGTGGTAGAAAGGTAAATTTTTACAATATCCAGAGCCATATATTGCTCAACTGTATCTCCACCCAGGCATAAAATATTAGCATCATTATGCTGGCGAGCCCGCTGAGCGCTTAAAGTATCATAACATAGAGCAGCTCTTATACCTCTCACCTTATTAGCAGCTATGCTCATACCTATGCCAGTACCGCAAAGCAAAATCCCGTGGTCCAATTTTCCTGAAGCTACTGCTTCAGCTACTCTTTGAGCAATATCGGGGTAGTCTACGGGCTCAGTACTATAACAACCAAAGTCCTGATAATCATAACCTAGCTCTGTAAGGAGACCTATAATGGTTTGTTTGAGCTTTAAACCACGATGGTCACAACCCAAAGCAATATGCATTCTTACCTGCCTCTTTAACATATTCTTGGCATACCCTTTTGACCTCATCTTCAGGGACGATACCTCGACGTAAAATCACAGGTGTCTCCCCGGTTACATCAACCACTGTAGACTCCAATCCACCAGGGCAATCCCCTCCATCGATAATCAAGTCAACCTCACTGCCTAGCTGTGCTTTAACCTCCTGAGCCGTTACAGCACTAGGTCTATCGCTAATATTAGCACTAGTTCCAATAATAGGTATCCCTAACCTCCGAATAATAGTACAGGGCACAATATGGTTGGGGATTCGTATTGCCACCTTATTACCGCCAGCAGTGATGCTATCAGAAAGTGAGGTTGCTTTAGGCAGAACCAAAGTTAGCCCACCAGGCCAAAAATATCTCATCAAAATCTGAGCAATCTCAGAAACTGAGTCAACCACAGCAGCGACTTGTGTTGCATCAGCCAATAGAATCGGCAAGGGCAAGTGATGGGAACGCTGCTTCACCTTATAAACTCTCTCTGTAGCCTTACTATTAAAAGCGTCAGCTCCCAGTCCATAGACTGTGTCCGTGGGGAAAGCAACAATGCCACCAGCCTTGATAATTTCGGTAGCCCTGTCAATTTGCAAAGCTATTTGCGCGGATAGATTGTCTGCTTTCGAAGTATTCTGCACCACAGGAGATTACTCTATGCCAAAATTGTCTACTAAAAATGCTTCAATGACTGGTCCAACACCAGGATATTCCCATATGTACTCATGCCCTGGCGCCTTCAATCCCAAATTAAAATCATAAGAGCCAAAAACAAGAACCGCCCTGGTTATCATCCAGTCAATAGGTGTAAAAGAAGGAGCATGGCCAATCACAAATAACTTTACACAATTAACTTTGAGCAACGTCATAAGGTCTCTTTTGGCAAGAGTATCAACCCCAATCCCACTATCGTTTATCACCAATGACTGACCAACTTCAGGTGCTTGATACCAGAAGGGACAGCCCACCTGAATAGAATATATTTTAGGATTATTTTCCAGATATTTAGCTACCTCACTAGTAAAAGCAGCACCATTGCTTTGACCAGTTATTATTATCTTTAGGCCAGTAACTTGCTGGGTCAAAAAATCAATTTCAGCAGCCAATTCCTTTGCCTTCGACGGATAATGTGTTAGGTATTCTTTAAATTCAAAAAGATAGTTCCATAATCCACTACCAGTACGTACGTCATCAACTATGCAATACCTATACCCCAGCTCAGTCAGTTTAGCCTCAATCCCGGCCAGACAGCTTTGCCCTTGGTAATCGGCAGACACTGGTTCTTTCCCCCAACCACCAGGATTACAAAAGATAGCAAAGTCGCTATTCCTAACACTATAGTAAGTATTAAGCAGCTTGGTAACAAACCGTTCCTGAGCATCCCGGCTCGCTCCAACTATTTCCTCAGCCAATTGCCAGGCTTGCTGCTCAATAGCATCCATAGATTCGAAGTCAAGCGCTGCTAAATTTACATCTTCACTATGAGTACTAGCAAAATGAGCTACGAAGGCAATGAGGCAGACAAACAAAACTAGTGCCACCCCACATTTACATAGCCAGAATGCACGAAAATGTCTGCACTTATGCATTAGCTAACCACCTATGACAGACTCCACTGATATTTTATACCTTTATGAAAAAAATGCCTAGTTTCAAAGGTAGGGATGGTGTAGTATACCTTGTCGGGCTATGATATACTTTTAGTCAAAGCAAGAAATGAACGATAAGGTAGATAGCCATCGTGTAACTGCCAGTGATGATGTCGAGGTCTCGACTTACCTGGAAATCGCCAAGGAGCTTCATGGCGAGCAAACTGCATCTCAGCCAGAGGTAACATCTGCCGCGGCACGGGAGACGATAGCCATCATTGATTTTGGCTCCCAATACAGTCGTCTAATTGCCCGGCGGGTTCGCGAATGTAATGTTTACTGTGAACTAATCCCCTATGATACACCTTGGGAAAAGATAGCCTCGCTCCGACCTAAAGGCTTTATTTTGTCTGGGGGACCAGCTAGCGTATATGAGCCAGGAGCACCCTTAGCTCCAGTGCACATTTATGACAGCCACTTGCCAATCTTGGGTATCTGTTACGGGATGCAAGCTCTTGCTCACCAGCTAGGTGGCCAGGTAACTTCAGCAACTAAGCATGAGTATGGTCAATCTATCCTGCACATAAGTGATGAAGACTCACCACTCCTTATTGGCTTGCCATCTTCGTTACCAGTATGGATGAGCCATGGTGACCAAGTAATTGAAATGCCACCTGGTTTCAAATCGTTGGCTTACACTGAGAATTCGCCTGCCGCACTCATAGGCAAGGACAATAACATTTTTGGCCTTCAGTTTCACCCTGAAGTAGTTCATACCCCGCAGGGGAAAACCATAATCCAGAATTTCCTCTACCAGGTATGCGGTTGTCAAGGCAATTGGACACCAGCTAACTTTGCAAATGAAAGCATAAACACAATTAAACAACAAGTAAAAGGAGGTAAGGTCATTTGTGCCCTTTCTGGCGGTGTCGATTCAGCAGTGGCAGCCACGCTCGTTCACCAAGCTATCGGCAACCAATTAACTTGCATATTTGTCAATAACGGATTATTGCGCCGTGAGGAGCCGGAGCGAGCCCTCAACACCTTCCGGAATAACCTGAAAATGAATGTAGTCTATGCTGATGCTTCCGAAAGATTCCTTAGTCAATTAAAGGGAGTAATTGACCCTGAAACAAAGCGCCGTCGAGTGGGCAAGGAATTCATTAGAGTATTCGAAGACGAGGCAGCCAAGCTAGGCAAGGTCGATTTCTTGGCTCAAGGCACTCTCTATCCTGATGTTATCGAAAGTAGCTCTACAGAAAGTAAGGCTTCCTCCAGAATAAAAAGTCATCATAATGTTGGTGGTCTACCTGCCAAAATGTCACTCACCTTAATCGAACCACTGCGTTATCTATTTAAAGACGAGGTTCGCGAAGTGGGGCTATCGTTAGGATTACCCGAGGATATGATATGGCGTCAGCCTTTCCCTGGGCCGGGGCTGGCCATCCGCATCATTGGGGAAGTAACCAAGGAACGTCTGGAGATACTCCGGGCCGCTGATTGGGTAGTGATGAACGAAATTAAAAAGGCAAAACTTTACCGCCAGCTATGGCAAACCTTCGCTATCCTTACTGATGTTAAGAGCGTCGGTGTCATGGGAGATTACCGGACTTATGGCTACCTGATAGCTGTACGTGCCGTGACTAGCCAGGATGCTATGACTGCTGACTGGGCACGTCTCCCTTATGACCTTCTCGCCCGCATCTCCAACCGCATCGTCAACGAGGTACCCGGTGTCAATCGGGTGGTCTATGACATCACCAGCAAGCCACCATCAACTATAGAGTGGGAATAGAGCCCTATTCAGCAGGTAAATCGCAGACTGTTTAGCAACCCTACCTGTCATTGCGAACCTTTCACTATCGCTAAGTCAAAATCTAGAAGCCAAAAGCCAAAATGGCAAGCAAAATTTGAAAAGAAAATATTCAAAAAGAGGAAGTACTATATTATGAATATAAATCAAAAACAGGAAAAGGAAAAACGGTGGATGTTGGGGTTCCTGGGTTTCTTAGGATTTCTGGGATTTCCGGCGTTTGCATCACATGAACCTTGGTTGCTGTTTAACTTCTGCCTATTCGCTCTCTTTTCGTATTTCGTGTATCTTAAAAAGGAACTCAAATATTTGGGTATTCTTGGGGTAATAGGTTTGATTGTAGCAATGCTTGGAGTTGTAGGACTAATTACAGTATAGAAAATAATGCCACTGCTCCGCCCGACTCTGTAGCCCTCCACCATCGCTCAGGGTGACAAGTAAACATTCTCAAATCACGGCAAGATAATTGTAGTATGAAAGAGATAAACACAAGCTTTCATTCCGGCTGGCTAATTGCTATTCTAACCTTCCCGGGCATTATTGTTCATGAATGGGCTCACAAGTTTTTCTGTGACCGTGCCAATGTTCCGGTCTACAAGACATGCTATTTTAGACTAGGTAATCCCGCGGGATATGTTGTCCATGGTTCAGTAGATAGCTATAGAAAAGCTCTCATAATTAGCACTGCCCCTTTCATAATAAACACATCAATCGCCCTGCTCATATTTCTAATCGCTATCGATGCTTCTCCAGGAATAATCACCTACCTGCTTTATTGGTTAGGCATATCTGTAGCGATGCATTCCTTTCCAAGCAGTGGGGATGCTGACAGCTTATGGAGTCATACAAAAACAGCTTGGAGAAGTAACCCGTTGGCTCTATTTGGCTTTCCAGTCGTTGGTTTGATGAAGCTGGCAGCAATGCTCAGTGCCCTTTGGTTTGACTTACTGTATGCTGTTGGCTTGCTGGTCTTAATCGCTTTCCTGTCCAAGGGAGACGCTTTATTTTAAGACACCAATAATAGCTGGCAGAATTTTAGCAGCCAGCTTCTCACAGAAAATAGGTAATAGCATCACTGAATAATTGAACGCGTTGCCGAGTTGACAATAGCTCACCAATCGAGCTATACTTTAAGATAGATGGTTGGAACATACTTTCATAATTGACTGCAAGTTTCGACTTGGTATATACTGAATAGCTTGGTATGTACCAAGCTATTTTGCACTTTAAAAAGTAAATAGTTTTGTGTTCAGGCTGATGTAGGTCAAAGAGAAAAGGGCACAGGGTGGATGCCTTGGCGTTAGTAGCCGAAGACGGGCGTGGCAAGACTGCGAGAAGCCTCGGTGAGCTGTCTAGCAAGCCTAGCCGAGGATACCCTAACAGGATAACCTGCCTGGGCAAAACCCAGGCTCTCGCGAAAGCGAGGGGGAACCAGGGGAACTGAAACATCTAAGTACCCTGAGGAAAAGAAATCGAATGAGATTCCCGGAGTAGTGGCGAACGAAAGGGGAAAAGCCTAAACTTAAGCGGCTTAGTGGCCTTGGGGCCTATGCCATTTAAGGGTTGCAAGACACAAGAGACAGAACCCAAGAGCTGTCACAGAGTTACAAAACTTTCGCCTAGTCGAAGGCTTCTGGAAAGGGCAACCATAGAGGGTGATAGTCCCGTAGACGAAAGGAGGAAGTCTCTGCTTGTTGTTCTTAAGTACCACGGGACACGAGAAATCCTGTGGGAATCTGGGGTGACCACACTCCAAGGCTAAATACTACTAACGACCGATAGTGAACCAGTACCGTGAGGGAAAGGTGAAAAGTACCCCGAGAGGGGAGTGAAATAGAACCTGAAACCTTGTGCCTACAAGCAGTCAGAGGTTCGATTTTATCGGACTGATGGCGTGCCTATCGAAGAATGAGCCGGCGAGTTGAGCTATACGGCTAGGTTAAGTAACTCAGTTACGGAGCCGAAGCGAAAGCAAGTCCGAATAAGGCGTTTTCCCTTATGGGAAAGGTCGTATGGATCAGACACGAAACCGGGTGAGCTATCCATGGCCAGGGTGAAACCAAACTAACCTTTGGTGGAGGCCCGAACCCGTGTACGTGGCAAAGTGCTGGGATGAGCTGTGGATAGAGGTGAAATGCCAAACGAACCCGGAGATAGCTTGTTCTCCCCGAAATGCATTTAGGTGCAGCCTCAGGTAATAACTTATGGAGGTAGAGCACTGGATGGGCTAGGGGCCGTGAGGTTACCAAACTCAACCAAACTTCGAATGCCATAAGTCTTTATCCTGGGAGTGAGGCTGTGGGGGATAAGCTCCATAGTCGAGAGGGAAACAACCCAGACCATCAGCTAAGGTCCCTAAACGCGGGCTAAGTGGTAAAGGAAGTGATAGCGCTAAAACAGCCAGGAGGTTGGCTCAGAAGCAGCCATCCTTTAAAGAGTGCGTAATAGCTCACTGGTCGAGTGGTGTTGCACCGATAATTTAACGGGGCTAAAGTCCGCTACCGAAGCTATGGTTCGCTTTTTAAGCGAAGGTAGGGGAGCGTTGCTATTGCTGTGAAGCCTTGGCGTAAGCTAAAGTGGAGCACTAGCAAGTGAGAATGCCGGCATGAGTAGCGTAAAGGCATGTGAAAACCATGCCCACCGTAAACCTGAGGTTTCCTACGCAAGGTCAATCCGCGTAGGGTTAGTCGGGCCTAAGCTGAACCCTGAGGGGGTAAGCGATGGACAATGGGTCAACATTCCCATACCACCTGATTTTTGTTTTAAGGCAGAGGGGGGACACAGGAGGATAGGTTGAGCGTGCCTAATGGACATGGTGCGTCCCCAACCTAAGGCGCATTGGAGTAGGCAAATCCGCTTCAATATTAAGCTGAAGGGCGGGGAAAATTGAAGGGAAACCCGAAATGATTCAACTGAGTCCATACTGTCTAGAAAAGCCTCGTTGCTAAAGAATCAGGTGACCGTACTGCAAACCGACACAGGTAGGTGGGGGTAAGTATCCCAAGGTGTTCGAGAGAACCCTCGTTAAGGAACTCGGCAAATTAACCCCGTAACTTTGGAAGAAGGGGGCCCGCTGAAAGGCGGGGGCACGAAACCGGCCCAAGCGACTGTATAACATAAACACAGGTCTCTGCCAAAGCGAAAGCTGAGGTATAGGGGCTGATACCTGCCCAGTGCCGGAAGGTTAAGGGGAAAGGTTAGGATTTTTTTCCAAAGCTTTGAACCGAAGCCCCGGTGAACGGCGGCCGTAACTATAACGGTCCTAAGGTAGCGAAATCCCTTGTCGGGTAAGTTCCGACCCGCACGAATGGTGTAACGACTTGGGCACTGTCTCAACGAGGGACTCGGTGAAATTGCAATGGGGGTGAAGATGCCCTCTACCCGCAACAGGACAAAAAGACCCCGGGAGCTTTACTATATCTTGGTATTGGACTCGAGCTAGGCATGTGTAGGATAGGTGGGAGGCTGAGAAACTGAGGCGTCAGTCTCAGTGGAGCCAACGGTGAAATACCACTCTTGTCTGGTTTTGGTTCTAACCTGCCTCCGGGCGGGAACAGTGCCAGGTGGGTAGTTTAACTGGGGCGGTTGCCTCCTAAAGGGTAACGGAGGCGCCCAAAGGTCCCCTCAGCACGGGTGGAAATCGTGCATTGAGTGTATTGGCATAAGGGGGCTTGACTGTGAGACTCACAAGTCGAGCAGAGACGAAAGTCGGGCAAAATGATCCTACGGCACTGTGTGGAAGGGCCGTAGCTTAACGGATAAAAGCTACCCCGGGGATAACAGGCTTATCTTGCCCAAGAGTTCATATCGACGGCAAGGTTTGGCACCTCGATGTCGGCTCGTCGCATCCTGGGGCTGAAGCAGGTCCCAAGGGTTGGGCTGTTCGCCCATTAAAGCGGCACGCGAGCTGGGTTCAGACCGTCGTGAGACAGGTCGGTCTCTATCCGTTGTGGGCGTTGGAGATTTGAGGGGAGCTCTCCCTAGTACGAGAGGATTGGGAGGGACAGACCTCTGGTGTGCCAGTTGTTATGCCAATGGCAGTGCTGGGTAGCCAAGTCTGGATGGGATAAGCGCTGAAAGCATCTAAGTGCGAAGCCCACCCCAAGATGAGATCTCCCACCGGTTTAACCGGGTAAGACCGCAAGTAGACTACTTGCTTGATAGGCGGCGTGTGTAAGCAGGGCAACCTGTTCAGCTAAGCCGTACTAATGGTCGAGGTCTTTGACCTACATCAGGCTGAGCACAAAACTTCATGCTAAATGACGCGGGGTAGAGCAGTGGTAGCTCGTCGGGCTCATAACCCGGAGGTCGTTGGTTCAAATCCAACCCCCGCTACCAAGAAGTTTATAAGGCAGGTCAGAAGCGGCCTGCCTTTTCTTTTTAATTGCTCTATTTTCCATGCTCGTCACTCACCTACGGGTGACGGCATCTAATCATTGGTGGTGCTCGCGCACTATGCTGGACAAATGAGGCACCTGCCCACAGGTGACCCCCATATAAACTGTCCACGATGGCTCACCAGAAAGGTAATAATATTACCTTATGGCTCTACCCACTGTGCCCTTCTAAATGCAGCCTGGATACTTGATGCCTACTCATGCAAATGAACTGGACAGGTGCCTACATGATAGGATGGACAAACTTCATCGTACTGATTGTCTCGGCTTTGCTCTTCCTGTATTTCTATGTGAAGAGTGTAAGCCCTGCTGGTTAGCTAAGGAGGTCTAGCTTTTCCATTTTGCCGTTCTTATCAATACGCTCAATGACGATAGGGAAACCCTTCTTGCCGCCTACGCTTACCTTGGTCTGGGCGAGTTCAACCACATCCATGGGATTAACGCAGCCCTCAGGCGGACAGACTCCCTTTTCTTTAATCTTCCCCATTGCCATGAGCATTGCACCGAGTGCCGCTGGAACACCTGTGCCTTCGCCCATTCCCTGTCCTCTCGAAGACATCGAGAAAATATAGGTGCTCTTCTCGCCGTTCTTGAATCCTTTTACCACTATTTTCAGGCAACCCATAGGTTGGTTAAGCCCCGCCGCTTTTGTCAATCTATCCCTCTGAGAGAGTATAAAGGCTACCGCAAATTCCAGGGGGATGACCTTATGACCCTGGACTTCAATCGGTTCCTCGCCTGTGATACCCAACCTCACCACTCCTTTTATCAGCTCTGCATAAGCAGGCGGCAGTACAAGTCCCATGTTGGTTACTCTTTTCACGCCTTTTAAGTACTTTGGTAGAGTTATCGTTTCTGGATGCGGATAGGCATATACATTGTACGTCCCTACGTCCCGGAACTCAGTCTCCTCTTCCAAAGCCTTCCCGCTATCCTCAAAGAGCCTCACCGTTGTAAACTTGCCGTCAAGGAACATCGGCACATCCGCTTCCATGGAGTGTATTCTATGCTTTACTACAGCCGGTCCTTCCTCTGCTTCACCACCATGAGCATGGTATATGTCGACTGCCTCAACCTGGTCGAGTAAAGAATCAGCGCAAAATCTCACCAGTACATTCGCAACTCCAGGAGAGCTTCCCATCCCAATCAATGCCGAAATACCTGCCCTTTTTGCATCTTCATCCATGCCGAGAAGCTTCTCAGTGGCATCGAAATCATCGCAAACATCAACATAGTTAATTTTGGATTCTATCACTGCCTTCATTATGATGGGGCCAAACTTGTAGAAGGGCCCGACACAGTTTAGAACAACCGACGAGCCGGCAATGACCTTTTTAATACTCTCAGGATTCTCTGCATCAAATTCAACAGCCGAGATGCTATTTCCCCCCAATGCCTTAACTAGCTTTCCTGCCTTTTCAATATTAATGTCAGCAACTGTGATTTCGGAGAATACCCCACTTGAAGCAAGTGTTCCCGTAGCTACGCTTCCAACTGCTCCACACCCGCCCAAAACTGTAACTTTTGACATTTTCCCCTCCTTTCCAACTAGAACCCAAAGCTGGCAAATGGGTCAACCCATTCCTTAAGCGCAGTTGCCAGCTCCGGATGTTCTTTGGCATATTCCTCAAGAGAAATGCCCTGCATCGTTGCATCGATTGCCTGACGGAATGCTTTCCCCCCAGCGACTGGACCCTGAGGATGAGCATGGATGCCTCCACCCGAACCTATTACGATATCAGTGCCTAGGTCTCCCATCGCTTTCGGCACCATAGATGGCGTAATTCCACCGGATGCCATGGGGAAACTTGGTTTCAGATGGTATAGGGGGAACGTCAGATTCTTGGCGACATTCTGGAATTTATCAGCTATCACAGGAGCTTTTCCGTATGGGGCAGGGATGACAACAACATCAGCCCCGGCAAGGCGAGGTAATTTGCCCAACACAAGATGAGAGCTCAAGCCATGAAGAGGCGACATATACATAGCCCCAGCCACATCCATGTGGGCAAGGATAGGAACATTTATATTCGGGTCTTCTGTCAGCGCCTGCATTATAGGTAATCCAACGGCAATGTAGTTTATCATCAGCGCATTGCACCCCAACTCTACTGCGCGCTTGGCATTGTCAAAAACCTTTGGCACTTTATCTGTTATGTTAACAGTGTAAAGGGTATGTTCACCTGTCTCTTCGTAAACTTCCTTCTCGAGTTCCATGTAGCGTTTGACACGTCCTTGGACAGAATTGAATGAGGCATCGGCGATTAATTCATCATCCTTAATAATGTCACAACCACCCATTGCCGCTTTCCTGAACAATTCAGCCCCAACCTCCAGAGGATAACCCGTGCACGGCTTTATCATGTTATTGAGGAGAGGTCGCTTGGGAATTCCCAGAAGCTCTCTCACACCAGCGATGCCAAACTTCGGTCCCTTAAAACCGGCGACATATTTCTCAGGGAATCGCATGTCCAGCACCTTGATGTTCCCGCCCATAGATATGTTACCCACCAATGCTGTTAACAGCATTGGTATTTGCTCACCTATATTAACCTCCGGGAAAGCTATCTGGATAATCCAATTCCTGGTCTCTACCGAGCGGGGCACACCAAACTCAAAATCTGGTATCTCATACACGCCCATGACCTTGGCAACATGCTGACAGCGCACCTCAGAAGTCTCACCAGGAACTGCTACCCATGTACCCGTACTCTGCTCAATGGCCAGTGCTAGAGATAGCTTGGGAATGGGGATTTCTGCCGGAAAAGAAGCTAAGTAAGTAGCAACAAGATATTCATCGTAATCCACTCCGTCTGGCAAGACTAAAGGCAAACCCAAAATTTCCTCTGTATTCATTTAGACACCTCCTTCATAAATTTGCCTCATCAAATCTCTTTTTATTAAGCTTACTATAAAACCCCCGCAGGTTGCTATAGACTTCCTGGTACGAATGAAACAGAGAATCGTAGATCTCACAGTTCTTCTCCTGCGGTTCAAAAGTCTCCTCTATCTTCACCACCTTTTTTAGAGACTCGAAATCCGGGTATATGCCAAGACCAACTGCTGCTATCAACGCAGCGCCGACAGCACCTGCATCCTGAGGAGCACACACAGCCTCAACATTCCTATGAGTCACATCTGCCAAAATCTGCATCCAGGGTTTGCCCTTTGCCCCCCCACCTATAACTCTAAGACGTGGGAGGGGAAATTTAAATTCTTTTTCCACGATTTCCACAATCCATCTAATGTTATAAGCCACTCCTTCATAGACAGCACGCAGCAAATTCTCACGAGTATGGTTAGCGCTTAAGTTAATGAAACTGGAGCGAACATAACAATCATCTATGGGAGCCCTCTCTCCATACATCCATGGAGTAAAGATTAAGTAATCAGAGCCTGGTGGAATCTGGTCAACCATCTCATCCATAAGGGCATAAACATTAGGAATGTTTGGGTCACTTTTTTCGGACTTGTAGAACTCATCAGCAATCCATCGGAGGCAAGCTCCAGCAGTTTCCGTTTCAGCAAACAGAAATGCTTTATCGGGGTCTGCTGAATGGATAGTCGCTGCCCCGCATTTACCTTTTGGCATACGGCTTGTGACAACGCCTACCCAGCCAGATATTCCAAAATAGACATGACCTTCACCTTCACCAACTGCTCCAGCCCCGACGGCAGCAGAAGGAGCATCTCCAGCGCCTGCCATAACGGGTGTGCCTTCCAAAAGCCCGCATTCATTAGCCGCTTCTCTTGATAGTGTCCCAACTTTGTCAATGGACCGTACTAAAGGCGGGAACTTCTCAGGGTCAAGCCCGACATAACGAAAGATGCCTTTAAGCCACGTCTTCTTCTTAAGGTCAAGCCCGAAGACAGAAGCGCCTGTCCACTCCATAACCATATTTCCAGTCCCACGATAAATAAGGTAACCGTCGACATCGAGAAAACAGCACATCTTGTTGTAAATGTCAGGCTCCTCCTCTTTAAGCCACAGTAATTTCGGAATACCATCCTTCCCACCCAAAGGGGCACCAGCAATGAGGGCAAAAACACGAGAGTTAATAAATTTTCTCATCAGGCGACTTGCCTGTTTGCCAGCCCTGTTGTCAAGCCAGATTATTGCAGGTCTAAGTGGACCTTTCCCCGAATCCATCGGTACAATGCCAAGCATCTGTGTGCTACAGGTAAGACATACCACATCGCTTGGTGGCACGCCTGTCTTTTCCAGAAGAAGTCTTGTAGTCTGCGTCACTGCCCTCCACCAATCCTCAGGGTCTTGCTCCGCCCAGCCAGGATTTGGATAATGAGTCTCGTAAGCCTGAGAGCAGCTACCATGCACACGCCCCTCAATATCTATCAAAACTGCCTTGTCGCTGCTTGTACCCACGTCATGAGCAACTATATACTTGTCCATTTGACTACACCTTGAATAACACAGCGGAACTTATTATACCACTTCCTCCAAGTAGGATTGCTGATGCGAGAAAAAAGATTCGACTAATTCTTTACAAGAAATAAAGGTATGCCGTGAATGCTGCCGTAATAACCATGAGCACCAAACATATCGTCAAAAGTATATGGTATTGTTTATTAATCTTTTTTAATTCATCTCCGGTTGCCCTAAGCGGTGCTCTCAATTCAGTCCATTCTTCCTCAGGTATGGTTTCATCATCATCCACCTTCATTACCTTCTCTTTGAATTCCTCAATAGAGGCAGGAATGTCCATCTTCTTTCTGGCCACGAAGTAAATGATTACCGCAATCACTATAAACAGTAGCCCCAAGACTGCTGAGATTATCTCACCCATAGTCTGAGAAACTCCCATTTCTAGCGCAACCTGTGTGCCAATATAGTACGTCAGACCAACGGGGAGGGCAGCACTAAAGACTATTGCCAGGATTGGAACGGCGATGTGTATTTTAAAGGGGCGTTCGATGTTGGGCTTTCGAATTTTAAGCATGATAATAGACAGCATTAACACAATGTATATCACAGCTGACATTGCGCACGCTCCGGCGCCAAGTATCATAACCAAATTCGGGGCGATAACAGCGCAGAATAATATGGCCACAAATATTAATGCATTACCCGGCGTCTTAAATTTAGGACTTAAGTTGCCAAACCATTTTGGTAGTGCTCCTTCCTTTGCAGTAGCATAAAGTGTCCTTCCAGTCTCACTCAAATTTGCGTTAAGTGTAGGCGGATGCATACCAATGGCAGCAGAAAGAGCGATAATCATAATAGCTAAACCGCCAGCACCTGCATACCTAGTCGCAGCAGCAATAGGTGCTGCGGTAGGAGCACCTAGCACTTCAGCGGGCGCCAAGCCTATAGCTATGCCAAGCACCCATGCATTCACAAGAAATATAAGCAAGGCTGAAATGATAAACGCTTTTGGCATTATGGTTAAAGGATATTTAGTCTCGCCAGCCAATGTACCTCCTAATTCTGTCCCCACAAACGCCCAGTAAGCTAGTCCCAGTGCCGCTAGAAACAGTAAAGGCGTTAATCCCTCACTAAAGAATGGCTGCTTATATAATTCCATTTGAGTGTGAGGGATTGCTAATACCCCCCAAATAATTAATCCAACTAACATAAAGATAAGTAAATAAAACTGCGTTCTGGCGAAAATCTTTACCCCAATGTAGTTTATGCCACATACAACAAGTATCAACAAGCAGGCTATTAAGGCATCTGGTAAAACGGCCAATGACGGTATCAAATATTTGACATAGTACGCAAACGCAAGAGCTTCTGTTCCTCCGCTGCCTAGAATCAAGGCAACCATCGGTATCAACACAATCACCAGAAAAAAGTTTGCCGTTTTAGGAGGAAAGCCATACCGTATGCTGTAAATGGGGCCACCTGAAAAGGGGAATATAGTAGCTATCTCCGCCATACTCATTACCAAAGCCAAAGATATACCAAGGGCAATAAATAAGATGAGCAAAATGCTGGGGCCGGCAATTGATGCAGCCATTGGACCAAAAACCACCAATCCACAGCCTATGGTGAGTCCAGTATTAATTAAGACAAGCTCGATAAATCCTATTTTCCTTACAGGTTGAACCGATGGGGCATGTTCTCCAGCCGATTTAGAATTAGCCACTGTCTATTCCTCCTCAAAGTTTTTGGAGCTTCTTACAGCTCCTATTTAAGAAAGCCTGAGTTTGAGAATGACTCATTTACTTAGATATTTACGAAATCTATTATACCACCTCAATGCACAAAATCGTCCTCTGGAACAACGAAACTGAAAATATTTCACTCTTTTGCAACGGAGAGCAGCAGTGAAAGAGAATCCACAGAGACTATTTACTGATACTAATGTACGTGTTAAGTGCCGCCAGATTGGAGGCCTCAGCTTGTTCGATTCTCGCGTTGGTGAACCTACCATATATGGCAACGTTGACGGCCAATAAAGCAGATGATAAAATTTCACAATCTTGAAAACCAGTTAGATATGTGTGCAGACTTTCTCAATTTAAATCCTGATGTACATTCAGCCCGCCGAGCTTCGATGCAAACTTCGTGTGCCGCCGTCGGTTAGTGTAGATGATAGCACAGACCGTGTATTTCATAGATGATGCTTCAAACTAAATCTCCTGATCTAATGGGCCTATTTCAGCCTCGCTCCATAGCTATAATTGGGGCTTCACAAGATGAGCTGAAGTCGGGTGGGATGTTTGTTTCCGCCTTGCTGAAGGATGGCTATAAGGGAAACATTTATCCCATAAATCGTAGGGAATCTGAGATTATGTCTCTCAGGAGTTATCCTAGCGTTCTCGATGTCCCTAGCGAGTTAGACCTGGCGGTGATGGCCATCCCGTCTCAAGGTGTTCCTCAAGTCATGGCTGAGTGTGCTCAAAAGGGTGTCAAGTTCGCCGTTGTTCATAGTGTCGGCTTCAGCGAGTTAGGTTCTCAAGGTAAAGAGCTGGAAGAACAAATACTGAAGGCAGCCCGGAAGAATGGGGTTAGGATAGTCGGCCCTAACTGCATGGGAGTGTTCTCTTCTCAAGCTAGCATCAATACTATCGTCCCTTATGCCAGGTTACCCATGGAGCCAGGCGGTGTAGCTTTTGTCGGGCAGAGCGGCTGGGCAAGTGAGAACCTCTTACTCATTGGCTATGAACGAGGGCTTCGTTTTAGCGGCGTTATAAGTATTGGCAATCAAAGCGACCTAACCATCGAGGACTTTTTAGAATACTTTGGCAATGACCCTGAGACCAAGGTTATTGTGACCTACATCGAGGGCTTAAAGCAAGGCAAACGCTTCCTGAAACTCGCCGAAGGGATTTCACCAAGAAAACCTATTATCGTGTGGAAAGGAGGTAGCTCTGAGTTGGGAGCTAGGGCAACTGCCTCCCACACTGGCTCCCTAGCAGGTAATTATACTGTATTTGAGGCAGCAAGCCGGCAGAAAGGCATAATTCGTGCCCAGAGCCTGGAAGACCTCTTAGACCTTGCAATTGCCTTTAGCTCTCCTTATCTGCCCAGGGGGAATGAAGTAGGACTGCTAATAGAGGCAGGGGGTGGAGCAGTAGCCAGCGCTGATGCTTGCGCCAGAGCAGGACTTAATATCTCGCCTCTTCCTGAGGAAGTACAGCAGGAACTCCGTGGTTTTCTCAAAGATAAAATACCACCATCTGGCAGCCTAAAAAACCCTGTGGACCTAGTCTGGGCTCCCTTTAACGAATCAACCCACATTTATGCTACTTGCTTAGAAATAATGTCCCAGGCAGTGGACTCGTGCCTAGTGATTACCTACGCATCTCTTGAAGATGAATGGTTTATATCCCGTCTGGAGAGCATCCGCAACCAGGTAAAGAAACCGGTAGTAATCGTCCCTGGTCATTCTCTTGAACAGCAGCACGGTATGAACCTTATGGCTAAGCGGGGAATACCCTCCTTCGCTATGCCTGAGAGTGCCGTAAAGGCTATCTCCGCCCTGACTCAACGCTCAAGATACCTGGAAAGCCTTGATACCAAGAGCATCGAGTAACCAGAACCCTGCAGTCTCTTCGCCTTTTAGGTTTGCCACTCAAGACACTTATAATAACAATTGCTACGGCGCCGCTAAGGGAGCCGAGTTCTCCTTGATGGTAAGACCAGAGCGGTAGATGTCACCCACAGCTTCCATCGTCCAACAGGGCCAGGCACAATCAACCATGCGAAGGTCTAAGGGGCTTTGCTATCCAGCGAAGTTAAAAGCAGTGGTGGGCTCAGCGCCAGTGACCCAAATAAGCCATAATGGTAAGCCATGCAGTACACACAGCCCAACCAAGCAATTTGCAAACGGCCTTGGCTAATGCAATAAAAATGCCAAAGGTAAATTAGCTACCACGCACACGCCCAAACTGCAAAGCCAGCCCTACCGCAGCGACAAGAATACCCAGACCAGCCATGAGAACATCAAGGGTAAAACCACAAGCGAAATCTCCTATTGTAAAGATAAGCACATAGCCAATGAGAAAGTTGACCATCCCCCAAATAACATTCACTAGCGGAGATGATTCTCCAACAGCCGGGGGCGAGGCAAAAGGACTTTGAAATCTCTCTCCAGATATGCCATGCACAAAGTGGGGTACACCATTGGCCAGAAATAGGCCGGCGATGAAGTAGGCTAGATAACAATACCACGCCATGTGTTGTTCCTCCTTTCTTCCAGCTTACTTGGTTCTGAGCTGATAGAATTGCGCTCATGTAAGGTCATCTCTATTTTCTGAATTTACTATCCTGAACCTGCCTCGCCAACAGGGATGAGGCTCTATTCTCAATTTTTTAGAAACATGACAAAGTGAACACCTATAGCGAAGGGAATAAAGGCAGCGCTTATCCATCTCAAAGACACTCGCGGCAACATCTGCTCTAACTTTAGCGGTTACTCATCAGAAATGGCAATTATCCGTCAAGGTCTGCTTGGGTCAATTTGTAGGTATCGATGCTGCCAATATCAAACCATAGCTCACTGAAAGTATAAGCATAGACCTCACCTCTATCTATCAAATAAGCAATAAAGCCACCTAGATTGTCCCTTTTGCCTTCGGTGCAATATTGAGAGAGGAGAGGAAATATCCGCTGTGGGAAAATATAGCAGGCAGTAGCAATAAGGCTGGACTCAGGCTTGGCAGGCTTTTCCTCAAATTTGCCTATTCGGTTCCCATCTAATTTAACAACCCCGAACTGGCTGGCTTTGCTTCTATCGCCGATATCATAAACGGCTACCAAGGGGTCTTTACCATTATAAGCAGAGACGAACTGGGGCAAGGCAAACTCGAAGTAGTTGTCACCGGCAATAACCAGTAAGTCTTCTTTTATGTTTTCGGTCTTTATCCAGTAATCCAAGGAGCCAATAGCACCAAAAATTTGTTCTTCAGTGAAAACCGGCTCGATACATAGAGTCACCTTTCTGTTTATGGTATTTTGCCAGTGGTGAAAGTCAGCTTCGAATTTCTTATTAATGTTGACAAGGATATCCATATCCTGCGGAATCTTGTCTACAATATGGCTTATTAATGCTTTGCCTTTGTACTCAAGGAGGCCTTTTGCCCTGTCAACATTCAATGGATAGAGCCTCGTTCCAAAACCGCTAGCCAGTATCAGGCTTTTCATCTTATATTAACCAACTTTTCGAAAGGATGATTTTTAATAAAGGCTGCTCCACCAGATTCAAACAGATAAGTAGTAATATCAATGTTCAAGCTTCATCTGCGAACGCTACCACCTAACTTGGTTTCACTCTACGCCTGACGCTTCATTATATAACCGATTCTTCCATCGTATCCCCTTGCCAATTGCCTGTCGCAAAGCGGCATAAAGAGCAGTTAGAAAGAGGAATGAGAACCCGATCGGATGCAAGAAAACCGAAACACTAGGCTCCTTGAAGTGATTGTCTACTAGCCAGCGCATAAATATTATCATAGTCACCTGAAAAACAACAACGGGTTGCCAGATGGCAGGAGCTGCCACTATAAACAGCCCATTCCAGAGCCAGTAGAACGGGGCCAGAAAGAAAACGTAGCCGGCTATCATCAGCCCAACTAGCGCTGCAGGGGATAATGCAGCCACTGAATACATCCATTTGACAAATCCCTCCCACATCGCTCCTAAATTTCGATACATATTACATGAAACCACTGGCGATAAGTCAACCGCCACATGCCGACCGCCATATCGATTTACCTCGACCCCCAGCCAGACATCTTCCAGTATCCTAGATTCTACTGCCTTGTGTCCGCCAATCCGCCAATATTCACTTCGAGGAAAAAGGAGGAACTGACCGATAGCCAGCGATGGCCTCGGTTTTTTGGAGTGCTGGAGCCACCACAACGGCAACCAGCTCATGATAACAAAATATAACACCGGCATTGCTACCTTTTGAGCAAAAGAGGTAGCAAGCTGACGTGGGAACCCGGAGAGCAAGGAGGCTTTAAACTCAATAGCCAGAGCAAGCACACTGCGCAGCATATGAGAGGCATGTATGGTATCAGCATCGACAAACAGCAGCCAGGAGCCTCTGGCATTTTGAGCAAGTTGATAGCAGGCAAAGGGCTTACCCGCCCATCCCTCGGGGAGAAGTTCACCCCTTATCAATCGGACACGGTTATCCACAGCCGCTATCTGGCTTACAATATCAGTCGTGCTATCTGAAGAGTTATCATCTAGCACTAAAATCTCGAAATTTGAGTAATCCTGTTTCTGTAGGGACTTTAAGCAGGTTTCTATGTTCTCCTCCTCATCCCTCGCCGGAATGAGCACAGAGATAAAAGGAGCTGGCTCAGGTATTTTACTGCCACCATTCGGTGTCTTGAGCATCCTCAAATTGAAGATGAGATTAAGCGCAAAAACAACCAGACCAACGGCTATTATTATCTGATATAACATGCTCTTAATTCCGCTATTGCCAAATTAGATTGGCCGTTTCCTTGTTCGAAGCCAGCTGATTAGTTTTACCTTAAACCTGGGAGCAGTCTGCAGGTCTTTAAGATGTTTTACTATCAATATTGCAAGCACACACAATGTAAAGAGAGATTCCAACGAGCTACCCGTAGTGCTTACCAGGTAAATCAATGAACCTGCTGAGCCAAACATCACCCTCCAGGCGTCGATTTCCACAAATAGAAAAGCCAAGAACATAAATACCATAAACGCAATTAGCACTTCGTGCTGGGGCAGCGCAAAGAGGACACCAAGAGTAACTGCTAACGATTTACCGCCTTTCAATCGAAGTATGGGGGAGAAGGCATGTCCCAATATGGCACTTAATCCAACAGCAATAATTGCTGCATCAGGGAGGCCAAAGAATGAATATGCCAGGACTACAAAAGGTACACCTTTGGCCGTGTCCAGAATCAAAGCGAGGCAGCCCAACTTGCGACTTCCAGCTCGAAAGACATTGATTGCCCCAGGGTTACCGTCTCCATAATCTCTTATATCTTTGCCCAGTAACCAGTAGCCAATCCATACCGAAAAGGGACAAGCACCTAGACAAAAAGCAGATACGCATAGCAATGCAGAGTAAAGCACTTCCACTGCTTCCATACCCCTAACTCCAATCGTGTATTATGCCTAGTAACACTAGGTATAGAATAAGTTATAGTTTTTTTGTTGTCAAGCCTGCAATCCATCGTTGTTCCTTACGAGAAAGCCCAAACAATATCCAATAGCAATTGAGCCTAAAACTGTGAGCCCAGCCAATATCAGCACATATTCCCAGCAGAAGTAGGCAATCATGATAGGCAAGAGTGGTAGCTTGATAGCCCTATTGTAAAGGAATACAGAAAGCGGAGAATTTCCAGCTCCCCTTTCCTTCAGTTCCCTAAGCAGCGGATACCATGCATAGATAGTATGTGCCACTGTGCTATAATTGTGACATCTGCCTATTGTTTAGATTATAGGAGGTGCTGGAATGTCAGTTCAACTTGATGACGCAAAACTTGCTGCTCCCTGTGGTCTATACTGTGGTGTCTGTCCCGTGTCTATGGCCAGCAGCAACAATGCCCTCGCCGAAAAACTAGCCCAGACGATGGGGCTCCCCCCGGAGCGAATCAAATGCCTCGGCTGCAAAACAGAAAGGGGCACATAAAAATCATGGGAGAGCCTGTGTGTCCCACATACCATTGCTGCATAGAGCAAAGGAGCCTACAATTTTGCTACCAGTGCGAGGATTTCCCTTGCCTCAAACTAGCACCCTGCGCTGATAAAGCCCAGCTACTGCCTCACAACACCAAGGTCTATAACCTCGTACTATTGCAAAAGTTAGGTTTAGAAAAATGGCTGCAAATGGCTCAGCAGTTACGGAGCCAGTACTTCAGGGGTAAAAAAGAGCGCGGTGGGGACGAGCTCAAAGTCTAGCCTTTTACAGGAAGCACCATCAATATATCCAAATAAGCCCAGAGGCTATTCCTACAGTTTCAGGGCATTAATAATATCCCGGTTCAGGCCTTTAAACTGAGAAAGCCATTCTAATCTCTCTTGCTTCAAGTCTTGCGACATCTCCACTACCTTCTCTTCGGGGTAATAGCTGCTCAAATCAAACCGGGCTAGGTCTACTCCGGGGATTTCAACTGGCACCTCGTAGCCCCAGAAGTCATCCTTCTTCCACACAATCTTATCACGAGCTATCATTTCAATTATCTTTACTGAGTCACGCACAGTTACCTTCTGTCCTCTGGTTACTCCACCTACACTTCCTGTATTCAGTAGAAAACACTGGACATCGGGATTATTCCTTAGGATGCTAAGAAAACTGTTGCCCTCCTCCTCTTCAGACCCCATTATGAAGGGATTAGTACCAACAACCCTCCGCGGTTTACCGGCTTCAGCCGGGTCACCAGCCGATGTCTCTACCGATTCCCCCAGCATGAAAGCTGCTGCCCCCCACTCCGGAGTAAGACGCACTATTGGAGGCAGAATATCATGATGCCGTGTAATAAATATCACAAAGTCGACCTTTTCCAAGTCAATCTCGTTATCAGTGAAGGCAATATCACGTCTTTTGACCATAGCTCGGCCATTGGATGTCAGCGTAGTATCAAAGAAATCCACCTTGCCCGTTTCTGGTTCCACCCGAACATTTTCCAGTATAGCCCGAGGGCTTATCGCCGCCGCATATAAAAGTGGCTGTGCGCTGGGTTCCAACCCTTCAGTCTTCATATAAAATGATTCCTCAGTGCCTATAGCACTACCATCAAATCTCAGTATTACCACATCATCTTGACGAATTATTACCCTCTCTGGAGCATGTAACCAGTGGGAATGACAAGACAGTGTTGTCTTTCCAGTACCACTGAGACCAAAAAGGATAAAGCTTTTGTCAGTCAACTTGCCATCCTTGAATACACGCAGAATCTTACTGGCTGCATGAAGCCCAAGATTGCCCTCTTTCTTGGCCCAGTACATCACCTGGCGGAGCATTGCCTTCTTATTCTCCCCCTTGTAATCACTACCCGCGATTAGCGTTATACCCGACTCAGGAAAGACCAAGACTTTCTTCTCTGGCCATTCTGGAACCATAATCGCTGTGAAGTCAGGTTCACCTCCTTCTTGAGGGAACAAAGTATTGCCCCACATCAGAGGTAAACGTGGATAATCAGCGGTAACATACGTCCGACAATTTCTCTTACAGTCTGGTGCCTGACACATTACCCTATCGAGCATGACCATTTCTTTATCCCTTAGATATTGCAAAACCTCGCTTACAAATCTCGCATCTTCAGGGTCAGGCTCCCCAACCACCACCTCAGTAAACTTAGCAATTCTATTTCGCACTTTTGTAGTTACTGCAAGGTTGCCAAACTCGGTTATCATTCCTCCCTGCTCCAATGCCCACTCTCTAAGCTTGTCTTCCGATGGATTGTCAATTATCCTCTTGGGTCGAAAATCTCGTGCAAGAATATCTCGCATGCTATCCTCCTGATAAATCAACTTAGATAAAACATTATATCAAATTCGCTTTCCCCTCACCCATCTGCTCTAGCTATCCACCGTCTTAATTTTAGTGCTTTCTGGCTCCTATTATTAATTTGATTGAGAAATAAAGCATTGTTTTTGCTGCGATACAATTCCTTACAGGCCAAGGGGTCTCACTGGACCATTATCCTGAACTGCCAGCGAACCAGCTTACTAAAAATCGGAGCTTAGCATGCCACCACGAACTATTAACAGCACATGAATAGCCTAGGACTATGGTATAATTCTATGCTGCAGACAACAGACTGGTTTGACAAAAAACAAGATTTATCTTAAAGTATTTGCTTAGCCAGGCTCAACGGCCAAAATTCTTTGAAAAGGAGGGAAATGTGCCCATGAATATGATTGTTTGCTGTAAGCAGGTACTCGATCCTGAAGCACCACCAGCTAGTTTCAAGATTGACCCGGCTAGCAACACGGTTCTCCAACCCCCAGGTGTACCGCCTGTTGTTAGCCCTTTTGACGAACAAGCTGTGGAGGCAGCACTCCGAATTAAAGACAGTCAAGGTGGCAAAATTACAGTTTTGACCCTAGGTAATAACCTGCTTCGTGATGTGGTCAAAAAACCGCTATCCATGGGGGCTGATGAACTTGTTTTACTAGAAGACGAAGTTTTTGAAGGTGGCGATAGCTGGTCTACCGCTTATGCTTTGGCTATGGCAATTAAAAAGATAGGGGAATTTGACCTTATTTTCTGCGGTCGCCAGGCAGCTGACTGGGATGCCGGGCAGGTAGGCTCGGGCATCGCTGAAATACTCGGGATTCCTAGCATCACTGTGGCTAAAAAGGTAGAGGCCATTGATGGTAAGGTGAGGGTAGAACGAGTTATTGCTGACGGGTACCAAGTTGTCGAGGTAACACTACCTGCTTTAATTACAGTCACCAACGAACTTGGTGAAGCTCGCTATGCCACCCTTAAAGGGATTATGGCAGCAGCCAAAAAACAACCAACGATATGGAAACCAGTTGATATCGGGGTTGAACCATCACAGATCGGTGCCGCTGGTCGACGGTCCAAACTTCTGAAGCTTTTCCAGCCAGTTCGAGAGGGTAAATGCGAAATTATTGAGGCAGATACCCCAGCAGAGGCTGGTGCTAATCTGGCTGTGAAGCTTAGAGACGCAAAATTAATCTAAAATTATAAATCAAACCGCAGGAGGTTATCATGGCTGAATTTAAAGGTGTCATGGTCTATGGAGAAACAACAGAGGGGAAACTAACTGCACTTACGACGGAGCTTTTGGGATGTGGTCGACGGCTCGCTGACGAATTAAAAGAAGATTTGCTATGCATACTAGTTGGAGAGCAGTTAGGCGAAGCTCCCCAAAGTGCTATAGTTTACGGAGCCGATAAAGTATACACCGTTGAAGATCCACTACTTAAAGAATATCAAACAGATTCCTATGTTACTGTAATGGAAAAGGCGATCAAAGATATCTCACCGCAGATTTTACTCCTCGGGCAGACGGCTATAGGGCGCGATTTGGCGCCCAGATTAGCTTTTAGATTGGGCGTTAGCCCATCTATGGACTGCCTTGAGCTGAACATTGACCCTGATACAAAGTTGCTTCAGGGAACTCGGCCAGTTTACGGAGGGAACGCTCGAGCCATCTTTGTTTCAGAGTCTCTTCCCCAAATGGCAACAGTCAGACAGAAAGCAATGTCACCATTAGAGCCTGACGAGTCAAGAAAGGGAGAGATTGCACCTATCAAGGTTGAGCTAGATCCAGCAAAGATAAAAACAAAGGTAATAGAAACAGTAAAAGAGGAAGTGGAAGGAATAAAGCTTGAAGATGCCGAGGCAGTAGTAGCTGGAGGAAGAGGTATTGGTGGCCCTGAAGGTTTCAAGGAATTGGAGGAATTAGCCAAAATATTAAAGGGAGCAGTAGGAGCTTCCAGGCCACCCTGCGACAATAGCTGGGTACCAGACACTTTACAGATTGGACTTACCGGTAAAATTGTGACGCCAGAACTTTATATCGCTGTGGCTATTTCTGGGTCAAGCCAGCATTTATCTGGCTGCTCTGGCTCGAAAAATATAATAGCTATCAACAAGGATGCCGAGGCAAACATATTCAAGGAAGCCCGCTTCGGAGTGGTAGGCGACTGGAAACAAGCCTTGCCGGCTTTTGCCGCGAAGGTTAAAGAGCTTTTAGCTGGCTAAAAAACCAGACTATCTTTAGCAACTAACCCTGTTGGGCTATAACTTTTTGAGCGCTAGATTCTGGCACTTCTTCGTAGTGGCTAAATTCGGTAGTGAAGGTGCCGCGTCCCTGAGTTATTGACCTCAAGTCAATGGCATAACGCAGCACCTCTGCTGATGGCGCTTGAGCCTCAATAATATTAACTCCACCTGCTGGCGTCATCCCTAGTACACGCGCCCGTTTAGCGTTAAGGTCACCAATTATATCACCAGTAAAAGCGTCGGGTACGGTAATTGTCAGGTTTACAATTGGCTCAAGCAAGACAGGCTTCCCTCCCGATAGCCCCTTCTTCAAAGCCTGTGCCCCGGCAATCTTAAAAGCTATATCTGAGGAATCTACAGGGTGAAAACTCCCATCATAAAGCGTCACCCTTATGTCAACTGCAGGATATCCGGCTAAAACTCCCTCCAGTTTAGCTTCGTTGACCCCTTTTCCCACAGCTGGAATATAATTCTTGGGTATGGCTCCACCAACTATTTTATTGGTAAATTCAAACCCGGTACCCCTTGGTAAAGGCTCTAACTTCAAAAGGACATGACCATACTGGCCATGGCCGCCTGTTTGCTTCTTGTGCTTATATTCCGACTTGACCGGCACAGTAATAGTCTCTTTATAAGGAACCTTAGGTAGCTCCAGATTAACTTCCACACCGAACTTGTGTGATAATCTCTCAGCAGCAACATCAAGATGTGTCTCCCCCATTCCGCAAAGGAGCATCTCCCCAATATCAGCCTCACGTTGCACTTTCAGAGTCAAGTCCTCTTCGCAGACTTTAGATAATGCCGTGCCCATTTTGTCCAGATCAGCTCTCGCCTTGGGATAAACTGCCTTACTTAATACAGGTTCAGGAAATTCAATGGTGGCAAGCTTCAGCGGATGCTCATGCAAACTAAGAGTGTCTCCCGTAGCAGTTGAGGCTAGTTTAGCTACAGCGCCAATATCACCAGCATTGAGTTGAGGCGTTGGCTCCTGTGTTTTTCCACGCGGGATGAACAGTTGACCTGCTCGCTCAATAACATCTTTGCTAGCATTCCACACGTGTGAGTTGCTAGAAATGGCCCCTGAATAAACTCGAAAATAGCTAACCTTGCCCACACGAGGATCATTATTCGTCTTGAAGACCAAGACAGACGAAGGTGATTCTGAAGCTGGTTCCACCGCCTCCTCGGCCCCAGTCGAAGTATTAGTAGCTGTCAACACGCCTCTCTCCCTGGGTGAGGGCAGATAATCATGAATAGCATCCAGGAGAGGGGTGATAGCAATATTGCTTAAGGCGGAACCAAGTAAAACTGGCACAACTTTCCCCAGTATAGTAGCCTGTCTTAGACAGCGGTAAATCTCCTCCTCACTTATTTCTTTCCCATCTAAATACCTAGCGATAAGTTCGTCATCAACCTCCACTATTGCCTCAACTAATTTCTCACGGTAGAAATTGACCTCGTTTAGAAGGGACGAAGGTACTTCAGTTTCCTGCAACGGAGTACCACTGTACCCTTTCTTTGTTACTAAATCTACTACTCCGTGGAAATCTTTCTGAGAACCTATCGGCAATTGAATAGGTAAGCACCGTACCCCCAGTTTGGTTTGAATATCTTCTAAGGCATTGAAGAAGTTAGCGTTCTCACGATCCATCTTATTGACGAAAATAAGGCAAGGCAATTTTTGCTCACTAGCATATCCCCATACCTGCTCAGTACCTACTTCTACACCGGAAGCAGCACAAACTATAATAACAGCACCTTCGCTAACACCTAGCCCTGCTTTCACCTCAGCGACGAAATCAGGGTAACCCGGCGTATCAATGAGGTTCAGCTTGTAATCTTTCCATTGACATGGCAGCAAAGATAAACTAATACTGATCTTACGTTTAATCTCATCAGGGTCGTAATCTGAAGTAGTCGTCCCATCATCAACCTTGCCTAAGCGGCTAATTACCCCCGAATTAAAAAGCATCGCCTCAGCTAGTGATGTTTTACCGGCGCCTGGATGAGACAGCGAAACGATGTTACGAATTTTTTCTGATTCATAGTTGTGCACTTATTTCACCTCAATCTTAGCTTTAATCTTTTCACTTATGCGCAGTGGCATTGTAGCAGCGCCTGGTTCTAACCGTCAAGCTGCCGAATTGACTCATAATAATTGTTACCAAAAGTGGTATCTTGAAGTCTATGTGGGGCAGCACTGGATGTATGTTACCATCTGCCAAGCTCAGGGCGTCGGGCACGGAAATACCTGTCGCTCATAGCAGCAGCGGGCATGTCAACCACCGAAGTTCGTCGGCTTTTGACGTAAAGCGCCAAGCAGAGGAGACCTCCACACCCACCAAGCCACCGTCGCAGCCAGATTCAACTGCCGCTTATCATCGTAAGGCCAGCGTGACTCCTACGCTGTATCTCATGCCCCATGGCGCCGACCCACCAGCCCGACAGGTCAACGGCAACCCTACCTCGCAAGCCGATGCACCTCTTGATATCTGCCAAACACAGGAGGTTGGCGAAAGCCACCTAGCGAGCCGAGGTACTGCCAGACATCGCCCAAAGTCTGGCAATGACTTAAGTACCGCCGACCATAGTAAAGTAGCGCCGGCAGCATCACTCCCGTGTGACCTCCACGCTAGGCAGGTGAAGCATGAACCCTGAAGTATTTGAAGTCTTCAATGGGCTATCCCCATCCCACCAGCGCCTCATACGAGAGTTCATCTCTGCCCTTGCCGAGTCCGAGGGCGTTACCATCCCAGACGATCACGAGCCCGTCCCCTCCACATACCAAACTTATATCAACCCCTGGTGCCACCACCTGATCGACACTGGATGCTGCCCCGACACCATAAGGCGCTATTCCCTTATCGTCTCCAGTTTCCTCGACGTCTATCCTAACCCCACCTCCTCAGACATTCACGCAGCACTGGCACACCTCTCAGCCCTGGGCCAAAACCCAGACACTATCGCCACAACACTTAACGCACTCACGAACTTCTTTGCATATCTGGCAAGCCAGCACATCATCCCCTCCAACATCGCCGAACCCGAGGATGACATATGACGAATCGTCTCCCAAAACTACTGGGCATGCGCATTGCTTCCGAGCACTGCTCACTCAGTCCCCCTAACGGGACAAAACCATGACATCAGATCTTGCAGGGCATATCGACAAGCTAACGCCTGCAAACCACAGGCTAGTCCGGGAACTCGTCTTCAAGCTATTGCAACTTCAGAAGGCCGCCAACCCTGAAGCCTACGACGAGGGACTCGAAGTGTCCCAATTTGTTAACCCTTGGCTAGAGCGCCTTCTCCAGGAAGGCAAAAGCCCATGGACCATCAGGGCCTACACACGCCAGATCCTCCAGTTGCTCAAGCGGTATCCCAGTCCCACCCAGGCCGACATCACAAACTACGTGACAAGCCTTATTTATGAAGGAAAGCAACCCGCCAACACCAACGCTTTTATCTGGGCGGCCAAGAGCTTCTTCACCTTTTGCTCTGAGCACGGACACCTAGCAGCCAATCCCGCAGCTCGTATCAAGCCCAGGCCTCTCCCAAAAAGGGAAACCAAATCCCCACCTCCTGAGGACGTCCATAGACTGCTCTCACTGCCATCACTGACGCCACGCGATACAGCCATGCTCCACCTGTTTATAGACTGCGGCTTGAGGCTCGATGAGCTTCTCAGCCTTGAAGTCAACGACCTCGACCTTGCCCACATGAAGGTAACTGTCATCGGCAAGGGGAACAAGCAACGCTCCGTCCCTATCTCGCCTGCCACCAGGGACGTGTGCCAGGCTTACCTGCGCCACGTTGCAGCCACCAGACTCCTGTTTCCCGGTAAGAAGCCTGGCCGCAAGATGACACAGACGGCAATTCACCTGTTGTTAAAGCACCTCTGCCGACAGGCAGGCATACAAACCATCACAGCGCACCAGCTCAGACACTACTTCGCCACACAGGCATTGTCCAAGGGTGCTAGCCTCAAAGCCGTGTCCAGAATGCTAGGGCACGCTCACGCCTCTACAACGGCAGATATCTACTGGCACGTCATCGATGAGCAGGAAATCATCGACCAGCATACCAGGTATAGCCCGATCGCAAGTCTATAGGGCACCTACAGCACCTTCTATTTATGCAGCCCATCAAATAAAGCAGAATTATATACTTGACTCGAGGTTAAGGTGTAGTAGAATAGGGGTATGTGCTTCTGGCAATGGTTTACCCTTATCACTGGAATTATTGGGGTGGTGGCTTTTCTAATAGCTATACTATCACTATTTCATATTTGGGGGAAACCTAAAATACAGGTTAGCTGGGATTGCGCTCATGGTTACAGGTTAACTTGTTGGATAAGAAATATACCTATAAATAGTGTTTTATCGCATTTCAATGTGGTACGAACACAAATAGAAATCGCTCCCTTCATATCCATTGTCGATAAAAATGGCAGGACTCTACATTTTTTACATTATGCTCCAAATATTAGTGATGATATTCGCTTGGTTATAGCTGAAGTTATATGCCCACAAAACGGTACAGTGTACTTTAAAGATGTAGCTGGTATGTCCACAGCGGAATCACTAGCAGTTGGTTCATATAAGTTAATTTTGGAATTATGGGGAGATGGTAGGAAGCTAAACAGGACAGAGGGACAAATTCAGATAAATCCATCTAAGCCTTTTATAGAGTATAATTACCATTGATTTTAGTAAGTTCCTTATATTCCAAGTTCTCTGCCCTAATAAGTTTCCTTTTTCTGCCCTCTGTTCTAGACAGATAATACGTTGAACCTTTAGACTATAGACATGGCACAAGAAACTTGGCATCAATCGGCTATGGTAGAGAAATGTGAAACCAGTATTAATGGGCAAACCATCATATATACAGTCAAGCGAAGCCTTAGGGCAAAGCATGTCCGTCTCGAGGTGAGACGACAAACGGGGCTTACGGTAGTTGTTCCTCATTCTTACAAGATTGGGCAACTCCCTAGACTTTTACAATCGAAAGAACGATGGATCTCAAGTCACCTGGCAAGATGTAGCCATTTCCAATCGCTTTCTGCCGAGAAGGAACTCAGCAGTGGCGATACTGTCCCATATCTTGGCCAAGACTTGGAGCTGGTCAAGCAGGAAAACCACAGAGGGGTTGGCAGTGTAACGCTAGACGGGAATACTCTGGCAGTGAGCCCCGGATTATTCAAGAACGGTATTTTGGAGTTGGCTTTGGAACAGTGGTATCGGACAGCGGCTGCCAAACTGATAAACGAGAGAGCAGATGAATTGAGCTCTCAGATGGGCATTAACTATAAACGAATTGTCATACGAGGTCAAAAGACCCGTTGGGGCAGCTGCTCCCATAAGAAAAATCTTAGCTTTAACTGGAAACTAATAATGGCGCCGGAGCCCGTGATCGACTATGTCATCATCCACGAGCTTACCCATCTGAAAGAGATGAATCATTCAAAGAGGTTCTGGGAACTGGTAGCTCAATACTGTCCCAGATGGCGAGAGTATAAGAAGTGGCTCAAGCAACACGAGGCAGACCTTACTGCCAAACTCTGCGCCTAGAAATAGCCTTGATTGCACAATCTGGACAAGTGTGACATCGAACATACCATTAAAAATGAATGCTTCTCATCTAACTACCCCCAGGACACTCCTAACCCTTTTGTCTAATCACACTGGGGTGCAGTCCATAGTGAGGCCATTACAAAGAATATAATAGATTATCTTACTTCGGCTCGTGTATTATTTGGTTTCTGTACCATTCCCATAGCTTAACGCCATCAAGTCCCGTAATAGTAAGGTTGACATCCGCCAACCGTGCAATGTTATAATTTCTGTTAGCCGAGACGTTTATATTGTTATACTCATCAAGTTTGACATATTCTAAACGCTGCCCTACAAATTTGTAATAGTCATAGCAAACTTTACTCGTAAAATCTGTATATGTGACTGTAAGGATTGGTATTAACGAGAGCCGAATCGTCGGCATATAATTCGATGCAACCTTCATGAACTCATTTTCTATTTGCTGGAAATTGGAAGAGTTATTTTCACTAGAACCAATTAAAATCAAACCATAGCTATTCCCTGTAGCTTGACTCGAAAAGTCGCCATAGTAACCAGCAAGTGGGAGGTAAGTAGGTTCATAACCAATACCACGATTTATTTCAATGTATGCATTTAAATGAGCTTCATAAGGAGGCCCAAGTGCATGCCCAACATTACTAATTGTAATCGTTTCAGTCGCTTTGTCTACATTCCATTCAACTTTTCTGACGGCTGAGATACATGGTAGATTGCTTTTGTAAACCAGTTCGTTCGCTTGTTCAGCAATCTTGTTTGCCTGAAAGGCAAAGAATGCAGCTGATAGACTAAATAACACAGTGAATACAATTGGAACTATCATAGCAGACTTGTTGTTCACTCCCGCCTCCTTATCCAGAGTTTTTGGTAGAAAAGCCCTTCAACTCTATAATCGCTCATTTATCTGTCAATAACCACCATCTTTTACCCACCCGGTAATGGCAATAAGGTTGTATCATTTCTAGTTCATGGTGTCAACACTCCCTCTCTTCGGTATGGAGAGAGTCTCTCACGGTAGCTGGTGCCCTCAATGACGATCTGGTAGCAGCCGATTTCAGTCGTTGCCTTTGAGAGTACCATTAACTATAATGGGAGCTACAATATTCGTGTGGATTTGACAAGGGGCAGTGCATTTGAAGTAATGCTTCTGCTGTCTCGGAACAAGGCACCGGTAATTCAGAAAACGGGATCTGAAGAATGAGTACCGCTTACCATGCTCGGTATTTCGCGCATGAACTCACTCGGCGAGGTGGAATCGGCGTTGAGCGTTTGTCCAGATCCCTTTTTGATGCCTGTGTTGATTTGAATCCCCACCAAATTGACGCAGCCCTTTTCGCCGTACGGTCTCCACTTTCCAAAGGCGTTCTCCTAGCTGACGAAGTCGGGTTGGGCAAGACAATCGAGGCAGGTCTCGTCCTCTGCCAATTCTGGGCAGAGCAACGGCGCCGACTCCTAGTGGTCTGTCCAGCATTGATCCGCAAACAATGGTCACTGGAGTTGGAGGAGAAATTCAGCCTCCCCACCAAGATTATTGACGCAAAATCGTACAGGGAGGCACAGACAAACGGTATTCCTAATCCCTTTGAGTTCGAGGCCATTATTCTTACCTCAATGCACTTTGCCAGCCGCTATGCCGAGGATGTAATCGCTATCCAATGGGATTTGGTTGTTATTGACGAAGCTCACAAACTGCGCAATGCTTATCGACAAAGCAACCGCATGGGGCAGAACATCCGCTGGGCACTGGAAGATAAGCGAAAGATATTGCTCACTGCTACACCTCTTCAGAATTCCTTGCAAGAGCTCTATGGCCTTTCCACCATCATCGATGATCGCATTTTTGGTGACCTGCCATCGTTCCGTACTCAATACATTAGTGCCGGGGCAGATCTAGTTGAACTTCGTGAACGGTTGCAGTCATTTTGCGTGAGGACTCTACGTCGCCAAGTTGTTGAGTATATCCAGTATACCGAGCGAAGGTTGATTACACGTCCTTTTCAGGCCAGTGAGCGGGAGCACAAGCTCTATGAAGCGATATCCGGTTTCCTCCAGCGTGACGATACGTATTCAGTGCCGCAGCAGCAAAGACATTTGACTACCCTGATAGTCCGTAAATTGCTGGCATCCTCTTCCCAGGCGGTCGCTGGGACACTTGAGACCATGAGAGGTCGCTTGGTTGCTATACGCGACGGGCTCTCTGTGGACAGTGATTTCGTTGAGAATATTATCGCCGATGAGGAGATTGAAGACGAAATCCTTGATGAAATACTAGATGGCGAAGCCGAACATGATGAAGAGGAATCGAGGGACCAACATTCAATCACTGTAGATCGGCAGAAATTGAACGCCGAGATCAAGGAACTAGAGACCTACATCCATTGGGCACGGAGCATTGGGATTGATACCAAGACTCGTGCTCTGCTCAAGGCTTTGGAAATAGGTTTTAGCAGTATGACTGAGATGGGAGCAGCACAAAAGGCAGTGGTTTTTACTGAATCACGACGTACCCAGCAGTATTTGAAGGACTTCTTGGAAGCTAATGGCTATGCCGGGCGCGTTATCACATTCAACGGCACAAATACAGATGAAGGCTCTACTCGTATATATGAGCAATGGGTATTGAGAAACAAGGAAGCAGGACGCGTTACTGGTTCAAGGGCAGTTGATATCCGTACTGCCATTATTGAGGACTTCCGAGATAATGGTAGCATCATGATTGCTACTGAGGCTGCTGCTGAAGGGATTAATCTCCAGTTTTGCTCGTTAGTCATGAACTTCGATCTGCCTTGGAACCCCCAACGTATCGAACAGCGCATCGGACGTTGCCATAGATACGGCCAGCAACACGATGTAGTGGTTATCAATTTTCTGAATGAAAGAAATGAAGCTGATCGTCGCGTCTATGAGCTACTGAACGAGAAATTCAACCTTTTCAGCGGTGTTTTTGGGGCATCGGACGAAGTGCTGGGAAACATCGACTCGGGGGTGGATTTTGAGTGGCGTATTCTCGACATTTACCAACAATGCCGTACAACCGAGGAAATTGAGGAAGCTTTTCACCAGCTCCGAGCAGAGCTTGATAAAAGGATTCAAGCAAAGCTTGAAGATACACGTCGTATTCTACTGGAGCACTTCGATGAGGATGTACACCAAAGATTGCGCGTCAATCTGGAAGGAACACGGGAACAGCTTGACCGCATCGGCAGGATGTTTTGGACTCTGACAAGGTTCATTCTTGGAGGCCGAGCTGACTTCGACGATGATTCACTGGTCTTCGACCTTCTCAAGTCACCTGTGAAAAGCGTGCGGGAAGGAAGATATCACCTGGTTTCTAAGAAGCAGCCATCCATGACTGGCGAATTCCTGTATCGTATCTCCCATCCCCTCGGCGAGCATGTGGTGCAATCTGGTAAGGAATATCCATCACCAGTCGCCATGGTTGCTTTCGATATTACCAACCACTCCAGTAAGATTGCTCTGATTGAGAGATTGAAGGGCCTCTCTGGCTGGCTTGTCCTACAACGACTGGTCATTGAATCATTCGAAACTGAGGAGTACTTACTCTTCTCCGGTTTTGATGATGGCGGACGGCCGCTAGACCAGGAAACTTGTGAGAAGCTATTTCACTGTCAGGGCACGGCGAGCCCTGAAGGAGAGCCACCACCCCAAGTTACACAACGACTTGACCACGAAGCTGAGCGCCATGCCAAAGCTACTATCAGCAGGTCTTTGGAGCGGAATAATCATCATTTCAACGAAGCGCGAGAGCGGCTGGAGAAGTGGGCGGATGACATGGTGCTTGCTGCAGAGAAGCAATTGAAGGATACCAAGCAGCAGATTAAGACACTTACCCGTGAGGCAAGGCTTGCCACTCTAGTGGAAGAACAGCACCAGCTTCAGGAGAAGATTCGGGATATGGAGAAAAAGAAACGCCGCCAACGGCAACGCATTTTTGACCTGGAGGATGAGATAATGGAAAAACGTGATAAACTGATTGAGGCCTTGGAGAGAAGAATGGCACAGAAGACTTCGAGGGAAGCCCTTTTTGCTATCCGCTGGCAAGTTATTTAGGAGGAGATTTATCATGGATGAGAAGACCACCTTTACGAGTGACAAGGAACCATTATTCGAGGTATTGAAGGAAATCGCCGATGGAAGGATTCAATTGCCTGAATTCCAAAGAAGCTTTATCTGGGATGATGAACATATTCGTAGCCTGTTAGCTAGTATTTCCCTGTCCTATCCCATGGGCGCGATAATGATGCTTGAGAATGGAAATTCAGATGTTCGTTTCAAGCCAAGACCAATAGAAGGCGTAGAACTCGCTAAAGAAATGGATCCAGAGAGGTATATACTGGATGGGCAGCAGAGATTGACCGCGCTTTTTCAGTCTTTGTTTCTAGACAAGCCGGCAGTAACACAAGATAGCCGCAAGAAGGTTATCAAGAGATGGTACTATATTGATATGGCTGCTGCCTTGAATCCACAGGCGGACCGGGAGTCAGCTATTATCGGACTTCCAGAAGACCGAAAGATCACAGATTTCCGAACAAAGGAAACGAAGGATTATTCCACCTCTGAGAAAGAGTTCCAACATCTACTGTTCCCATTTAATCAAGTCTTCGATCCATCTGATTGGAGAATGAAATATAACGAATATTGGCAGCACGAGAGAGACAAAATCAAATTTTACGATACATTTGAGAAGACAGTTATTGAGAGTTTCAAACAATATCCAGTCCCAGTGATCAAGTTACTTAAAAAAACCCCAAAGGCAGCCGTTTGTCAGGTATTTGAGAAAGTTAATACGGGTGGTGTTATTCTAAACGTGTTTCAGCTTCTTACAGCTACCTTCGCTGCAGATGGATTCAATCTGCGTGAGGACTGGGATGGCAAGTGCGATTCTCTCGGGAGAAAAACTGAAGAGGGACGCATCGATACTTTGAAGAAGCATAGGGTTCTTAGATCCGTAGCCGACACAAGTTTCCTACAGGTTATAACACTTCTGACTACTTATGCACGAAAACAGGAGAAACCAGATGCACCTATTAGCTGCAAAAAGGATGATATATTGAATCTGAAACTTGAAGATTACCGAAAATGGGTTGAGCCGGCAATGGATGGCTTTGACAAGGCAGCCAAGTTTCTTGTTCAACAAACAATTTTCTCTGACAGGGACATCCCTTACAGTACGCAGCTGGTACCTCTCGCTACTTTGTTTGCCATTCTGCGAGAAAAAGCCAACAATGATGCGGTGAGGGAAAAGCTTATCCAATGGTACTGGTGCGGGGTCTTCGGTGAGCTGTATGGCGGCGCGATAGAATCCCGTTTCGCCAATGACCTGCAGCAAGTTCTGAGCTGGATTGATGGTGGCGAAGAACCGAATACGGTGGTCGAATGCAATTTTGCCCCCACTCGCCTCCATACTCTTAAGACTCGTCTCAGTGCTGCATACAAAGGTCTTTACGCTATTCTTATGCGTGACGGCGGACTTGACTTTCTCTCGGGTGTCCCCATCAACGTTCAGACGTATTTTGGTGCGAGGATTGATATTCATCATATCTTCCCAAAGGATTACTGTAAGAAGCTGGGTAGTGGAGCTCACGACTATGACTCAATTATCAACAAGGCGCCTATTTCAGGGGATACAAATAGAATCATTGGTGGCAATGCTCCAAAAATCTACCTTAGAAAGCTTATTGATAAGGGAACTAAGGAGGATCGCCTGGATACTATTCTGGCTTCACATGTAATCGATGCTACTGCACTCAAAGAGAATGATTATGAGACGTTCTTCAAACTAAGACGAGAAGCTCTTCTTCAGCGTATCGAGAACGCTACCGGAAAGAAGATTGCCCGAGAGACGGCTGAGACTATAGCTCAGGAGCTGAAGGAGGAAGTCTATCTTGAAGCTGAAGAGGAGGAAAATGTGGAATGATAGATAACTATAACAAACTGCGCAGACTTTTACAGGAGCTCTTCCAGCTTGATCGGGCGGACCTCGATTTCGGTATCTACCGGATCATGAACCAGAAGCGTGATGAGATCACGCGTTTTCTGGATAATGACCTGCTCCCACAGGTACAGGGAGCTTTCAAGGAATACCGGAGCAGCGACCGGATACAAATTGAGAGCCAGCTTAACGAAGCTATCGAACAGGCCAGTGCATTGGGTGCTGACCCTGATACGATGCCCAAGGTCATGGAACTACGCGCAAAGTACTCCGCATCCGTCGATGTGGCAGAACTGGAGAACGAGGTGTTCTCACACCTTTACGACTTCTTTCGACGATATTACCATGAGGGTGACTTCCTGAGTCTGCGGCGGTACAAGGAAGGCGTGTATGCCATTCCCTATGAAGGCGAGGAGGTAAAGCTTCACTGGGCCAACCATGACCAGTACTATATCAAGACTTCAGAGTATTTACGGGACTACACCTTCAAGCTACCCTCTGGCAAAGGCGTGCATTTCAAGTTAATTGAGGCTGATACGGAGAAGGACAATACCAAGGCCCAGAGCGGCGAGGAGCGGCGGTTTGTTCTCTATCAGGAAAGCCCGCTTGCCGGGGGAGATGGCGAGCTGTTTATTAGATTTGAATACCGGCCTGACCCGGATAAAAGCTCTCAAAAAGACCTGAATTCCAGGGCTATCAAGACAATCCTGAATACGAAGGGCTTCAACGAATGGCTGGCAGAGCTGGCTCAGTTGCGTCCCACGGAGAAGAATCCCAGTCGCACACTACTGGAGAAGTACCTGACCGACTACACAGCACGAAATACGTTTGACTATTTCATTCATAAAGACTTGGGTAGCTTTCTACGACGGGAGCTTGACTTCTACATCAAGAACGAAGTAATGCATCTTGATGATGTGGAGCATGAGTCTGCGCCACGGGTGGAGCAGTACCTGAGCAAGATCAAGGTCATCCGCAAGATCGCTCACAAGATAATTGAATTCTTGGCCCAGATTGAGGACTTCCAGAAAAAGCTGTGGCTCAAGAAGAAGTTTGTGGTAGAGACCAACTATTGCGTTACACTTGACCGCATACCGGAGGAGCTATATCCCGAGATTGCCGCTAATGATGCCCAGCGAGAGGAATGGGTGAGACTATTTGCCATAGATGAGATTAGAAAGGATTTAGCTGGGACTGTAGGCTACTCCAGTCCACTGACAATTGAGTTCCTCAAGGCAAATCCATACCTCGTATTAGATACTAAGTTCTTTAAACAAGATTTCAAGGATAGACTTCTAGCGAGTTTTGATGATACAGATAACCAGACTGACGGCTTGCTAATTCATAGTGAGAACTTTCATGCACTTTCAATGTTAAAAGACAAGTACAACAAAAGTGCAAGATGTATATATATCGACCCTCCTTACAATACTGGTACTGACGAATTTCTCTACAAAGATGTATACCAACATTCGAGTTGGATCGAGATGCTGTCCGATCGCCTAGTTATTGCCCTATACCTTATGAGCGACGAAGGTGCTATTTGGATCAGTATCGATGACAATGAAGTACACCGCTTGCGCTTGTGTAGTGAGACTGTGTTCGGCACGCACAATTTTGTAGCCAACGTCATCTGGCACAAGAAATACACGCGCAGTAATGATGCTAGGTGGTTCTCGGACAACCACGACCATTTGATAGTCTTTGCACGCAATAAAGCAATGTTTTCGCCTAACCTTCTTCCAAGAAATGAGGAACAACTTAAGGCCTACACAAATCCTGACAACCATCCCAAGGGTAGCTGGAAGGCAACCCCCCTACATGCTAAGAGCGGTAGTAGTGGTGCCTTTACCTATGTTTTTAAGAATGGCATTAAATGGTCTCCACCTCCAGGTACCTATCCTCGTTATAGTGCAGAGACACTTGCAAGATTAGACGAAAATAACGAAATTTGGTTCGGTTCTGATGGTAAGTCTACACCGTCTCACAAGACTTTTCTTTCTGATGCTAAGGAAGGAGTCACGCCAATTACCATTTGGGATTATAACGAAGTCGGACACACACACGAAGCAATCAACGAACTAAAAAGCCTATTCCCTGAAAATCCATATGCGAATCCAAAGCCAACACGACTGATAAGGCGTGTGCTCGAACTTAGTTGTCCTAAGGAAAAGGGCTTTGTTATCGATTTCTTCGCAGGCTCTGGTACCACTGCTCATGCCATTATCAATCTCAACCGCGAGGATGGTGGAAAGCGCAAGTACATTCTTGTTGAGATGGGTGATTACTTCGATACCGTGCTAAAGCCTCGTATCCAGAAGGTGGTCTATTCCAAGGACTGGAAGGATGGTAAACCAGTCTCACGTGAAGGCTCAAGCCACATGTTCAAGTACATGCGTCTGGAGTCCTACGAAGACACACTGAACAATCTGGAACTCAAGGGGACACAGACACAACAGGCACTCTTGGAGGAGTCACCATCCTTCCGTGAGAGCTATATGCTCTCCTACATGCTGGATGTGGAGAGTAACGGCAGCGCATCACTGCTCAACATTGATTCTTTTGAGGACCCGTTCAACTACAAACTGAAAATCGCCACCGGCAGCGCTGGTGAGACAAAGCCAGTTACGGTGGACTTGGTTGAAACCTTTAACTATCTCATCGGGCTCACCGTCCACCACATTGACCACATCCGTGGCTTCCGTGTGGTGCAGGGCATAAATCCCAGAGGCGAAAAGGTGCTTATCATCTGGAGAAACCTTAAGGAGAAGTCCAACGAAGACCTTGACAAGTTCTTCCGCAAACAGGAGTACAATCCCAGGGACCTGGAGTTTGATTTGATTTATGTTAATGGCGATAACAATGTGGAGAACCTCCGACGGGAAGATGAGACCTGGAAAGTCCGTCTTATCGAAGAAGAGTTTCAGCGGCTAATGTTTGACGTACAGGACATCTAAGGAGGCAGTCATAGCAAGAGCAACAATCCCTGGCCGCCAACCGAGGCGAGCCGAAAGACCTCTCAAGTTTGAGCAAAAGCTGGTGCTTAATCAGTGGATGCTGAGCCTGTTTGAGGTCTCCAGCTTTGACCAGCTTGCCGAAGGCATGAAGACACCCGATCTGGAGGGCTTTGACGAGGATAACATCAGTCGGTTCTACCATTTCCTGAGGGCACGATTGTTCGACCGGGCAGAGCTGCCGTTCGAGGTGCTTTTGAATTACGACCAGAACATCGTCCGACACTGGAAGGCGATAACGGAAAGGCGTAACAAGAATGATGGACGCACCCACCACCCGAAATACTTTCAATACCTTTCGCTACTGTTTACAGAGATATATTTAGACCGGTACCTTCGCGATCATCAGAAGTTACTTGCGGACTTAAACGCACAAGTCGATATCTTCAACGCTGACAAGCCCGAGCGAGACCGGGTAAATCGGTACGAGCTGGAAGACCTGAACAAACTTGCCTTCTGGAGCGCCACGGGGTCAGGCAAAACCCTGCTCATGCACATAAATATCCTCCAATACAGACACTATCTTGACCTGCACAGGCAAGGCCAGCGCATGAACCGGATCATCCTCCTCACTCCCAATGAAGGACTATCCCATCAGCACCTTGGAGAGTTTTCTCTTTCCACTATGGATGCGGAGCTATTCTCTCCTGATGGTCGAGGTCTCTTTGCCGGGCTGGCCGTCGAGATTATTGATATCCACAAGCTCCGTGAGCAGTCTGGAGAAAAGACAGTTGCCATTGATGCCTTTGAGGGCAATAACCTGGTGCTTGTTGACGAGGGCCATCGTGGTACCAGTGGTGCCGAAATAGGCCACTGGATGAAGATGCGCACTCAACTATGCGAGAAAGGCTTCTCCTTCGAGTACTCGGCTACATTTGGCCAGGCAATTAAGGCTAGTGGCAACAAGGCGCTTGAGCAGGAGTACGCCAAATGCATTTTGCTTGACTACTCCTACAAATTCTTCTATGGCGATGGCTATGGAAAAGAATACCGTATTCTGAACCTCGAAGATGATACTGACGAAGCAATTCGGCACCGCTATCTAACTGCCTGCCTGTTAGCCTTCTATCAGCAACAAAAGCTCTATTCTGACAGAAGGGCAGACTTCCAGCAGTACCTACTGGAGATGCCTCTCTGGATTTTCGTCGGTAGCAGCGTCAATGCTGTCCGCACCGAAAACCGCCGGAAAGTATCGGATGTGGTGGATATCCTCCTTTTCCTGGCGGACTTCTTGAATAACCGTCCGGAGAGTGTTGCTCACCTTAACCGGTTCCTCACTGGGCAGTCTGGTCTGCTTGATGCGAAGGGCAATGACCTCTTTACTGGGGCGTTTTCCTACCTGGTTAAACAGCGCCTTAGTGGGGAACAGACTTATGAGGACATCCTGCGTGTGCTTTTCAATGCCTCATCACCAGCAGCTCTTCATGTTGAAAACCTGAAAGGTACTGAAGGGGAAATCGCCCTGCGCCTTGGTGGTAACGATGCTTTCGGTTTGATCAACGTTGGAGATGCTTCAGCACTATGCAAGCTCTGTGAGGAGCAGAATGAACTCGTAGTTAGTGACAGGGAATTCTCCGGGTCGCTGTTCCGAACGCTCAGTGATGCTGAATCACCGATAAATATCCTGATCGGCTCAAAGAAGTTTACCGAGGGCTGGAATAGCTGGCGCGTGAGCACCATGGGCCTGATGAATGTCGGTAGAACAGAAGGCTCTATGATTATTCAACTCTTCGGCCGCGGCGTTCGCTTGAAGGGTCTGGATTTCTGTCTGAAGCGCAGTCGGCGGATACTCGGGAGCACGGCTCCACCTGACATCGAACGGCTTGAGACTCTCAACGTTTTCGGCATTCGCGCCGACTACATGCGTCAGTTTAAGGAGTACCTTGAAGATGAAGGCTTACCCTCCAACGAAGACCGTATCGAGTTTGTTCTACCAGTGGTTAAGGATATCGGGACAAAGAAACTAAAGACAGTCCGGCTGAAGGAAGGAATTGACTTTAAGCAGCAGGGTCCCAAGCCCACCCTCGAAATGTCCGATGAGTTCCTAAAGAAGAATAAGGTTGTCCTCGATTGGTACCCCAGGATTCAGGCGATGGCCAGTGCCCGCGGACAAGCGCCACTGGAGATCGCAGAGAGAAGCGAGGGGCAACTTACGAGCAAACATCTTGCCTTCATGAACATGGAAGAGGTCTACTTCGAACTGCAACGGTTTAAGAATGAACGGGCTTGGTATAATCTCAGTCTATCCAGGGCACAAATCGAGCAGTTATTGAGCCAGTCCATATGGTATCAGCTATTCATTCCCAGGGATGAGTTGGAGTTTAATTCCTTCGAGCAGGTGCGCCATTGGCAGGAGATTGCGGTCATACTGCTAAAGAAGTATTGCGACCGCTACTATAAGTTCCGTAAAGCTGAATTCGAAAACGAGCACCTGGAGTACCGCGAGCTGAGGGAAGATGATCCAAACTTCATCGATGAATATCTGTTTCTGGTGGAGCAATCACGAGAGGAGATCGTTACCAAACTAGAGGAAATCAAACAGCTTATCCAGGAGGGCAAGCTGAAATCTGTCGAGTTCCAGGGCTTGAAAGCTATCATGTTTGACCGTCACCTTTATCAACCGCTCATCTATGTAAAGAGCGACCTGGTTGAAGTAAAGCCGGTGGTTTTGGAGAACGAGGGCGAGAGGGACTTCGTCCTGCACCTGCAAGATTTCTGCTCACAGAACGCAGGCTTCTTTGAGAACAAAGAACTATACCTTTTGCGGAATATGAGCCGTGGTCGAGGGATTGGGTTCTTTGAGGCTGGCAATTTCCACCCCGACTTCATCCTTTGGCTTCTTGTAAGTGGGCGACAGTACGTCAACTTCGTCGATCCAAAGGGGCTAAGGAACATTGACGGCATAAACGACCCGAAAATTCGCTTCTACACAACGATAAAGGAACTGGAGCAGAGATTGGGTGATCCCAGTGTGACGTTGAACTCATTCATTATCTCAACTACTCGGCTGCAAGAGGTATCCTGGTGGAGCGATGGCATGACAAAGGAACAATTCGAACAGCACCACGTCCTCTTCCAACGAGAAGATAAGGACACATACATACAGAAGTTGCTATCAGAGGCACAGAGGTGAGCACTATGGAAATAGTCAGAGATAGATTGGAAATCACCGATTTAGTGGCGCGATTCAGGAACAATCTTCTTTCCAAACTTGAACAAGAAATTCATGAGTCTGTTGGATTCCATGGCGGTGGAATCGACGCGGTGATAAGACAATCAGCTAACATCGGAATGTGGCTGGCTTACAGTGATGCCGAGGATAAGCAACACGATAGATACTGGACTGCTTTTGGGCTATATAAGGCTAACAACTTGGACATGTCAATCGTCACTGAAATCAATTTCGCTGCGGAGGGGGTCAACCGCCGTCTTGGAGGTGCCTTCTTCAGAAGTACAGACGGCGCCACTTTGGTGGTGCATAGAGGCAACATTGGCGGAGGTCGCCTCGGTATTGGCAAGAGTCTATTCTGGAATAACTTCAAAGGGAAAAGCCTAGTGGCATTTGATGGAACCAGGCAGGGTAATTTTGCAGTTGTTGGAGAACTTGATTCGGCGGATCTGGTTTACCAAGTAAAGAACTTCGTTGCTGAGGTCGCACGAATCAAGAGCCTTGTGTAGTAAGCGATAGCCAAGAGGACAACAGGCAGCAGCAGAAGTGCGGCAAGACCCTGCTTTTCAGTTGCAATTGGTACCCTTTGTGGCTCCCATCCCAAGAATGGGCCAGCAATATGTGCAGGTCATTTCCGACGAGGAAAGCTAGTCGGTTTGCCAAGGGAAATACCGTTCGCGAACATAAGCTATGTAGTCTCTGTCTGCGGTGGGAAGTCTACCAACGACCTCAAGAAGCTCTTGATACGTCATGTCTCTGAAATTCACCTCGTCTCCAACATGTTCTCTGAAGTCCATAATCTCGCTTCGATTTCTCTCCGCCTCTGCCGAAGGAACCTCGTACCACAGGTAGAGCAGCTCAAATCCCCTGGACCCGAATTCAGTGGCCAGTCCCAAAATGTGTTTCAGCAGCTGGGGAGCATCCAGGTAAACAAAACTCGTCTTCCCATGCTCTTCTTCATGGATACGTCTCGCCAGTTCTTCACATCTGGGGAGCTGCGCCCATAGGTCTGGTACGCCAAGATACTTGTCTTTGATTGTTCGTTTGGTGTGGCCATGATACGGCTCGGTGAATTTCGACTCTATTGCTACTGGTTTTACGTCATTCCCCCGGAACTCCACATCAAGATGGGGCGGAATTCCGCCAAGCGGAGTGGGATGAGTCTGCTCGAAGTGCATGTCTGTCACTCCTTGAGGCGCCCCACAAGCCGAAGCAATGTGACCAATGTTGGCGGTCCGCCAATACTGAAAGACGTTGAGCGCGAGGGCCGAGGATGAATGCAGGGCCTGCATTTTCCCTCTCTTGTCGCCACTCCCCAGTTCATCCCCCTTCCCAGACTGAAACTGCTTTTCGACTTCCGGCAGAAGTGGAAGGAACAGGTTGTCATTGAGGGAAAGCGTGTAACCGTCCTGGTCAAACCTGATTCCCCGTTGGCGTGCCCAGGCCTGTTGCTGATCGCAGATTAATCTGTACGTCATAGTCATTTGGATTATCCCTCCCTCAAAGTAGCTTTGCCTAACAAGAAGCTAACGGACATATCCCTCTACGTGAACCATAGCCTCGGAATAGCTTGCAAGTACGAGAGTACACGCGCAGCCTCGTCTTGTCAATGGAATCGTATTATATCTAAACCCTAAACGAATTCAAATGACCCAAATCCCAAATTCAAAACAGCACCATTTGAGAAGGGCTAGATCAGGTTGCGCCCAGGGCGTTGTGAGATTAGCCCGTTTGACCGGCGCTAGCGCTTGACAAATCCCTGATTATGTGTATAATATCAGTAATCAAGATAAGCGGAGTAATCTAGATGGGCAAGGTTCTTATCAGTATACCAGACGAGCTTCATAGAGACCTCAAACGGCGGGCGATTGACGAGACTGTTTCCCTGAAGGAACTGATTCAAAGGGCTCTCCAGCAGTACATCGAACGGCACACACCAACCCGCCAAGCATAGTCTGACCAACTGGCTGACAAGCCACGAAATAACCAAAGGGGGAAGCTGTGGTGAACAAGACTGAGTTCGCATTGGGCTCCAGGGGAGCCGATACATCGGATATCCCACCTCGCAGTTTGCGCCTCACACTACTTGGGGTAATAATTGTTACCGAAAGTGGTATTGTTGACTCAAAAATATTGTTACCCAACAGAAAGGAGAAAGCATGACGCGAGGTAGCATACAAGAATATACCGAGGCAGTGCGAGAGCGCTATCTTCGGGCAGATAGGAAGGAGAAGAGAAGAATATTGGATGAATTTGTTAATGTTACGGGTTACCACCGCAAGTCAGCCATCCGCCTATTGCGTCGAAAACGGCAAGAAATTCCACAGCGACGGCGTGAGCGTCCCCGATGTTATGGACCTCCTGTGGTCCAGGTCACACCCACGTGAACAGGCTAAATCTAGATCTCACAATAATTCGGTAACAGCAATTTATGAAGCAACGATACCTGTTCGGTAACAGTTTATTTTGACGCAACACGTCACTCATTCGGAGAAGGATGACCGCTTTTCCATTTTATTCCTCCTGTGCTACAATTTGAGTAACCATGGAGTTCAAAGATGCCAATCTATGAATACTGGTGTAGTCATTGCCAGCGCAAGGTTATGCTATACCTTCCAACCTTCTCTCAATCTTCACCCCCTTGCCCCCAATGCGGCAACAATACCCTCCAACGGTTGTTCTCCACCTTTTCCATGCATAAAACAGACAAGAATATCTATGATGATATTCTTTCCGATTCACAGCTAACTAAGGGGATGTTAAGCAATGACCCCAGGGCCTTGGCTGAATGGAATAAACGAATGAGCCGGGGCGAAGAAGTTGCACCAGAATATAAAGAGGCGATTGATAAGATGGAAAGAGGAGAAATGCCTGCAAAACCAGCCAGCGAGGATAGTGGAACATCCGCTGAAGAAGCTGATTAGGTTTTAATATTATGCCTATCTACGAATTTTTCTGTCCCTCATGTTATAAAAAAACAAGCCTTTTTGTAAAAACTGCTTCGTCCTCTTTTGTGCCTAAATGTCCAGTTTGCGGCAGTGCTGATTTGGTGCGTGCTATTTCCACTTTCGCCCACCACAAATCAACTAAAACTATACACGAGGAGAGCGGTGAGCCAGGTATGTTCCCAAACCAGGACTACTATAAAGACCCACGCAACATCGGCAGAACAGTAGAGGAAAGGTTCCAAAAGATGGGCATGGGAATGCCCGCTGAGCTCCAGCAAAAAATTCAAGCCGCCAGAGAAGGTGAATTACCTGAACCTCTAAAGGAGCTAAAAAGTGCTTCCCCAGACGCTTCGTATCATTGACGCCAATTGCAATCGCATCAGCGAAGGATTGCGCTTCCTTGAAGAAATCGCTCGCTTTCTCCTCAATGATACTATCTTAAGCCAGCAATTAAAGGCAACACGTCACAGCCTGGTCAAGAGCCTGGGCAAATTTGGTACAGCCCTCCTATCTGAGAGAAACTCAGAGGGAGATGTAGGAGTTAAGGTTGAATCGGTTCGCCAACAACAAGATTTGCCGTCTCTTATTACAGCTAATGCCAGAAGAGTAGAAGAGGCACTGCGAGTCATAGAAGAGTTAGCCAAACTTCCGGAAATAAGTCCAGTATTGCATTCAAAAGACTTCGAGCAGGCACGGTTTAGCATCTATACATTAGAGAGAGTGTTACTGTCTAAAGTACTGCGCCAGGATAAGATAGCACGGCTAACCGGGCTTTATGCCATTATCGATACCCAAACACTAGAGCTAAAAGATGAGGTTGACGCAGCAAGTAAAGTCATCCACGGTGGGGCTAAGATTATTCAGCTTCGTGATAAGCACCACAGCAAAGGTGAACTATTAGCCATAGCTCAAAAACTGAAGGAATTATGCCACAAATCCGATACCCTCTTCATAATAAATGACCACCTCGATATAGCTCTGGCCGCTGATGCCGATGGACTCCATATCGGCCGGGCCGATTTACCCTTGACGGTAGTTAGAAAAGAGTTGCCCGTTGACAAGATTATTGGCTGTTCCACAGCTACCTTAGCCCAGGCACAAAAAGCAGAAGTCGAGGGGGCAGATTACGTCGCCGTAGGTTCCATATTTTCATCGCCGACTAAAACGGATGCTACTATAATTGGTATAGAGGGACTACGCCGGGTCAGGCAGGCGATATCTATCCCCATAGTTGCCATCGGCGGCATTAACAGGGACAATATCGCACAAGTCATAGCTGCAGGAGCTAACTCAGCAGCGGTCATCAGCGCTATCCTGACTCAACAGAATACAGAACAGGCAACACGCCAACTGGTTGCAGAAATTGACTAAGAAACAGAGAGCTACAGAAAACCTAGAGGCCATCGCTGAAAAGACTCGCCTCTACCTCTCTACCAAAGACACAGCGAGAGAAAATACGCTGCGCCTCTGCCGGGAGATAATCCGCTGCAGCGCCAATGCTATCCGCGCTGTGCACCGCCAGGAAGAAGGCAAGGCTGAGCAACTTCTAAGGTCAGCTCGCGCCTCGCTCCGAGATTTAATCCGCAATATTCCTCCGGAACACAACGACTTACTTTACGCTGGCTTTGTCCATGATGCCCAGAAGGAATTTGCCGAAGCCAGCACCACTTTAGCCATAGTTGCTGGCAAATCGCTTCCTGAACCCGAAACATTGGGGGTTAGCTATCCGGCTTACTTGAATGGTCTGGGGGAGACAGTCGGCGAACTGAGACGCTACCTTCTAGATAGCCTGAGACGAGGCGACCTTTCCCGCTGTGAAGGGTTACTGGCAATAATGGATGACATCTATGCTACGCTAGTAACCATGGACTTTCCTGACGCCATAACCTGTGGTTTAAGACGAACAACCGATTCAGTTCGTGGCATCCTGGAAAAAACCCGTGGTGACCTGACGCTAGTTTTAAGGCAAAAAGAACTCGAAGAGAAATTGGAGCAAATCCCCAAAAAAGATGAGTAGCCACAACATTTGACAAGGAGCCATGGATGCTGGCTCAAGGTTCTACACCCGGGCACCAAGAATGAGCTTTTTCGATATGCTCACTTCATTTGCTATGATAAGGAGTGGCCGCCTGATTAGTATATTGGGTGGACTCCAAGTTTCACAAAAAGGTGACCTGGCTATTCATAGTATGAGCGAGGCTAACGAATATCCTCAAATTGGTGGGGCTATGGACCTCGCCTGGGAAGCAAAGAAGCTCATTGTTGCCATGACCCATAATACTAAGGACATGAGGCCCAAAATAGTAAAGGAACTGAGTCTGCCCATCAGTGCCCAAGAGTGCGTTGACATGATTGTTGCTGACCTTGCAGTTATTAAAGTAACCCCTGAGGACTTCTCCTCAAAGAGGTTGCCCCGGGTTGGGCCGCGCAGGAGGTTCAAGCCCTGACTGAAGCACAACTCACCATAGCGGAGGACCTTAGAGAGATCGAGATCTAAAGCTCTCAAAGTAGTCGAGCTTAAAAATTTGACGGTGCACATCAAATATAGTAGAATTTCGAACTGGTGCTAAACTCAAGCTACAAACAAAGGAGCTAATAGCTAAAGATATGGCTCCTTTATTAGTGCCTACTACAAAAAGAAAGGAGTAAATCAAATGGACCTCGTATGGATAGCCCTGATAACTGGAATCCTCGGATTAGCTTTCGCTGGCTACTTGGCCTTCTTCGTGCTAAGGCAAGATGAGGGCTCAGCGCGAATCAGAGAGATATCAGCAGCTATCAAAGAAGGCGCTCTCGCCTTTCTGGGCCGGGAATATCAAATACTGGGGGTTTTCGTAGTTGTAATAGCTATCATCCTGGGTATCGTACCCAATCTTGGCTGGTGGGTTAGCCTGGCTTTCGTCTTCGGAGCCGCATGCTCCGGCGTAGCTGGCTATGCGGGTATGAATATAGCTATCAGGGCAAATGGAAGAACTGCTTCAGCAACTCAGAAAAGTCTCAACGAGGGACTGAAGGTCTCGTTCCGTAGCGGTGCTGTGATGGGGACGTGTGTCGTTGGCATCGGCATAATCGGTTTAGGCATCCTCTACTTTGCATTCCACAATCACCCTAACTTCCTTGCCATCATCCCCGCCTTTGGCTTCGGCGCCTCCGGAGTAGCCATATTCGCCAGAGTAGGCGGTGGCATTTACACTAAAGCAGCCGATACCGGTGCCGACCTCGTTGGAAAAGTAGAACAGGGAATTCCTGAAGACGACCCCAGAAACGCTGCCGTTATTGCTGATTTCGTCGGCGACAACGTTGGCGATGTTGCTGGGATGGGCGCTGACCTCTTCGAATCCTACGTAGACTCTATTATTGCTACGATAACATTGTGTGCAGTAGCCATTGCTGCCGGTGTGGTTGCCGATGCAGCCACTGCTTGGTATCTGCCCATGATGGTAGCTGCCGGTGGAATCGTAGCCTCGATTATCGGGGTTTTCATGGTCAGAGTAGGTAATAAGCCGGAGATGGGAGCGCTGCTTGGTGCTCTTCGGCGCGGCACCTTCTCAGCCTCCATAATCACCGCAATTTTTTCCTTCCTCATTGTTTATTTCCTGGCAGATGGACTAGGAGCATTCTGGGCTATCCTTGCTGGTTTAATCGCCGGTATGCTAATTGGAGAAAGCACCAACTATTTCACATCGTATGCCTACAAACCAACTCAAAATATCTCTGAGGCCGCGCAAACCGGTGCAGGGACAACAATAACTAAAGGATTCTCCAACGGACTGATGAGCACATTTCCTCCCATCATCTTTGTAGTTATTGCCATCGTCCTCGCCTATCACTTCGCCGATTTCTATGGCATAGCCATCGCCGGCATCGGGATGCTATCTACCCTGGGTATTACCCTTGCCACTGATGCCTATGGCCCGGTAGCTGACAATGCGGGGGGAATCGTAGAGATGTCAGATTTACCTCCAGAAATCAGAGAGCGAACAGACGCCCTTGACTCTCTGGGAAATACCACAGCCGCTACAGGTAAAGGCTTCGCCATTGGCGCAGCAGCCCTTACTGCTCTCGCCTTAATGTTATCCTATACGCAGATGGTGGGAATCAAGTTTGCTGAGATTAGCCTGTTAGACCCAAGGGTCGTGGCAGGGATACTGCTTGGCGGCATGCTGCCAGCAATCTTTTGCAGCATGACCCTGGATGCCGTGGGCAGAACCGCATTCTATATAATCAACGAGGTTCGACGGCAATTCCGTGAGATAAAAGGGCTGATGGAAGGCACAGCTAAGCCTGAATATAGTAAATGCGTTGACATATGCACAAAGGCAGCATTGAAGGAGATGATTCTCCCCGGTCTGATAACAGTAATCGCACCAGTCGTGGTTGGTCTTGTGTTAGGACCAATAGGACTCGGCGGCTTCCTCCTCGGAGCCATTAGTACAGGATTCATTCTGGCAGTAACGATGTCTAACGCTGGCGGCTCCTGGGACAATGCCAAAAAGTGGATAGAGACGGGACAATACGGAGGTAAAGGCTCCGACGCTCACAAGGCAGCAGTTATCGGTGATACTGTTGGTGACCCGATGAAAGATACATCAGGACCTTCGCTGAACATCATGATAAAGCTGATGTCGATAATAGCCCTGGTCATGGCACCAGCCCTAGCTAACTTTCCTGGGCTAATCTAAAGCCAGTATCATTACCTTTCACGGAGCCAGCCCTAAGGGCTGGCTCCTCTAGTTTAAAGACTGGTTAAGAAAGGATTCATCTTACGCTCGGCACCTATAGTAGTCTCAGGTCCATGCCCAGGATAGACAATAGTCTCATCAGGTAAAGTCATAAGCTTATTGTGAATGCTATCCATCAACTGGGCATAGCTACAACCAGGAAAATCTGTCCTGCCGATACCGAAGTTGAAGAGAGTATCACCACTAAAAACCACTCCGTGCCCAAAGAGGCTGATACCACCGGGGCTATGCCCCGGCGTATGCAAGACGGTGAAATGCAAATCGTCGATGTCTATAATATCACCATCCTTCAGCAACCTTTCCGGCTTAGGTAATTTTCCAAAAGAGCCTGCCATCATGGAACCCAGCATCTGAGAAACCATTCGCAATGCGCCCTCTCCTTCAGCTTGGTGGAGAGCAAACTCAGCTCCAGTTTTCTCTTTAACCGCTTTAAGCGCACTAATGTGGTCAGGATGGGTATGGGTAACTACAATCAACACTATCGACAAGCCCATCTCATCCACAGCCTTCAATATAGTCCCAGCCTCGGCACCAGGGTCTATAATTATCCCGCGCTTGGTTGATTCCGAGCCAACGATATAACAATTACTAGCATAAGGACCAACAACAAGAGACTTTAAAATCATTTTTATCTCCAGTTCAAATATCTTAGTGCCAACTCCAAAGCCTGGGGAATAATATCACAAGTCCATTGAAATAAATAAGCGTCTCATGCCAGCAAACTAAGCTTCTCAGTCTACTCTACACTGCAGAAAATGACAGGCTGGCAGAGGCACGTCCAGAATTAGCAACAGCTCAGGTTGCCCTTATCTCCTCGCGCATAAACTTAATATAGGAGATAGCAAAGCACAAAGCGGTCAACGCTATCATGCTTACAATCTGAGGCCACACGAGCAACAAACTCTGCCCAAAGGACAGGGGGTAAAAGAGTTCAGCGGGATACACGCCAAAGCCCGTCATCGTCGTTGGCAATAAGATCATACGCACCGCTTCTTGATATAAGAAGATAGGTGACATTCGGTTAAGCATCACCGCAATTTCTAAGTTTTGACCCGCAATAAAGTGGGCGATCCCGAAGAATAGAAAGAGAAGTAGAAACAACCACAGGCCTAGCGAAGCTAATGCTGAAGTGGCTACCTGCTTAAACAAAACTGAGAAAAGGACTGCCAAAGACATCCAGAAAGCGCCAGAGATTATGCTTAGGAAGATGAAAGCGAAAAGCCTAAGCACTTCTTCTGCAGTCGGAGGCACACCAATCATGCGCAATCCCAAACCGGCGACGACAGCCACTAGGCTCAATACTAATACTGCTAAAGTAACCAGCCCGGCCAGAAATTTCCCATTAATCACCGAATCCCGGTAAAGAGGCTGCGACAGAAGTCGACTAAGGTTACCACTCGCCCGCTCGCTGTTTATAGCGTCAAAGCCAAGAACAATACCAACTACGGGTATAAGAAGGACCATGAAAAAGAGTAAAGATTCTAATCCCCCTCCAGAAATAGCAAAAAGCTTAAGAAAGATGAACTTACTGGTGTCAGTTACCTCACTCCTTATATATTGGCTTGCTATCCACAAAGCTGACAGTCCAGCAGCATAAATCAATAGAAACACTATCATAAACCGCCAGCCACTAAAGTGGTCAGCTAGTTCTTTGCGAAAAACTGTCATTAACCCAGACATAATTAAGCCTCGCGGAAATACTTCATGTAAATCTGTTCCAGCCCATACTCCTCAATCTTCATCTGAACCAACAGGCTGTCACTATCAACCACCGTCCTGGCTATCTGAGGCCTCAGGTCACCATCACAGCTAACAAGCAGCAAATCGCCAGAACTCTCTA
>Ga0268278_1000099_pt1 | contig 64232 bp, 62 predicted proteins | sample saktaG_3_FD_190135 | JGI IMG/M metagenome (GOLD analysis project Ga0268278, IMG submission 190135) | Saline water microbial communities from Sakinaw Lake, British Columbia, Canada - sak_2010_1_5_55m | ecosystem: Environmental > Aquatic > Non-marine Saline and Alkaline > Saline ...
GATGTAATCTATGTTCTCGGCGCTGTGGATGGAAAAGGGCAGTACGGCAATAGTCTTCGTTTCCTTTGCCCATGATGATCCGGCGATTGAAACAATCATAAAAAGGCAAAGAAAAAAGACAGATATCTTTTTCATGTTTTCGTATCTCCTGTTCATTTTACTCATTACTCATTGCTCAGCCCTCATTGCTTGAGAACTCTGCAATCCTGCTATCCTAAAGAAATATGATCTTACATGTCAAGAAAATCTTTTGAGGGTTTACATAATATATCAAGGTACACTTTACAGCCTTTATGCTTTCTTCCCTTAGTGTTTTCGTGATTGTTTTCATGACATTTTCCGGTAAAATTTTCCTTGACATGGGTAGGATGCTAATTTATACTCCCCCGGATTTAAATAAAGATATTTACCCTCTTCAGTGTTTTATAGCTCTTCGATATTGCATATATTGTATGTGTCAAATATACTGCATGTTGCATAAGTGATTCTGTTGATTTATGAGGATTTTCGTTCAAGATCAAGGCATGCGAAAAAAAATAACGGTTCGGCTGAGCTCGCTGAAGACCGCAGGCATATAGTTGATATTCCGAGGATTATTTTTTGAGCATAACGCAGAGATTGGGCGAAAAGACCATTAATCAGTAGAATCATAAATTCCGCAGGTGATGCTGAATGGTTAATATAAGGTAGAGACATTGTGTCTCCCCGTGTGATTATAAAGACGATAAAGCAGAAATGGAGGTAGTGAAAAGATGGCAGAACAGAAGATTGAATTGAAAGAGGTCTATCCTGTACCGGAGAAGGTTCAGGAAATGGCCTACATCAACAGCATGGACGCGTACAAAAAGCTGTACGAGCGCTCTCTGGAAGATCCCGAAGGTTTCTGGGGTGAGATTGCTGAGGAGTATGTGGAGTGGTTCAAAAAATGGGACAAAGTCGAGGAATATAATTTTGATCACAGAGAGGGTCCCATTTACCTCAAGTATTTCGATGGCGGGAAACTCAATGTTTCCTATAACTGTCTTGATAAACAATTGAAGACCAGAGGTGACCAGGTTGCCATCCAGTGGGAAGGAAACGAACCCGGTGAAGAAAAGGCATATACCTACAAAATGCTGCATGAAGAAGTCTGCAAGTTTGCCAATGTCCTCAAGTCTCAAGGCGTCAAGAAGGGAGAGGTGGTAACCCTCTATATGCCGATGATTCCCGAGCTGGCCATTGCCATGCTGGCATGCACCAGGATCGGCGCTATCCACAGCATCGTCTTCGGAGGCTTTTCCGCAGACGCACTGAAAGACCGTATCCAGGATTGCCAGTCGGTGCTTCTCGTCGTGTGCGACGGGACCTTCCGCGGCGCCAAGGCCGTGCCGCAGAAAGATAATGCCGATGAAGCTCTCAAGGAGTGTCCTTCCATTAAGAAGGTCATCGTCGTCGAGCGTGTGGGCGACAAGATCAAGTGCGACTGGACGGAAGGAAGAGACCTCTGGTGGCACGATGAAATGGCAAAGGCCAGTGCTGATTGCGAGCCCGAATGGATGGATTCGGAAGATCCCCTCTTTATTCTTTATACATCAGGTTCCACGGGAAAACCGAAGGGTGTTATGCACACGACAGGCGGATATCTTGTTTTCTGTGCCTATACCCACAAGATGATCTTCGACTATCACGAAGGTGATGTTTACTGGTGCACCGCCGATATCGGCTGGGTAACGGGCCACAGCTACATTGTTTACGGGCCGCTCTGCAACGGCGCCACGTCGGTCATGTTCGAAGGTGTTCCCAACTATCCCGATATGAGCCGATTCTGGAAGATCGTGGAAAAATACAAGGTAAACATCTTCTACACCGCCCCCACAGCCATCCGCGCAATTGCCAAAGAGGGTGACGAATGGGTAAAGAGTGCGGATATTTCCTCTCTCAGAATTCTCGGTACGGTAGGCGAGCCGATCAACCCCGAGGCATGGAACTGGTATTTCAACGTTATCGGCAAGGGACAATGTCCCATTGTTGATACGTGGTGGCAGACCGAGACTGGCGGAATCCTGATTACGCCCCTTCCGGGCGCCGTTCCGATCAAACCCGGTATGGCAACAGTTCCCTTCATGGGTGTATGGCCGGTCCTCCTGGATGATGAAGGCAAGGAGATGGAAGAAACAGTGGCATCGGGCGCCCTCTGCATGAAGAAACCCTGGCCCGGTCTTATGAGGGGTGTCTACGGCGATCCCGAGAGATTCAAGGAAACTTACTTTGAGCAGTTCCCCGGTTACTATGTGGCCGGTGACGGCGCGAGGAGAGACTCGGACGGTTATTACCAGATTACCGGTCGTATCGATGACGTCATCAATGTTTCTGGACACAGGATGGGTACGGCGGAAGTTGAGAGCGCACTCGTAGCCCATGACACGGTTGCGGAAGCGGCCGTTGTCGGTTATCCCCATGAAATTAAGGGTCAGTCCATTTACGCCTATGTTACTTTGAAGACAGGCGTTGAGAAGTCGGATGATCTGAAGAAGGAACTGGCAACTCACGTCAGGAAAGAGATCGGCCCTATTGCCACGCCTGAGAAGATCCAGTGGTCCGATGCCCTTCCCAAGACGAGAAGCGGAAAGATCATGCGCAGGATCTTGAAGAAGGTCGCGGCCAATGAGATAGATGACCTTGGTGATACGTCCACGCTGGCCGATCCTTCCGTCGTTGATGATATCGTTAAGAACAGGGTATAAAGAAAAGGAACAAGGAACAAGGAAAAAGGTAAAAGGGTTATATTTATTCCTTGGACCTTGAACCTCGGATCTTAGCCTTGAAAATTTGATTATAAACAAAAAAGCGGATGGTCCGGCATAATCGATATAGATTGTGCCGGCGTTCGTCCGTGAAAGGAGGTCATTGTGAATATAGTAGCATGTGTGAAGCAGGTACCTGATACGGAAGCCTTGATCAAGGTAAAAGCGGATGGCTCCGGTATTGAAGAAGGGGGAATCAAGTGGGTTATGAATCCCTATGATGAGTATGGTGTGGAAGAGGCCCTCAAGCTGAAGGAAAAGCTTGGCGGAGACGTGACTGTTGTCACTCTCGGTCCCGCGAGAGCCATGGAAACAATCAGAACAGCCCTCGCGATGGGCGCGGAAAAGGCTATTCATATCAGCGATCCCGCCCTGGACAACGCCGATGCCTATACGACGGCGAGCGCTCTTGCGGCGGCGATCAAGGAAATTCCTTATGATATTATCTTCTGTGGACAGAGAGCGATTGACGACGACTCCGGCCAGGTAGGTTCCGTTCTGGCCGAACTGCTCGGAATTCCCCAGTTAACCATTATTACAAAGCTTGATGTGGAAGACGGGAAAGCCAAGGCTGTGAAACCGATCGAAGGCGCCCAGCTTCTGATTGAAAGTTCCCTTCCCTGTGTCGTTACGGCACAGAAAGGTCTGAACGAACCCCGTTACGCGTCGCTCCCCGGTATTATGAAGGCCAAAAAGAAACCGGTTGAGGCCAAAGATGCTGCGGCATTGGGACTTTCCATTGAGCCGAAGGCAAAGGTCGATAAAATGACACCCCCCCCGGAGAGAGCTCCCGGAAAGATCATCGAAGGTGATGATCCGGCTGTGAAGGCTGCCGAGGTAGTCAGACTCCTTAGGGAAGAAGCCAAGATAATTTAACTTGAGGAAGAATGGAGGAGGATAAAAATGTCAAAAGGTGTATGGATAGTAGCAGAACAAAGGGACGGCGCCCTTCGAAAGGTAAGTTTTGAGATTGCCAGCGCGGCGAGAAAGTTAGCCGACGAACTGGGAGAGGAAGTCGGTGCTGTGCTTTTAGGATCAGGAGTGGAAGGACTCGTGCCTGAGCTTGGTAAATATGGTGTTGACAAGGTTTATGTGGCGGATGATCCCGTGTTTGAGCCCTATACCACGGATGCATATGCGGCAGCGGTTGCAAAGGTCGTGAAGGAAAACGATCCTTCAATTCTTTTTTTAGCGGCATCCGTTCTGGGAAGGGACCTGTCAACAAGACTGGTCGGTAAACTGGCCACGGGTATGGCAACGGACTGTGTCGAAGTGAAGATCGCTGACGGCCGTCTCGTCGCGAAAAGACCCATGTATGCCGGCAAGACCTTCGGTGAAATCGTTGTATCGGGGAGTCCCCAGATGGCGTCTCTGAGACCGAATGTCTTTGCCGCTGAGGAAAACGCAAAGGCCGGTGAGGTCGTGAAATTCGACCCCGGTGTAAGTGCGGACGACATTAAAGCCAGGGTTTTGGAAGTGCAGAAGGATACCAGCGGCAAGGTTGACCTGACGGAAGCCGAAATCATCGTATCCGGTGGACGCGGCATGAAAGGCCCCGAAAATTATAATATCATAGAGGAACTGGCCGATGTGCTTGGCGCCACCGTTGGAGCCTCGAGAGCGGCAGTGGACGCCGGCTGGAGACCACAGTCTGATCAGGTCGGGCAAACGGGCAAGATTGTTTCACCCAACCTCTATGTTGCATGCGGTATTTCAGGGGCAATCCAGCATCTGGCCGGTATGAGCTCATCCAAGTTTATCGTCGCGGTAAACAAGGATCCGGATGCTCCCATCTTTGCCAGGGCCGATTACGGTATCGTTGATGACCTTTTCAAGGTTGTGCCGGAACTGACAAAAGCGGCAAAGCAACTTCTCGCATAATAATGAATTTGGGGTCAGGTCTCAACATTTGACATTTAATTTGTGATGGAATTGCCAATCATATATAGAAATGTCAAATGTTGAGACCTGACCCCTCTCTTACAAAATGGAGGCACTATGGCACACGGCGCGGAACACATTTACGCAGTAGGTAACGAAGGAAGAGAGGTTTTCTGGAATGCCGCTTCGTTTGAGTTGATTCTTTTTGCGTTTACCGCGGTTGCAATGGCCATATTCGGCTATGGTCTTTATAGACGATGGCAGATGTGGAAGGCAATCGGCAAGCCGGAAGACAGAACGGACAATGCGGGTGAACGAATAAAATCTCTTATCGTAAACGGCCTTTTCCAGGTCAAGACATTTAAGGATGCCTATCCCGGCATTATACACGCTTTAATTTTCTTTGGATTCTTTGTCTTAATATTTGGCGCGGCTATCGACGCGACGCAATTTCATATCGGCCTGCCCTTCTTTCACGGTTCATTTTATCTGTGGTTCTCTCTAACTATGGAAATATTCGGTCTGGCTGTCCTGATCGGTATTTTTATGGCCATTTATCGGAGATATATTGAAAAACCTGATCGTCTCACCTATCAGGGAGAGTCCGATTCGATAGCGGATGACGCCATTGTTCTGGTTCTGATTGGCAGTATCATTATAACGGGGTTTTTAATAGAAGCATTGCGACTTCATGTGAACGTAAATGTGGATGGCTTCACATGGGGTAAATGGTCGTTTGTCGGTTATGCCCTGTCGAAGACGCTTGTCGGCATCGGCTACGATACGGCCCGGGTTCTCCATAAGTGGATGTGGTGGATTCATACATTTATCGTACTGGGCTTTATAGCGTACATCCCCTGGTCGAGATTGATGCATATCATTACATCACCGGCCAACCAGTACATGATGTCCCTGAAACCGAAGGGGTATCTCGAGCCCATCGGGGATTTTGAGAATGCGGAATCCTTCGGCGTGGGACAACTGGAAGATTTTACATGGAAACAGATCTTTGATTCCGAGGCATGTACAAAGTGCGGACGCTGTCAGAATGGTTGCCCTGCCTATCTGTCCGGCAAACCCCTTTCTCCAAAGAAGCTTATTCAGGATATAAAGACATACTGGGAGGAAAGAGCGCCTGTTGTAATTGCGGCGAAAAAGGCGACCCCGGAAGGTGAAGAACCGCAGATACCGGAACCTGAAAAGGTCATGGTGGGTGAGGTCATTGATCTGCATGAACTGTGGGCCTGCACCAACTGTATGTACTGCATGGAGCACTGCCCTGTTTGTAATGAACATATACCGAAGATTGTCGGTATGAGGCAATACAAGGTATTGATGGAAGCAGACTTTGCACCTGAATTACAGTTGACCTACAGGAACATGGAAAACAACTCCAATCCCTGGGGGATTGGCGCGCATCTGAGATCCGATTGGGCTCCGGAGATAGGCGTCAAGACACTGGCCGAAGACTCCGATGTTGAATATCTTTACTATGTGGGATGTTCCGGATCTTTTGATGACCGCGGCAAGAAGATCGCGGTCGCCCTTTCCAAAATCCTTAAGGAGGCCGGTGTGAGCTTTGGTGTCCTGGGTCAGGAAGAGGGTTGCTGTGGCGATTCAGCCATGAGGGGTGGAAACGAATACCTCTATCAGATATTGGCCCAGACGAATATTGAGGTGATGAACGGGTATAATGTGAAGAAAATTATCTGTACCTGTCCTCACGGATATAATGCTCTGAAAAAAGATTACCCCCATTTCGGTGGTAACTATGAGGTATATCACCATACAGAGATCCTGGCGGATTTGCTCGCCCAGGGAAAAATCAAACTGACAAAACCTGTCGAAGGATTATTCACCTATCATGATTCCTGCTTCCTTGGCAGATACAACGATATCTATGATCAGCCGAGAAATGTCCTGAATGCTGTTCCGGGAATGAATCTCGTAGAGATGGACAGAAATCTTTCCAGCAGTTTCTGCTGCGGAGCCGGCGGCGCGAGGATGTGGATGGAAGAGGATATCGGTGAGAGAATCAACGATATGAGAACGGATCAGGCTATCGAGAAGAATGCAGGTACGATTGCCGTGGGATGTCCCTTCTGTCTGACCATGATGGAAGATGGTATCAAGGATCGCGAGAAGGAAGAATCGATGACAGCCCTTGATATAGCGGAAATCATCTGGAATGCCATGGGGCTGGAGGAAGCTGAAGCTCCGGCAGAACCCGAAAAGCCTGAGGAAGCTCCGAAAGAAGAAGCCTCCGGCGAGGAAGCACCAAAAGAAGAACCTTCTGAGTAAAACAGAAGATATTAGCAGTAAAAAGCCCCTGTCATTTTTGACAGGGGCTTTTTTTATGGCATTTTCAGAGAAAATCAATTACATTTCAGAAGTACAATTGATTTTGAGTTGTGAATAGGGGTCAGGCCTTTACTATTGACTATCTCAATTTTTATAACTGCCTGTTGTAGTGGAGTTAGTCAATAGTAAAGGCCTGACCCCACAAGAAATTTTAAAGGTTTCCATTTAAGGTAGTATTGTATTGGGAATGAACCACTACGTAATTCTTTAAAAGGAGGAAGATATGGCTGAAGAAATCAAATATCAGGACAAACCGTGGCTGAAGTCTTATGAAGAGGGTGTGCCGGAATCCGTCAAGTACGAGGAAATATGCATGCCCGATATGCTGGATGAGATGGCTGACCGGTTTTCGGACAAGATGGCGCTTAGCTTTCAGGGTTATGAGGTAACTTATAAGGAACTGAAAGATATGGTGGACCGTTTTGCGGCGTGCCTTGCCGATTTCGGTGTCAAACAGGGGGATGCCGTTGCCATCCTGCTTCCGAATGTTATCCCCTGTGTCGCGGCCTATTATGCCACACTGAGACTGGGGGCTGTTACTGTTATGAACAATCCTCTCTATTCGGATCGTGAACTGGAACATCAGTTCAACGATTCCGGTTCCAAGGTTCTCATTACCCTCGATCTTTTGGGGAACAGGATGATAGACCTGCGGCCTAAAACAGGGATAAAAGAGATAGTCTATACCTCAATCGGAGATTATCTCCCATTTCCCAAGAATCTCCTCTTCCCGCTGGTAGCCAAAAAGAAAAAATTGGCCGCAGATGTAAAACCGGCGGCCGATGTCTACAAGTGGAAGGATTGTATCGCAAAATATGCCCCCAATCCGCCCGAAGTGAAAATCGGGTTTGAAGATGTGGCAATGTATCAGTATACCGGCGGGACCACCGGTGTCTCCAAAGGAGTCATGCTCACCCATGCCAATTTGAGCAAGCAGGTTCAGCAGGCTGTAGCATGGTTTCCCAAGTTTAAGAAGGGTGAGGAGATCATGCTGAGCGCGCTTCCCTATTTCCATGTCTTTGGTATGACTGTGGCCATGAATTTCGCCATTTGTATGGGGTGGGGGAATATTCTGGTTCCGAGGCCACAGCCGGAACAGCTTCTGGAAACGATACGGAAATTCAAGCCGACATTCGCGCCCCTCGTTCCCACAATGTATATCGGTATGTTGAACCATCCCGATATTAAGAAAACGGATATGAGCTGCATCAAGGGAGCCTTCTCCGGAAGTGCTCCGCTGCCTGTTGAAATAATCCGCGATTTTGAGGAAACTACAGGCGCTGTTATCGTCGAGGGGTTTGGGTTGACCGAAACCACTCCCGTGACGCATATCAATCCTTTCGCAGGCGGCGCCCGTAAGGTAGGAAGTGTCGGACTTCCCATCTCCGATACGGAATGCCGCATCGTTGATCTGGAAGATGGCGTAACGGATGTGCCTGTAGGGGAACGAGGAGAGCTTATTATCAAGGGACCCCAGGTGATGAAGGGCTACTGGAACATGCCCGATGAGACGGCAAACACCCTAAGGGACGGCTGGTGTTATACCGGTGATATCGCCGTTATGGATGAAGATGGATATTTCTATATCGTCGATCGCAAGAAGGATATGATCATATCCGGTGGCTTTAACATTTATCCGAGGGATGTAGACGAGGTGTTCTATGAAAATCCCAAGGTACAGGAGGCCTGTTCCATCGGTGTTCCTGATCCGAAGCGCGGGGAAAACGTCAAGGTCTTCGTAGTACTCAAAGAGGGCGAGATGGCAACTCAGGAAGAGTTGATTGATTTCTGCAAGGAAAAACTGGCAAAATACAAGCTTCCCACGGAGATAGAATTTCGCGATGAACTTCCCAAATCAAATGTAGGAAAAATCCTTCGCAAAGAACTCAGGGCAGCAGAACTGGAAAAAAGAAAATAGTAACTAACTTGGGTGGATAGGTTAAAGGCTAAGGGCTGAAGGAAAAACACTTAGCATTCACTCCTCAGTCCTCATTGCTCGTTGCTCAGCCCTTGCGGCTTTGCCGCCTTAGGAGGCTTTTATGATTACGTTTCAGGAAGTAGACGGGCTGAAGATTGCCTGCTGGGTAAATGATGATGGCTTTTCTGAAGACAGAAAAAGCCTGGTCTTTGTGCACGGTTCAGGATGTGATCATACACTCTGGGAAAACCAGTATCAGGAGTTAGGCGGTGATTATAATATTGCGGCAGTAGATCTTCCCGGACACGGGCAGTCTGAAGGGAAGGGTGAGCAGGAAGTGGGGCTCTATGTGGAATGGGTAAAGAAGATCGTGGAAGGGCTTGAATTACAAAGGCCCGTCATCATCGGTCATTCCCTCGGTGCTGCCATTGGCCTGACCTTTGCCATAAAATATGGCGAGGTGCTGTCCGGTATTATTCCTGTGGGAGGCGGTGTTAAAATGCCCGTGAACGAAATGATTCTCGACGGCATACGAAATAATACTTCCTCAACGCTTTCCCTTGTCGCCAAGTTTTCAGTGATCAAAGAAAATCGGGAAAAGTTTCTTCCCTCTTTAATAGAGGATATGCTGAAGGTGAGCCCCGATGTGATATACGGTGATTTTCTCTCCTGCGACAGACTCGATATTACGGATCAGATTTCCCATATCAAAGTGCCGACCCTCCTCATTTGCGGAGAGGAGGACAAGATGACACCCCCGGAACTTTCGGAATTTATGAAAGATCAGATCGAAGGTGCAGAACTGGCGGTGATTAAAGATGCGGGACACTTTGTCATGTGGGAGAATGTAAAGGCATTTAACAAGGCGTTAAAGAATTTTATTGATTCGCTGGCATAAGTGCACGGGGCATGCACGGGGTCAGGCCTTTACTATTGTTCGGAAGCTATTGACTATCTTGTAGTCAATAGTAAAGGCCTGACCCCATTCGGAGATGACCCCATTCGGAGACACTCGGAAGAAAGAATATGGCTAAAATATTAATCGTTTACCATTCACGGACGGGGAATACGGAGAAGATGGCAAAAGCGGTGACTGAGGGAGCAGCCGGCATCGAAAATACCGAACTGATCGTCAGGAGGGCCTTCGATGCAACCCTTGAGGATCTCTTATACTGCGATGGAATTGCTATCGGCACACCGGAAAACTTCGGTTATATGTCGGGTCTGATCAAGGATTTCTTTGATCGTACCTTTTATCCGGCCCAGGGCAGGGTCTTTAAAAAACCATATGTCGTTTTCATCAGCGCAGGCAATGATGGAAGGGGAGCCCAGAACAGCATAGAACGAATAGCGCTCGGGTATCCTCTAAAAAAAGTTTATGAGCCTGTCATTGCAAGGGGGGAAGTAACGGAAGAGATTCTGGAGCAATGCCGCGAGCTGGGCGCAACACTGGCCGGCGGGTGCGAGATGGGGATTTATTGAATTTTAAATTATCCTGATGATTGATTCGAGATAATCATCCGGCTTTTCATAGCCGAGGAGTGTAAGAATGGTCGCGGCGACATTGCCAAGGCCGGGTTCCTTCAATTTGTCATTTATTTCATAACGATCGGTATCGGGTCCGTGAATTAGAAATGGCACGGGGTTTAATGTATGGCTTGTCATTGGCTTGTATCCCCCGCCTGCACCCTGAACGGGCTTCCCCGTTTTTTTGTCCACTTCGACCATCTGTTCGCAGTTCCCGTGGTCAGCCGTGATAATTACGGTGCCGCCAAGCTTATCAATCACTGAAACAAGGCTGCCCACCGCTTCATCTACAGCCTTTACGGCCTCGACTGCCGCGGGAAGAGATCCCGTGTGTCCTACCATATCTCCATTGGGGAAATTCAAACGTAAAAATTTATACTTTCCCGACTGGAGTGTCTGTATTGTTTCTGCTGTTATCTCCCGGGCCTTCATCGTCGGCGCCTGATCAAACGGTACCCGGTCCGATTTAATTTCCACCCATTCTTCGGTCTTTTCGTCAAACTTGGCGGAATTGTTTCCGTTCCAGAAATAGGTCACGTGGCCGAACTTCTGCGTCTCGCTTATGGCGTATTGAGTCACACCGTTTTTTGCCAGGTATTCTGAAACAGTCCGGTCGAAAGCCGGCGGCTCAACAAGATATTTAGGCGGCATGAGGGTGTCCGCGTCATATTCAAGCATGCCTGCATAAATAATATTGGGGCTATATCTGCGGTCAAATCCCCTGAAATCATCCTCAACAAATGCACGACTGATTTCAAGTGTCCGATCACCTCTGTAATTGAATAATATCACATTATGACCGTCTCTGATTTCGGTGAGAGGTTTTTGGGGATCACCCGGGTCATGTACAACCCAGTGCTGCAGATATTGATCGTCAAGTCGTTGTTCTTCGCGCAATTTTCTGATTGCCGTCAGGCTATCGGGGAATTTAGGACCTTCACCCAGCACATGGGCATTATAACCCCTTTCCACAATAGACCAGTCCGCCTCATATCGGTCCATGGTGGTTACCATTCTCCCTCCCCCGGATGCCACGAAATAACGGCGTTTTTTACCTGACTTGATCGCCTCTACGCGTATTGACCACAGATAATCCTCCAGTTCGCCGAAATAACGGAGCGCGCTTAACGGGGGAACATCACGGCCATCCAACAGACCATGAACATAGACTTCCTCTACACCTGCCCTGTCGCAGGCTCCTGTCAGTGCAAAAAGATGTGCAATATTACTGTGAACATTCCCGTCTGATACAAGACCGATAAAGTGAACGGGGGACTTTTTTTTCAGTGAATTGTCTATTATTTCCTTCCATGTTTCCGATTCAAATAACCTTCCCGTTGAAATTGCCTCTCCTACAAGGCGCGCTCCCTGGGCGAAAATCCGGCCGGCGCCGAAGGCGTTATGACCGACTTCGCTGTTTCCCTGGTCATTGTCCGAGGGCATGCCGACTGCCGTGCCGTGGGCTTTCAACCTTGTGACAATCTTTTCGGTTTTTAAAAGACTGAGGAGGTTCTTCGGTTTTGCAATATCAATTGCATTTCCGGGATATCCATCATCGCTGCCGCGATACAGACCCATTCCATCCAAAATAATCAACAGTAATGGGCCTTTCACGCCTTCATAGTGAGATAGTTTGTTTAGTGTTAAATTCATAACTTACTTTAGTATGTTGGTAAGTTGGGAAAAGTGAAACCGTCCCCAATTAAAAAAAATGAGGGTCAGCGCATAATGACGACTGACCCCCGTTTTGTAGTTCGACAAGCTCACTATAACGATAATACTACCTTGCCCCTAAGAGCTTTCTGGCGATGACCATTCTCTGAATCTCATTGGTTCCTTCATAGATCTGGCAGATCTTGGCATCACGCATGTGCCTTGCAGCGGGATAATCTTCGCAGAATCCGTATCCGCCGAAGATCTGTACGCCCTCAATGGCGGCTCTCATGGCCACATCTGAGGCATACATCTTTGCCATGGCTGATTCTTTTTCATAGTCAAGGCCATTGTCCTCACGCCACGCGGCATTCAACAGCATCAGCTCCGCCGCTTTCAGTTCGGTTGCCATGTCGGCCAGCTTCCACTGGATAGCCTGGAACGAACTGATGGGTTTCCCGAACTGTACTCTCTCTTTTGAATACGCGAGGGCATCTTCCAGGGCAGCCAGACCTATACCGCATGCCTGGGAGCCGATTCCGATCCTGCCGGCGTCAAGGCCCATCAACATTTGTTTGAAACCACGGCCGGGATCACCAAGTAGATTTTCCGCGGGTACCTCCGCGTCTTCAAAGACCAGTTCAGCCGTACCGGAAGCGAGAATTCCCATCTTCTCCTCGATTGTTCCGAGGGAGAACCCGGGAGTGTTCTTCAGGTCGACGATCAGGTTGATGATTCCCTTATAGCCCTTATCCAGATCCGAGTTGGCGGCTAGGACACAGTAACTTGCCACGTTGCCGTTTGTGATGAATTTTTTGACGCCGTTGACGATATACTTGTCACCCTTCAATTCGGCGCGGCACCTCAGGGCGCCTGCGTCCGAACCGGCGCCCGACTCTGTCAGGGCATAGCATCCTTCGACCTTCCCACCGGACACGGGGGGCAGGAATTTTTTCTTCTGTTCTTCCGAACCGAAGGCATTGATCGGATAGCCATAGAGAGAGTTGTTAACCGACGTGATGACACCACAGCTCCCGCAGCCCCTGGAAATCTCGAGCATGGCCAGGACGTACGTCACATTATCCATTCCTGCTCCTTCGTAATCCGTGGGGATGGCAACACCCATGATTCCCATTTCACCAAGTTTCCGGCAGATCTCTTCAGGATGCTTGTGAGATTTGTCAAAATCACCGGCGACGGGTTTAATTTCCTCATCGACAAACCGCGCCACCATGTCTCTTACCATTTGTTGTTCTTCAGTTGGTGCAAAATTCATAAAGCCCCTCCTTAATATTGATTTGGTTATTTAGGTTTATCCTCTATGCACGGTTGCATCCGGCGGGTTTATTTCCCGCCGGTGCTTCCGTTAATTCCAATTATCGACCAATAAAGGTCGGTTTCCTTTTTTCGAGGAAGGCCGTCATTCCTTCTTTCTGGTCTTTCGTGCTGAAGCACTGGGCGCAACATTCCATTTCCAGTCTGTTCGCGTGATCCAGCGGCAGTTCGTGGCCGAAGTTGATGGAGTGTTTGGCCATCTTGATTGCGAAGCCGGGCATGCCTGCCAGTCTCTTTGCAAACTTTTTCGTTTCTTCCATAAGCTGGTCAGCAGGTAAGACTCTATTCGCCAGACCTACTTCATAGGCCCTCTGTGCATCTAATTGGCCGCCGCCCATTATAATCTCCTTGGCCCTTCCGATACCGATAAGACGGGCAAGTCTCTGTGTGCCTCCCCATCCCGGTATAAGGCCGATAAGGATCTCCGGCTGGCCAAAGCGGGCAGTTTCCGACGCGAACCTCATATCGCAGGCCATGGAAATTTCTGTCCCCCCGCCGAGGGCGAAACCATTCACCGCAGCTATAGAAGGTTTTGGAAGAGTTTCAAGCAATCTTAATGTTTCATGCCCCAGCTCCATGAACTTAAGAGCCTCCGATGGTTCCAGGTTCTGCATCTCCGCAATATCCGCACCGGCCACGAAGGCCTTCTCTCCGGACCCGGTCAGGATAATTGCCTTGATGCTGTCATCATCTTTACATTTCATTAAAGCATCATTGAGTTCTCCCATCGTTTCCGAATTCATGGCATTAAGCGCTTTCGGCCTGTTGAATGTGATGGTTGCAACTCCCTCCTCTACTGTAAACAGGAGATTTTTATATTCCATTTATATGTCCCTCCCTTGTCGGCTATTTTCGGGCGGGGATAAAACCCGCCCTACTTATTACTTGCTGTAATCGTAAAATCCTCTTCCCGATTTCCTTCCGAGGTAACCGGCATCCACATATTTTTTCAGAAGCGGGCAGGGGCGGTATTTGGAATCACCGAATCCCTTATGCAGAACATCCATAATTGCCCAGCAGGTATCCAGACCAATCAAGTCGCCAAGAGCGAGTGGTCCCATGGGGTGATTCATACCGAGGGTCATGATATTGTCGATTGCTTCCGGTGTGCCGACACCCTCAAAGAGGGCATAAACGGCCTCGTTGATCATGGGCATAAGTACCCTGTTTGATATGAAACCGGGGAAATCGTTACACTCGACGGGTGTCTTCCCGAATTGCCTGGACAGACTATCCGTAAGATCGTACGTTTCCTGGGACGTTGCCAGCCCTCTGATGATCTCGACAAGCCTCATAACCGGGACGGGGTTCATGAAGTGCATCCCTATAACGAGTTCCGGCCTCTTTGTAGATCCGGCAATTCTTGTTATCGGTATGGATGATGTGTTCGTGGCCAGAATAACGCCCGGTTTGCAGACCTCGTCAAGCTTTTTGAAGATTCCAAGCTTGAGATCTTCTCTCTCAATAGCCGCCTCAACGACGAAATCGGCATCCTTCATATCTTCCAGGTTCGTACTCTTTGTGATTCGGCTCAGGATTTCCTCTTTCTGGTCGGCCGTAATCTTTTCTTTGGAAACCAGCCTGTCAAGGTTTTTCGAAATAGTATTGTAACCCCTGTCAACAAAATCATCGGCAATGTCGTTCATGATTACCTTAAGTCCACCGGGGTGGGCCGCAACCTGGGCAATACCGTTTCCCATCTGGCCGGCTCCAATTACGCCAAAAGTTTTAACTTCCATAATTATCCCTCCTCGTCTTTATTTTAAAAGACCGTGAAATCTTTCATCCACATCCACAGGAAATCACGAAATGGATGGAAAGATTGTCTAACCCACATCCGATGGGAAGCAAAAATTTTCCCATCGAATGCGGGCATTGTCTCTTTAACCAATTTGAAAGCTATTCGATATTTTCTTAACGGTCAAGCTTTATGTTTTACACTCTCTCAAGAACAATGGACATGCCCTGTCCGCCGCCGATGCAAAGGGAAGCAAGACCGAGATTCAGATCGTTCTTTACCATCTGGTTGGCCAGCGTGTATGTAATACGGGCGCCTGTGCAGCCGATGGGGTGACCGATTGAGATTCCGCTTCCGTTGAGATTGCATTTATCGAGATCGACATCGAGTTCTCTGATGCACCCTATAGCCTGGCATGCAAACGCTTCGTTAAGCTCGACAAGGTCCATGTCTTTCATCGTCAGGCCAAGCTTCTTGAACACTTTCCTTGTTGCCGGGATCGGTCCCAGTCCCATGAATGCCGGATCGATTCCGCCGGAGGCGAATCCCTTGATCTTCACCATCGGTTTCAGACCGAGTTCCTTTGCCTTTTCGGCGCTCATAACGACCACGGCCGCTGCAGCGTCATTGATACCGGAAGCATTACCCGCCGTGACGGTACCGGCCTTATTGAAGACGGGGCGCAGTTTCGCCATTTTTTCCAGCGATGTGTCCATGGGACGTTCATCAACTTCAAATACCTTAGGATCGCCCTTTCTCTGCGGGGTGACTACGGGCACGATTTCATCGGCCACGGCGCCGCTGGCGTTGGCAGCCCTGGCTCGCTGATGGCTCGTGAATGACAGTTGATCCTGTTCTTCTCTCGATATCCCGTATTTTTCCGCGATGTTTTCTGCGGTGAAGCCCATGTGATATGAATTGAAGATCTCCCAGAGCCCGTCATGAACCATGAGATCAGTAGCCTGGCCAAAAGGCATGTTCATCCGGTATCCCCAGCGTGCGTTGGGCAGGGCGTAGGGAACATTACTCATGTTTTCCATGCCACCCGCTACAATAATGTCCGCATCACCTGCCTTGATGATCTGGGATGCCAGGGCGATGGCCTTCATTCCCGAGGCACACACTTTCTGGACGGTGATGACGTTGGTCTCTTCGGGCAGGCCGGCATAGATAGCTGACTGTCGGGGAGGATTCTGCCCCACTCCCGCCGTCAGTACATTTCCCATAATAACTTCGTCAAAATAAACGGGGGTCAATGACTCATCATAGTCATAATATTTTTTCTGGCTCTCCGTCATATCGAAATCACCGAAAATATCGGGGCGGCAGGATTTGACGAAATCATTAATATCAGGCCTCAAACCCGCTCTCATGATAGCTTCCTTGATAACCAGACGGCCCAGCTCCACAACGGAAACACCTTTCAATGAACCGCCGAATTCACCAACGGCAGTTCGCGCACCGCTTACAATTACTACATCTCCCATATTAAAATCTCCTTTCAAGTAAAGTGCAGGTTCAAGGTTCAAGGTTCAAGGTTCAAGGAATAATTATCAAACTAAACCTTTTTCCTTGTGCCTTTCTCCTTGCACCTTTTGCCTCGTTATTCAACCTTAATCAACATGGCATCGCCCTGGGCGTGACCGGCACAGATTCCGCAAACGCCGATTCCGCCGCCCCTGCGCCTCAGTTCGTATGCGAGGGTCATAACGATCCGGGCTCCCGTTGCTCCGATGGGGTGACCGTAGGCAATGGCGCTTCCGTTCACGTTCACCTTTTCGTACATTTGCTCTTTGGACAATCCAAGAATAGTACGGGCGCTGATCAATGCGACGGCTGCAAAGGCTTCATTTATTTCGATAAGATCCACATCGTCGACGGTCATATCATTCTGTTCCAGAACCTTTTTGATGGAAAGACCCGGCACTGTGGCGATGTCCTTTGTAGGCTGCGAAACCTCGGCATAATCTATGATGCTGAACAATGGTTTCAACCCCAGTTCGTCGGCTTTCTCCCTGCTCATAAGCAGACAGACATCTCCGCCGTCGTTCACACCGGGGGCGTTTCCTGCAGTCACACTGCCCGGTCCTCCCGTGACGGCGCTCTTATGACCGAAGACGGGCGGCAGTTTTGCCAATCCTTCCATTGTCGTGGTCGGCCTGGGGCCTTGATCCTTATCCATGATTTCGACCTTTTTCCCTACCCGGACCTCTACTGGAAATATTTCATCATCCAGTCGTCCGGCTTCCATGGCAGCAACGGCCCTCGTCTGGGATTGATAGGCCCAATCATCATTATCTTCACGGGTGAATCCGAATTCATCAGATGTTTCAGATCCATGAATGGCCATGTGACGGTTATAGAAAGCATCCCACAGGCCGTCGTAAACCATGAGGTCAACCGCCGGTGCAGTGGTCAATCCCATTCGATTCCCCCATCTCATATCGGGAAGCGAGTAGGGACAATTGCTCATGCTCTCCTGGCCGCCTGCAATGCAGATTTCGGCCCGTCCCAACTGAATCATCTGGGCTGCAAGATCGATGGTCTTGATCCCTGACGAGCAGACCTTGTTAACGGTTATGGATGGGACATACTCGGGAAGTCCGGCCAGTATGGTCGCCTGGCGTCCCGGTACCTGGCCGCATCCCGCTGGCACAACCTGTCCCATGACGACATAATCAACATCCTCTCCCTTTACCTTTCCATCCGTTCGCCTGAGAACTTCCTTGATTGCCAGTGCACCGAGCTCGGGTGCGTCATAGCCTTTCAGCATTCCGCCGAATGTACCGTAAGGTGTTCTGCACGCTTCAACGATGACAACTTCCCGGTGTTCCTTGTACTGATTCTTTATTTCTTTCCCCATGGTTGAAAAATCGGGCTTTCTTTCACCGAATTTTGCGATGGGCACGTCCTTGTAAACATCCGCTCTCTTTTTTTCCAACTTCTGCGGTACCTTTGACATATATACTTCCTCCTCCTCTGTTTTTTATCGTGATATTCTTTATGTGTTGATCGTCAATTTAAAAGGCAAGTCTAACTTCGAATGAACTGTTAAGATTCAGGCCCCATACTAACAAAGATCAGGACATGGAGCCGAACGAAGATTAATCAAGACTCTCTACAAATTCCACCTCTCGCGGAACCTTGTATGAAGACAGATATGTCCGGCAATGCCTCATGATTTCTTTTTCGTTAACAGTTGATTCTTCTTTTTTGACTATCAGAGCCTTTACGATTTCACCTCTCATCAGATCGGGCTTTCCCGTTACCCTCGATGATTCCACCGCGGGGTGCATTTCGAGGACAATTTCCACTTCCCGCGGGTAGACGTTAAAAGCGCTGGTGATAATCATTCGCTTCTTGCGGCCCGTTAGAAAGATATATCCGTCCTTATCAATCCTGGCCAGATCACCAGTGTAAAGCCACCCGTTTTTAATAACCTCGGCCGTTGCATCTTCGTCCTTGTAATAACCCTCCATTACATTGGCGCCCTTAATGACAAGTTCCCCAACTTCATCAGTCGGCAACTCGCTGCCATCATCATCGAGCACTTTTGCTTCTACTCCAGATATGGGAATTCCTATGGAACCCGGTTTCTGCTCCATGTTGACTCTGCTGACCGAGCAAACCGGAGAAGCTTCGGTGAGGCCATATCCTTCCACTAATCTTACGCCAAACTTCTTTTCAAACATTGGAATATATTCAGGCGGCATGGTTGAACCGCCGGTAATGCACAACCTTAGAGAGTTCACATCATAATTTTCCGCATCTTTATGCAGGAGCATTCCAAGGAATAATCTGGGTACCCCGGCTATGTAAGTAACCTTCTCCCTTTCTATGGTCTGAAAAATACTGTCTATACTGAATTGATCCATTAATACGGTACTGGCACCGAGTTTAATAACGCAGAGCATGTTTGCCGCGGCGCCAAATGAATGGAAAAGGGGAATCAGGGAAAGCCCCGTGTCATGTTCTGATCCTTCACAAACATCTCCAAGAAGAGGCGACTGGGTAGAAAGATTTTTATGCGTAAGGACAGCGCCGAGAGGTTTGCCCGTCAGGCCGGAGGTATAAATCATTACAGCGGGATCATCGCCACTGATTTCGGGCATGACAAGTCCAAATGTGCCTTTACCTGTAGCGACTTGAAAATAAGTTTCCCCGTCAGGGCTATCTGTCAATACCAGATGCCTGCATGAGGAAAGGTTTTTTTCTATCTCTTCAAATTTTTTGGCCGAAGAGGATGTGGTTATCAGCACTTTTGAATCGCTGTTGTCGAGAAGATATTTAAGTTCGTAAGGGGTTGACAAAATGTTGAGGGGCACGGCGACTGCACCTGACTTCACCGTGGCAAAGTAGGATGTGACAAATTCGGGTATGTTTGGGAGCATCAGAGCAACCTTGTCTCCCTTTTTTACATCCAGGCTTTTCAAGTAATTGCCCAGAGCATTGACAGATTGATTCAGCTCTTCGTAAGTAATCCTTCTGTCTTCGTAGATGAGAGATATCTTGCCCGGATATTTATCGCTGACATCGTCGAGCATTTTTCCTAAACTGACATTTTTCACTCAGACCTCCCGCTCAAACGGACGTACCATAGCACAACAAACAGGTTGTTTCAATCGAAATATAAAGCAATAATGCTATTTCTCCCATTTATTCCGAACCCTTCATTTTTCAGTACTTCAGCACTATAGATGATTAAAAAAGTGACATTTACTTTGAATAATTCAAGACAGAAATAACATTCATTATTTTTATTTTTCAGATGAATGAACAAAAATTTTGTTATCTTGACATTTTGCCGTAATGTTGTGTATCCTTCAGCAGGTTGATCCCGAGATCTTTGGAAATATGGTTTTGCAAAGGTCTCAAGATCTCATCCTGTTGCAAAATTAAGGAGGGCAGATATGAAAAAATTTTCGTTGATTTGTGTCGCAATCGCAGTATTTTTCTTACTTGTATTACCTGCGCAAGCCGAGGACCTCAATGTTGGAATGAAAGCCTCAGACTGGTCATTCAAAGACGCAGACGGCAAGGATTTCACAATGAATTCCTGGGCCGGCAAGGTCCTTCTGGTTAACTATGTGGATCCGGACGAGTCAGATTTAAATGAACATTTCACCGAAGCTATGAAAAAGGCCAAAGATGATGGTTTGCTCACAAGTGAAAAGTACAAAGGTATCGGCATTGTCGATTGTGCCGCAACCTGGAAGCCAAATTTTCTCATACGAACCATTGCTGGCCAAAAAGCCAAGAAGTACAAAACCGTTATCCTTTTTGACTACGATGCTACATTACGAAAGGCATGGGGCCTCAAAAAAGATACGGCCAACGTAATTCTTCTGGATAAAAACCAGGTGTGCCGGGCTATCGTACGTGGTCGGGTTCCGGATGATCAGGTTCAACCCCTTGTTCAGATGGCAATCGATCTTCAGGGCGAATAAGAATTTTAAAAATGAACTACCTCGCAGCAAGCTTCGGAGAATTAGACCCAAAAGGGTATTTTGCACGACATTATGGCTGTAATTATTGATGGGGAAAAAATATCTCAGGATGTAAGGAATGAAATAAGGGAGAAAGCTCTTCTTCTGAAAGAAGAACGGGGACTCGTACCGGGGCTCGCCGTTATTTTAGTCGGAGAGGACCCTGCCTCAAAGATCTACGTGAGGAGAAAGGAAGAAGCCTGCGAGGAAGCGGGTTTTTTGTCAAGGGAGTACAGGCTCCTCGCCGATACAGATGAGCAACAACTGCTCCATATTATAGATGAATTAAATCATGAAGATACCATTCACGGGATACTGGTGCAGCTCCCCCTCCCTAAGCAGATCAATTCTGAGACTATCATAGAAGCCATTGATCCCAAAAAGGATGTCGACGGTTTTCATCCTTACAATATGGGGCACCTGTTTACCGGTAATCCTTTCCATAGCTCCTGCACGCCTTCGGGTATTCTGGAGCTTCTGGATCGGTATGGAGTAGAGATCAAAGGTAAGGAAACAGTCATAGTGGGTAGAAGCAATATCGTGGGGAAACCCCTGGCCATGATGCTCCTGGCGAGGCATGCAACGATCACGATTTGTCACACAAGGACGAAAAACCTTTCCGAGGTTACGAAGAGAGCGGAGATCCTTATAGCTGCAGCGGGAAGTCCCGAGATGATAAGGGGTGACATGGTACGGGAGGGCGCTGTTGTAATCGACGTAGGGATTAACAGGCTCGACAGCGGTAAGCTGGTCGGAGATGTGGCATTTTCCGAGGTTTCAGAAAAAGCCTCTTATATAACACCGGTGCCCGGGGGGGTGGGTCCGATGACAATTGCCATGTTGCTGATGAATACATTAAACGCGGCGTACAGATTTAATCGGTCCTGAATTGTTGGCAAAACATGAGTGCGTACCTGCAACAGTAGCAAATAAAACGTTTTAAACTATATAATGAAAGCTTTGCATAATTGCAGACCTGGTCATTGCGAGGAGTCCTGTCATACGACAGGATAAACTCCGCGACGAAGCAATCTCTTTTCTTATCAACAAATTGAGATCTTTGCAGAATGTTCAATTTTGTTCAAGTTCAAGGAAGGTGAAAATTTTAACCACAGGAATATATTGGATATTTCGAGGATTAAAATTTGAGTCTGACGCAGAAATTGGGCAAAAGGGGGACGTTATGCAAAGGTCTCAAATTACAGATTGCCACGTCGGCCGAGGGCCGACTCGCAATGACAATATGTAGCATTATGCAAACCTTTAATAATATAAATCCCGTTAAGGTCGCATTTGTGCGACTCTTTTTTTCAGTAATAGCCTCTTAATGCGACACATCCTAAATTCTCCTGCCTTCCAATATATCCCAACTATCTGTAATAATAAAGAAATATGTTCTAATTAAAAATTCGGCCTTTTGGTATGATTTTTGTAGTGAATTTTTCACAGGAGTTGAAAAATATGAAGATTGCCATACCTGTTTGGGGCTACTATGTTTCGACAGTTTTTGATTTTTCTGACCGCCTTTTGATCGTGGATGTTGATTCGGGGTGTATAGAAAGCAGGTCAACGGTTCACTTTGTCGCAAATACGATCGTGGGCAAGGCCGCCAGATTAAGAGAGCTTGGCGTTCAAGTCCTGCTCTGCGGGGCAATTTCAAGACCACTGGAAAGAATAATAGCAGTTTCAGGAATGACGGTTGTGCCGTTTCTGAGGGGAACGGCAGATGAGATACTTGAAGCCTATCTTTCCGGACGTTTGCGGGATAGAAGTTTTATGTTGCCTGGTTGCAGCTCCGCTGGGGGGCATCACAGAGGAAGAGGAATGGGGCACCGCGGCAGGCGCGGCGGTTGGAGAAATATGAAGAAAGGATAGTAGGGATATGAAAGTTGCGGTTACTTCTTATGGTGAGAATCTTTCCGGAAAAGTAGACCGGAGTTTTGGGCGGGCCAAATGGTTTGTTGTTGTGGATGCCGAAAAGGAAACCATTGAAGCCCATTCTAACAAACAAAATGTCAATGCGGCCCAGGGTGCGGGAATCCAGGCTGCTCAGAACATTTCTAACCTGGGAGTTGATGTGGTTTTGACAGGAAATGTCGGGCCCAACGCCTTCAGGACACTGAGTGCCGCCTCCATAAAGATTTTTATAGTCGACAAAGATATCGAAACTGTAGGGGATGCGCTTTCAGAATGGGAGGCTGGCCGTTTGCAGGAAGTAAACGAGGCCACCATTGAGGGGCACTGGGTATAGGCGTGGCGGGTCGCATACCTGCAACCATATATTCAAATTATAGTTGCAATAATGCAACCCACGTTGATTTGCTGCGAATGTAAATATTTATAACTTAATAATATGATTATAGTAATTCCACCCACAAGAATTGAATAAGCTCTGGCACGCTTTTTGATATGTATTAAGATAAAGCAGTGTTTACCAAAGGAGGTAATAATTATGCCATGGGGAAATAGAACGGGTCCTATGGGATATGGCCCGATGACAGGTAGAGCGGCAGGTTACTGTGCAGGATATCAAGTGCCGGGGTACGCGAGTCCCGTAGCGGGTAGAGGCTTTTGGGGTGGCGCTTATTCTGCTGGAGTGCCGGTTACGGCGTATCCGCCGGGATATGCTTCTTACGGACCTGCAGGATACTATGGCGGCTTTGGAAGACCTTTTGGATTTGGTCGAGGTTTTGGACGTGGATTCGGTCGCGGCTGGTTTGGTAGAGGCCGCGGTATGGGTCGTGGCCGCTTTATGTATGGTTGGTAATATTTAAAGAGGAGGTATTTATCATGCCAGGTGGAGATAGAACCGGTCCTGCGGGAATGGGACCAATGACAGGTAGAGCAGGTGGTTACTGTGCGGGATATGGAGTGCCCGGATTTGCGAACCCTATATCAGGGGGAGGTTTTGGAAGAGGTGCGGGTTTTGGTCGTGGAGGAGGCCGGGGCCGGCGTAACATGTTTTATGCAACCGGTCTGCCCGGATGGCAGCGTGCTGCCTATGGTTATCCGGCTTATGGAGGAGTCGCGCCGTTTGGTATGCCTTCTTCCGCGCCTTATTACCCTCCGTACGCATCGGGACTCACCAAAGAAGACGAGATTAATGAATTAAAGTGCCAGGCGGAGTATCTTGAAGATGCCCTGGAAGGTGTTAAAAGGCGTATGGCAGAGTTAGAGGAAGAAACCAAAGAGGAATAAAAAAAAAGAAAGAAAAAGCGCTGGTATCGGATGGGTATAATATTTTGCACTTATTGCCGGCGCTTTTAATCTTTCAAGCTTGTGTTTTGAATGCAGGATGCATATCTTAAATTGGTAAAACTAAAACTTGATGGCTTCGTAAAAAGTCGAAATATGCACAATTTTGTCATTCCCGTGAAAACGGGAATCCAGTCTTTTCAAGTGCGTAGCCCTCTATGGATTCCCGCCTACGCGGGAATGACAGACTTTTTACGAATGCATCAAACTTGAAACCTAAAACATATAACCTTAGTTTTTTATGAAGGGGGTAAAAGATGAAGATAGCAGTAACAGCAACAGGGCCGTCCCTGGATGATCAGGTTGAACCTCGTTTTGGGCGGGCTCCTTATTATTTGTTTATAGATCCCGAAACAATGGAATTTGAGGCCATACAGAATCCCAATGTTGCAGCCGGAGGTGGTGCCGGTATCCAGTCAGCACAATTGATGTCGGAATATGGTGTCCAGTATGTTCTGACGGGAAATTGCGGTCCCAACGCATTCCAGGTTTTCGGCGCTGCCGGCATACAGGTCATTGTCGGCGTTAGCGGAACTACCCGTCAGGCAGTCGAACAATTTAAATCGGGTGCTTTTAGTGTATCGAACCAGCCCAATGTGGCAAGCCATTTTGGCATGGGTGGTGGTCAAGGCATGGGCATGGGCGGCGGTCGTGGTATGGGTATGGGCGGCGGTCGTGGCATGGGACGTGGCATGGGCGCGGGCCAAACCGGCACTCCCGGAACTTTCGCACCTCAGGGTACAATAGCAAAGGGGGAAGAATTAGCCACACTCAAAGAGCAGGCACGTATACTTCAGGAACAGCTCAAGCACCTTGAACAGCAAATTAGTGAGGTTGACAAGAAAAAAGGCAAGTAATTTGAGCGGTTACCATTTGCGGGAAGAAAGGAACAGCACACTTTGAAAATAGCTATCGCAAGCGGAAAGGGCGGCACCGGAAAGACAACAATAGCGACAAACCTCGCCCTGATACTTGCCGACATGGGGAAAACAGTTCAGCTGCTTGACTGCGATGTTGAAGAACCGAACTGCCACATTTTTATGAAACCGGAAATTGAATCAACTGCTCCTGTCACGGTATTAATGCCAAAGGTCATTGAAGAAAAGTGCACGGGGTGCGGCATTTGTGCGGATGTTTGCGAATTCAGCGCCATCGCAGTAATAAAAGGCAAGGTGCTGATATTTCCTGAACTCTGTCATGGTTGCGGCGCATGCAAACTGTTCTGCCCTGAGGATGCATTCATAGAGGTGCCCAGAGAGGTCGGCGTTATTGAAGAAGGAAAAACCAATGGAATCCGTTTTATACATGGATTGCTCAATATTGGAGAACTTATGTCCCCGGCTGTTATCAGCGGGGTCAAGAAAGCCGCCGGAGATCCGGAGATATTGATCCTCGATTCACCCCCGGGAACATCCTGTCCTGTCATCGAAGCCGTAAAGGATGCTGAGTTTGTTCTCCTGGTTACGGAACCTACTCCCTTTGGTTTGAACGATTTAGAACTTGCCGTTGGGATGGTCAGGAGGCTGGATATACCGTTTGCCGTGGCCATTAACCGCTCCGATGTCGGCAACGAAGACGTGAAAGAATACTGTAAAAGAGAAAAAATAGAGATTGTCCTGGAAATACCGGATGATCGCAGAATCGCCGAAGCTTACTCGCGAGGTGAAATGATTATTCATGCATTGCCGGAGTATAAAAAGACCTTTGAGGCCTGCTGGGAGAAGATATCAGGAAAGGGGTAGACCTGACCCCGGGAGCTTGGAAAAAGATAACCTGAGAGAATTGATATTATGAAAGAAATCGTCGTAATAAGCGGAAAAGGCGGCACCGGGAAAACAAGCATTGTGGCAGCCTTTGCGGCTCTGGCAGGGAAGAAAGTTCTGGCGGATTGTGATGTAGATGCAGCCGATCTGCATCTCGTTCTCAATCCCAGGATAGAACACCGGGAAGATTTCAGCGGCGGCAAGAAAGCAAGAATATTGGAAGACGAATGCATAGCCTGCGATCGGTGTATAGAAGAATGCCGTTACGATTCGATACATTACCCGATCTTGAGCAATGGAGAGACAGCGGATACTCCTCAAGTAAACCCCATCTTTTGCGAGGGTTGCGGCGTTTGTGTGCGCGTATGTCCGGTTGAGGCAATCTCCTTTGAACCGGCAGTAAACGGTGAGTGGTACATCTCCTCAACAAATTATGGGCCTATGGTACATGCAAGACTCGGCATGGCCGAGGGAAATTCGGGCAAACTGGTAACACTGATTCGTCAAGAAGCCCGCGATATTGCGGAGAGAGAAAATCTTGACTACATAATTGTTGACGGTTCACCGGGCATCGGGTGTCCCGTTATTGCATCCATAACGGGTTCCGACCTTGTGCTGGTTGTAACCGAGCCCACACTCTCCGGTCAACATGATTTACTGCGAGTAGCGGAACTCACCGCGCATTTCAGAACCCCCACGATTGTGTGCGTCAACAAGTGGGATTTAAACCCGGAGATCACGGAACAAATTGAAGGAGAAGCAAAAGAACGTGGCGTTAAACCAGCAGGAAGAATCCGATACGATAATGCCATTACAAAGGCACAGATCATGAAAACCAGCGTCGTTGAATATACCGGCGGTGCCGTTTCGGAAGACATCAAGTCCCTATGGAGAAATGTTGTTTATGCTCTGGGATGAAAGCAATCTATATGTCACCGTTTTGTGAAAATGACTCGAGAAAAGAAAAAGAAATTTACCTTCGGTCCCGTACCGTCAAGGCGCCTCGGCAGATCATTAGGGGTCGACCTTGTTCCCTTTAAAACATGTACCTATGATTGCGTTTACTGCCAGCTGGGGAGAACAACAAACAAGACAATTAACCGTGATGAATACTATCCGGTAAAGGATATAATCCGGGGAGTTAAAGAAAAATTACATGAAATTTCACGTCCCGATTATATAACCCTTTCCGGTTCGGGTGAACCAACTCTCCATAGTCGTATCGGGAAGATTATTCATGGAATCAAAGAAATTACAGATATTCCTGTAGCCGTTTTGACAAACGGATCACTGTTCTGGATTGACGAGGTTCGCAACGCCGTCCTGGATGCCGATCTCGTCATACCTTCGCTGGACGCGGGAGATGAAAGCACTTTTTCATACGTTAATCGCCCCCATGGAGATATTTCTTTCAAAAAAATGGTAGATGGATTATGTTCGCTCTGCGAGAATTATAAAGGCCCCATTTGGCTGGAGGTTTTTCTTGCCGGTGGTATTACAGATAGAGAAGCGGAGATTATAAAAATAAAAACCTGGACAGATCTTATTAACCCTGAGCGGATTCAGCTCAATACGGCAGTCAGGATACCGGCCGAGGATTTTGTCCGTATTGTAAGTAAAGAAAGAATGGAAAAGATTGCGGAATTTTTCGGTCCTCATTGCGAGGTTGTCGCGGATTATTCAAAAGTACATGATCTTAGCGAATTTCATTCAACCCGGGATGATGTCCTTGAACTTCTGAAGCGACGTCCCTGTTCTATTGATGATATATCGGGCGGTCTGGATTTGCACCGGAATGAAGCAATCAAATATGTGCAGGAGCTGTTGGATCAAAACCTGATCAGAATGGAAAAACGAGACGATAAAGCACTCTATATTGTAAATGGAAATAAAACAAAAAATGAGGTTTAATTGAAAGGGGATTACAAATAATGGTTGATAGTAAAAACACCGGCAAGGAATCAGGAGATGGTTCAGGTCAGGAAGAAAAGAGTGCTGAGCGGCTGAAGCAATTTACCGAAAGTAAAGAACTTGCCAGCCGTATGGGTCAGATAAAACATAAGATCATGGTACTCTCGGGAAAGGGTGGCGTGGGCAAGAGCACAGTAGCCGCGAATATCGCCGTTTCTCTGGCCATGGAAGGTAAAAAAGTAGGGATTCTGGACACCGACTTTCACGGCCCCAGCATTCCGACACTGCTCAATCTTGAAAAGGCAAGGCCTTCATCAGACGGTACGTCTATACTCCCGGTAGATTTTACTGAAGGAATCAAAGTCATGTCCATAGGGTTTCTCCTTCCGAATCAGGACGATGCGGTCATCTGGAGAGGTCCCATGAAAATGAATGTAATTAAACAGCTACTCACCGAGGTAAAATGGGGGGAGCTTGATTATCTTATTATAGACTTTCCTCCGGGGACAGGAGATGAACCACTTTCGGTAGCCCAGCTTATTCCCGGTGCGGACGGCGCAATTGTTGTAACCACACCCCAGAATCTGTCTCTCAACGATGTGCGAAAATGCATTAATTTTTGCAGGCAGGTTAATGTTCCCGTGCTGGGCGTTTTAGAGAATATGAGTGGTCTTGTCTGCCCGAACTGTAAGACCATCATTGATGTATTCAAAACGGGTGGCGGAGAGAAAATGGCCGGGGAAATGGGCGTTCCTTTCTTAGGTAAAATTCCCATTGAGCCACAGATTGTGGAAGCTTCCGACAGTGGCAAACCCTTCGTTTATCACTACTCAAAAACCGAAGCCGCCAAGGCATTCGCCAGGGCCATTGAACCTGTCATCAATATGGAAGAAAAGGTAAAAGTTGAATCGAAGGATATTCCTGCAATACAGGATGACAATGGCAACAACTTGAAGATAGCCGTACCCGTGGTTGATGGTCGTCTCAGCGCTCATTTTGGACACTGCGAAGAGTTCGTTCTTTTTGATGTTGATGTGGAAGGTAAAAAGATCCTCAGTCAGGAAAGAGCTCCCGCACCACCCCATGAACCGGGGTTGCTTCCGGTCTGGCTTAAAGAAAAAGGAGCTCATTTGATTATAGCGGGTGGAATGGGCTCAAGAGCCCAGGGGCTATTCACGGAAAAGGGTATAAAGGTTATAGTTGGCGCATCCTCCGATAATCCGGAAAATATTGTCGAAAATTATCTTAATGGCAAGCTAAGCGCCGGCGAAAATATCTGCGATCACTAAGCAGGGAAGTAGGGGCCGATGCCCTCATCGGCCCGTTCGGGGAACGGGCTCTACTTAAAACAATAGTTATACCGGACAGTATTGGAATGAAATGGAAGATACGGATAAAATAGTACAGACAATGCTGGGCATGGTCTATGAAAAGGCCAGGGAGTTATATTCCGAGAGGTTGATTGATTATGGAATCAACCCGAAAAATTATGGAGTTATAGATCATCCGGACGGGCACGGAAAAATAACGGGTACGTGAGGTGACACGGTAGAGATATTTCTTCGTGCAAGAAACGGAAAGATTGAAAAATCCACATTTACAACCGACGGATGCGTATTCACCATTGCCGCATGCGGCGTAACAACCGAGATGGCAACGGGAAAAGTTTTTCGGGAGTGCCTCAAGATTAACCAGAGCGCAATTCTGGATTACCTGGGGAATATGCCTGAAGATCACAAACACTGTGCCCTGTTGGCCTCCATGACGTTTCATAAGGCACTGAGAGAATGTGCCTTAAAGGTGAGGAAAGGATAGATTTTGGCGGGGGGCCATCTCTGCGAATTCTAAATAACGTAGGGCGGGGCTTTAGCCCTGCGAACATACTGCAAGGCTGAAGCCTTGCCCTACGAAGACTTTTCACGAATCAGCGTTGATGTTTCAGAAAGGAGGAACGTATGGCAAATATCGGCTTGAACGAGGTGGACAGGGTTGAAATACTGACACTACAGGACAACTATATCGATATTACCGCGGGCGATAACAGTGAAGTCATCTTACGGGCATCACCCCTCGCGGACGGGGAAATCAAAAACTCTATTCAGGCAGAACACGGATACGCGGCAATTGTAAAGACAACAAAGGGCGATAAGACACGAACATTGCTCTTCGACTTCGGATTTTCGGAGGGTGGCGCAGCCTACAATGCAAGGACACTCAAGGTAAACATGGCGAAGATTGAAGAGATGGCTCTTTCCCATGGCCACATGGATCACTTCGGAGGCTTCGATGAATTAGTAAAGATGATCGGCAAAAAAGGAATTGAGCTTGTTGTTCATCCTGGCGCCTTCAAATATCCGAGGCATCTGAAATTCGGCAAAACAATAAAGGCCTATTTCCCCAAATTTACAAGGGAAAGAGTTGAGAGGGCAGGTGTTAAACTGATTGAAACAAAAGAGCCTTACACCCTCCTGGATGGTGATGCGCTGTTTTTAGGAGAAATAGAGCGGAAAACTGACTTTGAAAAGGGATTCCCTATTGCCTATTTCGAGGAGGATGGTGTTGAAAAATGGGATCCCATTGAGGACGATACCTCTATTGTTATGAACATCAGGGGAAAAGGTCTCGTCGTTCTTTCAGGATGTGCCCACTCGGGAATCGTCAATTCAGTCAATTACGCGAAAACAGTTACGGGAATCAATAAAGTTCATGCCGTCATGGGTGGATTTCACCTTGGAGGTCCTCTTTTTGAACCCATAATTGGTCGGACAACAGAAGAATTAAAGAAGATCGATCCCACATATGTTATTCCGTGTCACTGTACCGGCAGAAATGCGATTATGCATATGGAAAAAGAAATGCCGGATCAGTTCATCTTCAACATGTCCGGCACGAAGCTGACTTTCAGCGCATAATTCATAAAAAAATACCCCCTCCTGCAAAAAAGGAGGGGGTACTATCTTTAAGTCTAAAGTTTCGGCTGTTAAACTTCCCTAAGATCCTTTGACTCCCAACATCTCAACACGGCGATTTTGGGCTCGTCCTCCCTCTGATTCATTCGAGGCAATCGGTCCCCTCTCCCCATAAGCCTTCAGTATGATGCGTCCGGAAGGTATCCCATGTTTTTCTGACAGATATTTACTGACGGCTTTCGATCTCCTCATGGAAAGATCAAGGTTGTATTCTTCAGTACCTGTCTCGTCTGCATAACCCGCCAGAATGATATTTACTTCAGGGATGGTTTTTTTCAGGATCATGCCGATCTCATCCAGAAGGGCATAATAATTGGTCTTAATATCATCACGATTGAAGTCAAAGTAAACGACAGGTTCACCCTTTGAAGCCAGGTAATTACCTAAATTAACGTATCTGGTTTCCTCTTTTTTCTCCTCTTCCTTCATGTCGGGGTTGAGCCATTTCTGGGCTTTCTTATGTCCAAGACCGGCAGCCGTTTCCATATCTGCTTTAGCCAGCTCGTTATTGATTTTATAGGCATACAACAGCCCGCGTTCGTAATAGGCATCCCCATTTTCAGGGTCAATCTCTATAACTTTAGTATAATCTTTAATAGACTCTATGCAATCACTCGGATGCTGGTAAAAATATACTTTCCCCCTTCTGAAATAGGCTTCTGCATATTGGTTGTTGAGTTCGATTGCCTTTGTGTACATTTTTATTGCTTCCCCATAGACATTTTGTTTTTCATACTTAATGCCTTTTTCAAACCATTCTTCAGCAGGCACCCCGTTTTTTGCTAAAGCAGTTTGCCATGATAGAAAAAAAACAAGAACAAAAACAAAGCAAATTTGAATTTTTTTCATAATCCACCTCGACTGATACATTTATAATTACGTAAATATTATCGGCAAAATATCACAAGAACATAAATTTGAAAAGAATTTTAATTAGCCAGAAGAACAAAAGGTTCCATGCATGGATATGGAGTCTTTATCTCAAAGTCATCAGATCTTTTCCTTGAGACCTTTGCAGAATGTTCAATTTTGTTCAAGTTCAAGGAAGGCGAAAATTTTAACCACAGGAATATATTGGATATTTCGAGGATTAAAATTTGAGCCTGACGCAGAAATTGGTCAAAAGGGGACGTTATGCAAAGGTCTCGAATAATGCCAGCGGAGAGAGGAGGGATCTATATGTCAATATTCTTCATGTTTGGTAAATACTCAACAGATGCATTAAAGGAAATCAGTTCTGAGCGTACTGACAATGCCGTCGCTTTGATCAAGAAAAATGGTGGTGAGGTCAGAGGCATGTATTGTCTGCTCGGAGAGCACGATCTTATTATTATTGCAGATTTTCCCAATGTAGAACAGGCGATGATAGCCTCGGTTGACTTGCACAAATTAACAGGTATCTCGTTCACTACATCACCTGTGGTGAACGTTGAAGAGTTTGACAGGTTGATTGAAGAAACAAAAGAGATATAATCTTTGAGCAGGATTTCTGAAATCTTAATGGGGAAAATTACAGGTGGGTTAAAAAAGATACGGGTGCAGATCCACACCTTTGACAGCCAGAGAGTGTCATGTCAAGTGTGTAGATCTGCCCCACTAATAGCTGCCCTGGGTTTATATGAGCCCCTTACTTTTAAGCCACTCTTTGGCCACAAGGTTCACATCTTTGTGTGCCACATCCACAGCACTGTTTAGCTGCTGCATTTCTTTTGTTGTAAGTCTGTCGGCTACAGGTTTCAGAATAGCGCGGATTTCCGGGTATTTCTTGATTACTGCCGCACGGATAACAGGAGCAGGATTGTAGATGGGGAAGTATGATTTATTGTCCTCAAGGTTGATGAAGCCGAATGCCGCAATCCGACCGTCGGTTGCAAATCCCATGGAAACATCCACCATTTTATCCTTGAGAGCCTTATAGACCAGACCGGAGTCCATCTTTTTAACCTTGTCATAGGGAACCTGAAAACCGTAAAGTTTCATGAGCGGTTTAAAGCCGTCGGGGCGCTCCCAAAACTCTGCATTCACACCGATAACAAGCCTGTCCGTATGTTTGTTCACATACCGGCTCAGATCACTGATGGAAACGATTTTAAGCTTTGCAGCATTTTTCTCCCTCATCATAAGAGTGTAAGTATTGTTGAATTCCACCGGGTCGAGCCAGACAAGTCCCTTTTGGGCATCAGCCTTTTTCACCCATTCGTAGCATTTTACCTGATTGGTCATCACTTTACTGTCGCTTTGTTTGTGATAAACCGTGTAAGCCGTTCCGGTGTATTCATAATAAAAATCAATCTGGTCGTTTTCCAATGACTGACGGCAGACTGCAGATCCCACGCCGGTTCTCATTTCAACATCAAAACCATTCTTTTCCAAAAGAATCTTTGCCATTTCCGACAGGATGTATTGTTCCGTAAAATTCTTTCCCCCGATGGTAATTTTCTTGCCCGCTATGCTGTTGACCGGCATAGCAATCAAAGCAATCGCCAACAGCAAGATCCACATTAATCCCCATGTTTTCATATTCATCTTCATTTTAGCCTCCTTTTTTCTTTTAATAAGCATAGGTTACTGACTTTTATCTCCCACTTCTTTTCCTCGAGAAAAATGATACTTGCTCACTTACTCGCCTGGCTATAGTCCCTGTTCCAGACGGAGACCTTTCGATATTATCAAAAAACCGAGCAGTTCGCACAGATAATCTGCAAGGAGGGCCAAAAGCGTCGTTGGGATAGCCCCCGCGAGTAACTTGTCCGGTCGCATCAGATCGATTCCTATAAAAATATGCTCTCCCAGGCCACCGGCTCCAATGAGAAAGGCAAGGGCCGCCGTTCCGATATTGATGACGAGTGACACCCGGAAACCGGTCAGGATGACCTTCATGGCATTGGGAATTTCGACTTGGAACAGAATGCGCGCATTCGACATACCCATTCCCCTGGCCGCGTCTATAATCCATGGTGGTACAGCGGTGATACCTGCCAGGGTGTTCCGGGCGATAGGCAAAATAGAATAAACAAACAGGGCAAAAATGGCGGGCTTGAATCCAATTCCAAGAAAGCTCATGGCCAGAGCGATAACGGCCAGAGAAGGGATAGTCTGACCCAGACCTACAATGTACATGATGATGCCGGCATATTTTTTAAATTTGGGTCGCGTGAAGATGATGCCGACACTCAGACCCACCACCGTGGCCATGACCATACTCACCGCCACCATCCACAAATGCTGCTTGAGCAGACTGATCGTATAGTAGGCTTCGTAAGGATCGGACAGATATTTAACCAGACCAGATCGCTCAATCAGGACACCTGCGCCGATCAGAATAACAATAAGGAGAAATCGATAGGCTTTTCCAAACGCTTCATTCATTGTCCCAGCTTCCTTCCGATTTTAATTCCCTTTGGAGTAACAAGATTCTCAAGGAGTGCCATTGCCGCATCGACAAAGATAGCCAGAAGTGCTACGAGAATTGCCCCTGAAACAATCATCTCTTCATAGACACGCATAATGCCCTGCTGGATGAGGACCCCCAATCCCCCGGCACCAATGTATGCCGCGATAGCAGCTATGCCGATACTCATAACAACAGCGGTACGCAGTCCGGCAATGATTACAGGAACCGCCAGGGGGATCTCGATCTCTTTCAGCCGTTTCCAGTTACTCATGCCAAGCCCCCGACCCGCATCCACGAGTTCCGGGGGCACATTTTTGATGGCGATATAGGTATTTCGAATAATGGGTAACTGACTGTAAAGGACAAGTGCTATTACTGCCGGGACCTTTCCCAGACCGTGACCAACGAGCGCAAGAATGGGCAGCATGATTCCAAAAAGGGCGATGGACGGAATAGTCATTAGTATATTGGCTGTATTGATTACCTTTTTGGCTATTTCTTCATTCCGCGTGATGGCAATTCCGACAGGAACCGCTATGAGGGTGGCCAGAAAGACGGAAAGCGCGACAATCCATATATGTTCCAACGTCAAAAGCCAACACCAGTCTGCATTCTTCCGGATAAAATCAAGAACATTCATAACAATACCCTAAGGCAGCAAAGCCGCAAATCCAAAATTCGGACGTTCTTCGGATTTCGAATTTACTTTCCGCCAGCATCTGCGCAAAAAACGCAGTTGTTGAGAACAAAGACTCTATTCATCTTCCGTATCCTCCGCATAGATGTCCAGGATGCACTTCTGGATGTTGTTCAAGGAGATTGTTCCGACGAAATCTCCATTATCATCAATAACACACAAAACACGCATATCGTGCATCAGCATATAGGACATAGCATTTCTAAGCGTATCATACATTCCCACGAATATGGGATAGGGCTCGACAATGTCTTTAACTTCCGTATTTTCATATTTCAGCAACTTTGAGGTAACATATCCGATTGGCTTGCTGTGTTGAATAACAATTGCGTGTTGAAAGCCCTTTTCTTTGAGAAACTTCAGCGCTTCCTGGGCATCTGTCGAGCCCTGCAGGACATTTTTGGGCTTTTTGCTCATCGCTTCCTCTGCCCGCAAAAGGCCCAGCACCTTCAGTGTCCGATCTGCTCCGACAAAGTCTGCAATGTATTTATTTTTGGGACGGGTCAGTATGATTTCGGGCGTGTCATATTGAATCAGCCGTCCTTCCTGAAAAATGGCAATTTTGTCGCCTATCTTTATGGCTTCGTGGATATCATGAGTTACAAATGCGATGGTCTTTTTAAGCTTGTCCTGCACCCTGAGAAACTCATTTTGAATTTCTTCCCTGTTGATGGGGTCAATGGCCCCAAAAGGCTCATCCATGAGCAAAATCTCAGGGTCTGCTGCCAGACATCGTGCCACTCCGACACGTTGCTGCTGTCCTCCTGAAAGCTCTGCTGGGTAGCGATTGCGAAAAACGTCCGGCTCCAATCGCAGCATCAGGAGAAGTTCGTCTACCCGCTCCCTGATCCGCTTTTCGTCCCAGCCCAGCAAATGTGGAACTGTGGCAATGTTTCCGTAGATGGTCTTGTTTGGAAAAAGTCCGATCGCCTGAATAGCGTATCCCATGGATTGCCGCAATTTGACCTGATCGACAGACATAATATCCTGTTTGTTAATCGTAATTGTTCCGCGGGTTAAGTTAATAAGTCGGTTGGTGAGTCGTAACAGAGTCGTTTTTCCACACCCGGAGGGTCCTAAAAAAGTGACCACCTGCCCCTTTTCAATATCAAAAGTCACATCGTCCAATGCGGTGATCGTGTCCCCCCCGGAACCGAAAATTTTTGTCACTCCTTCATATCGGATCATAGCAGGCGTTACTCCCTGAGGTATTTTATTGGATTCTTTCTGCGTTTTTTGCGCAGATGCTGGCGGAAAGTAAATTCGAAATCCGAAGTACGAAATTCGAAACAATATCAAAATCTTAAACTCGAATGTCCAAAACTGTTTCGAAAATTTGTTATTTGATATTCGAATTTCGGATTTGCCGCCTTAAACAGGCATGATTTTTCAAAGGTCTCTATTCATAATAGCGTTTTTAATGGCATATGATGATTAAAGAAAATGAGGAAGATAACATCTTTGTATCTTGAAATTTCAAGTTCAATCCAACCCCGATTTATGCTGGCTCTGAAACAGCAAAAAGGCATCGTTCGCGTTCTCAAACTCTACGAAATGGTTCTTACATCCGTTACGGGTGCAAATCTTAATGATTCCACCAAGTTCCAAATTAAAACCAATCATAGGAGCCTTGCAATCGCATATTTGATGTACGGGAAACGGGTTATCACAGTGGGGGCATGAAAATTCAGCAACAGAGCCAGGAATATCGTCTACATTTTCAAATAGTTTTTCGTAACTGCCATAAATCTGACTCAGGTAAATATGACCTACCTTTTTGCCGACTTTTGCCTGAAGCTCGATAGAGGGAAGATCGTCTACCTGTATCTGTGAATTCATCAGAGACTTACTGCAGTTTGGGCATTTTACCAAAATTTTAACAGGACCTGTAGCAGTCATATTACACCCCCTTGTCTTTCTAAACAGCATATTTAGTAAAATTCGCTTCGCTTCGTATAAAGTTATTATAAAGCAATAGACATATGCAGGTCAATGGAAAAAGCATTGCAAAGTATCGTACAGGGTGCGGCACGATTCTATAAACACGATAACTTATCTTTATCAGATGATTCCCCAAAGGAGATTTTTAAGGTATAAGATTTATAGAAAGATTCGTAAATTTCACAAAGAAATAACAATAATTTGTTTCGACAATGAAGAAGAAAAAAATGATTGGTTATATTTTACTGGTCGTCGTTCTCCTTGCAGTTTTCCTGGTATACTCTGTCCTGAAAGTCAGGGTTTCCCCCTCTGTTTTCGTTCCCAGACCGGATTCAAACCTTGGCAGTGATATCAATCAGCTATATGAGCATGTAGAACATTTAAGTGTCCGTATCGGATCGAGGAGTGTTTTTGAGTACGATAAGATAGAGGCGGCCAAACATTATATCGTATCTTTTCTTGAAGGTATGGGTTATGCCCCGGTACTTCAGAATTATACCTATAACGATAAAGTATACAGCAATATCATCGCATCGCGGGAAGGCGTGCAACGTCCCGATGAAACGGTAGTCATTGGTGCCCATTATGATACGGTTTATGGCACACCGGGTGCTGATGACAATGCCAGTGCCGTTGCTGTTTTGCTTGAAATGTGCCGGGCCCTGAAAGATTTTTCACCGGGAAGGACGTTAAAACTGATTTTTTTCACCCTTGAGGAACCTCCTGTATTCAGGACAAAATTTATGGGCAGCTACGTTTATGCAAGGGAGGCTAAGGCAAAAGGAGAAAATATTCGTGCCATGGTCTGTCTTGAAATGCTGGGATATTACGGTGATAAAAAAGGTGGCCAGACCTTCCCCCTTCCCTTCATGAATCTTGTGTATTCTTCCACACCCAATTTCATCGCCGTTGTTGGCAATTTAAAATCAAGAGGCCTGGTGAAGAGAATCGAAGGTTCCTTAAAGAAAAGTTCCAACATTCCCGTTGAGACAATGTCGACGGTCAGTTTTGTTCCCGGTGTGGATTTTTCCGACCACCGTTCATTCTGGAAGATGGGGTATGCCGCAGTCATGATTACCGATACCGCTTTTTATCGAAATCCGAATTATCACAGTGCGAGGGATACTATCGACACCCTGGATTTTGTCAGCATGTCGAGCCTTCTTGCGGGATTAATCCGGGCTGCTGAAGATTTAACGGAGTTTAATCCTCGGCTGAGATAAGTTCAAAAATAAAATTTCCGATTCCTGCCTTGCTTATTATTTTAACGGGGATTTTTTTCTCGTCTGCGGTAAACCATATTTTCAGTTTAGGGTCATCGCCCTTTTTAAAAACGTTTTCCAATCTTTCCATATCGGGTATTACTAAATAAGTGTCATATCTTTTTTCTGCAAGCTTGATAGTTTCTCGTTTCGAAACGGTGGCTTTTATGACAATGCACTTTTTCCCGTCGGAGACAGGTATTTCGATCACGCTATTTTCGTTCAATTCATGGAGACGAATGATAAAAAAGATAGATAACGGATCAAAAGTGCCCGGCACGACATGAATGGGCGACATTTTTTCACCGAAGCTTGAATAGGTGGCTTCGAGCTTTCCCCAGTCAAAATTTACGATGACATCGCGCGGGTGTTTTCCTGTGCTCAGCTTTTCATACAGGATGGTGCGGGTCAGGTCAATGTCTGTATATGAGTCCTGTCGTTCCCGAATTTTGTAAAAAAGATCAATTTCTGCATTGGTTTCCGTAACCATTGCAAAGTGGTAGGTCTCGATACCGTCGACTTTCTCCATGGGGAGGACTTCGATTACAGCCTCACCGGCCGGTATGACACCCCACTTTGCCTGGTATGTCAGTTTTTCGCCAGGATAAAAGGGAATGTGTTTGTCAGAAGCCTTCGTACTTCCGGTGAGAGTGAAAATCACTATGAGCGTGATCAGGATAAAGATATACGCATTGTTGTGACCTTTCAGTAGGAGACCTTTGCATAACGTCCCCTTTTGCCCAATTTCTGCGTCAGGCTCAAATTTTAATCCTCGAAATATCCAACATATTCCTGTGGTTAAAATTTTCGCCTTCCTTGAACTTGAACAAAATTGAACATTCTGCAAAGGTCTCAATATATGCACGTTTATCCTTCCCCGCGATCATACCATTTCTGAAAGGAACGTTACGGAATGATTTTTTCCAGAAGGCTGTCCACCGCTTCACCCGCGATTTCCTCGATTAGCGGTGTGGACTCATAGGCAGAGAGCCTGTTGTATCCGATCCCTAATCCTTCCCACATTAAAATATCCGATCTCATATTATTTCCTCTTGATAAATTTAACGGCTTCGTAAAAAGCTCTCTTGTAGTATAAAAGAGGGATGATTATGTGTCAAACAGAAAGTACCGTTTTTTTACGAGTCCACCAACCCTGAACCATTCAGATGTTATTTTATTTCTTCGTTTTATTGCTGCTTGCTGGTTTACCTTTTCTATTTTTTGCATACGGGGAAAAATCGAAAAAGGGTTTAAACGGTGCGAATTCAGTCATGGATCCCTTGGCCAGATTTGATGCGTCCATGCCCATATCAAGCCACTTTTTAAACTGATCATCGGCAAACGTTTTGTAGGAAAGATAGTTTTGAATGGTTTGATAGAGGTGTTTTTCGAAGAATTCGCTGAGCACATTTTCTCCGTATTGAATGAACAGGAGGAGTAAAGGTACGGGTAGAACATTTTTATTATTTTTTGCTTCTTCCAGGATAATCTGTGTAAGTACAAAGGCGGTGACATCTTCTTTGGTTTTAGCATCAATAATTTCCATGTGTTGACCCTGTTTAATCATGTGGCTTATATCATCGAGAGTTATATAAGCGCTCTTTCCTGTGTCGTACAACCGCCTGTTAGCATATTTTTTGATTAATATCTTGTCAGCCATTTTATTCCTCTCACTTTTAGAATTGCAATATTTTATAATATAATGCAACAAAAAATCAATATATTATTTTTTCGCATATACCTTGACAGGCCATTCATGTTTGTATATGTAATTATATCAATCTATTACTACAAATAACAATTATGGTGATACCAGAAAATAAATTGTTGCAATGCAACATTTTTCCTTGACAAATGAAAGTTATGTATTAAAATATACGTATTCAAGATCCATTACCAAAAAATAAAAAATATGAAGGAGGTACAAAAAATATGGATTTAGAAAAGATAATGAAGCAGACGATTGATTTTCAGAAGGCGACTTTTGACAACACCTTTAATGCCATGACCATGTTACAGGAGCAGGCGGAAAGAATGTCCAGCATGTTTCTGGGTCAGACCACAGGACTGCCCGAAGAAGGGAAAAAGGTCATTGGTGAATGGGTCGATGCCTATAAAAAGGGCCGTGAGGATTTCAAAAAGTCTGTAGACGAAAGTTTTAAAAAGGTAGAAGATTTTTTTGCCGACGTAGAGAAATCTAAAAAGTAGTAACATAAAATCACTGAATAGCGGGATCACGGGATGAAAAAATCTGTTGAGCCCGCTATTCAAGATGCAACCAAAAATATGTTGCATGAGGAATAAAAAAATGGAACAACAAAAAAAGATGGTTAAGCAGGCAATAGACTTTCAGAAGACTGCCTTTGATAACTCCTTTAACGTTATTACCTTAGCGGAGGAGCAAATGGAAAGAATGGTTGACATCTATTTGAGTCAGACTATGTGGCTTCCCGAGGAGGGGGAAAAGGTCATTAATGAATGGGTCAATACATGCAGTGAAGGGCGTGAAAATTTCAAGAAGGCCGTAGATGGTAATTATAAAAGAGTAAAAGACTTCCTTGCCGGTGCATACAAGGCGTAAATCCTTATGTTGAAAGGCGTATACATGAAAGATTTGTTTGATCTGAAATCCGATTTTTATCATTCTATGTTTCAGTGTCCTGAGAAGTTACTGGAATGGAACCTGAAGACGTTTGAGGCAACAGGGAATCTTATCAAGGCCGAACAGACTTACTGGGTTGGTCTTAGTAAATATATCAACGATTTTATGATTCCTTACATGACTGCAGTGAAATATATTACACGTGTCGAACAGGATAGAATGACACATGCTCCATTTGCAGACAGCCTGAAATCCTATACAGAACTATTAGAGCTAAATTTTGGTATTGCCGGCAAGGAGTTTGCCGGCAGGATAGAGGCCATAAATAATTATCATCTCCCTGAATTGAACATGTACTTTGTAGCATGGTTTAATACCGTATTTAACCTGGAGGGAGAGGATATCTTCAAATTTATAGCCAGGCATGCGGAAACACTGGAGTCAATCACCTATCAATATCACCAGTCTATCCGGGATATTGAATCGGAATACGGATTTCACTTTGAAAAAGGGGGCTATATAAAGACAGCGGAGACAGACCGGTTTGAACTTTACCAGGTGCTTCCCAACGACAAAAAAGTCAAGGTCAGGGAAAATGGCAAACCGGTTCTAATCATTCCGCCCTATGTCCTGGGTTCAAATGTTCTCGCTTTTCTGCCGGGGGAAGGCAAAAGCTATGTGCACAGCTTTGCAAACCAGGGAATACCCACCTACATCAGAATACTGAAGGATGTAAAAACGACTCCGGCTGTTCAGGTAATGACTGGTGAGGATGATGCCATTGACACCCGTTATTTTTGTGAGCAGATAAAGGCAAAACATGGGAAGTTGCTAACCCTGAACGGTTATTGCCAGGGAGGATTCTCGGCAGTGTGCGATCTCCTGTCAGGTGAACTGGACGGTCTGGTAGATATCCTGATTACGTGTGTGTCTCCCATTGATGGTACCCGAAGTAAAGGTCTGGGACAGTTTTTGAGAGATCTGCCGCAGCGATTCAATGACCTTGCTTATGGAACAAAGATCCTGCCCAATGGCAACCAGGTGGCCGATGGCGACCTCATGAGCTGGATTTATAAGATTAAAAGCTTAAATGATGAAGCCCCGATTGTTGCTTTTTACAGGGACTTGATGATGTTGAAAAATGCATCTGACGGAGATTCCCGGAAGGGAAAATCTGCCGGACATTCATCCCGCCGAAGGCGAGGTAAAAAAGAATTGAATATCAGCAAAACTGCATTGGCAATAAACTACTGGCTGACCTATGAACGAAATGATCTTCCCATGGCCATCACTGAAATGAGTTTTAAATCATACAACATACCCATAACAAGCGATGGTACCCTTCCCGTAAAACTTTTCGACCGGGAACTCAATTTCAAGCGCCTGAAAGAAAAGGGGATTAGATGGCTTATCTGTTACGGGGAAAAGGATGATCTTGTGGAAAAAGAAACAGCGCTTGCCCCGTTAGACTATGTAGATGCTGAGGTTACGATGTTTCCTAAGGGCCATGTGGCAATGGCTACCTCCTGGTCACGTCCGACATCTGAATACGCTTTGCATAAGCGTTTTGGAAATAATCAGCGAGGCCCGGTACGTTATCAGTTGGACATGGAAGAAGAATACAAAGGATAATCTTTCAATTTTGAGTGTTAAGTGTTTAATTTTGTTGAGGACAAATAATAAATAATAAGCTATATGATGAAAGAGTTATAAAAGGAGAAAAACATTATGGATAAACAATTTTTGCAATTCTGGGGGGATTTTTTTATCAATTCCGCAAAAGGGCAAAGGCAATTGGAAGATATGACCAAATGGATGCGGCAGGGATTCAAGGGAGTCGATTATTTGACTGTTCTATTTCAAAAGTCGTACGGGTTGGACCGAATATCCGAGGCCGGCGATGAATATGTAAAGATGTGGAAAGAAGCAATAGAAAATTTTGAGAAGTCTTTAAATGATTATCTGAACTTAATGGGTGTGGTACCCCGGAAAGAACACCAGATATTATTAAATAAATATGAGAATCTCGGTGAAGAGGTTGCAAATCTCCGAAAGGTTGTTGCCAATCAGAAAAAGGAGATTAGCGGCTGCGAAAAAGCAGTTTCTGCGAAGGAAAGATCCCTTGAGGATAAAAAGAAGATAATCGAAGAACAGAAGAAAGTGGTTATGAGTCAGAAGAAAGAGAACAACAGCTATGAGAAGACAGTTGACGGGCTGCGAAAAGAACTTGATAGTCAGAAGAAGGCAATAGCAGATCAGAAAAAGGTAATTGCTGCTCAGGAAAAGAAATCGTCGAGCACGAAGACCCAATAACACACTTTCACATAATAATATCAATTAGACCATTAGTGTCTTTATTCACAACAACTGTGTTTTTTGTGCGGATGTTGGTTTTAAGATGCGTGCTTTCTGACAGAATATCTATCAAATGTTGAATTTTGAATTCTTAATTATGAATTAAGGAGTTTTATTATCCTTAATTTAAAATTTTGCGGCTTTGCCGCATTAGGAGATATATCTTATGGATAAAAACTTTTTGGAATTCTGGGGAAATTTTCTGCTGAGCGCCGCCAGAGGAAAAAAGCAGGTAGAAGACATGAATGAATGGATCGGACAGGGTTTAAAGGGTTTTGAAGGTCTTTCCAATATGTTCCAAAAATCCTATGGTCTGGATAAGGCGAAGAAAGATGACCCTGATTATATGGAGACATGGAATCGAGCGTCAGAAAATTTCTTAAATTCTTTCAGGGATTATTTAAACCTCCTTGGGGTTGTTCCGGGAGAAGAACATTTATCATTAGTTGAGAAATATGAGAAACTGAAAGAAAAAGTTGTCTCCCAGGAAGAGACAATTAAACATCTTAAAAAGCTTTTGAACACCAAATCTGTAGATGAAGGGGGCATGCTCGACGGATATCAGTCCCTCATGGAAAAACAGACAGCTGAATTTCAGGAGTTAACAAAGAACCTCGGCCACCTTTTTCAAACTGAGATTTCCAAGGCGAAGACTACTAAAAAGCGTAAATAGACATGGATTTTTGACGATGTGACTCTCTGCCCGTCCCAGACGAATTTGCAGTGACTCGGTGAACCTTTTAAGTAAAAATGTATTATAAAGGAGTCGTGAGCTATGAGCGAAAACCAAAATGAGAAGCTTTATCCCGAATCTTTGATGTCTTTCTGGATGAAATCGGCAACGGATTTCTGGAAATCGACATCCCGGATATGGCCCGATGCCACCGAGCCGTTTCAGTCAGAAGGGTTAAAAAAACAATTTCAGAAATTGGAATCAGCGCCAAAAATGTGGCAATCATTTATTTCGGCCTTTAGTGCGCCGGAAAGCATGAACGCCCTGTTTAAAGGGATGGATATACTACCGGAAGTAGTATTACAAACACTCCAGTCAGGATGGGGAGGATATTCCGATTTACAGAAGAAATGGCTGGAAAAGGCATCGAGGATGGGAAAGCAATCGGAAGCCTATAAATTTGAGGATATTGATAAAGATCTATTCAAGGCCTGGGCCGAAGTTTATGAAAAGGAATTCAGCCAGTTTCTGAATGTTCCGCAGATAGGCTTAACCCGCTTTTATCAGGAGAGAACGGGGCAGACATTAGACCGATTGAACCTTTTCGAAATTGCTTTATCTGAATTTGTGAACCTGTTGTATCTGCCTGTGGAGAAGTCTACAAAGGCTATGTCTGAAAAGCTGGAAGAGGTAACAAAAAAGGGAGAACTATCTGAAAACTTTGAAGAATACTATAGAGAGTGGATAAAAATCTTAGAAGGACATTACATGGTCCTCTTTAAATCAACCGAATACATACAGGTTTTAAACAATGTTCTTGATGCCGGGCAAAATTACTTTTCAGCCAGGAATCATTTAATTGAAGACATCCTTCAATTTTTCCCCGTTGCGACCAATAAGGATATGGATGAACTTTATAAGGAAATTTATCTCTTGAAGAAGGAAGTTAAGAAACTTTCAAAAAAGGTAGCTGGTTTAAAATAACCGACCGTTCTGAAATGGAGGTGTTTGATGAGCGAGCCTAAGATTCCCGTAGATCTTATCATGAAAAAATTGACTGAGGATAGTGAAGAGGTGTTGAAAACCGCTCAAAAGGCTTCAGATGTTCTGCTCGGTCCTCTTGATACCGCAATTTCCACCACCCCTTGTGACATTGTTTATGAGGAAGATCGTATCAAGGTGAAGCATTATAAGCCCAAGACAGGTGCTAAGTTAAAAACGCCACTTTTGCTGGTTTATGCCTTGATAAACAGGGAAACCATGCTTGATCTCCAGCCCGGCAGGAGTACGATACAAAATTTTCTCGATGAGGGTGTCGAGGTTTATATGATTGATTGGGGATACCCCACTCGGAAGGATCGATATTTGACCATTGATGACCATGTGAATGGATATATAAATAATGTCGTTGATTTTATCCGTAAAAGACATAGTATCCCGAAAATCAACCTGATGGGCATCTGTATGGGGGGGACCTTTTCGGTTATGTACACCGCGCTGCACCCCGAGAAGATCAAAAATCTTATTACCACTGTTACCCCGACAAATTTCGATACTGATCAGGGCCTTTTGCATATCTGGATGAAAACAATCGACGTTGACCGGATGATCGATACCCTGGGCAATGTCCCCGCAGATATGATGAATTTAGGGTTTCTGATACTTAACCCCGCCCGCCTGATGATTGATAAATATGTGGGATTCTTGAAGAATATCGGCGATAAGACCTTTGTGGAAAACTTTATACGTATGGAAAAGTGGATCTTTGATAGTCCCGATGTGCCTGGAGAGACCTTCAGGCAGTTTATCAATGATTTATATAAAAAAAATCTGCTCATCCAGAATAAGATGGAGTTAGGGGGACGCAGGGTTGATCTCAAAAAGATCACCGTGCCCCTTTTGAATTTTTACGGGAGGTATGATCACCTGGTTCCCCCCGAGGCCTGTGAACACCTCACGGAAGCGGTGGGAAGCAGGGACACCGAAGACGTCTGTCTTGATACCGGTCATATCGGGATATACGTTAGTTCAAGGGTTCAAAAAGAATTCGCCCCAAGGATCGCCAGGTGGTTGAAAGAGAGAGATAAACCTGAGAAAGAATCTCCGGGCAGGAAAAAACCTGTTGCCAGTAGAACAGCTGCAAAGACTAAGGCCACAATATCGTCACCCAAAAAAGGAAAAAAGAAATCCTCTACGTAAGGAAATATGAAAAATGACTGAAAGAAAAGATTATTTTAAAACTATATGCAAGGTAAGCAGTGTTTTTGGAACGACTCTGGACAGGGACGAACTTCTGGATCTGATTGTTCAAAATGCTGTTGATACAATGGAAGGAAAGGGTGCCTGTCTTTTTCTGATTGATGAAGAAAAGGATGTGTCTGTGCCCGTAGCTCAGAAAGGATTATCCCAGAGCTATTTACACGCGGGGCGAAAGCCATCCAGTGAAGCGGTATCCAATTTTCTGGGGGGAGGTTATCTCTCCATTCGTGACGCTACGTCCGATCCGCGAGCAGAAAATCACGAGCAAAAAAAGGCCGAAGGAATTGCTTCTATATTGGTCGTGCCGGTTATGGTGAAGGGAAAGGTGACAGGCACCCTTGCTCTTTATACGGCATCTCCCAGAGATTTTTCTGAAGACGAGGTAGATTTCTTGAGCGCCCTTGCCGAACAGGGGGGTATGGCCATTGAACACGCCCGGTTAATCGAAAAAATAAGGGAGGATACGAAACTTTTCCATAGCCTGGCCACAAGCATCAATTCCACTCTGGACGTGAAAGAGATTTTTCACAGTCTATCTGAAGATATGGCCAGTGCCCTGGGTGTGAAGGCCGCTTCTATTCGCCTCCTTGATAAGGACAGGAAGACATTGGAGCTCATGGCAAGCTATGGCCTGAGTGAGAAATATTTAGCCAAGGGTTCAGTGTCTGCCGAGAAAAGTATTGCCGAGGCCCTTAAAGGAAAATCCGTAGTAGTCAAACATGCATCCACAGATAAAGGAGTTCAGTATAAGAAGGAAAAGAAAGAGGAAGGGATTGATTCCATTCTTTGTGTTCCCATAAAGGTCAAAGAGGAGGTAATCGGTGTATTGCGGCTTTATTCCGGAGTGCCGCGAGAATTCACTGAGGATGAGATTATGTTAGTCTCTGCCCTGGCATGTATGGGGGGCCTGGCCATCCAGAATGCTTCCATGTATCTGATGCTTCAGGATGATATAAAAAACATGAAAGAAGATTTATGGGTTCATAAGTCCTGGTTTTAGGAAGAAGGAGAGGGGTTATCATGATTGGAAAGACGATCGATCAAATAGAGGTTGGTGAGGCTGCTGAAATTTCTAAAACCATATCTGAGACAGATGTTTATCTCTATGCCGGCATATCGGGTGACTTTAATCCGGCTCATATAAACGAGGCCTATGCCGAGAAGACCTTTTTTAAGACCAGGATTGCTCATGGGATGCTGCCTGCGGGTTTTATATCGGCAATACTTGGGACAAAACTCCCCGGACCCGGAACTATTTACATCAAGCAGGAGCTTAAGTTCCTTGCACCGGTCCATATTGGAGATACCATTACTGCCCGTGCAGAGGTGGTGGAAATTATTGCAGAAAAAAACAGGATTCGACTGAAAACCACCTGTTTCAATCAGGAGGGAACAATTGTGCTGGATGGGGAGGCTGCGGTCAGTCCCCCCAAAGCGCCGAAGAAATAACCTTGACGGCTTCGTAAAAAGTCCAACTTCTGCGTTCCGCTGCATCTTTCGTCACTGCGACGTACCGTAAGTACGTCTCATTCCTCAAGATTTACACGCCTTGAATTTGAAGCTTTTTACTTTGCCGTCCAAATTTGACTTTTTACGAGTGCATCAACCTTCAGAGGATATTAAGAGACCTTTGCATATTATGCAAAGGTCTCTTAATATCATTTCTTTGTAGAACGTTTGGCGGGTTTTGTAGATTTTTTGGTAGAGGTAGTTCATTCAAAACTCAAAACTAAGAATTCTTCTCATATTCCTTTTCCAGATCCAACTGATAGCGGACAGGGCCTCGCTGATTATTTTCAAAACGTTTATGCAATGCGTATTCAGATGCAGGACGTGACCAGGAGGTAGCCATTGCCACATGACCTTTCGGAAACATCGTGACCTCAGCATCTACATAATCCAATGGGGCAAGTGCTGTTTCTTTTTCCACCAGATCATCCTTTTCCCCATAACAGATAAGCCATTTAATCCCTTTCTCTTTCAGGCGCTTGAAATTAAGCTCCCGGTCGAAAAGTTTTACAGGGAGGGTTCCGTCCTTTGTTATAGGGATATTGTACGAATTAAAACTCATTTTTGTGATGGCCATAGGGAGATCATTACGTTCATAGGTCAGCCAGTAGTTAATTGCCAATGCGGTCTTGCTGACATTCAGCTCTTTTTCGCCCCGCCTGCGGTGTGATGGATGCCCGGCAGATTTCTGCTTCTGGCTATCAAAGTCAGATATATTTTTCAACATCATCAAGTCCCGATAAAAGGCAACAATCGGGGCCTCATCGTCTATGCTTTTAATTTTGTAAATCCAGCTCATCAGGTCGCCATCAGCAACCTGATTGCCATTGGGCAGCGTCTTTGTTCCGTAAGCCAGATCATTGAATCGCTGCGGCAGATCTCTAAGGAACTGTCCCAGTCCCTTACTCCGGGTACCGTCAATGGGCGATACACATGTAATAAGTGCATCTATCAAATCGTCCAGTTCACCGGACAGAAGATCGCACACAGCAGAGAATCCTCCCTGACAGTAGCCATTAAGAGTTACCAGTTTCCCATGCTTTGCCTTTATCTGCTCACAGAAAAAACGGGTATCAAGGACATCATTCTCCCCGGTCATTACCTGGACAGCCGGGTTTGTTTTTATATCCTTTAATATCCGGATGTAAGTAGGTATCCCCTGGTTCGCGAAACTGTGCACGTAGCTTTTGTTTTCCCCCGGCAAAAAAGCGAGGACATTCGAACCCAGAACATAAGGCGGAATAATTATAACTGGTTTGCCATTTTCCCTGACCTTGACTTTTTTGTCATTGGGAAGAACCTGGTAAAGATCAAATCGATCTGTCTCGGCTGCTTTAATATAACCGGCTTTCTCAAAGTGAAATCCGTATTCAGATTCAATATCCTGGATGGATTGACGATATTGATAGGTAACTAACTCCAGCGTTTTCGCATGCCTGGCCATAAATTCGGAGATATCCTCTCCCTCCAGGTTAAAGATGGTATTTACCCACGCTATGAAGCACCTGTTCAATTCGGGGATATGATAATTGTTTATCGCATCTATCCTGCTGGCCAGTTCCTTGTTGGCAATGTCTAAATTAAGCTCAAAGAGATCAGCATAGGATTGAAGGCTATCCAGGAACGGGGTGTGCAAAAATTTGTCCTGCTCAACACGGGTAATATATTTCGCAGCAATCTGGTAGGGAAGCATAAAATCGTCAATATACTTATTAAGGCCGATCCAGTAAGCCTGCTCGGCCTTAATAAGATTACCTGTTGCCACAATCATTTTCATGTTTATTTCCAGTAAGTTCTCGGGAAACTGAAACATATAGCTATAAAAATCGGATGTCAGATCCAACCAATCTTTCATATTCAAGCCTTTCGACAGAAGAGGAAATGTTTGCATAGCTGCATTTCCGGTCATTGCGAGGAGTGAAGCGACGTGGCAATCTCACATATTTACAACAACTTAGAGATTGCCTCGCTCCTCTCGTAATGACATAATAAATATTATGCAAACCTCTCAAGAGTTTAGAAGTTTACCAGTTTAGTCCTATCCTACATTAGCAAAGAAGTCTTCTACTCTTTTAAAGTGATCATCTATTGCCTTTTTGTAATCTTCACGGCCTTTTTTGTATGTATTAACCCATTCGCTGACGGCCTTTTGCCCCTCTTCGGGAAGCCAGGCGGCCTGGTCCAAATAGGTTTTTACCATTTTTTCCGTTTGCTCCTGGAGCATGGTCACTGCATTAAATGTGTTGTCAAAAGTAGCCTTCTGAAAATCGATCATTTGCTTAAATATCTTTTGTTGTTCCATTTTGTGTTTCTCCTGTAATATGATTTATGTAATTTCGTTAATAGAATAGCGGGTTCAATGGACTTTATTTGTTTTTCGTCCTATGATCCCGCTACACCGTGATTTGGAAAACGTTTATTTGCTTTTAGTCTTCTCGGCATCGGCAAAATAGTCTTCGACCTTTTTAAAACTGTCATCTACTGACTTTCTGAAATCCTCACGTCCCTTCTTGTAGGCCTTGACCCACTCATTAACGGCCTTTCTTCCATCCTCAGGGATTTCCTGGGTTTGACCCAGGAACATGCTGGCCATTCTTTCCGCCTGTTCCTGGAGTAAGGTCATTGAGTTAAAGGTGTTGTCAAAAGTGGCCTTCTGAAAATCGATCATTTGCTTTGTCATTTTTTTTAAATCCATGTTGTTCATACCTCCTTCTTAGTATTTTTTGTTTTTTTGACAATGGATCTTGAATACATGTAGTTTAATACATAAATTTTATTTGTCAAGGAAAAATGTTGCATTGCAACAATTTATTTTATATATTGATAGAGGCGTTTTAGCTGACAACAGTTCGAAATGTAAGCTTATTAACCCATCTGCAACTTTTTTAAATGTAAAGAAAAAAATAATAAATTGATTTTTTGTTGCATTGTGTTATAAAAGGACATCATAATTTCAGGAGTGAGAAAACAAGATGGCTGAGAAAATATTGATAAAAAAATATACTAACAGACGGTTGTATGACACCGAGAGAAGTGCTTATGTAACTCTCGATGATATAAGCAACATGATTAAGCAGGGTCAACAGGTGGAAATTATTGATGCCAAAACCAAAGAAGATGTCACCGCCTTTATTCTTACGCAGATTATCCTGGAAGAGGCAAGAAATAACAAAAATTTCTTGCCTGTACCTTTACTATTCCTGTTCATACAATATGGAGAAAACGTGCTCAGCGAATTCTTCGAAAAACACCTCCAGCAAACCATTCAAAACTATCTTTCTTATAAAATGCATGCTGACGAGCAGTTTGAAAAGTGGCTTGACATGGGTATGGATTTTTCAAGTTTGGCACGTGGACCTATGACAGAATTGAAACCCTTTAAATCCTTCCTTGATCTTTTCCCACATGCAGGGAATAGTAAGGACAAGGAATAAAGTAAATACAGAAATACAGGGACACTTCCCATATTTATATTAACACCGTAAATTAGGGACTAAGCCTTCAATTTAACGGGCCGTTTATTTTTATCCAGTTCCATTTTGCGCAGGCGGATGTTTTGCGGGGTCACTTCAATCAGTTCGTCCCCGGCGATGAATTCGATGGACTGATCCAGTGACAGGCGCCGTGGCGGTCGCAAGGTTACTGTAGCATCCGACGTAGAACTGCGCATATTTGTCAGATGCTTTTCCTTGGTGATATTTACGTTCAGGTCACCGGGCCTGTTTCTCTCACCGATAATCATGCCGCCATACACGTCTGTTCCTACCTCGATAAGCAAGTCACCCCGATCCGTCATGGCAAAGCTTGCGTAGGTCGTGACCCTGCCGGCCCTGTCGGCAACAAGTGCCCCGTTTGCCCGTTGCGGGATCGGGCCAAACCAGGGTTCGTATCCTTCAAAGAGCGTATTCATAACCCCGGCGCCTTTTGTATCTGTCAGAAAATGACTGCGGAAGCCGATCAATCCCCGTGACGGTATTACAAACTCCAGCTTGGCGCGTCCACTGCCTTTATTGATCAGATTTGTCATGCGCCCCTTTCGTGCGGACAGTTTTTCCGTAACGATACCGATAAATTCTTCCGGAATATCAAGCAAAAGCCGCTCAGCCGGCTCAAGGACTTTTCCGTTTTCCTCTTTCGTGATCACCTGCGGTTTGGATACCATAAATTCATACCCTTCCCTGCGCATGGTTTCAATCAGAACAGCCATCTGCAACTCCCCGCGACCGCATACTTCGAACATATCCTTGCGGGGAAGGGTCCTGATTTTCAGTGCAACATTTCGAAGAGTCTCCTTCTCCAGGCGGTCACGCAGATGGCGCGACGTCAGATATTTGCCTTCGGTACCGGCAGTGGGACTGTTGTTTACATAGAAGATCATCGAAACTGTCGGCGCATCGACATTAATGCGGGGCAACGGACGTGGGTTTTCCAGTGAAGAGATCGTATCGCCGATTGTCACATGTTCGACACCGGCAACAGCAACGATATCTCCCGCTTCCACCCTGTCGACCTGTACCTTTTCTAATCCGCCGAAGGTGTACAGGGCTGAAAATTTTATCCCCGGTGTGACTTTATCTGCTCCGCACAGGGAATAATTTGTATTCATCTCCAGAATGCCGTTTGTCAGCCGGCCGATGGCGATTTGCCCGACATAGGAATCATAATCGAGATTGGTTACAAGAAACTGCGGGACTTCGTCGTCGTTTGCCGCGGGTGCCGGCATAGTAGCGATGATTGCCTCAAACAGCGGTTGCAAGTCAGTGGAGTCGTCACCCGGCGCTGAATGTGCAATGCCCGTTTTGGCGTTTGTGTAGAGTATGGGAAATTCTATCTGCTCTTCGCCGGCATCAAGGTCGATAAAAAGATCGTAGACTTCGTCCACAACCTCCGCGATTCTGGCATCGCCGCGGTCGATTTTGTTGATGACCACGATAATGGGCAACTGTTTGGCAAGCGCCTTCTTGACAACGAATCGTGTCTGCGGCAGCGGGCCTTCGCTGGCATCCACGAGCAGGAGCGCTCCGTCGACCATATTCAGGCTTCGTTCCACTTCACCGCCGAAATCGGCATGGCCGGGCGTGTCAACTATATTGATTTTAACGTCGTGGTACCAGATGGCCGTATTTTTTGCCATGATTGTGATGCCGCGTTCTCTCTCGAGGTCCATCGAATCCATGACGCGTTCTGCTACCTGCTGGTTTTCTCTGAAAATGCCGCTCTGCCTGAGCATCCCGTCGACGAGGGTCGTCTTCCCGTGATCGACATGGGCAATTATTGCAATATTCCTGAAATTTTGCTTCCGCATGGTTGTTGTTTTTTCTCCATTCTTACGAAGACGTTAGTGGCTGTTCCCTGTTTTTGTTGTTCTGTCAGACACTGAATCGAATGCTCAGAATATCGCCGTCCCTGACGATGTAATCTTTTCCTTCCAGCCGGAAGTGGCCATTCTGTCGCACTCCCTTTTCCGAACCGCATCCAATTAATTCGTCGTATGTAAAGCATTCCGCACGGATAAATCCCCGTGCCAGATCGGAATGAATGGCGCCGGCTGCATCCACCGCTGTATCTCCTCCGTTAATACTCCATGCCCGCACTTCATCTTCACCGACGGTAAAAAAGCTTACGTATCCGAGTATTCTGTACGCGAATTGTGTCAACCTCTCCCGGGCCGAATTTTTTATGCCCATATCCTCCATAAAAATTTTCGCTTCTTCATCGTTCAGGCGGGATAATTCCGTTTCGAAGCGACCGGCGAATTCGATGACGTTGTACATCGGGTCGATTTCGGTGATTAAATCCGCATTTTGTCCGAAAAGCGATTCATCCGAATTCAGAATAACCAGAAATGGTTTTTTTGTGAGAAATTGAAAGCCTCGTATCATTTTATCTTCATCGTCATCAAGTTCAAGGTTCCGGATTGGGTTATTGTTGTTGAGTTGCTCCGCGATTTTACGGAGGGTTCTTTCTTCCAGTGCAAGGGAATTCGATTTTTGCCCTCGCTTCAGTGCCCATTCGAGTCTCTCAAGCCTGCTTTCAACGATTATAAGATCGGCGAGGAGAAGTTCCGTATCGATTTCGTCAATGTCGCGCAACGGCGTGGGATCTCCCGTCAGGTCATCATTAAAGTTACGCACCACCAGGGCCAGGGCATCTGTGTTTTTGATCCATCCCATGGAGTTTCCTGAAAAAAAACCGTTCTTTGCGGAACCTTCCTTCATGCCGGGGAAATCGATCATTTCAATTGTGGCGCCGGTGATTTTCCTCGGTTTGTACATATCGGTGAGGCGAATCAACCGCTCGTCGTCCACCCTGACAACGGCCACATTCGGTTCCGCCTTCGCATCGGAGTATGCAGTGACTGAGGCCTCCATTTTAGTAAGAGCATTAAAAATTGTCGTCTTCCCGGAATTGGGCAAGCCGATCAGTCCGATTTTCATATGGTGTGTTCTCCTTTTTCCCCCACGGGGAATAACCAGTCCTTGAAACGATTATCCCGGCCGGATACTATCTTGTCCATCAAGACTGAAATCTTACGGGTAAGTGGACCCGGTGTTCCTTCTATCAATCGATCTTCGATCTGTCTTACGGGAAGTGCCTTAACCGGCGTGCCGGACAGGAATATTTCGTCAGCTTCATAAAGAAGTTCGGGTAACAATTGACCTTCAAACGTTTCAATGCCGATTACCGCGGACGCCTGGAGGATGGATTTGCGTGTAATACTGTCAAGAACCATGCCCAGCGATGGCGTCATTAGTCTGCCGTCCTTGACCAGAAAGACAGACTCGGTGCCGCCCTCGGCGATAAAGCCCTGGGTATCGAGCATGATCGGGTAATCGAATCCACGCCTTGCGGCTTCCCCTCTTGCCATCATTCCGTTTAAATAATTAGCCGCCACTTTTGCTTCGATCGGTACCGTTCTGGGATCCAGTTTGGCCCATTTGGAAACGCAGGCCGTTGAACCTCGCTCGAAGGAGAAATCATGATCAACGAGGTCTTTGGCCGGATCGATGATGAAAATGGCCACATCCAGCTTCTTTTGAGGCGGGAATATTTCAAATGAGATCTGAGGGTAGTAACCGACAATCTTGATGAAACCCTGCCGGAGACTGTTCTTTTTTACCGTGTTTCGGACTGCCTCGTGGAAACCCTCACGTGAAAAAGAAAGTTCCATGTCAAGGAGAGCAGCAGTTCTGAAGAGGCGGTTGATATGCTCATCGAGCCTGAAAATAACAGGGCCGTCGTCGGTGTTGTGGAGGTCAAGGACCTCGAAGATTGCCGAACCGCGGCCAAAGCTATGACTCATTATATGAACCGTCGCATGATCCCAGGCGACGTAGTCTCCGTTCAGAAAAACGATCCGATTATTTAGCATCATAATTTCCTCCGGGGAAATTTGTCGGTGATATTATAGTAAATATTTTCTAAGACGATCCCAAATGAATTGTGTTGAATACGAAGCCGGCAATTAGTTCTTATCTTTTATCAGCATAGTTGAAGGATCCAGGGACAGTGCGGGATGATCAGAAGTTTCAGGTATGCCCTTTAACGTTTTTACATGGATTTCTTTGCCTTCTGGATGGAGCTGAAGAGCGATATCAAACAGATCGGCAACGTCAGAAAGAGGAGTCGGCATATCATTCGGGCTGTGTTCTTCATGGCGGTGAGTATGGACACTAAACCAAACGTGAAGTGAATGCTTCACCGCCAGTGCTTTCAAATCGGCAAGGGGCTGTCGTACCGCTTCATCAAAATGCAGACCGTCAATGATGATCATCCGGGGGTGAAATATCTCCTGCTTCGTAATGTCGGTCAATCTTTCTTCAAGTCTGGGTACGCTGAAGCCCTCGACCCTGAATGTCATGATGAATCTATGCGGCAGCATGGTTTCCCAGAGTTCGTTTGTCTGCTCAACATCATATTGTTTTGCAAGATCCTGGAACAGCTCTCTGTACCTGAGGCCGACTTTATCTACCGAATCACTCAGGCTGATGTGAAGGACATTTTTGCTCCGCAGCATGTTGTTTAAGGCAAGCTGAACCAGAAACGCTGTTTTGCCGACTCCGGCGCGTGAAAGCACTGCTCCGAATCCACCTTCAGAAACGATATCATCGATGTTATGTACCAGAAGGCTCAGAGGGTTTTTAAGAAAAATATCTTTTTTTAACATATCAAAATTCCTGTCTTTAAGGTTAATGATCCTTGTTGTTTTTTTGAACAGGGATAGCGGCTGCGACAAACCTGTTGATCTTAACAATCTTAAGTTGTTCATTATAATGCAATTTTTTATGCTGCACTCTTTTTTTGTTTTGCCACGTTTTCGGCTACTTCCTCTGCAATTGATTGCGGGACCAGTTTATAAAGGGCAAATTCCATGGTAAACTGGGCCTGTCCTTGTGACGAGGATCTTAAAACTGTTGAAAAAGCGAACATTTCGGCAAGAGGGACCTGGGCTTCAATCACGCACATGGGGCCTTCGTCCTGGGCGCCAAGAATCATTCCCCTGCGCTGATTCAAAAGACCCATTATGGCACCCTGAAACTCAGTCGGCGTTTCAACGACTACCTTCATGATCGGTTCGTGGATAACGGGTTTGGCTTTTGCATATCCTTGCAGAAACGCGCCACGGGCGGCTGCCTGAAATGCCATTTCGGAGGAATCAACAGAATGAAATGCACCGTCATTTATTGTCACCTTAACACCAGTCACGGGAAACTCCATTTTAGGACCTTTCGCAAGGCATGATTTAAACCCCTTTTCACAGGCAGCGATGAACTGTGTCGGAATGGCGCCACCGGTAATCCTGTTTTCGAAGATAAAATCTCCTTCAGTGGTGGGCTCTATATGCCCGGCCACACGGCCGTATTGACCTGCACCGCCGGTCTGTTTTTTGTGTATATAGTCGAATTCTGCCCTCCGGGTAATCGTTTCCCTGTAAGCGACACGAGGATTACCTGTCGTTACTACGGCTCCGTACTCGCGGCGCATTCTTTCTACATAGACTTCAAGGTGAAGCTCGCCCATCCCTTCAATAATCGTTTCATTCGTTTCATTGTCGACATATGTCTTGAATGTGGGGTCCTCCTTCGTAAATCTGCCGAGGGCCTTGGACATATTAATCTGTGATTTGTTGTCCTCCGGAACTATAGCAAGAGAAATCACGGGTTCCGGCACGAACATGGATGTCATGGTCAGGTTGATACCGGGAGACACAAATGTATCCCCGGATGCACACTCGATCCCGAAAAGAGCTCCGATATATCCTGCGGGTATGGCATCGATATCTTCCATCTGGTCTGCATGCATTCGGACAACGCGGCCAACCTTGACCTTTTTTCCGCTACGGGCGTTTATGATTGTTGAACCTTTGGCAATGGTTCCCTGATAGACGCGGATGTAAGTGAGCTGACCATAATGTCCATCTTCCAGCTTGAAGGCAAGGGCGACAACGGGTTTTTCCGGATCACTGGGCAGGATAACGGGGTTCTCATTATTGCCCATGTCAAGCGCCTCGTTTTCCACTTCAGAAGGGCAAGGAAGCAACCTTGTAACTGCATCAAGAAGGGGTTGCACGCCTTTATTTTTATAAGCAGACCCTATAAGGACGGGCGTGATTTCGCGTGATATCGTTCCCCTGCGTACGGCATCTACAAGCAAATCTTCAGAAATTTCCTGTTCTTCGAGAATAGCCTCCGTCAGTTCGTCTGAAAACATCGAGGCTGCATCGATCAGTTCTTCCCGCTTCGCTGTGGCTTCCGGCATGAGAGCTTCCGGTATGCTCTCGATACGTACATTTTCTCCGTTCTCGCCATCGAAATAGATGGCTTTCATGGCAACAAGGTCAACGACACCCATCAAATCCATTTCAAGTCCGATGGGTATCTGCATGGCCACAGCATTGTGTCCCAGTTTTGATTTGAGTTGAGTAATGACACGGTCAGGATCTGCTCCGCTCCGGTCGCATTTGTTTATAAAAGCGATACAGGGAACATTATACCGTCTCATTTGCTGGTCAACGGTGATGGACTGGGACTGAACACCTCCTACGGCGCAGAGAACAAGTACGGCACCATCGAGGACCCTGAGAGATCTTTCAACCTCTACTGTGAAATCAACATGGCCCGGGGTATCGATAATATTTATCTCATGTTCCTGCCATTCGCAGAAAGTGGCCGCTGAGGCGATGGTGATGCCGCGTTCCTTTTCAAGTTCCATGGAATCCATAGTTGCACCGATGCCATCTTTTCCTTTGACGTCATGGATGGCGTGGATACGTTTTGTGTAAAATAAAATCCGTTCGGTAAGCGTCGTCTTGCCCGAATCAATATGTGCACTGATACCGATGTTTCTGACTTTCTGGCCGTCCTTTATCATGGTGATGTTTCCTTCTCCAACAAGTTGTTTTGCTAACTGTATTACAAAATAAAAAATCCCTCATTTGGCAACTTCATACCAGATGGGGGATCCACTGTTCATGAGTATTGCAAGAAAGTTTGAAAATATAGACCTTGAAATTCAATTTGTCAAGAGATATTTTCTAACTTATGGTAAAAATAGATAATATTCTGAAGGTGTGCGTGCTTAGTAGCTTACGTCGGCAGGAAACGAAAGAAGTGGTGGCCCAGGTAGTTATATATGCTTATGGAGAGTGGCGGAGGCTGAAAGGAAAATCCTGTCCCAGGGCGAATCTGGTGAATTCATCTAATGATCCATAGTGAAGTATTATGTTTTTGAGCTTTTCCGGGTTGAGTTTTGTAAATCCGGTATATTCCGGATCAAGATATTTGAACATCTGGGGTACTATTTTAATTTCACATAAATGTGGTTTGGTCATAAAAAGCATTAGCCTGAAGGGTCCCTCCTCGTGTTCCCCCCATACCCTTATTGCCAGTGAATGATTATCCGTTTTTGCCAGGACGTAGGATGTGGATACAATTAACCCCTCCCGGTAGCCAAGCAACAGATCACCTTCGGTTATAGTTTTCCATTTCGATCGATTAGCCCCGTTTTTTTCCTGCTCTCCCCAAATATAACATTTTCCGTCAGGATAAAAATGCCTTAATTTTTCTTTTTGTATCTCATCCTCAACAAGATTCAATACTTCCTCAAGATCATGACCATTTTCAATGGACGTTCTGAAGGTTTCTGCTGTTGCTGTATCGCTCATCGTAAATATAAACACGTTTTCCATTGCTCATTCTCCGAACGTTTTATAATTTTACCTTTCTACCATGTCGACCAGGGGTCTGTCCAGAGAAGTGATAATTTAAATAATGCGGTGTTAAAAAATAAGGATTAAACTTAAAGATAGTACGAAAAGAAATGACACAATATACGTGGTCCACCAGACAGGAACCCACCATGCGGCGAGAGAAGATGTTTCGTTTAAGTTGTCCGGGATGGCAGGATCGAATGAACTTGGGAATCCCGTCATCCTGTGGGGAGTCGATGATTCTATTGTATTGACTGACAGATCAATTCCACATGCGGGGCAACGGACATAATAATCGCCGGTGTGGGGGTTATGGCCTAAATACTCAAAAATTCCGGATGCCGTGGTAGCAGCAGATGTGCCGACATCTATCCTTCCTTCATGATTACAACCAAGACACTTTATCTTTTTTGTAATTATATTTGGACTCCTTTTCAATTTCTTTCCTTCTCGTCTTTTAATCCCGGAGCTTTCCTGTGTTATTTTAGATAAGGAATTGGAATCACAACAATTAATAAGAAATTGCTATAAAGTATATATGTCTCATAACCATAAAGGCAATATTAAATAATTGTTAGGAATATGTCAGTAAAAACCTAATACTATGATAGTGATAAAAGGTGGGATCGCAGATTAATTTTTTTATTCTTTAAACCAAGCTTTGTTCGAATATTATTCCGATGAAAATCAATCGCGCTTGTAGACAAATTCAGCATTTCCGCTATCTCTTTGGTGGATCTGCCCTCCTTGACGAGATTGGCTATCTGAATTTCTTTGGGTGTTAGTCTGTATTGTTGTGAGGACATGTTGCGCAGGAAAGGTGAGATGATATTGTCAAGATTCGTTTCGATCGTGTCAACGCAGGCAATTTGATCGTCGTCCAATCGACTCGTTTTTAGTTTGTTTATGAAAGGCGAAACAAGTTCTTTGACATTTGCCAGAACATCCTGCCCGAGTTTGATTTTATCTTCCTCTCTGTGTTTTAGCAAAACCTTCATGGCGATGTTGGTTTCCTCAAGATAATTAGACTTGACTTCCAATTCATGCTCCCTTTTTCTCAAGGCTTCTTCCGCTTGCTTGCGTTCGGAAATGTCACGTGTGACTCCAAGTATTCTCACGGGCCGGCCATCCAGATCTCGCAGGAAAGTAATTTTAGCTTCTGTCCAGATAGTGGAACCATCTTTGCAGACCAGTTCAAGCTCGAGATTCCGCGGTGTTAAAAGATCCTCTTGCCCCGACCTTTCCATGGCTATTTCTTCCTCGAAGGCCTGCATGGCAATATGGAGGGAATCTGGAGTTAATATTTCCTCCAGCGTTTGGTTCATTGCTTCCTCGGAACTGTAGCCCCTCATACGTTTAACAGAGGGACTTGTGTAAGTGAATCGAAGGTTAGTATCCATTGTCCAGATTACATCTGACACGTTTTCGGCAAGGAGACGGTACTTTTGCTCGCTTTCCCGAAGCGCCTCTTCTGCTATCTTGAACCTGGTGATGATCTTTGATAGATCTTCAATTTCTCTCAGGCGTTTTCGCCCGGATTGCTTTGCAATTTGCTGATAGTATCCTGACCTGGCCGTTTCTTCCTTTAATAAGGCCTCTAATTCTAAAGCCTTATCCTTCCAGTTCGTTTTTTCATCAGACATTTTTATAATCCTCGGCTAAAATCATCAAGACTCCAGTCCAGTCCAGCCCCCTGCTTTTTCTGAGAAGAGGAGCAATCTCAACGCCAGAGTAAAATCCCAATAAGGGAACATTGTGATGGTTCAATACTTCCTGGATTTTAGACGCCTCTTCAATGACCGTATTTGAACTATCGGCCGCACGCCCGGCGCAATCAATGTACATGCTGAATACGGCCTTTTTCCCGTCTTCTTCAATCTTTTCAATCAATTCCGCGGCATTTCTCTCGGAGGATTCCAGCATGAGTTCTGCATCCCTTAGCATAAACTGTATCTCCACCCCCGTTGCAAGATCTGCCTCAAATAAGCCAATACCTTTTCCGTCGGGTAGAATGCCCGTGATCAATCTGTTTACATAATGGCTTTCCTGGGGTTCGCCGTGTTTTTCTCCGAAGTTTACCCCGACGGTTAAATAATTTACAGGGTGTTGCTCCCGCCAATCCTTATTTGCGAATATTTCATCAATAATGTCAACTACAGGTCTGTCATCGAGTTCATAAATTTCGGAACCCTCCATCTTTGTAATTTTGTGATACATTCCATCAAGAGGTGTGCAGCCATGCATGATCCGGTAATATGGCTGGAAATTTCCGGACAATACAAGGCCTGCCACATATTGACTGCCCACATACGAGCCGCAAAACTGCTTCGTGGCACTAAAGGTGTAATCTCCTATTAATCCGGCTCCGATAACGGGTACATCGGGCTGGAGGTTCTTTTCTATACCGGCAAGCAGATTGGATGAAGTATTTAAAACAGGCGGTTCTTCTTTTGTTGCTGGTATCCGAACAGAGTCGTAAAATATCAGTAACAATTTGTCCTCTGATTTGCCTGACAATTCTTCTATTAATTTTTGTCCCGCCAGTTGTTCCCCTTTATTTAATTCTCCCACAGCAGCAACTCTGAATTGGATCGTATCGGTTTCAATGATAGCAGCGCCAGCCGGTGCATCTTTATATGACAAATCATTATTTGTAATGATACCTGCCGCTGAGCCGCCAATGATCGGTATATTCTTGCCCACGACAGACTGCAAGCCGGCAAAAAATTCATTATGATCAAGTTGGCCCGCACAAAAAGCAAGCACAAGGTCAGGCCGCTGTATGCCTTGATCCGCTATTGCCCTTTCGGCTGCAATCCTGCCTGATTGGTAGGCATCGTTTATGTTGCTGTACCCGATTCCAACTTTTGTATTTTTCATTTTCAATTTTCCCTGAGTCGCAGTCTCGGTATATCACACGCGAGACTTTTTGAGGTAGTGCTGTTTTACGGCAGAGAGAAAACTAACCCCCCGTCCCATTTCTTCAAAGACGGGAATGCCCATTTCCTCTAAATCTTTTTTGAATTTATGGTAACTTTCCCACGTGCCTGCCGCCCAGACGATAGCGGGTTTTGCCAGTTTATCCTTCATCTCACTCAGCGGGCGCAACTTGTTGCTGTTAATCCTTTCTGAAAACAGATGTACGATGAGTGAATCCACATTTTCATCGTGCATTACGGCGTCAATAACCTTTGTGTAAACTCTCTCCATGCCGCTCTCTATAACGGCAGGCCATATATCTACGGGATTAGAAGGCTCCATCCATGGAGGAAAGACCTCTTTTATGGATTGTAATGTCTTCTCAGATAGTTGTGCGAGGGGGAGGTTAAAATCATGGAGGAAATCAGCCGTAATGATTCCCCCACCGCCGGAGAACGAAACGACGGCAGTGCCACCGTCATTCCTGCTGCTGTGCGTCATGGAGAAACCTTTCAAGAAGTCCATTAGTTCGTTAACATCGAATACCGGGACGATGCCTGCCTGCCTGAATGCATGGCTCATAATGGTGTAGTCTCCTGCCATGCTCGCGGTATGGCTAATGGCTGCTTTCGCTCCTGAAGGACTCCTGCCACCCTTGAGGACGATAATAGGTTTTCTGGTCGACATACACAGTTCCATAAAACGTCTGACATCAATAATGGATTCCACATACAGCCCGATTACCCCGGTATGAGGGTCATTAATAAGATATTCCAGGAGTTCCGTTTCGTTTACATCACACTTGTTGCCAATGGAGCACACCTTGCTTATGCCCATTCCTCCCTGTTCAAGAATCATCATGAAAAAGGTGGCTGAGAGCATACCGCTCTGTACGATCATAGAGATATTCCCCGGAGCCATCAGGGTTTTCCATTCGTCAGTAAACATGAAAGAGAACACATGCCTGAGATGACCATCAAGAAGCCCCATGCAATTTGGACCCCAGAGCCGTATATTATGTTTTCCGGCAAGATTGAGACATTTTTCCTGTAGCCGTTTTCCTTTCTCACCTGCCTCGGCAAACCCGGCTGATTCAACAATAATACCCTTTACCTTTTTCCCGGAACATTCTTCTATAGTGGCGGGAAGAAGATTGGCCTGGATAAAATAAATGGCCAGCTCGAAGTCGTGGGGAATGGATTGAATATCGGGATAACACTTAAGTCCAAGAATGGAGTCATGTTTCGGGTTCACGGGATACACCCTGCCCCTGTAACCACCCAGGGTGTTATTCAGGATATGATAACCTCCCCTTGAAGGGTTGTCTGTGGCGCCAATGATTGCTATCCCGTCAGGATTGAAGAAAACGTCCATCAGGCAAGGCAGCTCCTTTTTTATTTAACCTATACTATATTTATAGGCTGGATAGCTATATTGTCAATTGCTTTTTATTAAGAGACCTTTGCAGAATGTTCAATTTTGTTCAAGTTCAAGGAAGGTGAAAATTTTAACCACAGGAATATGTCGGATATTTCGAGGATTAAAATTTGAGACTGACGCAGAAATTGGGCAAAAGGGGACGTTATGCAAGGGTCTCATTAAATAAGGTTGAAGGTTTAAGAGGACATGTCTTGTTTTTTGCGAATCTTGATGTTATTTTAAGTAGCATTTAATGGGAGAGTTCTCGCCCCGAACGATCTTTTCTCCAGGAGGTACTTCAGTTTGGATGATAATATCATTCTGAGCCAGCTTGAGGAATTGGCCGGGAAGCTTGGGATACAAATCCGATATGAGACCATAAAGAAAGAGGATTTTTTAAATACAGGCGGTCTCTGCCGGCTAAAAGGAGAATATGTCTTCATTATAAACTCAAAGGCAACAACCAAAGATAAGATTCAAACCCTGGCAAGGGCGGTAAAGCGTTTTGACCTCAACCATACTTACATCCGCCCCGCTCTCAGGGAATTTTTGGATAATTTTCTTGAATAAAAGCGAAGAATGGGCCGATGAGGGCCTGTCTGCGTGCGGTAACGCACATGCAGGCATCGGCCCCAATAATCTCTTTGCCCTTTGACGTATCCATCCACGGACAAATCCGCCTGAGGCGAATCCATGCCACCCGACCTTCCCTTCTGAGTTTCGGTAGAGGTCTCATTATTTTTTTTCAATGCTTGTAGACAAATTAATCCGGATATTCGTCTAATAATGCAAAGACTCAAAAGCATAAAGGAGAATGACATATGAAAAAGTTCGGTATGATAGTGGTAATTTCAATGATTATCTCAGGTCTTGTATTTACAAATGTGGCCTTTGCAAGCAAGGTCGGTAAGAGGCAGGTTGCCCAGCAGAAAAGAATCGGACAGGGATTAAAGAGCGGTGAACTCACCTGTCGGGAAGCAGGCATGCTTGAAAGAGAACAGCGCCATATCGAGAAATCTAAACGAAGGGTCTGCCGTGATGGCAAATTCACACCAAAAGAACGGAGGCGTTTGGAACAAAAACAGAACAGAGCAAGCAGACATATTTATAAAATGAAGCACAACGATATCAGCCGTTAAGTTAAGAAAAGTAGACAGGTGACCGCGGAACAGGTAAAATGCATGGGTTATGCCCGAGCAGGATCAAAGAGAACATACGTTTTCGACCATAGACGCCTCATCCCATGTAACATTTCTGGTAGAGAAAGCCAGGGACGGAAGCAGAACTGCCTTTAACTCATCTTCAACAGTTGCAAAAATATAGTTGTGCAATATTGGGCATATAGATATCCCGAAAAAGTTCTTGGCACCACAGATTGCTCTTTGAAAAGTTTATAAAGCATCTTTACATCTC
>Ga0268278_1000101_pt1 | contig 63929 bp, 84 predicted proteins | sample saktaG_3_FD_190135 | JGI IMG/M metagenome (GOLD analysis project Ga0268278, IMG submission 190135) | Saline water microbial communities from Sakinaw Lake, British Columbia, Canada - sak_2010_1_5_55m | ecosystem: Environmental > Aquatic > Non-marine Saline and Alkaline > Saline ...
TTCCAGGATTTAATCTTGAAGCATCATATATTACTTCTTCTACTCCTTTGTTCACAAGAATTTCTTCTAATGTTCTTCCTGCTAAATCTGTTACTTTAATAATTCCTGAATTTGAATTATTCATTTTAATGTGTGCTTGACCTGTTGTTGGATTTGGATATATCATAAATTCTTTGTCTTGTTGAGATTCTGGAATTCCAGGCATTACGTCTTGAATTATTTGTTGAACAGAGTCTCCTGTTGAAGTACTACAAATATCTGCTAAAGACCAGTGTCTATCAAAATATATTTGTGTTGTTGTTGAACTTGTTATAGAATCATACCAATTTTTTACAACAGGCATATTTGAAATTGGATCTTCTCCTTCAGGCCATCCAGTATGGTCTGGGTGAATGCTTTCTCCATAATTCACATAAAATGGGCTATCTGGAAATTCTGTCCAAATTGGAGGTTCTGTTTCACTAACAAAAATTGCTTGTGTTGCTTCAATTACATTTTCACATGGTTGGGTTGTTGCATCCCATCCTCTCCACACTTCAAAATTATAATGTTCACATACACTTGGATCTGAATTTTGGGTTGATGAATCCTCATATGAAATATCTACTGTAACTCCTGCCGGATTTGTTGCTGTTGCAAATCCTCCTGTGTTTGCAGGATCTAAAGCATCTCCATAATTTGCATAAAATGTTGGAGGCACAAATTGCCATTGACTATCATCTAAATAAACTTCTACATTCTTTGAACTATTTGATTCATTTCCTGTAGGGTCCACAGCATTTGTGTTTGCTGTTGCCATAAACTCATAAAACTCACATGTTCCAGAAGCACCTTGGGTTGTTGTTACAACATATGTTGAATCCCAATATCCGCAATTGTCTGTTACTGTTGGTTTAATTAAACCATTTGCAAGAAATTGAGAATATGCAATAGATGTTTGTGTTGTGTTTTCTGTAATTACTGGATTTGTCACATCTCGAATTGAGATTGTTTGAGGATTTCTTCCTGGAAAATTAACATTATCATGTGAACTATATGTTGTATCAATTAAAGAACTTGAATCTGAAATAGCTCTCCATGCTCTTTCTATATCATAATTCCAATATGTTGAGTCATAATTACCTCCTGTTCTATTATTTATATCTGAATAATATGTTGAGGCCCATGCGGCAGGGTTTGGTTGACCTGTGTTGCTCGGTAGTGTTGAATCTTCTGGATCAATTGTTATATCTGCAGGATTTGCTCCTCCAATATGTTTGTATGTCCATTTAACTGGTTTGTTTATAACTAGGTCTGGGTGTTGGAAAGTTACTGTTGGGGTTCCATTTATGTTGAAATTTAAAATTCCAAACTCACCATACATATTTTGTTGAAATAATGTATTAAAATAATGACAAAACCTGCTTATATTTGCATATTGGTTTAAACTTTGACTTCCTTGAGTAACAAATTGATCTGTTTGAGGTTCTATGAATTTTTCTTGACTAAAAACATTTCCAGGTTCACCAATTAATACTGAATTAATTCTATGTGCAATATTTGAGGAAGTTTTTGTTGAGACCCCATATATTGGAATATTGAATCTTCCATTCTTTGTAGTATCATAAACTGAAAAATTAATTCCAGAATTTGCAATATTTTTTATTCCTGCAAAATTAATTACTGTTTGTAAAGTATATTGGTCGCATTCCCAAACTCCAGGAATATATGGATGTTGATTTGTTAAATCAATTGCTAACATGTTTTGCAACCAACTTGTTTTTTCTGTTGAAGATAAAAATCCCCAATGAGATTGTAAATTTGGTGTTTGATCTGTTAGATAATTATAAAGCATTGTTTTATCTGCAGTATTTGTTACACCGTCTCCATTTACATCTGTTCTATCACTTGTATTTGAAAGCATTGTTGAGTAATCTGTAAAATCAATATCTCCATCATTATCTGCATCTCCTGAACCATAATAATTTAGAGAACCTGCTCCTGTTAAGGGAATTGTATAATTTGGAGGAGAAAATTGATCTAAAACAATATCTCCATAAAAACTTGTGACAGCGTCTGAATTATCTATATTTTGTGAATTTAATTTCCCTCCTATTTCTCCAATCAAACCTTGGGGTTCAACAGGTCCAACAAAATTAGGGTTGTTTTCCGATATTAATTGAGAAGTTAATTTTCCACTAATTTCTCCTGTTAATCCTTGTGGTTGAATTGGTCCAACAAATCTTGAATCATATTGGGAAATTATTTCAATAGGTCCTATAAAACTAGGATCTCCTTCAGGTTCTTTAGGAGAATATTTTTTAGCATCTTGAAACCCGATTGTTTTAAGCTTATTCGTAGAACTTTCATAATTTGTAATTGAAGCATAAATTGCTTTTCCTGAATTAATATTTGATTTATACTTTTCTTGGGCAACAGCATCAACTCCAGCACCAACAGCTGTAGTTAAAACAAGTCCTGCCACAATTCCGCTTGCTGTTTTAACAATAGGTTCAGTATAATTAATATTTTTAATACTATCATACATACTATTTGCGATTTTTGTTGCTTTACTAAACACCGAATCTAATGCTTTCATTTTATGTATTGTAACTATGTAGTAGGTACTTATAAAGTTTTTGGCACTACTGTTACTTATTATTTTAAGTAGTTTTTATATAAAAAGCTTATTTATATATTAGAGTAGTAAAAACATATGTGTCTTTGATAAAAGAAATATTTATAAAAAAGAATTTACTGATTAATTTATAAAATGAAAAAAAGAGGATACTTGATTTTAGGTATTTTTGTAGTTGTCTTATCAATTGTATTAGTTCTTGCAGCAGAAGGTTTTTTAACAAACAGTAATGGTTTTTGGAAATTTACAAATGGTACAATAGTGAATTCACAAACAATTAATTTAAATTCTTCTCAATTAGAAGGTGCTTTTGGAGGTTCAAGTGTTCTTGGCGGACCAAATAATTTTAAATCATATGTATCTATTGGTCTTCCTACATACATAGAGTCTACACAATACCTCGTTTATTTTGAAATTTATGAAAAAGATAATGTAATTGATACTCCTGGAGAAGATGGTTATAATGATCCAATACGTGTAGGAAATAATAATTTAACTGGGATATTGGAGTGTGATCCAAATAGTCTGGCATCTTATGTTATTAGTTCTTGGGAAATATCTTTAAATGACATTAATAATGCTGGAACAGAAGCAGATGGAATTTATGAATTTTACTATAAAGTCATTTATTATGAAATATCTACACTAGAAGAATTTGAAAAAACATATAACAACACTATTTTAAATATTAATATTATATGGGATAATGTAACTATAATTGAAGATTTATCTTCTACATGGTATGATTTTTCATTAAACCCAATTGAGATTGCTAAATTTGATTCAGTAGATCTTACAAATCCAACCCCCTCCATTGATAATAGTCTTTATTTTGAATTAACTGGATTTCCAAAAACATCTGTAGGACAAAAAGTTAATGTTGAAATCTATGAAAATGATAGTGTTGATGGTTTAACTGATGATGCAATAAGAACAGATACAATTTCATTAGAAGGAACAATAGATGCAGATGGTAAAGTAATGGTATTATGGAAATTAACAGAAGAGGATATAATTGCAGCAGAAACAGAAGACCAATATGAGTTTTATGCAAAAATAAATGTTCTTGGAGAAGAAATTAGTTTTAAAGATTATCCTGTTTTTGTGGAGGTTACTGATACTCCTGCTACTTATTTAGATAATGCAAATGCTGAGTGGAGAAATGAACAAGGAACATATCAATTATTTACATGGGAATATTTAGATGGTCAACCAAATAATGTTGTTATTTATGCAACAAGTATTGGAGCGTCTGTAGGAACAGAAGTTACATTTGAAGTATTTGAAGATGATGCTATTGGAAGAGATAACATCAGAACAATTGCAACAGGAAATCCTTTAACAGGAACAGTTAATGCGGCAGGTATTGCATTTACTTTATGGACAATTACTGCAGACGATCTTGCTAATTCTGGAGCAGGTGGATCGGAAGCTAATCCTTGGGAATATTATTTTAAATTAAATATAAGCTCTGAAGAAAAAGAATTTGCAACTGAAATATTGCAAGTTGTAAATGCAAGAGGAGGAGAATGTATTAATGTTAATTTCTGTGGAGATTATGGGACTTTAGGAGATTGTGGAACAGATGAATGTAATGTTACAATAAGTATTCCAGACATAAATTGTAGTGCTGAAGATTTTACATGTTTTTGTGAATGGAATGAAACTGCTGGAAAATGTGGTGCAGCATGGACAACAACAGAAGTAGATCCTCCTGTTTGGGGGCCAATGGTTGTTGGAATGTGCTCATATAATGAAGATAGTGGAACAGATAATTGTGATGATGGATATTTATCATATTCATGGGAATCTAACTGGACATGGGATGGAGGAAACATATATGCTACTGAAGCAGAATGTTTAGCTGCTATTGATACTACAAGCGGATGTATTCAAGATATCTTGGGTTGGCATTATGATCCTGAAAATAAATATACTCTTTGTGCAGGTGGAGAAAACACAATAACTTGCCCTGCTCAAGTTCAATTAACATATGGAAATTGGATTAATTGGGTTGTTGCAGTTGCGGTTATATTAATAATATATTTCTTAATATTCCACTTTAAGAAAAAGAATAAAAAGAAAGATGTGAAAAAAATAAAGAAGAAATAAATCTCTTCTATATTTCTCAACAATATTTATAAACATATTTTCCTTTTCTTAAACATAAAAAATGAAGGTGAAAAAATATTTTCTTGTAGTTAGTTTATTTATGATTTTCTTAGCATTTGTTATGTTTGTTTCTGCAAGTTTTAATATTGGAAACCAAAGCTATTCTATTCAAAATCATTATCTAGATGATTCATATTTAAGCGGGTGGATAAATATTAGTTTTAATCAAATGCCTGCAAATTCAATATTTACAGATTCTCTAAATAATAATGCTACATTAATAGACATATTAAACAAAAATTCAAATTATGATTATAATTGTAGTTCTATAGGTTGTGGAACAAGTTATATTGCAAGTGGAAAAGCTTTAACAAAAACATTTCAAATTAATGAAGGTTCAACTAAATTAATTGGATTTAAAATAAAAGATAAAATAGAGAGTATTGAATCTTTAACAATGACTCTTCAAAGTAATGCCCCAACTTCTTGTATTAGTCAAGTAAAATTAGATTTTGGAAAAGATGAAATCATTGAAATTACTAATAATAAAAGTTCAACAACCTATTGCTCAACAATTTATGCAGGTTGTTTTGAAACAAATGCAAGCAGTGGCGGAGGTATAGACCCAGGTAAAACAAGTGGAACACCCACTGCTCCAATAACTGGGGAAGTTATTTTAGGAGATCCTCAAGATGTTTTATTAACAAATACCCCATTATGTCAAAAAATGCAATTGCCTGAATCTCCAAAAATTGGGATAGGTGCATGGATAAAAGAAGCAACTCCTGGAAATAGACAAGTTAAAATGGAATTATTTGATTTAGAAGGAAATTTAATTGATAATTGCACATTATCTAAAGCTACTATGGGAAGTGTTGGTAAAAGAGTTGTGTGTTCAACAGAGTTTAGAGTTATAGAACCTCAAGAAAATTATATTTGCGTTCATACTGAAGGAGCAAGTGGAGAATATAAAACAAGAGGGTTTATACCTGAAAATGAATCCTGCGGGTTTATTGGATATCCTCCTGCAACTTCTACAGGCGCATATGACATATTTGCTCAATCTCTAAATTTCGCTATAGTTGGAACCTTAAATATTGAAAATGAACTTGAAGATGATTTAACAATATCTAAAGTTATTGAAAATTATATTTTAGAGAAATATGGAAGTTTAGATTGCTCAGAAGAATGTTTAATTCCATTAAATATAATCTCAAATAAAGATCAAACAATTACCTTAAATAATTTAAAATTAAAATACAATAAAGTTGGATTGGGATTAGTAGAAGAAAATTATTTTTATGATTTTGATGAAACATCTTCAAAAATAGATGCTAATTTTCAAAAACTATTTTTAGATAATTCTTTTTTAATATCTAATGGAGCAGGATTATTAGATTATTTATTATCTTTAGAAAACACAAATATAATTAATGAAAATATTACAATTGAAGAATTAAATATGAGTATAAACCCAAGCATAACTGCTGCAGAAGTTCCAACTAATTTTAAAGTTAATATTGTTCCTTCTAAAAACATTAAAAGATATGAATGGGATTTTGGAGATGGAACAACAAAAACAACAACAGAATCTTCAGTAGACCACACTTATTCAAATATTCAAAACTATAGTTTAATTGTTACAGCTATAAAAAATGACTCTAGTGAGGAATTAACTAAATCCTTTATAATTGAAGTTAAATCTCCTGAAAGCATTATTGCAAATAAAATTGAAGAACTAAGAGAAAATATTGTAAATCTTAAAACTCAATTAATTAGTTTTGATAGTTATTCTAAACAAAGAATAAAAGACTTATTAAATTTAAGTTCTAAAGAAGAAGAATTAACTATTTTAGAAGATGAGTTTGAACAAGCAACAACAGATGAAGAATATACTGAAATTGCAAAGACATTATTTTCTTTAGATATACCTAGTTCAATAATCTCTACTAGTCTTGGAGAAATAACAATTAATCCAAAAAGTGGAGATATGGATGTTATTGCTCTTTCAGATATAACTGGTGAGACATTTGATATAATTAAAAAACAAGAATATAATGATGCAATATTAAAATGGATGCAAGAAAACACAATAATCAAAGCTTCTACAAAGAAAATATTTTTTAAATATGGAGGTTCTACAGAAAATGCATTAAATATTTTTGAATTAAAATTTGAATTAATAGGCACAACAGAACATTATTTAATTATAGAAGATTTAAATAACTTAAATTTAGATGTGGATTATAATGAAAATGGTGCATATAAATATATTCTGATAGATTCTCTAACAAATAGAATTAAATTAAGCACAACAGAAGATATCCCAATTTCAGATATTTCTTTTTTTATATCTCCAAAAATATCTGAATTATCTTTAATAGATAATCCAATTTCTCCAAAAGGATATAATAAAAACATATTATGGATAATCCTTATTGTTTTAGGTGTATCTTTAATTGTATTTATTGGATTAAATATAACTCATAAAAGAAATAAAATTAAAAAACTCTTCAAAGCTAAGGCAAATCTTGCCAATATTAGAAAATATGTTCAAGAGGAAAAATATAAAGGAGTTCCAGAAGCACAAATAAAACAAAATTTAACAAGAGCTGGGTGGAGTGCAGGACAAATAAATTATATTATTAAAAGCCACAACCATAAAGATTTTAGATTAAAATCTATGTTTAATTTTATGGCAAAGAAAGATAACAAAATTAATAAACAAAGGAGATTAAGATAGGATATGGCAAACTCAAAACCTCTGGTTTTGGTTCTGTCATTTTTAAAAAAATAAAAGATGGCAATGAAAATAATAAGAAACTTTTTTAAGAGAATATTTACAAACATGTTTAAAAATAAAAAGGAGATAAAACTTGGTTTTTATGGGCCTCCAAATGCAGGTAAAACTAGTTTAGCGAATAGAATATGTAAGGATTTTACAGGGGAAGAAATTGGAAGTGTTAGTAAAGTCCCACATGAGACAAGAACTGTTCAATTTAAAGAAAAAGTAGAAATATCTTACAAAGGTAAAAAAATGACTTTTAAGATAATTGATACTCCTGGAATTGCTACTAAGATTGATTATGAAGATTTTCTAAAATATAAAGTAAATAAAAAAGATGCTAAAACTAGAGCAAAAGAAGCTACTCAAGGAATTATTGAAAGTATAAAATGGTTAGATGACATGGATTTAGTTGTAATTGTTTTAGATGCAAGTGAAAACCCATACAATCAAGTGAATATTACAATTATTGGAAATTTAGTTGCTAGAAAAATTCCTGTTTTAATTGTAGCAAATAAAAGTGATTTAAGAAAATCAAATTTAAAAAATATTGAATCTGCATTTCCAGAATATGATGTTGTTGGAATTAGCGCTAAATATGGTAAAAATCTAGAAGAGTTTTATGAATCTTTATTTAAACTCTCTAAAAAAACATAAAAAAAGATGGTGAAGAAAACAGTAAAAAAAGGATTAGGTAAGATAAAAGGATTTTCAATACAATTTCTACCTTATTCAGAAATAAAAAACTTAAATGGTGATGAACGAATAAGAAAAATATTGGGAATAGTTTTAGGAAATGATATATTAATTGTTCAAGGGAGATTAAAATCAGAAGAAGAAACAAGACTTATTGGAGATACTATGGCCATGATGGGTCATGTTAAAGGCTTTAAAGGTATTGAGTTGGCAGTTATATCTGGAAATGGAAATGGTAAAATCTTAGATAAAATAAAGCAAGGGATTGTGAAAAGACTCAATGGAGGGGATTTAGGAGCAATTACAATAATAGGTCCTGCTACAATTGTTAAAGAAATTAAAAGAAATCCAAAAAAAATTGAATTGCTTTTGAACAAATAACTAAGAAATAATTTTAATAATAGAATTTATAATTTTAACATATTTTTTCTTCGATATCCTACAAATTGATCGAACTATCTGGTCTTTTGAAGAAGTGAAAAGCATATTTGTACGAATATAACTATCTAAGTTCAATGTTCCGTTTAATGTTTCTTGTTGATTTAATTCAATTGAATATCTATCTTTTTTTGAATATTTTGAGGTGATTTGACAAAGAATTAGATCTCTCTCCATCTCCTCAGATAAAACAAGACAAGGTCTTAATCTTCTTTGAGTTAAATCTGTGAATGGAAATGGGAAGAGAACTATATCTCCTTTTGTAAATGTTCCCATGCCTTTTCCTCCTCTTTTGTTAACCAATTCTTAGATAATGCTTTTTCAGAAGCACTGTATGTAAAAATCCCACTAACATTTTCTTTCTCAAATAATTTTTCTCTTAAAAGGTTTTTAATAAATTCCTGTATGTTTGCATAACCATTTTTTTGAGAATATTCTCTAATTTTTTTTATCATAATTGGAGAAAGTCGTAAATTTATTTGTTCTGTCATGATACCAATTAATATCAATAGATATTTAAGCTTTTCTATTATTCTAACAGAATTAGAAATATAATCAGATAAATTTATTAACAAGCTTTTCTTTTTTACCATATGGCTCACCAATGTGTAAGATGCTCTAGAATATTGCCTCAAGCAAATAAAGAATTATTAGAAGGATGTGCTGAATGTGGAGGTCATTTTTTCTTTTACATACGAGAAGATCAATTGGAAAGAGCTAAACAAGATCCAATTAAAATTCCAGAAGAGCAAAGTAAAGAGATTGAAAGAGATGTTAGAGAAATTGTTGGGGTGGAAGAAGAAAATGCCCCTGTAATACTTGATTTAGAGTCAATTAGAATAACTGGTCCTGGAAAATTTGAAATAGATGTTGTTAATTTATTTAATGAAAAAAGGCCTTTAATCTATAAACTAGAAGAAGGAAAATATTTAATTGATTTAGCTACAACACTTGGAAGATATACTAAGAAGCTTGGAAGTGGGAGATCTGATGAAAAAGAAAATAAATGAAATTTTAAAAAAAGTTCTTCAAAAAATTAATTGTGAAGATAAAAACTTGCTCATTAAAAAAGAATTAAGAATATTTTTGCAAACAATAAAAAAAGAGATATCTTCTAAAAAAATACAAGCAGAAGTCTTTGTAGGGGGTAGTTTTGCTAAATCAACTGTAATAAATAAAAAAATTCATGATATTGATGTATTTATAAGATTTTCAAATAAATATGAAGAAAAAGATTTCCAACACTTAACTAAAAATATCTTGAGTAAATATAAAGATATTAAGATGGTTCATGGGTCACGAGATTATTATCAATTAAAAGTTAATGATTTTTTAGTTATTGAAATTGTTCCTGTATTAAAAGTAAATAATCCTAAACAAGCGAGAAACATAACTGATTTATCTTATTCTCATGTTAGATATGTACGCTCAAAGACAAATTCTTTGGCACCGTACTCGAAACGAAATAAAAAAATAAAGTCTAAAAAAGCTTTAGATGAGATAAAACTGGCAAAGGCTTTTTGTGAAGCAAAAGGTGTATATGGTGCAGAATCATATATTAAAGGATTTTCAGGTTATTCTCTTGAATTATTAATTATACATTATAAAACATTTATGAATTTCTTAAAAAAAATATCTGAAGCTGGAAAAGACAAAATAATAATAGATATTGAAAAAAATTATAAAAATAAAAACCAGATATTAATGGATTTAAACGAATCTAAACTTGGTTCGCCTATAATTTTAATTGATCCCACATACAAGCAAAGAAATGCTTTGGCTGCATTATCTGAAGAAAGTTTTAGAAAATTCCAAGAAGATGCTAAAAAATTCATAAAAAATCCTTCTGAAAAGGATTTTGAAATTCAAAAAATAGATTTAGAAAAAATAAAAAAACAAGCTCAAAAGAAAAAACTTGAGTTTTCTTTAATTGAAATTAAAACAAATAAACAAGAGGGAGATATTGCAGGTTCAAAATTATTAAAGTTTTACAATCATTTTACAAAAGAAACTACACCATTTTTTGAGATAAAAGATAGAGGATTTAATTATAATAATAAAAAATCTTCACGATTCTTTTTTGTAGCTAAAGCTAAAAAAGAAATTATATCTGAAGGTCCACTGTTAAAAGATAAAAAGAATGTTATAAGATTTAAAAAAGCACATAAAAAAACATTTAATAAAAATGGGAAAATATTTGCTAAGCAGAATATAAATTTTAGTTTAAATCAATTTGTAAATCATTGGAAAAAGAAAAACTCTAGAAAATTAAAAGAAATGGATATTATTGATTTGAAAGTGGTGGATTAATTTAATTGTTCTAAATAATCTAATTTATCTGAAAATTCAGAAACCCCAACTCCTAAAGAAACCAATTTTTTTCTAGCTTCAAGATATTCTTTCTTTAAACGGCTTACACAATCCAACTCATTTTTTAAAGGATCTTCAATTTTTGGAAGAAATATCTTTTTAATATATTCATGCAAATCATCTCCAGAATTAACTTTTAGAGAATATTGATATTTCAAACTTTCATTAAAATAGTGAAAAAGATTTTCGTAAAGATCTTGAGAGCAGTATAATTTTATTAATAACCCCCCTGCCTCTTCTTTAGACAATGCATTAACTTTGTTTAATTTTTGCTTGATATTCTTAATTTGTAAATCTGAATTATGAAATCCTTTGTTCCCAATCATTTTAATCTTCTCTTAAGTATCCTTTTTCTCCACGGTATTCTCTAAGATCTTCACAAAACTTTAATACATCTTCAATAGATTCACTTTCCATATTATTTTCTGTTGGCATATTATTTTCCTTCCCAAACTTCCATAGCTTTTTTTTCTATTCTTGAATGTTCTGCATTTAGTTTTTCTGCTGTTGCTCCACGCAAAATAGCTTTTTTTCTATCTGCAATAGAAACCATAAAACCATCTTTAAGATTAGTATATGTTAATTCCCCTCGCAGATTATTATCTGCATGCAGATAATCTAAATGTTCACCTAATGCTTTTTGATATGAATTAAAATATTCTTCGCCTATATTAAACTCTTTTTTAGGATATTCTTCCATTTTATTTTTTACCTCCATTTATCCCGGGTTTAAGTTTGTGTAATTCATTCATTTTACAAAACCCTCTCAAATAAAGCTGCAAAAGCTTGTGAGAAAAACTCAGAATTTAACCAAATAGCAGAATCTTCTTTTGCATTTCCTTTAGATAAGTAAAATAAGATTTCTTTTTTATCTACAATAAAGAACTTAGCATCAATTTCAATTCTATTTATTTTCATCTTAAATTTACTTGAAAGTTGATCCACCAACATTTGATCTCCTGACAATGCAATTTTTACTTTAATATTTGCTTTTTTAAGTAAATCTAATGTCTGAGTGAATATACCTAATTTCATTTTAACTTCTTCTGCATTTGTACAAATCAAAACTTCTTTTTCTGCATTTTCAAGAATTTCCCTTAAATAATTTGTAATATTTGATTTTCCTTTTAATGCTGCTGATAAATCTTCTCTTTTTACAGGGTTTATTCCAACATTATAAAGTGTTTCTAATTCAGTAAACTCATTTGTTTCTTTTATATTAGATAAGCTTAAAATTCTGTCTTCTGCTTCTTTTCTAACATTATTTTTTAATTTTTCTAAAATTGCTTTTGGTTTTACACCAAGATATTTAACTGGTTTTCCTAATTTAACAATTGCAAAACCTTTTTTCTCTAAACTTTCTAAAACATCATATGTTCTTGATCTTGGAACACCAGATAAGCTTGCAATTTCACCTGCAGAAGCTGTTCCTTTTCCAAGCAAAGCTAACCATACTTTTGTTTCATATATATTCAAATTAAAGTAATCTTTAATTTTCGCTACTAATTCTTGTTTAATTAACATTTTAATCTTTATTCCCCCCATCATTAAATAATGTTGTTTGGATCGAATGGGATATGGGTCTCGAGCAAAGAATATCTTCTACCCTATTAATAGGACAATTAAATGGAAAAACCTGTTCACTTGGTTGAGGGTCTATAAAAATATGTTGTGTGCTTGAATGTTTATCTTCAGAAAGAGGATCTTGATAATTAAAATCCCTTTTAATAAATTTTTCCTTTTTTACTTTATTTATTAAAGAATCATAAAATTGAGCATGATATCTTAATTCATCTGCCAAAGAATAATTAAACTTATCTTTCCCAAAACCTAATTTTGAAGCATATTCTTGAAGAATTGTAGTGTATAGCATTTCTTTAAATTTTTCTAAACCATTTACACTATATTTTTGTCCTTTTTCATCTTTTTCTAAAAAATGATTTGAAATTCTTCTACATTTAGACACTAAATCATTTGTAATTTCGTTTATATTTCCTTTTGTTTGTATTTTCTTTATTTTCATTTTAATTTGCTTTTTGTGTTTTTTGTTTATTTAAATCTGATAATATCAAACATAAACCTTTTTCATGAGGACGAGTCATAATTTTAATTAACGCTGTTACAGCCATGCCATAGGCTGTTGCTTCATTCTCGAAGCTATATTCCTTGCCTGGTTTATATTTTTCCATAATGTCACTACACTCAAGGGGTTTATAAATCTTTCTACTATGTTGTTTCTATTAAGTGACACTATTTCAGGAAAGTTTATAAACACTAAAAATAAATAATAAATCATGAAAGATTTAATTAATTTGTTTTTTGGAAATGAAATGGAGAAAGAAAGGATATTTGAAGAACTAAAACATTCTCAAATAGATGTTCGATTTATTGGAGCAAAAGAAACCTATGTTGGAAAAGTTCAAAAAATTGGGTTCAAAAACATCTATGTTTGTCCTTATCTTGTGTTTGAAAATTTACCAACAGATAATGGTAGATATATTAATATTGCTAGAATTGAAAAGAAAATTAGCCTCCCTTTACAAAAAAAGATTCTTATTCCTGAAAAACTAAGCCCAGGATATATTGAAAATTTTGCAAGAAGATTTAATTATTTTAGTGCAAAACAAATAAAAGAACCACAAATAATAGAAATGCTATTTCAAAATATGCCTTTCCCAAATGAAGAACAAAAAATGAAAATTGACGGATTGCTAGAAATTAGAGATTCTCAACCTAGTTCTTATAGCAATTATAAAGGATCTGAGAAAATAGGTTTTAGAATTGGAAAAAAAGAATGATTTATTTTGATCCAAATGAAGGGAAATAAAAGTCTAAACAACCCAAACCAAATAACTAATTCCCATCGACAATAAAATCCCTGCAGATATAAATGGCATAGCAGGATACATTTTCTTTTTTGCAAAAGCCATTAGTAAACCAAGTCCTAATAATGCTCCTATAATAACTAATATTGCTGGCCAAATGCTTATTGCTCCCCAAATTTTATATAAAACTCCTGCTGAAATAATTGGAAATACAACATCTCCTCCTCCGAGAATTGCAACATTAACTTTTATTGGAAGTTTTTTTGAATCTAATTTTAATTTATCTTTATTTCTCATTTTTTTTACTTTTTGCCATTGAGATTTAGATAAATAAGGTATCATAAACCCTCCAAATACTTTTAATTGTTCCATTTGAAATTTAGCCATTTTCTGCATAATACCTGATTTCCAAACAGCCCAAGCATCATATAATGAAATTAAAACAAGAAGAACTATTAGGAATATCACATTTAACAAAGGAACAAAAATAGCAGCAATACCTGGATAAATTAAAAGCTCTGTGAAATTATGAGAGATCATATTTCTAGAATATATTTTACTCAAGGTTAAAGGCAATGCTAATATTAAAGCTAAAAATCCAAGATATTTAAATTGAGGAAGAAGAGGAGATATTATTGCAACAATAGTTACACCCAATGCCAATAATACAACTATCAAAAACCAAATTCTCATGACAAATCTTGCTTTGAATTTTGTTAATACAAAAAATATTGCTATTGCAATAACAAATGCAATTACAATAGATAAAAAGTTTGGAGCATAATTTGCATTATCTATTTCAGGGCTATCCATTCCATATGGAAGTGTGTTTGAAGAATCTAAATAATGTCCTACAACATAAAGTCCAATAAATTGAGTGATCAAAAACATTAGTAAAATAATTACTGTTGCTTTTAATGTATGTTTCATTTTTTATTCTCCAAATTCCAAATCTTTTCTTGAAGATGTTTTTTTAATTTGGGTAGGTTCTTTTTCCAGTCTTCTTTGAAAAATGCAAACCAAACCATATCTGCATATTTTTTAAGATAAGGATTGTAATTCTCTTTTTTAGCAGTGCCTTCTATTTTCATTCCAAATCTCTTTTGTAAACCCAGAGATCTTTTGTTAAATGTTGCAACTTCGCTTTTTAATTTTCTTAATCTTAATTCATTAAAACAAAAGTTATTAACAGCTATTTTAGCTTCAGTTGCAAATTCTTTATTTCTATATTTTTTAAAAATCCAAGATGAAAGATATCCTGTTTTATTATAATTATTAATATTCTTCACACCACATAAACCAATAATTTCTTTTGTATTTTTTATTTGTAGAACAAACCAATATCTCTTTTTTTTATCCCATTCTTCAATACATTGTTTCATTAATCCATTAAAATCACCTTTTTTAGAAGGGTAAGGCATAAAAAAGTCTTTTATAGCGATTAGATCATTATTTTCTTCAAAGATTACTCCATCACTTATTCTTGGCTTTCTAAGAATCAATCTTTGTGTTTCTAATTTCATCTTATCCTCTTTTATTTAAGAATAAATTTAACTATTTAAGTCTTAATGTCTCTAATCCTCTTGGAACACATGTTTCAACTCTATTCAACTTATATAATGAAGAAGCTAAATCTAAACTCTTTGAAATCTCTCCATGATTAATTATTATTCTTTTTGGCTTTGGCCTCATATTATTGAAAAAAGCCATGATTTCATTTCTTCCAGCATGTGGTGACATTCCATTAAATAAAACAACACCCATATTTACTGTAATTTCTCTTTTTGTTCCATCTTCTTCAACATAAACTTTTTTTGCACCTTCTTGCAATTGTCTTCCTAAAGAACCTGGTCCTTGATAACAACTTAAAATCATTAAATTATTTTCATTTACTGCAAATTCTTTAAAATATTCTACAGACGCTCCTCCAACAAGCATACCTGAAGTTGCAATAACAACACATGGTCCACTTTCAACAACTTTTTTTCTTTCTTGAGGAGAACCTATTCTTGTGAATAATTCAGATGTAAATGGATTATTATCTTGAAAAATTTGTGATCTTACTTTTGCAGATAAAAAATCTGGATATGCTGTGTGTATAGCATTAATGTCCCATATCATACCATCAATATAAATTGGAACTTTAGGCAATTCTCCTGTTCTCATTGATTCTTCCATTCTCAAAAGAGTTTCCTGAGCATGCCCTAAACCTAATTCTGGAAGTAAAACCTTTCCTCCTTTTTCAAGAGTTGTTCTTACCATATCAATAAATTGCTTTTCTGTTTCTTGTCTTGGAGGCAAGATATCTGTTTTTGCTCCATATGTAGATTCAGTTATAACAGATTCTACTCTTGGAAAAATTGCAACAGCAGGATCTAATAATCTTGTTTTTGAATATTTAAAATCCCCTGTATAAAGCAGGTTGTGAAAACCATTTCCAATATTTAAATGAACTAAAGATCCACCTAAAACATGTCCAGAATTATAAAAAGTTAATCTCACATCAGGAGATATGTCTGTAACTTCATTATAATTTAAACAAATAGTATGTTTAACCATTTCTTTAATATCTGTAGAACTAAATATTGGTGCTTCTGCTTGCTTATATGCAACTCCAATAAAATCTAAAGCTAATAGAGATGCAATATCTCTTGTTGGTGCAGTCATATATACTGGACCTTTATATCCCATTTTAAATAAATAAGGTAATAATCCAACATGATCTAAATGAGCATGGCTTATAACAATTGCATCTATTGAATTAAGGTCAAATTCAGGTATATTAAATATTGGAAATCTATCTTTTCCTGTAGCGGCAACATCAACCCCACAATCCATTAAAATTTTAGAATCTGCTGTTTGTAAAAGTATTGAACTTCTTCCAACTTGTCTTGCCCCACCTAAAAAAGTTAATCTAACCCAACCTTCCATTTTTTCAGGATTCCATTCCCTGTAAATTTTTTCTCCAATTGAATTTAAAAATTTTCTTCTATAATTATTATTTGCATATAAAACACTTCTAATATTTTCTGTTATTTGAGATTTTATTGCAGGAGATCTTTGAACTTGGGGTGTCCACATTGTTTTATTTCTTATTTCTTCTAAAATAGATCCTTGCTTTCCAATAACCATTCCAGGTCTTTTTGCTTCAACAACAACAATACTTCTAGGAGCATCAAATAAAATTTCTGTTATCTCTGCATCAGAAGGCACAATTTCCCTTATTATTTTTTCTGTTTCTTCTTGTTTTTTTAAAATCTTTGAATCTGCTCTTAATTCAATTCTTTTTTTAATGTCATTTACAATTTCCTTTATTGTGGCTTCACCAGATTTAAAGAAATCTTCATTTTGCGTATATAGAACAATGTTTGCTCCTTCAAAATTAGCTTCTTTAACTTTCCCATGAAGCCTGTCGGTTATGTTTTTTAAGATATCAGCCATTTTTAGATTTATTTTTATTAAATGAATTTGAAATAGGTAAAATTATTGATCTCTATATTCTGGAAGAATTTCCTGATTAACAACTTTCTTAATTCCCTCTTTAGTTATTGTAAAAACATCAATTCCATTTCCAGACGCCATGTCTCTTTGAGTTGAAGATTTTAAAGCTTCTTTTGCTAATTCAATTCCTTCTTTAATACCTAAACCCTTTTTATATTGTCTTTCTAATAATCCTAAAACATATGGCATTCCAGAACCCATATTTGCATCATAATCTTCCACTAACGCAATATGTCCTGCAGGGTCTGTAGTGTATAATTCAGTAGAACCATCCTCATTAAATCCTCCTAATAAAAATGCAGAGTGCCCAGATAATTTGATATTTGATAATAAATTTACTGCCTCTTTAATAGTTGGTCTCTTTTTACTTCTTAATTCTTTTAATTTTAATTCTGCTGCCATAATCTTTGGAACTTTTTGAATTTCTGCTCCAAGTCCTGCACCAGCCATAAGACAATAATTATTAACAAAAATTGTTTTTTGTTCGTTTTTTGAAGCAACAATAGAGCCTCCAAGGCTTCCTCTCCTATCACTAGCCATTACAACTCCGTCTTTACAAACAATTCCTAATATTGTTGTTCCTGTTTTCAATATGTTTTTTTTAATGTCTTCATCCATTTTCTATGTATATAGAACAAATTTATAATATTGTAGGGAAAAAAGGTTTTATAAATTTTTTGGTTAGATTTTCCAGGTTAAGCCCTTACACTTACCCCATCTTCTTTTTTAAATTTAATAACATTTTCAACAAATCCTTCAATTTTCTGCTCATGACTAACAATAATCAATTGTTCTGTGTTTAACTGCTCCAAAACACTTCTCATCTTATCTAATTGTTGCTCTGAGAACCCGTCTGTAGGCTCATCTAATATTACTAGTTGTTTTGTTTTTATTTTACTCATAACAGAATTAATAACCTGGTTTAAAGCCAATCTATAAGCTAAAGCAATCGCTGTTCTTTCTCCACCAGACAAATAAGCATAATCTATTTCATAATCTTGTTGTTCAACAACAGGTGTAAAGTCTTCTCTTAAACCAACATTAAAGCTTTCTGATACTAACATTAAGAACCATTCTTGGAAAACATCTGAGAAATCAGATTTTAATTTCACCATAACATTTTTCTCAACAAAAGCAACAAGTGGGGTGAATTTTTTAGATAACCAATTTTCTAATTCAGATATATAATTTAAAGTTTGTTTTATTTCTTCTGATTTTTTAACTTTTTCTTTTAATTCTAAAATTTGCCTTGAAAACATTTCTATTTCTTTTTTAACTTCAGCTAATTTTATATCTGCGATTCTTTCTTGCTTCAAGGCTTGATTTAACTCTTGTCTTTTTATTTCAAAGATCTTGTCAAATTTAGATAATTCAAATATTGAATGATTTAATGTTTCTGCATGTTGTTTAAGAAGAGTTATGTCTTGTTCTAATGTTTTATTTAAGTTAATTGAGTCTTGTTTTCGCTTTTCTTTTTCATTTATACTCTCTAATTTTAATTTTAAAAGTTTTAATTCTATAGATTTATTTTCTTTTTCATGAATATTTGCTTCTGCATTTGTTCTTTGTAAATTTAATTCATTTAATTTTTCTTTTAATTCTTGCAACCTTGCATTATTTTGAGATGTCTCATTATGTGCTTTATTTAATATATTTGATCTGTAAACAGAATCAACATCTTGTAAACAAGTTGGGCACATCTCAAGATTTGACATTTTTTGTTTTAAGCTTTCATTTTCCCTATTTTTATCATTTAAAGAAGAAATTTCACCTGAAATTTCAAGAATTATTTTATTTAATTTTTCTTTTTCATTTCTTTTTTCTTGAATTTGTTTATTTAAATCTTCAAACATTGATTCTTCAAACTTAATATTTGCAAAGTCTTTTACTTGTGTCTCTAATTGTGAAATTAATCTCTCATTATCTTTTATTGTTTCTTGCTTTGTTAAAATCATTATCTTTGTTTTTTCATTTTCTGAAGATAATTTTGATTTTTCCTCTATTTTATCTTCAATCTCTTTTTCTTCTGCTTCAACTAATTTTCTTTTATTTTGTTTTTCTATTAGTTCAATTTCTATTTCTATTAAACTTAATTTCATATCTTCTAATCTTTGCTCTTTAGATAAAATCTCCAATCTTTCTTCTTCTAAATTTAAAACAAGTGCTTCTTTGATTCTTTTTTCTTCTCTAAGTTTTTGAGTTAAAAAAGATATATTTTCTAAAATTCTTTTATATTTATCAATTCCAAATACATGTCTTAGAGTATTCATTCTTGTATCTGCATCTTGCAAAATAATTTGCTTCATTTCTTCTTGTGGGGTATATACTGTAAATTTATATAGAAGATTTTGTTTTTTTGAAAACTCTTTTGGATATTTTAATATATCTAAAACTCTATTTTTTAACTCAGTTACTGCTAATTCTGTTTTTACTCCTTCAATTGTGATTGCAGTATAATCTTGAGAAACTGTTTTTCCTCTTTTCAAAGTTCTTTCAATAGAAAATTCTTTTTCATCTACTTCAAAGTCCATAGTAACGCCTCCAACATCTTCTCCATTTCTTAATAAAAATGCTCCTCTTTGACCAGGTTGTAAACCAAATAATGCAAACTCAATTGCTAACAAGATTGAAGTTTTACCAGAACCAATATCTCCAGATAATAGAGTTGATCCTTTTTTAAATTCTACTTCTTCGTGTTTGTAACTTCGAATATTGTTTAAAACTATTTTTTTTATGATCATTTTTTAAAATTTTAAAATCTTTTTTGCCTCGTCTAATAAACGAGTATTAAAAGTTTCTGTTGTTTCTCCTTCTTGTTTCTCTATTGAAATTGAGTGAATTAAAGATGGAATTAAATCATTAAATTTTGAAGGATTTTCTTCTGAATATTTCTTTATTGATTCTTCTTCAACATTTTCACTTTCTTGAACTTCAATATCTAATTCTGCTTGTTTTACCTTTAAATCATGTGTATTTTTCAAAAAGAAATATGCTCCTTTGCTTTTAACAAAATCCTCTATTTTTTGAAACTTTATATCAGATATTTTTTGATCTTCTAATTCTCCTTCTAGTCTAATTAAAAGAATTTTATCTTCTAATTCCCTTTTATCTAATTCTTTAATTATTTGTTCTGTTGCAATTAATGCATTCTTTACTCTGATTGTTATAGAAATCACTTCTTTTATTTTCAAATCTATTTTTTCTAAAGGATTTGCTAATTCAGTATCTACAATATAAAAACTTCCTCCCTTTAATGTTTCTAATTCCTGGAAATTGTTTGGGAAAATAGGGCCAGGATAAACAAAGTTATCATATTGAAAATCTATATGAAGATGTCCTAATGCATAATAATCTACTTTTGGAAGTAAATCTGTTTCTAAAGAATCAATTGGTAAAGATCCTTTAGCTTTATCTATTGTTGTGTGTAACATAAAGATTTTAAACATTCCAGGAGCATCATTTAATTTTATTTTTCGTATGTCATTTATTTCTAATCCTGATTTTTTTCCAGGATAACCATAAATTGCAATTCCATTATAGATTGTTGGATTTAAATAAATTGATTCTTCTTTTTCTTCTGCATCATAAACATTTTTACAAAATCCTGCTTTTTCTAAAACATCTAAAAAAGTTTTTCCTGAAACAGAATAATCATGTGAACCTGCAATAATAAAGCAGGGTATTCTTGCTTCTTTTAATTTTTTGAATTCTGCAAATGTTTCTTTTAAAATCTCTATTGAAGGATAAGCTGTATCAAATAAATCTCCTGCTATTAAAACAAATTCAACTTTCTTGTCAATACATGCTTGCATTGCCATTTGAAAAGATTGAAAGTTCAACTGTTGAAGGGGTTGCTGTTTCCATCCCCCTAAATGCACATCTGCTAAGTGGGCAAATTTCACCATTTTTATTTTGTTTTACTAGTAAAATAAGAATTTTATTGTAGTATTTAAGAATAATTGTGCTGGATTAATAAACATTACTACTCTCAAAAACCTTTATAATTGTCTTTTGTTTGATATTTAAAAGGTGAAAAATAATGAGGCAAAATATTCTTGTTGGCGGACCTGCTGGAACAGGACCAAATTTTCTAACAAATTTAGTTGGAGAAATGTTAGTTAAAAAAGGATTTTATGTTTTTTATTCTAGAGATTATCAATCTTTAATACGTGGAGGACATAATTTCAATGTTTTAACATATTCAGATAAACCTGTTTATAGTAATGATGGGAAACTGGATATTATTGTTGCTCTTGACAAAAACACTATTGAATTACATAAAAATAATCTAAAAAAAGATGGAATTATTTTAGATGGGAATTATTCAAATGCATATTTTGCAGGAGCTTTGTTAAAGCAAATTGGTTTTGATATAAAAGAAATTAAAAAGAAATTTAAAGAATTTAAAAGATTTGAAGATAATCTTAAAGAAGCTAAAAAAGGATATAAAGAATCTAAATTAAAATTAAAATTATTAAAAAATAATAAGAAAAACCTTGAATTTTTAAATGGGAATCAAGGAATTGTAGAAGGTGCTGTTAAATCTAAATTAGATATATATTATGCATATCCAATGACTCCTGCGACACCTGTTTTAGGAGAATTGGCAAATAGATCAAAAATTGGGAAATTTAAAGTTATTGAATTAGAAAATGAAATTGCAATAATAAATGCTGGAGTAGGTTCATCTATAACAGGTGCAAAAGTAATGATTGGAACATCTGGAGGAGGATTTGATTTAATGACAGAAGGTTTAAGTTTAATAGGTATGGCAGAAATACCTTTAGTAATATATTTATCTCAAAGACCTGGACCTGCAACAGGAGTTGCCACCTATACTGGCCAAGGGGATTTGAATATTGCAAGACATGGGGGACATGGGGAGTTTAATAGGATTGTATTGGCTCCAGGAGATCCTATTGAAGCTCAAGAACTAACAAATCAATGCTTTTACTTTTCTCAAAAATTTAAAATACCTGCAATTTTAATTGGAGATAAACATTTGGCTGAGAGTTTTTACAGCTCAGAAAACAAGCCAAAAATAATTACTACTCCAAGTTTAACAAAACTTAAAAGATATAATAGTTATGAACAAGATTCTGAAGGGTCTTCTACAGAAGATGCAGAATTAATAAATAAAAATATTAAGGAAAGATTAGAAGTTGGAAAATCAATTAAAAAAGAATCTAAAAAATTCTCTCAATACAATTTATCTGGTAAAAAAAATTCAAAAAACCTTATTGTATCTTGGGGATCAACAAAAGGTGCAATTTTAGATGCTATCAAAGATTTGAATTGTGAATTTCTACAGATAAAATATATTGAACCTTTTCCAGATATTGAAAGTTTAATTAAAAATAAAAAATTAATAATTATAGAAAATAATGCAACTTCTCAATTAAGTGATTTAATTAAAGAAAAAACAGGAATAAGAATAGAAGATAAAAACAAAATTCTTCGTTATGATGGAAGACCTTTTTTATGTGATGAATTAAATATTGAGATTAAAAAGAGATTAAAATGAAACTCCACACTAAAAAACAAATAAAATGGCTTTGTTTGACATTTATATTAAATGTAATTGGATTAATAATATTCAAATATATTCCAATGTGGATTTGGGGAAACGATATTTTATTTGATGCTTCCTCTCATATTGCTTGGACAGGATTTGGACTTTATTTTTTATGGTTTTTTGTAGATCAAAATAAAAATTGGAGAATCCCTTATTTTATTTTATCTGGAGTTGTTTTAGTTTTTATGGGAATACAAAGAGTTATTGCTCATCAACATAATGAAGTTGGAGTTTTATTGGGTGTTTTAGTTATTGGAATGGCAATTATAATTCCACGATTTAAAGAATTCACAAAGAGGTTGAAATTTTAAATGAATATAAGAAAAGCTACAAAAAAAGATTTCAAAGGGATAGGTAAGATAATTAAAGAAGAATTTTCTAAACCCCCCTACAAAGAAAAATGGACTTATGACGAATTAGATAAAACTCTTAAAGGTTATTTTAAGATAGGTTATGCATATGTAGCAATAATAGATAAAGAAATTGTTGGAGCAATAATTATTAGAGAAGAGTTTTATGTTGGAGGACGATATATTATTATTGAAGAATTGGTGGTTTCTAGTAAATTTCAAGGAAAAGGTATTGGTAAGAAACTTGTTGAAAAAGTAGAATCAATAACAAAAATAAAAAAAATCCATACAATTTATTTAAGTGCCCATAGAAAATCTAAGGCATTTAAGTTTTACAACAAACTAGGGTATAAAGAAAGTAAACAAATGGCAATAATGGGGAAAAAAATAAAATGACAAACACAAACATATCAACAAAAACCCGTCCAACATGGTGTCCTGGATGTTATAATTTTCAAATACTTGCTGGATTTAAGAAATTTATAGAAAGTGAAATTGCAAAAGGAAAGAAAAAAGATGATTTTGCAATTGTGGCAGGAATAGGTTGTCATGCGAAAATATTTGATTATATTAATTTAAATGGATTAAATAGTTTACATGGAAGAGTTTTGCCAACATGTCTTGGAATTAAAGTTGCAAAACCAAAACTTGAAGTTTTTGGATTTTCCGGAGATGGAGATGCATATTCTGAAGGTATCAGTCACCTTATACATGCTGCAAGATATAATTCTAATTTTACTTATCTTGTGCACAATAATCAAGTATTTGCATTAACTGTTGGACAACCTACTCCAACAACTGAAAAAGGTTTTATTGATAAAACAACACCTCAAGGAGTTAAAACTCCTCCATTAAATCCAATAAAACTAATGTTAGCTACAGGATGTGGATTTGTTGCAAGAATTTTTGCAGATGTAAAACAAATTGAAAATATTTTAAATGAAGCTAAAAAACATAAAGGTTTCAAATTTATAGAAGTTATTCAACCTTGTTTAATTTTTCATGCAGATAAAAATTACAAAGAACATTTTTATAATCTAAGTAATCACAACACTTCAAGTTTTGAAGATGCTATGAAAAAAGCAGAAGAATGGGATTATGATGGAATTCAAAAAGATACAAAAATACCTTTAGGAATCTTCTATCAAAAGAAAATGTCTGTTTTCGAAGAGGGGTGTTGAATTTTAAAAAATTTAAGAAAGAATTAATCTAATGCAGAGACCAAACCATATTTTCTTCGGTTTAAAATCGCTTTAGGAAGATCATTTTTCCTTGCAAGATCATAAATTGGTTTTTTCCTATTTTTATGATTAATTAATTCTCCAGTATTAAATATATTGGCACTTTCCATTACTTCTTTAGAACCATAAGGCAATATCACTTCAATATTAAAATTAGTACTTATCTTATCTAATATTGAAAGATGGTCTGGTATTAGCCTAGACATAAAATATTCAAAGGCTTCTTTTCTTGTTTTAAACTTTTTTGGATCTGTGTGTGAATAATACCCCCCCATCAATTCATCAATACAATCGCCACAAACAATTTTATTAGTTTTTAGGGAAATTGCCTTCATTAACATATAATAATTAGATGGAAAATGTTGGGTTATTTTTAAGATCTCATTGGAATTCTTAAGGTCATCTTTAGAAATATTCATAATTTCTAGATTGTGGCTAAGGTTTGGATAATTTTTTTTAAGACTAGTTACTAATCTTTCAGAATACTCAACATCTGGATGGTCTTTTCTTGAACCAATTGTATGCACAACTATTGGAATTCTTGAATCAGCATACTTTAGAAATTTAACTAAAATTAAAGAAGAATCTACTCCTCCAGAAAGTGCTAAATGAATGTCTGATTTGTTTTCTAAAATGGATTTTATTGAATTGTCAATTGCACACTCCAAAAACCCAATTTTCTGATTGTAGTCTAAATCTGTATTCATCCCAAACCGATAGTTTTCTATTCTCTTAAATAACCCCTGTTTTCCTTTAATCATTTTTATGAACCTCCACGGTTATCCCACCCTCTATGTGCCATCCTCCTTCTGGACATTGTTCGATAAACTCTATTAAAATTTCTTTATTTCTAGAATCATGTCCAATAGCTTCGCTTTTATCAATATTATGTTTATTGCAATTACAATGTTTTATATTATAGTTAACTTTCACATTTATTTTAGAATGATTTCCTCCACAATGATGCACGATATGACAATTATTTAAATGGTGTATGTGGTGAAATAACGTAAGAACATCAACTTTGTTATCAATTTTATCTAATTTAACAATTGTTGGATTTTCGTAATTAACCTTTTCTTCGTCCGATCCCACATAATTTTTACTAACTTCTACATTTGGGAATTTTATATCTAATTGTCTTGAATCAACAAAACTATTATTTAATTTCTCCATACCAAATGCCTATTAGAAAGATATTTAAATTATAGTTGTCATGTAACATAACTACAATGTTAGAGAGATTTGGATTAACAACAACAGAAGAAAAAGTTTATTTGATCTTGCTTAAATTAGGTTCTTCGTCCGCAACAGAGATAATAACTAAATCCCAACTACATAGAACTACGGCCTATGATGTTTTGAATAGATTAATTGGAAAAGGAATTGTTGGTTTTGTTATTAAAAATAAAATTAAATATTATTCTTCTGTGAATCCCTCGAAATTTTTGAATATTGCTCTAGAAGAAAAAAAAGAAGCGGAGAAGAAAGAAAAGTTAGCAAAAGACGTTATAAAAAAAATAAATTTAATTGGAGAAGAAGCTAAAACAAAACTAATTGCACAAATTTTTGTGGGGTCCAAAGGCGAAAAAACAATTATGGAAGATATTCTTAAAGAAGGAAAAGATTTTATGGAATTTGGAAGTGAAGGAAAATTTGAAGAATCTTTACCAGAATATACCAAACAATGGGCCTCTAAACGTGTTAAAAAAAATATTAAAGCAAAAATTATTGCCACAAGAGGATCTTCTGTTCCAATTTGGAGAATGAATGAAATTAAATTTGTTTCAAAAGAATATCAATCTCCAGCTGCAACAATTATTTATGGTGATAAGGTGGCTATTTTTATTGAAGAAGAACCAATTACAATAATTTTGATAGAGAGTAAGAAGTTAGCTAAAAGTTATAAAAACTATTTTAATATTCTCTGGAAAGTCGCGAAAAAATAATTCCCATTTACCCCAATTCCCAAACAAATAATTCCTCAAAAAATAATTTCTTTTTTGCAACAATCTTTTTCTTATAATTCAACCAATTGATTTCCTTTGTTAAACTACTTGTTAATAAAAATATCTTTCCGCATTTATTTAGATAGTTTTTTGATTGATGTAAAAATTGATTGATTATTTCTGAACCACTCTTCCCGCCAGTTGTTACTAATTTAGATTCTTTATCTTCTTTATTGAATTTGTCGTCTGGCAGATAAGGTGGATTAAAAATTATAATATCAAACTTTCCATTTAATTTAGAAAATAAATTTGATGCTATTATCTTCACTTTTGGAAATCTATTATTAATATATTTAATAACCTCTAAGTTTATGTCTGTGGCAGTAATATTTTGAGGATTTATTTTTAAATCTAATAAAGTTTTAATTAATATTCCAGAACCACAACCTATTTCTAAAAATTCCAAGGATTTATCTTTAGATTTAATTTGCTTTTTTAATGTTCCTTGCATTAAATAAGAATCTTCTGCAGGTCCATATATTAAAGACATTTTATTATCCAAACAGATTATTAAAGAAATTTACTAATTCTTCTTTAAATAAAAAGACTGCCCCCAAAATCACCACCAACAAAACTAATAATAAAACAAGTATAATTGTTATTGGTTCAAAAAGAGGTTTTTTTATTTTAGGTTTTGTTTTATCCTCATAACTTGAGACAACTTGTTTGAAATTATCTTTTTGTTTTTTTTCTTTTTCAACAGGCTTGCTAACCACAGTTTTAATAAGATTTTTCCCTAAAACTTGTTTGCTTGCCTCTTTTCTTTTCTGAGCAAGCTCTAGCTCTTTTTGTTTACCTTTGTCTAATTTTTCTCCTTTTTCATCTTTAGTCTTAGCATTATCTGTTATACCTTTAATTCCAGATACATCCATTGGAGAACCATTTGATTCTCTTTCTCTTTTTTCAAGAATATATTGTCTTGCAGCATCTTCAATTTCTTTTTTTGCATAACCTGCATTATAAAAAGACATCATAGCTAATTTAAGATCTTCTCCTCTTTCAATTGCAGCTTTAATACCCCCAAGAATATCATCATTAAAAGAATATCTTGTATCTTCTGTTTCCACCATCTTAATCAAAGGAAATTATTATTTAAAAACATTTTATTTGGGTCTAAACCTTTAGAACACTTCCATTAGAAGCAAGATGAGATGTTTTTCCTAAAGAATATCCAAATTCTTTTGCAACCTCAATTAAAGGTTTTTCTTGCTCAACTGTTCCGTGAGCCGGTATAATATGTTCTGGTTTAACTAATCTCAATAATTTCTTTTTACTTTCTTTACTTCCATGTCCATGAACATGAACATTTTTCTGAAGAACAACTCCAATTTCTTCTAACTTTTTATCTAACATTTGTCTAGCTAAAATATTCACTTCTGTTGGAATAACACTTGTTGAAAAGATTAAATTATCTCCAGGTTTAAAATGAAAAGGTGTTTGTGCTCTAGAAATTCTATCTAAAATTGAGTTCTTTTCTCCTTGATGCCCTGTGCAAACAATAACATATTTATTACGATCGTTATTTAATCTATTTAAAAAAGAATTTACTTGTTTTCTATATTTTAAGAGCTTGATTTTATTTCTAAAAGGGCATTTTCCTACCTTATTAGCACACTCAACATATCTAGCAAGACTCCTACCTAAGAATATAACTTCTCGTTTAGTTTTTAATGCTAAATTAACAATATTATTTAATCTTTCAATATGTGAAGAAAAAGTAGTTATGAAAAACGCTGAATTTTTATCTTTTATTTTTGCAAAAGCTTGTTGCAGCATATTTTTTGCATCTGTTTCTGTTCCATTTGAATCATCTTTAGAAGAATATAAAGTATTTATTATTGCTGCTTTCACACCTTTCTCTCCAATTTGTTTTAATCTCTCATAATTTGTTGGAGGCCCAAATGTTGGAGCATCATCAAATTTATAATCAAGTGCATAAAAGAATATTCCCTCTGGAGTATGAAGAACAACAAAAGAACAATCTATTGTGGAGTGTGTAACATGCACAAATTCCACATTTATACTTTGATTTGATCTTTTTATTTTATAAGGAGTACTTTGTTCTACTATCTTTAAGGGATTTGTAACATTTATTTTAGAATCACTCTTCAAAGCTTTGAAAACTTCCATTGTAAAAGGTGTCCCATAAACAGGTATTCCAGGATACCTATGTATAAGATATTGAAGTCCCCCAACATGATCTAAATGAGCATGACTTAGAAAAATGGCTTTTACATCTTTTCTCCATCCTAATTTATCTAAAATTCTGTCATCTGGAATAGCTCCAACTCTTCTTAAACCTCTAAGATTATATTCTTCTTCAGGTTCTTCTTGAAGTTCAATTACACCTGGAAGATAGAAACCACAATCAAAGATATAAACTTCATCTTTAATCTTAACAGCAGTCATATTTTTCCCTACTTCTTCAAATCCACCAATAGCACATATTTCCATTTTACTTTCTTTTTACGTTTCAGAAAAGAAACTGGGGTTTAAAAACTATTCTTTAAAACCAACACATAAATGTTTATAAAAAATGCATTAGGTTATTGGATATGAACTTTAAAAATAAAATCTTAAAATACCTATTAATTGCAAGTATGATATTAACTCCAATAACTAGTAAAACTATTGGAGAAACCAAATTAGGTGATGAAAAATATGCAAAAACAGAATATAAAGATTTGCAAATGCCTAAAGAAGATGAAAAATCTACTTTTTATTTCAATGCTTTTGATATTGGATTAGGTGCAATTAATAAAGCTAAAAAGAAAAAGAGACTTTATTTAGAAAAAATAGTTTCCCCAAAAGATAGTTTAGATCAAAAAGATTCCTTTATAGAATATGAAAATGAATTAAAAGAAGTTCCTGCAAATACTAAACCCCCTATTTATAAAAAACTCCACAGAGATACTTGCATTTTAATCTCAAAGTGGAAAGAAAAAATGGATAAACTTTTAGCAAAAGATGATAGCATATTTAATCAATATCCAATGCCAGATAAAATTAATGAAAAAGAAAACAAATTAGAAGATATTTCCATGTTTCCACAAGATGTATTTGAAATTTGGAGAGAGAAAAAACAAGACCCAAGATGGAAAAACTGGAATAAAAAATATTATATTTTATCCAAAAGCACAAACACGTTATTTGTATTTGATCATTTCCATAACCTAATTGGTCAATCTCCGATTTTAAGGGGAAAAGATGTAGGTGATGTCTTTGATGGGAAAAAATCTATAACTCCTTCTGGAAAAGGAACCATATTTTATGCTGAAAAAGAACTAGATATCTATGGAAGTTTTACAACACCTTTCTACAGAATAAAATATTCAAATCTTCAAGATAGCTTAACTGGATTTGGCCTCCACGGAATACCTATTCTGGAGTATAAGGAAAGAATTAAGAAATTAAAATCTCCAACTCCCGAAGATAATTTTGCTACAAAAGGGTGTATTAATTGCAATAGAAAATGGTTATTAAAACACGAGCCTATTCCTGGAGATAGTATATTTGTATCTAATGAACCCACCAACATAGACATTGGGGAGATTTTGAAGATCCCAGAAATGAAAAATATATATATGCAATTTGCTTTAGATCAATATGAAACCTCTAAAGCCAAGTATGAAAGAAAAGAAAAGATATCTTTTGCTTATGGGCAATAATCTTGAGAAAGAAATTATGGCTTCAATTAAAGAATTTATTGGAACCCTGGGTATTGCTAAAGCTTCTCCCAAATTTATAGAAATAAAAAAAGAATTTGCAATCTTGTGTATAAATAGAAAATCTCTTGATTATGTTAAAGCTAGTTTTGCTATGTGGCCTGAGAAAATAAATGTTGAACGTGTGAGTGGAACTTTGAAGGGATTGAAAAAGAAAAGATAAATAAGATTTATAAAAATAATAAAAAAAATATGGGAAAACAAACATTAGAAAAACCAGCATGGTATCTTGAAGCAATGAATGGACTTGAAAATGCTTCAAAAGAAGATTTTGAGATACATTTAGATGAAATAAATAAAAAACAAGCAGAATGTGCTGCTAGGGGGCATCCTGGAGAAGAAAGATTAATGGGAGAACAAGGAATAAGAATGAGTTGTTATTGTGTAATGTGTGGATCTCTTTATGATCGACCATATACTCCTAAAGAAAGAAAAGAATGGGAAAAATTAATCCATACCCCATTTAATATTTAAAAAAATTCACCCAAAAATTTATAAATGTCTGCTTTTTCTAGATTTAGTATAGTGAGGAAAAAAGAATTAAATGATTATCTGATTCTCACCGAAAAAGTGAAAAAATAAAAAATGGACATACCTACAGATATACAACATCAACAAATGGGTTATGACAGAACTGCTACAATGTTCTCTCCAGAGGGAACTATCTTACAAGTTGAATATGCAGAAAAAACAGTTAGATTGGGAAGCTCTAGTATTGGAATGGTTTGCTCAGATGGGGTATTTATTTTAGCAGATAAGAGAACAGAAGATAGGTTAGTTGTATCTAGTTCTGCAAATAAAATACATGAAATTGATTCACATATAATTGCAAGTATTGCAGGAATTGTTTCAGATGCAAGAGTTTTAATTGATAAAGCCCAAGTTATTGCGCAACAACAAAGAGTTACATATGATTCTCCTGTTGAAACAGAATTAATAATTAAAGAATTATCTAATATAAAACAGCAATTTACACAATATGGTGGAGCAAGACCTTTTGGAGTATCTTTAATGGTTGCTGGAAAAAGCGATAAAGATGTTCAACTTTATTCAAGTGATGTTACTGGAAATTACTTAGGATATTATGCGCATGCAATTGGAGAAAATGATAGTAAAATTAATGAAAAATTAAGAGAAGAATATAAAAAAGATTTAACAGTTAAAAAAGGATTGAAACTTGCATTAGATATTTTTAAAGAAATGCAAGGAGATAAATTTAAAATAAGCAAATTCGAAGCAGTTTTTCTTATGAAAAATGAAAATAAATTGGCAAGGGTTGAAAGCTCTGAAATTGAAAATTTAAAATGACTACGAAACATTATAATATCTCTTTAAATCAAAACAGATTAAATGACTGTTATAGAAAATTTATTTTTATTGATTACAAAATTTATATACAAAAGATGGGGGATCATTATTTGTTTGACTTTCAAGATGTAGCAATGATATTAGATCCTACTTTAACAAATGAAGAACAACTTAAGAGAAAAAGTAAACATGGGGTTAATAATTTTGACTTAATAGGGGCAGAAAATAATATTAAAAAAGTTGTTAAGGACATAAAATCAAAAGGATTTACGCTGGAGGAAATTGTAAATAATTTAAAATGACTAATACAACAGCAAGAATAAGAAAAAACCATTTAGATTTTGAGATAATTGTTGATTTAGATGATGCTTTAAAATTTAAAAAAGGTGAAACAGATTTTCTAAATATTGAAGGAGATACAATATTTTCAGATGCTAAAAAAGGTCTTAGGGTCTCGAATAATGATTTAGAAATAGCATTTAATACAACCGATTCTGTGGAAGTTGGAAAAATAATTGTTAAACAAGGAGATATTTTAACAGACCAAGCCCACAGAGATGAAGAAAAAGATAAAAGAATAAAACAAGTTGTTGATTTTTTAGCAACTAATTCAATGGATCCACAATCTGGAAGACCACATTCAATAGAAAGAATAAAATCTGCTTTAGAACAAGCACACGTAAATATTAAAAATACTCCAATAGAAAATCAAATAAATGAAATTTTAGATCAAATAGGGAAGATAATTCCCATTAAAATAGAAACTAAAAAAGTTAAAATCACTGTCCCTGCTATTCACACAGGCAAGGCATATGGTATAGTAAACACTTATAAAGACAAAGAAACTTGGCTTAACAATGGAGATTTAGAAGTTACGGTAAACGTCCCTGCTGGGATTATTATTGACTTCTATGACAAATTAAATGCTGTTACGCATGGAAGTGCATTGACAGAAGAAATCCAAAATGAAAGTTAAATCAAAACAATTTTTCGCAAAATTGTTTAAAGAGATAAAAGAAGAATAAAATGGAAAGAAAAGCAATTATACCTGGAGAAATTATCGTCGAAGGAGACGATTATCTACCTGGGGAAGGAACAGAAAAAAGAGACAATAAAATATATTCATTAAAATATGGTTTAGCAGAAGAATCTAATAAATTAATCCGTGTTATTCCTTTATCTGGAGTTTATGAACCAAGAAGAGGAAATGTTATAATTGGAAAAGTTGAAATGTTAACACATAATGGATGGGTAATTAATATTGGTGCACCTGAAAATGCTTTTTTACCTTTAACAGAAGTTCCAAGATATGTTAATAAAGATGAATTAGAAGAAGTTATGGCAATTGATGATATGGTTGTTATAAAAATATTTTCTATAAATAAAAGAGGGGTAGATGTTACAATAAAATCTCGTGGATTAGGAAGAATAGATGAAGGATTAATCTTTGAAATCAATTCAAATAAAGTTCCAAGAGTTATTGGAAAAGAAGGAAGCATGATTAAATTAATAAAAGATAAAACAAATACAAATATTACTGTTGGGCAAAATGGAAAAATCTTAGTTAAAGGTGAAAAAATAGAAGATGAATTACTTGCTAAAAGAGCAATTGAACACATAGTAGACAAATCTTTTATATCTGGTTTAACAGAAGAAGTTACAAAATGGTTTGGGGAGAATAAAAAATGAGTATAAAATATGAAGAAAGATTAATATCAAAAAAAGATGCAACCCAATTTAGGACACTTAAAAGTTTTTCAGAAAAATATGACGACCAAAGAGTTTTTGAAGGAGAAATTATAGAGGTGTATAAGATTAATAATGTAAATGTAATTTTAAATATCAGTTTATATCCCATAATTGGAAATAAAAAAGGCAATTTAATAATCTTTAATGGGATATTAGAAAGAGAAATTATGGCAACAATGGAAGAATTAAATAATAAAGGATTTAATTTGGAAAGAATCTAAAGAAAAAATGACAACAAAAGAATACAAAAGAACAGATGGAAGAAAAAATGATGAATTAAGACCTATTAGTGCAAAGGTTGGAGTAGTTGCAAATGCAGATGGAAGTGCAATTTATCAATCAGGAAAAACAATTGCAATTGCTGCGGTTTATGGTCCAAGAAAAATGCATCCTCAACATCAACAAGATCCATCAAAAGGAAAATTAAGATGCACATATAATATGATGAGTTTTTCTGTTGAAGATAGAATAAGGCCTGGAATAAGTAGAAGAAGTACTGAAATTAGTAAAATAACTGAATGGGCTTTAGAACCTGTTTTAATGTTAGAAGATTTTCCAAATACTGTTGTAGATGTTTTCATACATATAATTCAAGCAGATGCAGGTACAAGATGTGCTGGAATTAATGCAGCTGCAATGGCATTAGCTCATGCAGGAATACCTATGAGAAATATTGTGACAAGTTTATCTGCAGGAAAAATAGATAAAACACTTATTTTAGATTTAGACAAATATGAAGATTCTGAATTTAAAGAAGGTGAAGGTTCAACAGATATTCCAATTACAATGACTCCTGACGGTAAAATAACTCATCTTCAATTAGATGGAAAAATAAGTCCAACACAATTAAAAGAAATTATAGATATGGTTCAAAAAGCAAGTGTGCAAGTATATGAAGTACAAAAAAAAGCTTTAAAAGAATCAATCGAGGAGAAAGGATAAAATGAATGATCAAAATTTAACACCAAGAATAACAGCAGATAGAATTAAAGAATATTTACAACAAGATAAAAGATTTGATGGAAGAACATCAAAAGAATTTAGAGATATCAAAGTAGAAAAAAATATTTCAAAAAATGCTGAAGGTTCTGTTAAAGTAAGTATTGGTAAAACAGAAGTTTTGGTTGGAGTTAAAATGGCTGTTGGTGAACCCTATCCTGATTCAGCTGATGAAGGAAATCTTATGGTTACAGCAGAATTACTTCCATTAAGTTCTTCAAGATATGAAAATGGACCTCCAAAATTTCCTGCAATTGAATTAGGACGAGTTACAGATAGAATAATTAGAGAAAGTAAATTTGTTGATTTTAAAAGTTTATGTATTAAAAAAGGAGAAAAAGTATGGACAGTTTTTGTAGATATTTATTCTCTAAATGACGACGGAAATTTATTTGATGCTGCTGCAATTGGTGCAGTACTTGCATTAAAAGATGCTAAAATCCCAAAATATGATGAAAAAGAAAGCAAAGTTTTATATGGTGAATCTTCAGGAAAAGGTTTAGCTTTAAGTAAAGATGCTCCCATATCTGTTACATTTCACAAAGTTGGAGATTTTTTTATTGTAGATCCTGTAAGAGAAGAAGAAGATATTAGTGAGACAAGAATTACTATTGGTATGTCTGGGAATAATATCTCATCTATGCAAAAAGGAGATAGCTCAAGTATTGATGTTGAAGATATGAAAAAAATAATTGATGGTGCTGAAGAAGTTATTAAAAGAGTTTATAAAAAAATCGAAACACACTTAAAATAAAATGACAATTCAAGATTTTACAAAATATGAAAAAGCAAGAATTCTTGGTGCAAGAGCATTGCAAATTGCAATGAATGCTCCACTTTTAATTAAAATTTCTGAAGAGGATTTAGAAAAGATAAAGTTTGATGCTCTTAAAATAGCTGAAATTGAATTAGATTCAAATGTATTGCCAATCTCAATTAAAAAACCATTTCCATTAAAGAAAGAAGAGAAACTTAAGAGAATTAAGATTAAAAAGATTGAAGATGAAGAAAAAGAAGTTATTGCTGCAGCTGAAGAAAAAGAAATAGAGCAAGAAGGTGAAATAATGGAACTTGCTAATCCTTCTGAAGAATCAGAAGATTCAGAAACTTCTGGTGAGGATAGAGAAGAATAAAGCTATATTTCTAACTTACCCTTTTGATTAAAGAATTAATAACATTATAACTGTTTGCCCATTTAGCATAAGCGTTCCATCCTTGAAATATTTCAAGAAATTTATCTTTTGAAATCTCACCTTTGTTATAAGATTTTGTTTTCAAAAACATACTTTTAATATTTCTTTTCCTCAACAACCTGTAATAATAAAAATTTCTAAAACCTACAAAATCTACTCCTTTTGAAAGAGAAATGACTTTAGATTTATCTGGATGCAATTCTAATTTTAATTCTTTTTTCAAAAAACCACAAATATCTTGTTTCCGCTTTTCAAGTTGCCCTCTAGAATCGTGTAAAATTATAAAATCATCAACATATCTAACATAATATTTTGATTTTAGTTTATATTTAACAAAATAGTCTAATTCATTTAAATAAACATTTGCAAAAAATTGAGATGTTAAATTGCCTAAAGGCATTCCTTTTTTATCTAGAGAATTATTTAAAACTAATTTTATCAAACTAATTGTTTTTTCACATTTAATCTTTTTTCTTAGAATTTTTATCAAGATATCTCTATCTACTTCTCTAAAATAATGTTTTATATCTGCTTTTAAACAATAAGCTTGTTTAGATAAATTACTTGTTACTTTTCTCTGAAATTTTTCAAACTTTTTTAATGCAAATAAAGTTCCTTTGTTCTTCCTATTTGCACAAGAATAATAAATAAAAATCTTCTCAAATATAGGCTCAATTATATTACAAATAGCGTGATGAACAATTCTATCTCTAAAATCTGCTTTAGATATTCTACGGGTTTTTGGGTCTCTTAAGATGAATGTTTCTAAATGTTTTGGAAAATATGTTAGATTTTTTAATTCATCGTGCAAAATTTTTAAATTATATGCAAGATTTTCTTCAAATTTTATAACATAATCTTTCTTGATTTTATGTTTTCTTGCTTTTTTATGAGCAAGAATTAAATTCTTTAAAGAAATAATTTTATAATAAAGATTTTTGTGTGTTTTCATTTCCTAGTTGGCTAGACCATTCGACCATTAGAGTTCGAATTCTGCAAATTGTCATTGTTAGAATTCACATTAGAATCTTCATTCAGATAAACCCTAGACAGCATAAATAGCCAAATATACCAATTACCACCACTGCTTCAAGATTCACAATATTTCAGCTACTAATTGTCGCAGTTGAATTTTATGACTTAAAATAAATCTAAATGATGTGCTAGTAATTTGACTTGTGGCCTAGCCATTTGGCTAGGAATTTTAAAAAGAAGTAGGAGTTTAAATACTTTCTATTTGCTTAGAATGTTCTTTTTCTATATTTTCTAAACGAGAAATTTTAGTTTTAATTTTATTTTCAAGTTGTTGCTTACTTTCATTTAATCTATTATAATAAGCTTGTAAAATTTCAGGCGCGACGCCTTCGGCGTTCACAACCACCACCCGACCACCAGAGCCCGAATCCCGCAAATCGCCACTGTCAGAACCCACACCAGAACCCCCATCCAGATAAACCCTAGACAGCCCATCTTTTCTAGCATAAAAACTTCTATTTCCTTGTCCTAACTTTGTTGGAAGACCTGTTTTTAAATTAACATTCTCTGAAGAAAAATTCCCACTTTCTTTATTTAAAATAGGTGCATAAATAATCTCTGCATTTTCTTTTAATTCAAAACTTAAACCATAATCTGAATTTGAATCTTGAATTAATTCTAATCCTGAAAGAGGAATCATAACAGGCATTCTTGCCTTTGGATTTCTTTTTTTAATTTGATTTATTAAATTCTTAGCCAAATAAGAATTCGGATTTCCTTCTGTTCTTAAAACTAATGAAGAATCTACATAAATTCCTTTTAAATCCAATGATTGCCATTTCAATGCTTTTTCTAAATCAGATTGCGATGCGACCTTCATACCAGAAGGTAATCTTTCTTGAACAGCAACTGCATAAAAAGGATTTGAACCTCTAATTAATTGCCCACTATAATTTGCGATTTGTAATGTAGGAAAACTTTCATAGTCTTTTTTAATAGAATCATTTATCTCCTTTCCATATTCTCCACCTAAAAAACCAATTAAAGGAATTTCTATAGGGGTTTCTACAAATGGCTTTGCTTCATTTACTGGAAAATTATCTTTAGACATATATTTTCAATAAACTAATTATTTATAAATCTTTCTAAATTGTTACTTTTAAATAATTACAACAGAAGAATAACTAAAAAAATAATCCTGCAAATTTGACTCAAACAAAACCTTATAAGAACGGCCAAAAATCCTCCTATAACCATTATTCGAAAATTAAAATTTTCTCATCAAAAAGATTTGTAAAACAAAAACGACAAATCTTTTAAACCTCTAACTATTTTTTAAAATATGATCATAAAAGAGGTCTCAGCAAAAGCTATAAAAGATTCAAAAGGAGATAAAACAATATCTGTATCTATTAAGACAAATGTTGGTAAGTTTTTTGCAAGCGCTCCAACAGGTAAATCAACAGGAAAATATGAGGCAAAACCATATAAGAAATCACTTGAAGAAGATATTATTGCTGTTAAACAATTTAAAGATTATTTTTCTCAAGAATATTTAGATAAATTTGATGATCTAAGAAGAATTGAAGATATTATCTCTAAAAGTGTTGGCGCAAATACTGTAATTGCATTGGAATTTGCTGCCTTAAAGGCAATTGCTAAAGAACAAAAAAAACAAGTTTGGCAAGTTATTAATCCAGATTCTAAAACTATTCCAAGATTGGTTGGAAATTGTATTGGGGGAGGAAAACATGCAGAAGAAATTAATGGTAAAAAACCAGACTTTCAAGAGTTCTTATTAATACCTGAACCAAACTCTGCAATACAATTTTTTGAAATAGCTAAAAATGCAAAAAAAGATACAGAGTTTCTTTTAAAAGAAAAAGATAAAAACTTTAAATCTAAAAAAGATGATGAAGATGCTTGGATGACTTCTTTAGATGATAAAAATGTTTTAGAAACATTATCAAAATTAAATATTCCTTTAGGACTTGATGTTGCTGCTTCAAGTTTTTATAAAAGAAAAAAATACCATTATATGAATCCAAAATTAGATAGATCTCCTACAGATCAATTAGGATATTTATCAAATTTAATTAAAAATTTCAATCTCTTTTATGTTGAAGATGCTTTTAGTGAGGAGGATTTTGAAAGTTTTGCAAAACTGCTTGAAAAATTCCCAGATAAATTAATTGTTGGAGATGATTTAATTGTGACAAATGTTGAAAGATTAGAAAAAGCAATTAAAATGAAAAGTGTGAATGCCATCATAGTCAAACCAAATCAAAATGGATCTTTAATGGATTTAAAGGAAGTTGTAGAATTAGCTAAGGCAAATAATATTAAAACCATCTTCTCACATAGGGGTGAAGAAACAGATGAGAATATTTTAGCTGATTTAGCTTTTGGTTTTGAAGCTGATTTTATTAAATGTGGAATTACCGGGAAGGAGAGGGAAGCTAAAATTAAGAGATTAATTGAAATAGAGAAAAGTTTGAAGTGAAGAATATAAATTTTTAAAAACCTCAAACCAATTATTGAACTATGGAAGATATATCTAGAAAAATTGATTTAAGTGAATATAAATTTGGCCCAGAACTTATAAACCAATTTGAAATTTGTTCAAAAGAAGGACATATTCCAGGGAAAATCTCAGGTATTGTTAATCAAGAAGGATTTAAAACACAACATTGTGCAAGATGTCAACTACCTTATAATCAAATTGGCCTTAATGAAGAAGAAACAAAACAGATAGATATAGAACATAACTATATTCAACTATCATAATCTAAGAATCCTCCCACAATCTTTATAAACTAATTTTGTTGATATGAAATATGGTAACTGAAAAAAAGAAACCAAAAAAAACTGAAGTTAAAGAAGACAAATTAAAAGGCAATCTGAAGGAAGAACCTTCGACTAAGCTAAGTAAAACTGAACTTAAGAAATTAGAAAAAGTAGCTGAAGCTGAATCTTTAGAGACAGAAAAAGTAAGCATTGAAGATAAAAAAAAGCAATTACTTGAAAAAGTAAAAAAACTAAAATCTAAAATCGATGTTACTGATACTGAAGCTCTAAAAGAAGAAATTAAAGCTAAGAAAAAAGCAGACATGCTTATTCCTTTAGAAGATTATGTTAAAACAGGTATTTATCTTGGAACAAGAGTTGTAACTCCAGATATGAAACCTTATGTTTATAGAAGAAGAGCAGATGGGTTAGCAATTTTTAATACAGACTTAATTGACCAAAAATTAAGAGAAGGAATTGAATATTTATCAAAGTTTGAAGCTAAAGATGTTATTTTGGTTTGTAAAAGGCAAGCGGGCTGGAAATTTGCTAAGAAATTTAGTGAACTAACAGGTATAAGAGTTTTCACAAAAAAATATCCTGCAGGAATTTTAACAAATACACAATTACTTGATTTTTTTGAAACAGAATTAACTATTGTTACAGATGCTTGGCTTGATAAAAATGCATTAAAAGATACTTTAGATACAAATAAAAAAGTTTTAATGATTTGTGGAACAAATAATTTTTCAAAAGGGGCTGAACAAGTTATTATTGGAAATAATAAAAGTGGTAAAAGTTTAGGTTTGATTTTCTATTTATTAGCAAGAGGATTTTGTAAAGCAAAGGGAATTCAAGCAGATATTCCTGATTTAGAATGGTGGATAGATGATAGAGATACAATTGAAACTACAAGATATCCTCAAAAGAAAGAAAGAAGAATTTCTAGATAGATTATGTTTTCTAGTACGATAGTTTTTATAAGCAACTTATTTATTGAAAAATTATGAAAACAATTGAAAATGGACTTAGAAATGAAATTATTAAACGTCAAGAAAAATTCATAACTGATTGGGATAGTAAAATTGATAAAACTAAATTAAAAGTTTTAAATTTGAAAGCTTTTTGCGACCCTGAAAAAGATATTATTTGGAATGAAAAAGTAGATTGGAAACTTATTAAAAATATCAAAGGACCATACATGGCTTCCCGATTGCAAAGTTCAATCAAAGATTATTTTATAAAAAAATATTATGTTGATCTTCCTTTTTTCATAAATGAACAAGCTATGGAACTTTATTTTGATGAATCTGCTCTAAATAATCTTCTTGATTACGGCATATCTATGAGGGAAACTCTTGGAGAATATTTTAAAGAAATGGGATTGCCTCATTAGATATATATTTTAATGTGATGTTTCTTTAAAGTAGTTACACCTTGGAAAGTTTTATAAAGTTTAAATTGAAGAAAATTTAATGGTAGAGTATATTGTTCCGATACGAGTATTTCCCCTCCAAAAAAAAACTTTAGATAAATCTATGTTGGGAGTTCCCAAGATTCCTTCGAAGGATTTACGAGAATATATTGTTGATACTCAATTGGTTGCATTGTCTAAAACATATAATGGAAGTTTAAACTATGATGAGGTGAGAGACCTCTTGCTTCAGGGATTCATACCTCCAAAAAACAAAACCTTAGAAAGTCAACTTGTTGATTGGGACCATATTGCAGATATTGGAAGAGAAAATATTACAAAACCCCATAAAAGAACAAAACCAAGTATGCCTGTAAAAATCCAAAGAAGCCTAGGACATTATTGTTTTAAAATAAATGGTGTTGGAAAAATTGTTTTTACAAATCAAGACCTTTTGGAAATGTTCATGGATCCTAGATCTTTAGATATTGTTCCAAATTATGGTGCAGGGACTAGAAAAGCTGTGAGAAGATATCTTGTGGAAAAAGAAATCATATCTGAAGATGTTGATTAAAGATTTATATTTTAAAGAAAAGCCAATTCTTTTCAGGATTAATTCCATATTCTACTTTTACTAAAACATATTTGCCTTTTAGAACTTTACCGTCGATATCAAACTCAATTTTCTTTTTTGTATTTTCTAAAAGCTTAAATGTTCCATTGTCCCAAATTTTAACTTGACCTGCACCATAATGATTTTCAGGAATTTCTCCTTCAAAATCAATATAAGAAAGTTTATGGTCTTCCACCTGGATTGCTAATCTTTTTATTCCAGCCTCCTTAGGAGGTTCTTTTGGAACAGCCCAGGATTTTAAAACTCCATCTATTTCTAATCTTAAATCATAGTGGTTGTGACTAGCCATGTGAAAATGGACTACAAACCTTTTCTTATTTTGATTCATTTTAATTTTTTTATGTTTTTAATAAATTCCCTAACATCTGGAATTAAATCATTTTTTATAGAATCAAAAACAATTTTATTATCTACACTACCATATTCATGTGCAAGAATATTTCTCATTCCTTTTGCATTTTGTAATTTTTCTGATAAATTTTCTGAAATAATTTTATTGTCTTTGAGTATTTTAAAAGATTGTTTATCTTCTTCAGGCATTTGCAAATTAAAGAATTTTATAATTAAAAAAGACAAATCTACAAGAGATTCAATTATTTTCTCAAAATATCTTTCACAAGCAGCCCTTGTCTTAAATTCTTCTTTATAATTTTGAAAAGAAGAAGGAATTATCTGAGATAATTCTTGTAAATATGTTTCTATTTCATTAATTTTATCTTTTATTATGTTCATTTAAATAAATAGTTTTTCCTTTATTTTTAATTTCTTTTTTTATCTTTTCAGGGAGAACATTAAACACTTGAATATCTATTTTATTAGAAAGTTTTCCAGATATATTTTTCCTAAAATCAAATGCTTGTTTTTGTGTAATTTCTGAAAAAAGTACCGCCACATCAATATCAGACCTAATAGTTAATTTATTCTCAATAAAAGATCCAAAGACAATTATCTCTTGTATTTTCTCTCTTAAAGGATGTTTTAAAATAATTTCTTTTGATTCTTGAATTAAATCTTTTATAAAACTTGCTTTTTTTAAATCAAATTCATTAGAAAAATTTGAAACTTCTTTAATAAACTTAAATTTTTCCCGAATATCTCTAGATAACCTATTTCTTTCTGACTGTGTTAAATTAATTCCATTTAATTGTTTTTTAATAATATTTACTTCTTTATTTCCAAAAATCTTTCTTGTATTTTTATTTTTTTCTAAAAATTGTGTTAAATCCATAATAACCTCCATATGGGTTAAAATAACCTAAATAAGGGTTATTTATATGCTTTTTGGTTTGAAAGATTATTTTTAATTATCTACAATGATGACACTTTGAACAAGTTATAGGATAAGTTTTCCAATAATCTTCTTGAAGTTGTTTTAATCTATAATTTGGGCCTGTTAGTGCTTTCAAAGGCAATAAAGAGGGGTCGATAAATCTAAAAGATATTTTTTCTGTAAAATTAATAACACCTTTTTCTAAAGCATTTACCATAAAATGTGAATGTATGATTTATATTTAAATCTACTGACGAGAACTTAGAAATCTCTCTTCGAAACATTTATAGAATGTCGCTGAAGCACAAAAAATCAAAGATTTTTAGCTATGAATCTTTATCGACGAACAGCTATCAAAAGATTTATAAACACTAAATTTCTGAAATCAATATTAACTAAGATGAGTACCTTAAAAATAAACATACTTAATTGTTGTAAGGTATGATGTATGTAGAAGTGACCTAGAAAAACTCATCAAACAATTCTAAAATATTTTAGTTAATTATATTATTGAATTTTTGATATCACTTGTAATCCCAGCCAATAGTTAGGAGAAATTATAGCAATCTTAAATAAGATTGTGCAATTAAATTCTTGAATTTTTTTTAAGAATTATAAAATTGTTTAAATCCAGTTGATCCTGCTGGCGGCTGCGGCTCTCTGGTTTGCAGTTAGACATGCCAGTTTTTGATTTCTTCGGAAGTTAAAGGCGAACTGCTCAGTAACACGTAGCTAACCTACCCTTAAGTCAAGGATAACCTCGGGAAACTGAGGCTAATACTTGATAGGAGATATGCCCTGGAACGACTTATCTCTGAAACTCGAGCTTAAGGATGGGGCTGCGGTGGATTAGGTTGTTGGCGGGGTAATAGCCCACCAAGCCTTTGATCCATAAGGGCTCTTAGCGGAGAGGCCCTGAGAGGGAATCTGAGACACCATTCCCAGCCCTACGGGGTGCAGCAGTTAGGAATAATCTACAATGCGCGAAAGCGTGATAGTTTGAGCCAGAGTGTGTTTCTATTTGAAACACTTTTATGCACTGTAAAAAGGTGCAGGAATAAGGACTGGGTAAGACTAGTGCCAGCCGCCGCGGTAATACTAGCGGTCCAAGTCGCAGCCATTTTTATTGGGTCTAAAACATCCGTAGCTTGCTATGTAAGTCCCTTGTGAAATTTTATCTCTCAAGGATAAAGCGTGCAAGGGGTACTGCAAAGCTAGAGACTGGAAGACGTAAGAAGTATGTTCAAAGTAGTGGTAAAATACGTTAATCTTGAGCAGACTAACAATAGCGAAGGCATCTTACGAGAACAGTTCTGACAGTAAGGGATGAAAGCTAGGGGCGCAAAACGGATTAGATACCCGTGTAGTCCTAGCCGTAAACACTGCACACTAAACATCAGTATCTCTTCGAGAGGTATTGGTGCTGAAGGGAAGCCGGAGAGTGTGCTACCTGGGAAGTATAGTCGCAAGGCCGAAACTTAAAGGAATAGGCGGGGAGACACTACAACGAGTGACGCGTGCGGTTCAATTAGATTATACACCGTGAACCTCACCAGGGGCGACAGCAGAATGAAGGTCAGCCTAAAGGGCTTACCTGACACGCTGAGAGGAGCAGCATGGCCGACGTCAGCCTGTGCCGTGAGGTGACCTGTTAAATCAGGTAACAGGCAAGACCCACATCCATATTTACTAAGTGTACCATATGGAGATTGCTCTGGTAACAGAGATGAAAGTGTGGGCTACGTTAGGTGAGTACAGCCCGAATCCCCTGGGCAACACGCGCGCGTCAATGGTGAATACAACGAGATGCAACTCTGAAAAGAGAAGCTAATCTCTTAAAGTTCATCTTAGTTTAGATCGAGGTTTGCAACTCAGCCTCGTGACACTGGAATTCGTAGTAATCGTTTGTCATCAACGAACGGTGAATATGTCACTGTCTCTTGCACTCACTGCCCGTCAAACCAACCGAGTTATGTTATGGTGAAACTTTTCGAAGGAAAACCTTGATGTGACAAGGTAGGTTAAGTCGTCACAAGGTAACTGTAGGGGAACCTGCAGTTGGATCACCTCCTAAAATATTTTGAATAAAATGAAAAATATTTTCGACCAAAATCTTTGATTTTGAGTTTAAATTTTATTTAAAAAAATTATTTATGATTACAAGAGTCGAAGTTATTTCTACATACATTTTTTAGAAAAGATTAAAAACGGCAGAGGTTTAGAATTTTTATTCTGGGCCCATTGTCCAATGGCTTACGATACTTCCCTTGCACGGAACTGAAAGCTTGCTTTCGTAACGTCCTTTGGTTCCAAAGAACGGAAGAGATCCGCGTTCGATTCGCGGTGGGTCCATTCTTTTCTACAACTTAGTTAATAAATAATCAAGGAGAAAAATAAAATGATAACAATAGAACAAATCAAAGAAATGAATATTCCAGTTGGAACTCCAATTGAAATGACAATTAGATCTTCAATATCAGGAGATTTTAATAAACTTCCTGAAAATAAAAAACTAAAACAAATAGGATACTTTATAAAAATTAAAGAGTCTAAAAAAAACCCAATTTTAAAATATACTCCCATTTTAAACTTCCCAGAAATTGCAGAAAGTTACTTATTAAAATACATAGAAAACATAAAAATATTAGAATATCAAAAATAAATCACAAATCATATTCAATTTTTTAATTGAAAGATGGTTCGAGAAAATTTCTCGGATCTAATCGAAAGCAGCCTCGACGAGGTTTCATGCTTAGGCTCAAATTGTAAAATTTGGCCCGAAGTAGAAACATTTGAGATGTTTCATGCTTAATGAGAAAAGTAGTACAAGGTTAAAGATATTTTCAGAAAATATGAAATCCTATTTTATACTGTTAGACAGATAGCTTGGTTTTGGTAATGACGAAAGGCGTGGCAAGCTGCGATAAGCTTGGGGGAGTTGCATGCAAACTTTGATCCCAAGATTCCTGAATAATCCAGAAATGGAAAACTACGCTGGGAATTGAAACATCTTAGTACCAGCAGGAAAAGAAAACAAAAGTGATACCCTTATTAGCAGAGAGCGAAAAGGGTAGAGGGCGAACTGAATCTGCTTTGGAAACAGAGTTAGAGATGTGGTGAAGGTAAATGGCTAAGTTCTTGAATCAAATTTCACTGGAACGTGAAACCTTAGAAGGTGATAGTCCTGTAGATTAAAAGAATATGTTGTTCTTCAAAGAGTAGGGCCTCTTGGATTAGAGGTCTGAATATAGGAGGATTAACTCCTAACCCTAAATATAACCAAAGTCCGATAGCGCACTAGTACCGCGAGGGAAAGCTGAAAAGTACTCTTAACAGAGGGTTAAAAGACTTGAAATCTGACAGTTACAGTTGGTTACTGCTCTTACGTCGCAAGACAAAGGGTTGTAACGTACGTTTAGAAAAACGGGCCAGGGAGTTTAATTTTGTGGCAAGGCTAATTCACATTGTGAAGTAACCGAAGCGAAAGCAAGTATGAAAGTGCGTTTAGTCACAAGATCAAGACCTGAAGCCAGATGATCTATCCATGAGCAAGCTGAAGTCTTCCGAAAGGAGGATGGAGGGCTGAACCGTTGTTGTGGACATGCACTCGAATGACTTGTGGATAGGGGTGAAAAGCCTATCTAATCTGGCAATGGCTGGTTCCTATTGAAATATGCCTTCGTATAGTCTTGTTTTGTTTGTTAGCGGAGTATAGTACGGATAAATCTTGCAGGGGCAAATGCTTACGGAGATTTTTCCAACTCAGAAGCTGCTAACTGCTTAAAACAGGAAACAGGGTGTGTATGTAAGATACATTTCCGAGACCCAAACAAGGGAGACTAAAGTTAAGGTCCTAAAATTTATGCTAAGTGTAACAAACAGTGTTTTGAACCTGAGACACTAGGGATGTAGGCCTAGAAGCAGCTATCATTTAAAGAAAGCGTAACAGCTCACCTATTGAGGTTCAGAGCCTGGAAAATGGACGGGGCTAAGCATAATACCGATACTTTAGCGGCATTCTAGATAGAATGTTCGGGTAAATGGGCGTGGTTTTTGTGTAGAAGCTTTTTCGAGAGAAAGGGTGGAACGAAAACCAATGAGAATCCTGGTAATAGTAGGATGTGATTATTCTGAGAATGAATAACGCCGAAAGAGTAAGGTTTCCTTGGCACTATATTTTAGCCAAGGGTTAGTCAGTACCTAAGTTGTACCTTAACTGAATATGACGATGGATGGCAGGTTAATATTCCTGCACTAATTGATTTTTATATAGCATTTTTTGCTTCCGGATAAGTTTGCATTCGAGAGAATGTTCTAAAAAGAAACTTCACGAGGGTAATCCTAAGACTGTTGTGAATTTTTAGATTGTTGCTGAGTCCAGGAGTCAGTGAAAAGATTATGTTCTTAAATTAATTAACTGTACCCACAACCGACACTGGTGCTCTGGCTTAGTAGGCCAAGGCGTGTAAGGAAAAACCAATTAAGGGAATTCGGCAAATTAGTCCTGTAGCTTCGGCTTAAGGGATGTCTATTTTTGTGTTTTTCAGAAATGTTGATGCATTAATAGATCTCAGTAACAAGGACGGCCCGACTGTTTACCAAAAACGTAGCCAAGTGCTAATCAGAAATGACTTGTATACTTGGTGAGACCTGCCCAGTGGTGGTGTCTAAAACTCCTTTACAAGGGAGCTAAGGTCCATCAAACGGCGGGGGTAACTATGACCCTTGGCTTTAAAGGGGGTCACAAAATCTGACTATATGCTGGAACATCTCGTTAGGTTTTCGGTACTCATTTTCATGATTTTATCGTCGTGAATTTAGTAAAAATCCGAAAAATAGAGATAATCAGCAGGAAACTAAAGATTTAAATATCTAACCTTCGTATGAGGGTTATGAATAAAGAACAATTAATTTATTATCTAACTGGTTTTGTAGATGGTGAAGGATGTTTTTGCATATCCTTAAAAAAACAAAAATCTGCAAAAGTTAGATGGGTTCTTGATCCGGTCTTTCATGTAACTCAACATGAAGATCAAAGAGAAATTCTTGAAATACTCAAAAAAGTTATTGGGTGTGGACAGATAATTAAAAAATATGGTCAAGAAGAAACATTGCAATTTTATGTGCATAGTAGAAAAGATTTAACTGAATGCATAATCCCATTTTTTAGAAAACATAAACTAATAACAAAGTACAAAGATTTCAAAATCTTTGCTGAAATTGTTGAAGCATTGGCAAAACATCATCATGGAGATCTTAAAAAATTCCGTGAGTTGTTAAAAAAAGCTTTTACAATGAATAGAGGAGGAAAGCAAAGAAGATATAATCTTAATGAAGTCTTAAATTCTTTAGGATCCTCAGAGACTATACGTCAGACATCTAAACGATGAAGATATAGTCCGAACTACATGGAGACATGTAGAGTCTTGTTCGCACAAGACCGCCATAAATTTATGGTTAGTAATTCTTTTTAAGAATGAAAGTAACAAAATGCTTAAGGTAGCGTAATGCCTTGTCATCTGAATGGTGACGTGCATGAATGGTTTAACGAGGTTGTCGCTGTCCCTAATTGGAGCCTTCTGAAAATATCACTCTGGTGCAAAGACCAGAGACTTCTAGTGGGAAGCGAAGACCTTGTGGAGCTTTACTGCAACTTGCTGTTGTAATTTTATTCGAAATGCATAGAATAAGTAGGAGCGTCGAAGTTGTCATTTAGGTGGCAATGGAGCGAACTTGTAATACTACTCATTTTTAATAGGATTGCTTACTCTTTAGAGGACATCAGCAGGCGGGCAGTTTGACTGGGGCGGTGCCCAGCCGAAAAAATATCGGTTGGACCCAAAGACAAACTCATCCTGCTTGGAAATCAGGAGTTGAGTGCGAGGGCAAAAGTTTGTCTGACTGTATTTTGAACAGTAAAAAATGCAGAGAGGAAACTCGGGCCTAGTGAACCCACGTGCTTTTTTAATAGAAGCCGTGTCTGATAGAAAAGCTACCCCGAGGGTAATAAGCTGGTCGCCCCCGATAGTCCATATTGACGGGGCGGTTTGGTATTTCGCTGTCGGCTCTCCCTATCCTGCGCGTGCAGAAGCGTGCAAGGGTGTCGGAGTTCACGCATTAAAAGGGATCGTTAGCTGGGTTAAGAACGTCAACGTAGCGGCGTTGCTTTGGAGTAATCCAATGAAAAATAAAATCAGCTCATATCGGTGAAACCTAAACTTTTCTAAACTACTATCTGATTAAGAGAAATAGTTATTAATAGAAAATGTATGGTAATACCGAGGGAAGATGAAATTTACAAATCCAACAATACTTGCTTATATTGCTGGTTTTTTAGATGGTGATGGAAGTATCTTTTTTCAAATAATTCCAAGAAAAGATTACAAACAAAAATTTCAGATAAGAACGTCAATTGCGTTTTATCAAAAATCTGAATATGTTTGGATTTTGGAATGGTTTAAGGAAAAATTAAAATCAGGATACATTCGCCATAGAAAAACAGGAATCAGTGATTACACAATTGTTGAATTAAAAAAAGTAAGAGAAATATTATCTCTTTTACAACCCTATGTGAAATTAAAGAAAAAACAAATTGAACTTGGATTAGAAATTTTTAAGAAACTTGATAATAAAAAATCAAACAAAGATTTTTTAGAAATCTGCAAACTTGTAGATAAATTCAAATATCTTAATTATTCTAAAAAAAGAACAAACACATACGAGATTGTTAGTAAATTTTTATCCCCGTAGAGACTTGGAGTCCTTAGAAATAAGGCGCATAAGAAAAATTCCCAAGCACTTATGTGAAAAATTCCAGAGTTTTGTATTATAAACGCAAAACTAAGACGCTGATCTCCTTTGTAGCAAACAAAGGATGATGGTATAGTCCACCCCAATTCGAAAGATTGGAATTAGGTACGCGAGACAGTTCGTATGATATCTACTAGAAGTGTTGTTGTCTGAGTGGAACAAGTTTCTAGTACGAGAGGAACGGGACTTGGGTGCCTCTGGTGAGCAGTTGTCATTGGCAGGCTGCATAGCTACGCACTGTATGGATAAGAGCTGAATGCATCTAAGCTCGAAGTCATTCGCAAAACGAGACAACTAAGGCCGTCAAAGAAGATGACGTTGATAGAACTCTTATGTAATGTTCAAGTTTCGACGAGAATTTCAGTATAGAGTTACTAAAAGCCTCAATTTTTGAGTTTTTCAAAAATTAATTCATTCATTTTTTGAATGTTTAAATTAAATGAAAGCCTCAATTTGAATTTTTTATTTTCGAGATATCTTTAACCTTGTATTACTTCATTATTTTTCTAAATCAAATATCTGTCATTTTATAATAGTTACAATTGGAAAGATTTAAATAGTTTAAAATTATATATTAATATAGGAAATATTAAAATGACAAATCAAATACAAAAACTAGCAACAGAAGATCCTAATTTTTTAATATCTGAAATTAAATTAGTGGGAAAAGCTATGGAAGATCTAAGACATCTTTTTAATACTAACCCAAAACAATTTAGAACACACTCAGATATTAGTAGGTTTATTGGAAAAATTACCTCTAACCCAACTGCCACAAATGAAGATGCTTATGTTGGAGGTAGAGAATATTTAAATCAAGTTAAGGATGCTCTTTGTGTAAATTACTTTTATGGAAATACTAAATTGCAAGATGCTATTGAAGAAGCAATAAAAGAAACTAGGATAACTAGTCATTCATATGAATTGGTTAGTAGATTTGCTGCTTAATTTTTTAAACTAAAGCACCTGTGCACATATAATTAATTTCAGCTTCTAAGGAATCTTCAATAACAACACATGCAGGATTGCAAATAGAATTTTCAAATTCTGGTTTCATTTCTAAACTAATCCACCAGGTTTTTGTAAAATTATTATAATAATAAGAACTTTCATTTAAATATCCTTTTTCACCACATTCTGAATTTTGTGCTGCATTTAAAATTTCTTGAGATAATTTTTCTTTTAAATTATCTTTATTAACACAACAAACACACAGACAATTAAGTCCAGTAACATATCCTAAATTTAATTCATTATCTTCACAATAAGGTTCTTTAAGAGAAAGCGTATTTACTATTCTTCCTTCATGACTATTACAATCTTCAGTAGTTATTTCAGTAGTTATTTCATTTATTATTTTTGTGTTATTTATTTTCATTCCAACTAAAAATAAAACCAAAATTACTGTAATAAGCAATAAAAGACATATTCCAAGCAACCAAATTATTTTTTTCTTCATAGTATTAAGTATGTTAGAAAAAGTATTTAACTTTTTTGTTTCTGTTTAATGTGGACAAAACCACAATAATGCTTAAAAAGAATTATTTTCTGAAGAAGATATGGGAAAAGCTAAACTAAAAGACCAATACTATTTGGTTAAAAAAGTAAAAGAACCTTTTATGATAGATGCACTTAACATAAATATTATAAAAAAAGTTGGAAAAAATTTAGAAATGTTGACAAGTGGCGTAATAAAACCTGAAGAAATAGGTGTTCAAATTAGTAAAAATGGGAGAGGAATTTCTTGCACAAATGATGAATATAATCTTGTTAGAAAACTAACAGAAAAAGAAGTAGAAGAAAAACTTAAAGAAATGGGTTTAAATTATTCAAACTGGCAATATTATATGTCTAATTCTGAAAATTCTGGATCTTCACATTTATCTGGACCTAATGGGGCGAGATTATCATAAAATGGAATTATTAGCATTACTTTCAACAGGTCAAGGAACATGGGCGCAAGTAAGTGGACTTATGAAACATGCTGAATGGGATAAAGTATTTATTCTAGGAGATGATTTTGCAAAAGATAAATTTACACATGAAAAACCATTTGAATTTATTAAAGTTAATTTAAATGCTAACCTAACTGATTTAAAAGAAGAATTATCAAAAAAACTTCAAGGAAAATTTCAAGGTCTTGAGATTGCATTATCTGTTGCTTCTGGTTCTGGTAAAGAGCACATGGCACTGATGTCTGCTTTGATTAATTTACCTATGGGAATTAGATTTGCTGCTCTAACAAAAGACGGAGTTATTGATTTGTAAGGTTAATTATCTAAATCTTTAAAAATAATTTTTTATCTTAAATTTTATGAGTAAAAGGAAAAAAGAAGCTCTTAAAAAGTTTAAACATCAGCAAAGAAAAAAAGGAAAGCTTGAACAAATATCAATACCTCATGATTGCGGGGGAGGCCGTATGGGAGCAAAAGATTTAAGAAATTATAATGATATTTTTAAACAAATAATTGAAAAATTAAATTTAATTAACCCTGAAGAAGTGGGTGAATTTAAAAAAGAATATCTTGAGCGCTCTAGAGAAAACTATCAAAATTTAAAACAAAAATATAGAGAAATATTTTATAAACAATAAATTAAATCTGCTTTTTTTTAATCTTTAAATCTTTTTTATCTAGCCTCGACAATAAAAAAACACAACTCCTCTCAACTTCCCCCTGAATTTTCCAATCTTTATCCCAAGTTTGTAATTCTTTTAATAATTTCTTTGTAAAATCTTTAACTTCTGGATGAAAAGGTTGCTTATCATATTGTAATCTTTTTCTTGAATATCCTAGAGATTTAAAACCTTTAATATGGATAAAATCAGGATCTGCCTTTTTTATTAAATCAGCATATTCCTTTACATTTTTATCAGACATATTTGTTATTTTATCTAATTTTGTCCCTGCGAAAAGTTCTTTTACTAATGTTAATCTAATTGCTCTTCGTGTTTTTGATTTAAGTTTCTTCATTAAATTTAAAGTTAAATTAAATTTTTTCCAAGCATCTTTATTTTTTGAATTGTGCCAAGTTTTGAAAAGCTTTTCATTAGGTGCATTCATAGATAATGTTAATTGTGTGGGCAATGCTTTTTGTTTTTCAAGTTTTTTTATCATGTCTGGATTTTGGCCATTTGTAACAATAAATGAAATTGCTTTACGCTTCCTAATTTCTTTTATTAACTCTGATAATTTTGGATAAATTGTTGGTTCTCCTGATAAAGATAATGTAAATAATGTGGGGTTTATTGCTTCTAAGAATCTTTTTTTAGATACTTTATCATCTCCTTTGTGACCAGTCATTAATTTTTTTCTTGCTTTTATTATTTCATCTAAAATTGTTTTAGGATCATCAACATCTGATTTTTTCATTTTCTTACCGAGATTATATTCAATAGGTCTCCAACAATGAATACATGAATTTTCACACCACATTACATTAGTAGACATTTGACAGCAACGATGACTTTCAATACCATAAAATTTCTCTTTCCAACATCCGCCTTCTCCTTTTAGAGATTTTTTTGTCCATCTACACACTTGAACAGCAGAGGATTCTCCAACCAATTCATAATGCATTTTCTTTAAAGTTGATTTTATTTTTTCTGGAAGCATCTTAAAAAAAGCAACATAGGATTTAAATATTGAACTATTGTAATATCTCGCATGGCATTTGATTACATTCACCTTCTACTTATACCTTTATTAATTGTAGTTGCAAGAATCATGGATGTTAGTCTTGCTACAATAAGAATTGTGTTTATCTCAAAAGGTCTAAAAGGCATTGCTCCAATTATTGGATTTTTTGAGATCTTAATTTGGGTTATTGTGATTAATCAAATAATGTCAAATATGGATAATCCAATATATTATATTGCTTATGCCTTGGGTTTTGCTAGCGGTACCTTTATTGGTATGTATATTGAAGATAAATTATCTGTAGGGAATGTAATAATTCGAGTTATTATTCAAAAAGATTCTGATAAATTAGTTGAAGAATTAAAGAAATTAGGCTATTCTTTAACATTTGTAGATGCAGAAGGAAGAGATGGAAAAGTCAAAATGATTTTCTCAATAATTAGTAGAAAAGAAATAAAAAATGTTATCAAGGTAATACGTAAAATAAATCCAAAAGTGTTTTATTCAATTGAAGATGTTAGATTTGTTTCTGAATTTAAAAATAAAGGAAAAAGTAAAAAATTCTTTACAATGTATCGGAAAGGAAAATAATTAGAAAAAACTCTTTGCCCAATAAAACATAATTAAAACAACCACAAATATAAACAAATAAGTTAGAAACTTAAAAGAAGCTTTTGCAATTCTTTCTGATTTTGTTAATTTTAAAACACTTAAATAAAAGAATCTTCCACCATCAAATATTCCCATTGGAAGCATATTCACTAAAGCTACACTAAAACTAATTAAAATTAACCACCATAAGAAATCATATATAAATTGTGCTCCTTGATATTTTTCTGAATAAAAAATATGAGAATCTTTGTAAAAACTTGTTGCTAGGAAAATCTTTGCCATAATTCCATTTGGTTGTTGGAAAAAACTAATTCCTACCCAAGGAGATCCTTCTAGGGTTGGATTTTCTTGTAAAGTGACCACATAATCTATTTCTTGTTTATTTACTTCTGCAGAAATTGTAACTTCTTGTCCAACAGAGTATTTATTTAATTCTTCACTAAATTCTTTTATTCCAATTATTTCCTGGCCATTTACTTTTGTAATTGGACCATATATTCCTGCATTTATTGCAGGAGAATCAGAATATAATGCCAACAAACTTCCGTCTGCAGAAGCACCCCTCAGACCATAATATGCTTGCTCTCCTATTTTAAATTCATTTCTTCCAGATCTATTAACCAATATAGAAATTTCTTCATAAGTTGGATTTGTTAAAGATATGTTATCTAACATTGTTATATCTGATGTCTGGACAATCTCATATGCATAATCATCAAAAACAACTCCTGAAGGTGTAAAAGATAAAGCAAAAAAACCTGCAATTAAAAGAAGTCCCACAATTGCTGTTAAAAGATTTGCAAATGTTCCTGCAGATAAAACTGTTCTTTGAGCAAAATTACTTTTATTTTGCATTTGCTTTTCATCTGGCTTTACAAATGCTGCTAAAAATATTGGTAAAAAGAATGGGAAAAATCCAAATCCTGTTTTCTTTATTTTTATTTTATTTAAAGCTGCAAATATACCGTGGAAAAACTCGTGGCTAATTGCAATTATTGCAATTATAATTATCCAATATATAAAATAAAAAGGAGGTAAAAAATCTAATTTAAACATCTGAGGTAAATATGGAATTAAAGGAGCTATTGGAGGAATTTTTATTGCTCTAACAACATCTGAGTTAAACAAATATATCCAAACTATTCTTGCAACCATCCAAAGCATAACTGCCATTAAAACATAACCTAACCAAACAGAAACATGACTTAAAACCCTCAAAGTCTTTTGATATTTTTTCCCAACCTTATTAATTAATCGAATTCCCCACTCTGTTTTATATAAAAACAATAAACCTTCTCTTTTCAAATTTTTTCTTCGGACATATAGGAAAATTGCTACAGATAATACAAAAGCAATCATTAATCCAATGTCTAACCACATAAAATTCATTTTATCACCGTATTAATTTAATGGAGAAATTAGTTTATTAATGTTTAGTGTTTATTTCTTTTCATATTTAGAAATTCATATAATTTAAAATCTCAATTGCTTTACCATCAATAATGCCCCATATCCTTTTTTCATATTGCATTCTCTCTTTTTTATCTAAATAATAAAAAACTTCATCATTTAAAGCGTCCATGCATCCTGCTAAACCATTATGCCTTATTCCCCAAATCATCTCTTTTCTTAATTTATTGAAATCTGTATCTGTAAGATCACTCTTTTCCAATATGTTTTTTCTAAATTCTGTTTCTTTTGAAAGTTCTTTTTCTAGATCATTAATTTTCCCTTCTAAAATTACTATTATCTCTTCTTTGGATTTACTTGCAGGTTCCATATTCTGCAACATTAAAAAGAATTTATAAAAATTTATATTCTAAAGAATTATTTCTTTTTCAAAGTTCTAAATGAACTTTTCTTACACTTTCTACACTTAACCTTTCCTTTTAGGATTTTCTGAGGATCTGCTCTCATTTTTGTTTGGCACTTTCTACAAACAAAGATATTCTTATTTAATCTATTTTGAGCTTCTGGTATTTTTGTTGCCATTGTATATCAAGAATTATAGTTTCCTTTTTAAAATTAACGTCCCTTCAATATCCCAGTATTCTACATTGTCATTTTCACTTAATTGGCCTTTTAGCTCTTCTGGAATTGCAACTTCAATTGTTTCAAAAGATTCTAAGTCCATTACACTTGCACGTTCATCAGCTATCGAAAGAACTTGGGCTTTACTCTTATTTACCATTGGAACTTCAAATCTCTCATGTCCTGGAACAACTAGAACTTTTTTATTTCCAGACATCATATGTGTTGCTTCAATCCTACATTTAGCATGACCATGTTTTCCTGTCTTAGAAACATCCATTTTCTTAACAGTAAATGATTCTCCATCAAGCATAATATTTGTACCCACTCTTGCCTCAGTTGCATTGATTATTTTTGCTACCATAAATTAAGTAAAAAAGATATGTTTATAAAGATTTTCAATAAAATTAATTTATGACATTAAAAGAAAAAGACTTTATTGAAATTGAATTTACAGGTAAAATCAAAGATGGTGAGGTTTTTGATTCTAATATTAAAGAAGATTTAGTGAAATTAAATCCAAATGCAAAGCCAGAACCTTTTGTGTTTTCACTTGGACAAAGCATGTTTCTTAAAGGAATTGATGATTTTTTAATTGGAAAAGATGTTGGAAAACATTTAATTGAATTGACTCCTGACAAGGCTTTTGGAAAAAGAGACCCAACACTTATTCAAATGATGCCTGCCAAAGTTTTTCATGAACAAAAAATAAATCCAGTTCCAGGATATGCTTTTAATTTTGATGGGAGAATTGGAAGAGTATTAACTTCTTCTGGAGGGAGAGTTATTGTTGATTTCAATAATCCTTTAGCTGGAAAAGACGTTGTATATGATCTCAAAGTATTAAGAAAGATTGAAGATATCAATGAAAAAGTAAAATCAATAAATGAATTTTTATTTAGACAGGATTTAAAATTTGAAGTTAAAGATAAAAAATTAATTCTTGAAGTTGAAAAGGCTATGGTTCGGGTTGTTGAAATGTTTAAAGACAAATATAAAGAAATTCTTGATTTGAATCTTGAAGTTAAAGCTGTTGACAAAAAAGAAGATAATGCCAAGGAAAAAGAAAATATTCCTAAAGAATAAGCTCTAAAACCAGCACAACAATTTTTATAAACAGAATATAATTAATTCTCATATGGAAGATGTGTATCAAGGTCATCAATCTGAAAGCCCTGGATCAAAAACAAAAGATATTGATCAAGAACTTGCAGAAATAATAAAAAAACAAACTGCTAAAATCAAAGTTATTGGTGTTGGTGGTGGAGGTAATAATTCTCTAAGTAGAATGAGGGAAATTGGAATTAAAGGTGGTGAGTTAATTGCAGTTAATACAGATGCTCAGGACCTATTATATGCAAATGCAGACTCTAAAATATTAATTGGTAGAGAGCTTACCCAGGGATTGGGTGCTGGTTCAAATCCTAGAGTTGGACACGAATCTGCAAAAGAATCTGAATCTGAAATAAAAAAGAAATTAACAGATGCAGACATGGTATTCATAACATGTGGTCTTGGAGGAGGTACAGGTACGGGTGCTGCTCCAGTTATAGCTTCTCTTGCAAAAAAACAAGGTGCTTTGACAATAGGTATTGTTACTATGCCTTTCACTGTTGAAGGTCAAAAAAGAATTGAAAATGCAATGGATGGTTTAGAGAGAATGCAATCTGTTGTAGACACTTTAATTGTTATTCCAAATGATAAATTATTGGAATTAGCTCCAAATTTACCTTTACATACTGCATTTAAAATTGCAGATGAAATATTAACAAATGCTGTAAAAGGAACAACAGAACTTGTAACTACTTCTGGTTTAGTGAACTTAGATTTTGCAGATATTAAAGCAGTTATGGTTAATGGTGGAGTATCTTTAATTGGAATGGGTGAATCAGATACTGAACAAAGAGCCCAAGATGCTGTTAGAAAAGCTATTGAAAATCCTTTATTGGATGTAGATATCTCTAATGCAAAAGGTGCTTTGGTTAATATTGTTGGTGGAGCAGATATGAGTTTAGATGAATGTAAAGAAATTATTGAAGGGGTTGGAAATAAATTAAGCCCAGACGCTAAAATGATTTGGGGTGCTAAAATTTCTGAAGACATGGCAAAATCAATTAGAGTTTTATTAATTGTTACAGGTGTTAAAAGCAATCAAATTCTTGGAAGTGGAGATCCTATTGAATCTATAAAACATAGGGAAATTGAAGAAGAGTTGGGAATTGAATTTGTGGATTAAATATTTTTTAGAACATAAATATTTAAAAATTAGAAATAGATTAATTTTTTATGAAAAGTATTAATTTCTATTTGGCCTCAAAAAAATCTTTTGCAGAAGTAGAAGGAAAAAGGTTTGAGTTAGGAAAAGTCTCAGAAATAAAAGTTTTGACATCTGAATATGGTTTTGACATTGTATACAAAGACAACAGCGAATTACATAAAGCCCCTCAAACATTAGAGGCGCTTATTGAGCATGTTAATGGGGAAATGGAAGCAGTAATGAAAGAAGGATTTGAAGGAAAATGTGGGGGAAATCTAGGGTGGTCAGTTAAAACTCCTGAAGCATATAAGATAAAGATAAAATATCTCGATTAACAATCTTTAAAAACAATTTATTCTAAAATATATTATGGCATTAGTAAAAACAAAGGCATTTTTTAAAAAATGTAAAAGAGTCTGGTATGTTCTTAAAAAACCAACTAAAAAAGAATTTCAGATGATTGCAAAAGTATCTGCAATTGGAATTGCTCTTCTTGGAATTGTTGGATTTATCATATCTGTGATTATGAACTCTGTTGGCCTTTAATTGAAAAACTTTATAAAGGCTTAATTTTAAATAACTATATCTACTTCTTAGATAATTAAGGGGTAGTGGAACCCATTAGGAAATAAAAATGATATATGTTATAAAAGTTACAACAAATAAAGAAGACCAAGCAGTTGAAACAATTGCAGAAAGAATCATAAAAAAATTTCTAAGTGTGCCTTCTGTTTTAAGACCACATGGATTAAGGGGATATATTTTATTAGAAGCTGAAGATAGAGATTCTGCAGAAGAAGCTGTTTATAATTTACCATATGTTAAAGGAATTATTGGAAAAACAATTACATATGAAGAAATAAAAAATATGATTGAAACAAGTGCTGCTACAATTACTATTAAAGAAAATGATATTGTTGAAATAATTGCATCTACACTTAAAGGTGAAAAAGCAAAAGTTTTAAGAATAGATAAACAGAAAGAAGAAGTAGTAGTAAGTTTACTTGGAGCAGTCATACCTTTACCTGTTACAATTAAATTAGATAATGTTAAAGTTATCAGAAGAGATGAAATGGGAGACGAAGAATAAAATGCAAAATAAGAATTATGAACAAATAAGAGCTATTCTAAATAATTTAGAAGTTTTAGAAAAATTAAATGATTATCATAAGGCCTTAGGTGATGTATTTCATAAATTGCCTATTGAGGACCCCCTAATAAGAGAATTAAATAAATATATGGGTTCTATAAAAAGAGCAGAATTTAAATTAATAGATAATGAAATTTTAAACGGATTTGGACTAAGAAAAAACCTTTTAAAAAAATTGGAGAAGGAAAATGCAAATTAAAATTTTAGCAGAAGGTGGAAACATGAAACCAGGACCAGCACTTAGCCAAAAGCTTGGACCTGCAGGAGTTAATATTGGGGATGTGTTATCTAAAATCAATGAAGCTACAAAAGATTTCAAAGGTATGAAAGTTCCTGTGGAATTAGAAGTTAATTCTAAAACAAAAACCTTTGAAGTTAAAGTTTTCTCTCCACCTGCTTCAGAATTAATAAAAAAAGAATTAGGAATAACTACTGCATCTGGGGATCAAAAGAAAATCAAAGTTGCAAATGCTTCAATTGAACAAATAATCAAAATTGCAAAAACAAAAATGCAAAACTTATTATGTAATGATTTAAAATCTTCAGTTAAAACAATTATTGGAAGTTGTGTGAGTTTAGGCATCTTAGTTGAAAATAAACCTGCAAAAGAAATTGAACAGGAAATTGATGATGGGATTTATAATGAACAAATAGAAAAAGAAATTACTGAAATTCCTGAAGAAAAGAAAAAAGAATTAGAATCATATTTTTCAAAATTAAAAGCTGAACAAGATAAAAAGCTAAAAGTTGCTCAAGCTGCTAAAGAAGCTGAAGATTTAAAGAAAAGTAATAAAGAAGAGAGTGCAAAAGTAGAAAAGAAGGATGATAAGAAAAAATAAGATTGAATTTAATAATTTTTGAAAATTTGTGAAAGAGGTTAAAAATGAAAACTAATCCCCCTAAAAGATATCAAATATCATCTCCTTTAAAGAAAATCATAAAAGAAAATTCTATGAGTATGAGAAAAATTAGCAAAAAATTAGGTTTTGAAGTTAAAAACATTGTTAATAAAAATAAAAGCATTTCAGAGACCCATCTAAGAAAGCTAGAAAAATTTTTAAACAAAAAATTTTACTTAAAAGAATTCCTCCCAAATAACTCAAAAAATTTAGGGATTTTTGCTGAATCTAAAAAAATAAAAAAAGTTAGGAGAAATGAAAATTTAGCTGAATTTATTGGAATAATGCTTGGGGATGGGAATATTCTTAGAACTGGAGTTAAAATAGCTTTTAATAAAAGAGATTTAAGGTACATTAACCATGTAACAAACCTATTTGAAAATATTTTTGGGATAAAACTAAAAAAAGATTTTTCTAAAAAATCTAAAGGATTTGCTTTACATAGAACTAATAAATTTGTTTTAAATGAATTAATCAAACAAGGATTAAAACCAGGAAATAAAATAAAAAATAACTTGGGGGTTCCAATTTGGATAAAAAGAAACAAAGAATTTTCAAAAAGATGCATTAAAGGGCTCATAGATACTGATGGATGTATTTATAGATGTAAAAGAGAAAATCAGACATATGTTAAATTTACTAATTTTAATGAAAAATTATTAGATGATTTTAAAGTTGTTTCTCAAAACTTAGGATATTCCTTTACAAAAGCAAATAAAAGAAATCTTTGTTTATACAAAAAAGAACAAGTAGCAAGATTTATTAAGGAAATTAAACCTTTAAAATCAATGAAGGGGGTTGTAGTCCAGTTTGGTTAGGATACCAGGTTTGGGACCTGGTGGCGGGGGTTCAAATCCTCCCAACCCCATTTTAGATCTAAGGCAAAAAATGAAATTAACTTGTTTTAGACAGCTAAATGTTTTAATTGAAGCAAAGAATAAAATAATTTGCAAGAAAAAGAAATTTACTAGAATGTAAAATGTGCGCTATGAAAGTAATCTCTCAAAATCGATTAATTTAAAAACAAAGATTTTAGTTTATTAATATAAAATGACAACAAAAATAGAAACACAGATAAACAAAAGAAAAATGGATGAAGAAAAACTTCTTTATTTATTCGAAATTAACAAAAGTGAAGACGATAAAACAAGTATAAATGAAAATAGAATTACAATAGAACAAATGATAAGGGATTACCGAAAAAAATTTAGTAAGGATATAAACTATACAGATATATTGCCTTTGACAATTGAATACCTTATATTAAACTAAAATGACAACAAAAACAAAAAAAGCAAAATCTGCAGGAAGATTTGGAGCAAGATATGGTAAGAGAGCAAAAGATAAACTTGTTAAAGTTGAAACAAAACAAAGAACCAAACAAGACTGCCCTTTTTGTAAAAGACCTGGAGTTAAACGTTTAGCAAATGGAATATGGGATTGTAAGAAATGTGGGAAAACATTTGCATCAAATACATATCATCTAAAAGATGAATAAAATAAATAAATTTAAAAATCAATATAACAAACAAATAATATGGTAACCTATAAATGTTTCAAATGTAAAAAAGAAATTGATAGTAAAGATCTTAAAAAAAGATTTGTATGTGTTGAATGTGGAAATAAAATCTTTTTTAAACCTCGAACAAAAGTTAAACAAATAAAAACAGATTAAATATTTTAAAAATGGAAAAAAATCAAGAAAACAAGATACAAGAATTACAAATGTTAGAACACAATTTACAAAATATCTTAATGCAAAAACAAGCATTTCAATTAGAAATTTCAGAAACGAGTTCTGCAATAAAAGAAATTGAAAAGTCAAATTCAGATGTCTATAAAATAATTGGACAATTAATGATTAAAAAAGATTCAAAAGAAATAAAAGAAGAATTAAAAAATAAAGAAAGATTAATGAAACTTAGAATTGGGAACTTGAATAAGCAAGAGATCTCAATTACAGAACAAGCAGATAAGATTCGAGAAGAGATTTTAGGGCCAATGAATAAGGAATAACCATTATAAAAAATCCCCGAAATCTTTATAAATAAATCACATTTAAGTTTAACATGGTATTCAAAAAATTAAGAGAGGCATTTACAGGAATGAGTGATGATCCTATTGATAATGAATATTTAGAAATAGATTTAGAACAAGAAAAAAAACAAAATAAAGTTCTAGTAAGATTATTTATGTTAAAAGATTATGAAGATTCTAATTTGGTTTTAAATGCTTTAAGAGACGGTTATACTATAGCTATTATTGACATTAGAAACTTAAAGAAAAAAGACCCTATTGAATTAAAAAGAGCAATTTCTAAGATAAAAAAGACAGTTGATGCTCTTGAAGGAAGTATTGCTGGGTTTGGAGACGTTGTTATTGCAACACCTGCTTTTGCTACAATTCCAAGAGAAATTCAAAAGACAGCAGAAAAACCAAAAAAAGACGATTTTGATATGTATTAGATTTCGAAAGATTTTTCTATTATTATTCTAAACTATAATTAATTTTATATATTAAACTATTTTATAAAAAGGATGGATGAAAAAGAAATAATAAAAATCTATGAAACTGAATTTAAACCAAAATATGAGGCGGGAAATTATGTTTAAGCACAAAAAATCTTCTCTGAAAATCCAGATATGCTGGAACATCTAACTAATGCACAAACAAAAGAAATGGTTAAACAAACTCTTATAAAAAACAATACTGAGATTAAGGAGATAAAATCAGATTTAACAAAGCTACTTAAAGATATGAAAGAACCAAAATAGATTGTATTCCAAACCTTTAAAACTTCAAATTCTTACACTTTATTATGAAAACTATATTCATACCTGCAAAATCTAAACAAAAACTAGATCTTCCTATTATAATAAAGCAATTAGAAAAATTACCCAAGAATATTGCAATATGTTATTCTATTCAATTTGAACATCAAGCTAAAGAATTGGCTAGTATACTCAAAAATAAGCATATTACAGCAATTAAACAGATTTTAGGGTGCAGTAGACCTAGTTTCCCAAAAAATACACAAGCAATTATATTAATAGGGCAAGGTAGATTTCATAGTGTTTCTTTACAATATGAAACAGGTATTAAAGTTTATTTAATAGAAAATAGCAAAATTAATGAAGTTTCTGAGAAAGATGTTGAAAATATGAAGAAAAAACAAAAAGCTTCACATGTGAATTATTTAAGCCAAAATAAAATAGGTATATTAATAACAAATAAGCCAGGCCAACAGAGATTACAAAAAGCTTTAGAATTAAAGAAAAAACTTAAAACAAAAAAAACATATTTATTTTTATGTAATAATATAGATACTTCTGAATTTGAGAACTTTACATTAAAAAGCTGGATTAATACAGCATGTCCACGTTTAGATTTAGATGATTATAGAATAATTAATGCCAAGGAATTACAATAATCTTTAAATAATGCAAAGATAAGAAAATAATATGCCTGGAATAATATATGATTTAAACTCAAAGTATTCTCTGGATAATCTAATAGATTTTGTAGAGGTTCTCTATAATAAAGGATATACTATACAACCTCTTGGGAAAAATATTTCTGAAAACCCTGAAAGAGTTTTGATAACTGGTCTAGAAATGGAATCTCTTAAAAATGATTTGGAGAAGATATTAAAAAAAGAAGAATTTCAGAATTTACTATGTTTTGCTCAAAATCCAAAAGATGTGTGCTATCCTCCAATAATAGATGTTTTTTCTGGAAGCTTTAATATAAGGGATTAAACCTTAGCTAAAGAAAATAAAGATTTCAAAGCTACTATAATTGTTGCAGGAACAAATAAAGCTAAGAGAGCGGCAAAAACAGAAGAAACTAAATCTCCAATACCTATTCCTATTAAAGAACCTGTAACACTTTCCATTCCAAATTTACTAACAACAACTAAGATTGCACCTGTTATTAAAAAAGACTGTGAATCTTTACCA
>Ga0268278_1000106_pt1 | contig 63506 bp, 55 predicted proteins | sample saktaG_3_FD_190135 | JGI IMG/M metagenome (GOLD analysis project Ga0268278, IMG submission 190135) | Saline water microbial communities from Sakinaw Lake, British Columbia, Canada - sak_2010_1_5_55m | ecosystem: Environmental > Aquatic > Non-marine Saline and Alkaline > Saline ...
AGGAGACATAGCACATTCCTCTGGTTATACCTTGGCTTAATTATAACACTAGGACTTCAACTTATAAAATAAATATGTAGTGAGCTTCGAAAGTTCAAATCTACACTACATATTATACGAGGAGACACGGTTATGAAAATCGGAATTGCGGGCACTTTGGAATCGAACGATACCATGATCACAATTAAAGAAAACAGTGCTTTCAAGATAGATATCCACAGCATCGTGGATCTGCTTTTTCATGACCAAATTGATAAAGTCATCAAAGATACTTTGAATGAGTTTAAATTAGATAAAGTTGAAGTCACATGCAATGACATGGGCGCTTTGGATTATACCATTAGAGCCAGATTGATTACCGCTATAGAAAGGATGTTTGGTCACAATGCTTAGAAGTTTACTCTTTGTACCTGGAAACAATCCTTCGATGTTGCAAAATGCGGATGTTTTCGGTGCGGACGCTGTAATATTCGACCTTGAGGATTCTGTGCATGTGTTTGAAAAGGACAATGCGAGAAATCTGGTCAGGAACTACCTAGAAAGATATCCAGCTTTGCCCACCAAGATCCTGATTCGCATCAACGCCATCGATTCGCCTTTTTTCGAAGCGGACCTTTTAACCATCGTTTCTGATAAAATTGATTCCATTGTATTGCCAAAAGCGGATATTGGTGCTGTTAAATTGCTTGCTGGAAAATTGCTTGAACTCGAAAAAACAAAAAAGATGGCTAAGATAATCAATATCATGCCGATAATTGAAAAAGCAACCTCCGTGCTCGAAGCTCAGGAAATTGCTACTTTAGAGAGGGTAGAAGGTCTAATGTTTGGCGCAGAAGACTACTGCTCCGAAATGGGAATTAAAAGAACAGATGCAGGAACCGAGTTGATTTATCCTAGATCACATATCGCAATTTGTTGCAAGGCAGCCAATATCGATTCAATCGACACTCCGTTTGTCGATGTGATGGATGAGGAAGGCCTAGAAAAAGATTGCATGATGTCTTTCAACCTCGGATTTAACGGCAAAGCCGCCATCCATCCCAGACAAGTACAGATCATCAATCAACATTTTTCGCCCGCAAAAGAACAAATCGATTGGGCGTTGAAAGTTCTCGAAGCCAAAAAAGAAGCAGACAAAAAAGGACTAGGAGTTTTTAGTCTTGATGGTAAAATGATTGACAAACCAATTATCGAACGCGCGCTCAAAATTCGCCAAATGGCGGAAAGATTTAATCTGTTGGAGAAAACCGATGAAGAATAGTCTCGGAAGGAATGTTCCCGAAGGTAAGCGTCCCTTTTTATCTAGCAAGGAATATTTACTCCACGAACGTTATTTGATTCCTTCGAAAACTAAATCCGAAACTGTCCGTTTCTTTGCATCTCTGGAAGAGGCTTTTTTGGATTGCAAGATCCAATCTGGTATGACTTTGTCATTTCACCATCATCTCCGTAGTGGAGACTTCGTAATCAATCAGATTTGTAGCTTATTAGAACATTACGGCATAAAAGGAATCAACTTAGCGCCAAGTTCTATTTTTCCGGAATATAATATCGCATCCTTAATCAAAAGTGGAAACATAAACAATATTCATACAAGCTATTTGAATGGACCGGCATCAGAAGCAATAGCAAAAGGCCTTTTAAAAGGAACCCTGATCATGCAAACACATGGAGGCAGAGCCAGAGCAATCGAATCAGGTGAATTGAAAATCGATGTTGCGTTTTTAGCTTGTCCTTCTGTTGATCATTTAGGCAACGGATCCGGGGCTTATGGAAAAAGCGCCTGTGGAACTTTGGGGTATGGAATGAGTGATCTTTTGTATGCAAAAAAAGTGATTTTAATCACTGACAATCTGGTTGATAAACTGGATAGTTATCAATTTGATCATGTATATGTTGACGGCGTTGTCAAAGTGGATTCCATCGGTGACCCCTCAGGAATCGTTTCGGGAACCACCAGAATAACCAAAGACCCAATCGGATTGAAAATTGCATCTGACAGCGCGAAGTTAATCGAAGAACTTGGTTTGTTGAAAAATGGAATGTCAATGCAAACTGGAGCGGGGGGAATCTCTTTAGCAGTAGCCGACGCAATAAAGAAGGCCATGATCAAAAGAAATATTAAAGGTGATTTTGCATCGGGAGGCATTACCGGATATCATGTAGACATGTTGAATCAAAATCTTTTTTTCAATCTCTACGATGTCCAATGTTTTGATTTGTTGGCAGTTGAATCGTTTAGAAACAACAAAAACCATATAGGAATTTCTGCTTCAAGATATGCTAATCCATTTGAAAAAGACCCTATTGTTAACAAATTAGACGTCGTAATCCTTGGTGCTACGGAAATTGACACATCATTCAATGTCAATGTAACAACCGATTCCTTTGGAAAGATCATCGGAGGCAGCGGCGGTCATGCCGATACTGCCAACGGCGCTTTTGTCACAATCATTACCTCACCCCTCTCGAAGGCCAGAATACCGATTATCAAAAAGGCGGTTACTACCATTACCACGCCTGGCGAAGATGTCGACGTATTGATTACAGAAAGAGGAATAGCAATCAATCCAAAAAGAACCGATTTATTGGATCGATTATCTAACTCCAAATTAACCATAATGAAAATAGACGATCTTTTGGAACTCTCGCATAAAATATGTGGGGTTCCCAAGACAACGGAGAATACCGACAAAGTAATAGGATACGTGGAATACAGAGATGGTTCGATAATTGACAGCCTTTATCAATCGAGGTGATTCCATGATAATCAAAAAAGCTTTGATGAGTTATGAAATTGATAAAGTCCGACAGTTTCTCCTTGAAAACGGACTAAAATTTGATTCCGATATTACGGAAACCTTTTTCATCGTGGAAGAAAACACAATCATCGCTTCGGTTTCCCGAAACGGCTATGTGATCAAAGATCTAGCGGTCGATTTGCTTTACAGAGGTGAAAATCTTGGAGGAATGCTTGTTTCGGAAGTTTTGAATTCAATGCGTCAGGAACATATTTTCTATTACCAAGTCTTCACCAAGACGGAATATGTTCCTGTCTTTTCAAGTCTGGGATTCAAACTGGTTGAAAAGACTGACAAGGTCGCCATACTGGAAGCCGGAGAAAGTAAAATCGAATCTGAAATATTGAAAATGAAGACGCAAATAGAAAACCACTTTTCAATCACGCTAGAAAAAACAGATATTGGAGCGATTGTGGTCAATTGCAATCCGATTACCAAAGGTCATTTTCAATTGATTTTGGAATCGGCAAAGAAGCATACATATTTCTTGGTTTTGGTTGTAGAAGAAGATCAATCCACATTTACATACACAGAAAGATTCCTGCTTGTAAAAACGGCCTTGAAGAATTATGCTAACATCATAGTTCTTCCCTCGACAAAATATATTGTATCGGCACTCACTTTTCCGAGTTACTTTTTGAAAAGCATTGACGAAGCGGAACGCGAACACGCCAAACTTGATGCAATGATTTTTAAAGATTATTTCATGAAAATCTTAAATATATCAAAAAGATACATCGGTAGCGAAACAGAACCTGTGATGGTAGCGTATAATCAATTGCTTCAAGACTATCTTCAAGACGCAATTGTTTTGAATAAAAGATTTGAACATAGGGGAATCGTAATCAGCGCATCGTTGGTTCGAAAACTTTTGTATGAAAACAAAATAGAAGCTGCTTCGGAATATGTCCCGGATAACATTAAATCATTGTTCATCAAAATAGCGAAAGAAAAATATGATAAACAAAAACGCTGAAATTCTAACCGCAAGAGAACAAAGAGCAAATAAAATTGCTTTTTTTCTAAATGAAAACAAAGCGGTAGTATCCATACATGCCAATATTCCTGGTGATGAAAAACAAACAAAGCAAGCTTACTTTCTGGTTCGCTATTATGCTTTTTTGTTTCTTCCTGAGAAAGCGCGGCAGACCTTCTTTTATGATTCTTCAGATGGTCCATATTTAATCATGACATTTAATGATCAAGAACCGTCATTTTTAAAAGAGACCGCTGTTTTTCTTGAGGAAAAAGAAGCGCTGGGAAGACTGATAGACATTGATGTCTATACTGAAGATAAAGCGTTTCGCCGTATTACGATGCGAAAATGCCTTGTATGCAATAAACCAGCGCACGAATGCATTAGAAATCAATCGCACTCAAAAAAAGAAATATTCAAAATTATCGATCATATAATTGAAAACGCACTTGACAAGACAATCTCAGGTCTGATTGATTTTGCCATGACTTCAGAATTAGATCTGGAGCCCAAATTCGGGCTCGTAACCAAATCTTCTTCGGGATCGCACAAGGATATGGATTATCAATTGATGTCGAAAGCAAAAAAGGCAATCAAACCTTATCTTGTAAAGATATTTCTAACATCATTCAAATCAGATTCCGTGGATGACATTTTTGATCAAGCCAGATCCATTGGGCTGGAAGCTGAAGAGGCCATGACAAAAGCAACTAATAATATCAATACGTATAAAGGGCTCATTTTCAGTCTCGGGTTGCTCCTAGCTGCATGTGGATATGAGCTTGGTAGGCCATCGAAAATTGCAGACATCTTCAATACAGTTAAAAGTTTAGTTAAAGACATCACATTGGAACTGAATCAAAACGGGGACACTTTTGGAAAAACGGCATATAGGGAATTTGGTTTTACTGGCGCGAGAGGAGAAGCGGAAGGCGGCTATGCAAATGTTCAAAAAGCCATGATGATACTGGTGGATTTTTCCGAAGAATCACTTCATAAAGCATTGGTGTTCCTGATTTCTAACTGTGAAGATACCGTTTTTCTAAAGCGGAGCAAATCAATACAAAAATACGAAATGTACAAACAGATATTTTCTGAACTGACTGACTTTTCAAAGCAAAACCTGAATTATTTGACAAGTCGGTGCGTCAAAGAAAATCTGAGTTTTGGTGGTAGTGCTGATCTCTTGATTTCCAGTGTATTCATGAAAAAATATCAACAGATGTTCTATTGCGTTCCTGAACCAAAATAAAGCGCATATCATGATTTAAAAGCGGATATTATTATGGAAAGATATCTATATTTTTCCTGATTCAAATATGTATTAAAATCTAGCGAATTTTTCGGCAAGAAAAAACTGTTTTTTTGACATCTTTTCCTTGACTTTCATAATGACAGATAGTAAAATTGTTATGCGAGCGTCAAAAGGCTACAAAACATGAGTGCCATATCGGCTCATCTTGACCTAGCATATGCGGAGGTTTAGCTCAGCTGGGAGAGCATCTGCCTTACAAGCAGAGGGTCGGCGGTTCGATCCCGTCAACCTCCACCATGCCGAAATAGCTCAATCTGGTAGAGCAACTGACTTGTAATCAGTAGGTTGCGGGTTCAATTCCTGCTTTCGGCACCATTTTACTACTGTTCGCATTTGTTGCAAGCTGAGAAGGACGCACGTTTTGGTGCGTTTTTCTTTTATTTTGAGAGGACAGACTATTGTGAAACCTGAACTGGAAAAAAAGACACATAGAATACTGTTCGAAAACCCAATTTGGAAAGGGATAATTGCCCTTAGCATCCCAGTCTTTTTAGTCAACATTTTAAAAACATTACATGATGTCGTTGATGGCATTTTCCTCGGTCAGGTTCCCGATGTCGGTGGCGTTTCGATTTCGACTTCGATGCAAAGCGCAGTGGCTTTGACTTGGCCAGTATATTTCATCTTTTTGTCTTTTGGTATGGGGCTCAGCGTTGCGGGGAATTCTTTGATTGGCCAGTATATCGGCAAAAATGACAAAGAAAATGCCAAGAAATATGCTTTGAATACTGTAATTTTATCACTGCTTCTCGGGTTGTTCTTCAATGCTTTTCTATATTTGTTTGCGCCAAACATTCTTCATTACATGGGAGCCGCTGGTTCAGATTTCGATTATGCATTGACATATATAAGAATCAGAAGTTTTGAATTTCCTGTTTTGTTTTTGTCGTTTTCTTTCCAGGCTGTCAGGCAGGCTACTGGCGATACGGTCACGCCCGTCATTATCAGTGCCATCAGCATAGTCGTCAATATTATCTTGACGCCACTTCTAATTCTTGTTTTCAATATGGGAATCGTCGGAGCCGGAGTTTCCACGCTGATTGCGCATTGGTTCATGCTTCCATTCATCCTTTTCTTTTTCATCAATGCGAAAAATGGCATCAAACTTCATTTGGCAAGAGATCAAGTTCAGACCTACGTCATGGGTGATATAATGAAAATTGCGATTCCAGCATCATCTGGCCAATCGATCCAGGCTTTGGGTTTTGTGATTCTTAACTCTTTCATCTATTCTTATGGAACAGAGACATCCGCCGCTTTTTACATCGGCAATCGGATTAATTCACTGATTATGTTTCCGGTTTCTGCGATCAGCTCGATTGTAGCCATCTACATTGCTCAGAATGTTGGCGCAGGAAATATTCAAAGAGCGAAAAAATCGTTTAGAAGCGGAATGTTTCTCGGAGTATGTTTCATGGTGATTGGGGCAATGTTCATCATTCCTTTCAGAGGCGCTTTGGTCGGGTTGTTCAACCATAATCCTGATACTATCGCTCTGGCATCGGAATACACTTTGTATCTACATTTGGGCTTGCCTTTGATGGCTGTCTTCCAGACATATTTAGCCACTTTCCAAGGCAGCGGCGACACGAAGTACGCCTTTGTCATGGCTGTTATCAGACTATGGATCTTACGCCTTCCGCTGGTTTTGTTGGCAATGCATTTTACAAGCCTTGGCCCGGCAGGAATCTGGTATTCTATACTCATGAGCAACGTCTTGATTGTTTTTGTGGGAATGTTTCTTTATTCCAAAGTTCAATTTCAACCTAAAATTCGAATCAAAAAAAACGAACTACAAAAAGGGGAGGAGTCAATATGAAACCAATCTTATTTCCAGATTATGAAAATTCGATTTTGAATGTAAGTAACTCGATTCTTAAGTATTATGGTTGTCCAGTATTGCATCCTTCATTGAAAATTGTCGATGACAGGCTTAACAGAAAGTTCAGAAACGTAATTCTTATATTGGTTGATGCTTTGGGCGATTCGATTTTGGAAAAACACCCTGAAGAAGGATCTGCTTTGAGGCGCGATCAAGTGACAACAATCACCTCGGTTTTTCCTCCTACCACAGTTGCGGCTACGACTTCTGTTCTTACCGGTCTGCCTCCGATTTCAACAGGATGGCTTGGCTGGATGCAATATGTTCTTGAAGAAGATAAAAATGTGGTTTTCTATACAAATAAGGATTATTATAACGATTCCACAGAGTTTTCCTATCAAGTTGCAAACAAATATGTTCCGATTAAACAAATATATGAAATAATCGAAGAAAACAATCCTGATGTTTCCGCAAAGGAAATTTTTCCTGCATTTCGCGAACCGGAGCATGACAGTTTTCTCAAAGAGATGCAAACAGTTATTAATACTTGTAGGAAACCGGGAAAACATTTCGTTTATGCCTACTGGGACAAGCTTGATTACATCATGCATGAAGTCGGACCGGACGCTCAGGAAACAAAAGACGTTCTCAAATTAATTGATATTGGTTACGTCTTCTTAAGAGAGAACCTTCCGGCAAACTCGATTGTATTTGTGATTGCCGATCATAGCCAGGTTTCTGTTTCTCCGATTGCAATCAGAGAATACAAGGATTTGTGGGATACTTTCGCAAAATCTCCATCGATTGAATCGAGAGCGACGGCATTTTTTATCAAACCAGACAGAAAAACCGAATTCGAAGCCTTGTTTCTTGAATATTTTCGTGACAAATATGTGCTTTACAAATCAGAAGACATTTTGAAATTGAATTTGTTCGGTTACGGAAAAAAGCATCCGAAAACAGATGAGTTTTTAGGTGACTATATGGGAATTGCAGTTGATAATTATTATTTTAAACTGAATCAAGATCCTTTCACGATGAAAGGGCAACATGCTGGTTTGTTGGCAGAAGAAACAAGAGTGCCGCTCATTATATTCGAAAAAAAATAAAGCCGGAAAACCGGCTTTATATATTTAGTGAATAGCGTGAACGATCAATTCCGCGGTGGAGATGTTGGTTGCTAGCGGGATTTTATATACATCGCTCAGTCTCAATAACGCCGAAACATCTGGCTCGTGTGGTTGAGCCGTAAGCGGATCCCTAAAGAAAAAGATGAGATCAATACCTCCGTTTGCAATTTGCGCTCCGATCTCCTGATCGCCACCTAAAGGACCGGACTTATAACATTTGATATTGAGACCCGTTGCCTCAATTAATATATGTCCGGTGGTGCCAGTGGCCATTAGTTCGTGGTTTTTTAAAATCTGCCGGTACTTTTTGGCAAATTCGATCATTTCTGGTTTCATTTTATCGTGTGCTATCAAAGCTATTTTCATAATATCACTCCCTAGAAAGTTAATCTCAACATCATTATATCATTTCTCATTTTGTTAAGCGTGGATAAAAGGAAAAAACGGAAAGTTTTGTCTTGCAATTTAAAAAGTCATTTGATATAATGTAGTAGCCGATAAAAAGGCGCTTCGGAGGGGTAGCGAAGAGGCTAAACGCGGCAGACTGTAAATCTGCTCCCATTGGGTTCGACGGTTCGAAACCGCCCCCCTCCACCATCTTAATAATGCAAACCGACGGATGAAATATTCCGTCGGTTTTGTTTTTGATGATTTGCGATTTGCAAGTCACTTCACTGCGCTTTTATTATTATGGTTGAAAAAATAATCTACAAATATAAGAGCGGATGATTATATCCGCTCTAGAAGACCAATACTACATTTGGTTGATATAATTTTACAGTCTCCGCAAATTCGGCGATTTGTTTTTCTGGATACGGAGGTTCGTCAATCAAAATTTGATCCGATTCAAGGTATTCGATAGGTTTGTTGTAGGGGTTCAAAACATAACGAGGAACTTTAGGAAGTTCTTCAGCCATGTTGATAAGATCTGCCAATGTCAATTGGGGTATGACCGTTGTTCTTACTTCAAAATTCATGTGTGCCTGTAACAACAGGTTGATAGAAGTCAATACCTTGTCCGGGTTACTTTCTCCACGGCAAATTTCCATATACCTGTTTTTTGGGGCTTTATAATCTACTGAGAAATAGTCTACAGCACGCTCGTCGATACAATTTTGAATGACTTCAGGACATGATCCGTTAGTATCGACCTTCGTCAAATAACCCATAGCTTTCAGTTTTTTAAGGTATGGAATAAGATCAGGATGTAGAGTGGGTTCGCCGCCCGTAATGACAACGCCATCGATCAATCCGACTCGTTTTTCCAAATAAGCTTCGATTTCAGCATTCGGAACGATGTAATTGAAATCCTCGATTAAACTTCGATTATGACAGTAATAACAATTGTAATTGCATCCGGGAGTGAAAAGTACAGTAGCGATTTTTCCCGGATAGTCAATAAGCGAAGTCTTGACTATTCCCGCAAAAATCATACTTTATGTCCTTCAACCGAAACAGAGTTGCTTTTGATTACGTATTTGACTCTGTCAGCGTACTCCGCTCTTTTTCCTTTGTTAAAATTTTGAACGGGGCGAAGGTATCCAACAACTCTTGTATAGACTTCGGCAGGTTTTCCGCAGGTCGGACAATCAAAATGCTCTCCTGAGATATATCCGTGTTCGTTGCAAATCGAGAACGTGGGCGTCAATGAAATATATGGCAATTTGTACTTTTCAAACACTTTTTTTATCAAAGTTTTGGTAGTTTCGGTATCTTTGATTCTCTCGCCAAGGTACAGATGTAAGACTGTTCCGCCAGTATATAGCGATTGAAGTTCATCCTGAAGTTCGAGAGTTTCGAAGATATCGTCGGTGAATCCGACTGGTAGTTGAGTTGAGTTTGTGTAATATGGAGTATCCTTTCCGGCAGTTATGATATCAGGAAAACGTTCTTTGTCATGTTTTGCGAGACGATAACTTGTTCCTTCTGCGGGAGTGGCCTCCAGATTATAATAATGACCGGTTTCTTCTTGGATGTCTTTGATTACATCACGCATATAATTCAAGGTTTTAATCGCAAAAGCCTGTCCTGCTTTTGATGTAAGGTTAGCCTCGATTCCGAAAAGGTTTTGAATCGCTTCATTCATACCGATTAGACCAATGGTGTTGAAATGATTAAACCAGTAGGAGCCGCTTTTCAACTTGATATCTTTCAAGAAATTAGCGCTATAAGGGTACAGCCCTTTTTCCGTTTGTTCCTCAATAATTTTTCGTTTGATTTCCAAACTTTTTTTTGCAATGTTGATTGTTTCCCACAATCTTGTGAAAAACTCAGATTCGGATTTTGATTGATATGCCAGTCTTGGCAGGTTGATGGTTACAACCCCAATTGAACCTGTAAGCGGGTTTGAGCCAAACAGGCCGCCACCGCGTTTGCGGAGTTCGGAAGTGTCAAGACGAAGTCTGCAGCACATTGAGAGCGCATCTTCGGGAGACAAGTCGGAATTAATATAATTTGAAAAATACGGAATGCCATACTTAGCTGTGATCTCCATATATTTTTCAACGACAGGACTGTTCCAGGCAAAGTCCTTGGTGACGTTGATGGTTGGAATCGGAAAAGTGAAAACTCTGCCTTTGGCATCGCCTGCCATCATAACGTCGCAGAATGCAAGATTGATCATGTCCATCTCGGTCTGAAAATCACCGTAGGTTTCTGGCATCAGTCTGCCGGCATGAACAACATTTTGATCTCTCATTGTTTTTGGAGGGATGATATCAAACGTCAAATTTGAGAAGGGACATTGAAAGCCGACTCTGGTTGGCACATTTAAATTGAAGATAAATTCTTGCAAAGCCTGTTTTACTTGTTTGAAATCGAGGTGATCATAGTGTACAAATGGAGCAAGATATGTGTCGAAAGAAGACCAGGCTTGAGCACCGGCAGTTTCACCTTGAGTAGTAAAGGTCGAATTTACGATTTGACCTAAAAGCGAACGCAAATGTTTAGGGGGGCTCGATTCAACTTTGTTTGAAACGCCACCAAAACCGTTGGTAATAAGTTGGCGAAGATCCCAGCCAGCACAATACGGGCCGAAAAATCCAAGATCATGAATGTGAATATCACCCTGTTGGTGCGAATGGCGAATGCTTTCCGGGTAGACTTCATGGAGCCAATAATTCTTGGTGAATTCTTCACGGACGTAATTATTCAAGCCATTGATTGATTTTTGTGTGTTCGCATTTTCGTTAATTTGCCAGTCTCGATCGTTCAAATATTCTGTGAACATGTCGATGGTGGCCCCAATAAGGGCGTTTGCTTCTCGAGAGGCTCTTCTTTTTTCTCTGTACAGAATAAAAGCCTTGGCTGTTTTTGCATGGCCATTTTCGATAAGCACTTTTTCAACTATATCTTGAATACCTTCCACATCGGCAATACCATTGGGATATTTTTCGTCTGCCATCTTAATTACTTCAGCAGTCAGCTGCTCGGATTTGGCAAAATCTGAACCGCCAACTGAGCTAGCAGCCTTAAAAATGGCAAGCACAATTTTTTCTTTGCGGAATGGTACGACAGTTTGATCGCGTTTGACAATTTGTTTAATCATAAATCTTCCTCCAATTGGTAAGCTCTTGAATTATGTAATTATGATAATAAAGGTCAAAATTGGGTTTGTCAAGGGCATATAAAAAATAAAATATTTGCAAAAAAATAGCTAATCAACGTATAATTGCGCTATCAAGCGACTTCATATCATTAATAATTATAAAAAATCTTTTTCGATTTTTATTCATTTTTTATTTATGCCATTTTGTGTCTTTGTTTTCTGTAAAAAACAAATTTGATATATAAATATATATTATTTTCTTTGTGCTATCATTTGTTTTTACTGTGTATGGAATGCAAAGACACAAGGTCCGTATTTTAAAAAACTTTTACCTATACTTCTTTTTCACATTGCATAATTATATGAGAGAATGTATAATATCATCTAGTCTAATGAAGGGAAATCACAGTTATGATTTCAGAGACATTTAAATTCAAATTGTTTTATTTTATTCGCTATTTCGGCGATGCCTTTTTTTATCCCTTCATGTCAATCTATTTTATTTCCAAAGGAGTTTCTGAGTCTAATCTGGGAATCATTTTGGCAATATCTCCGATTACTATGATTCTTGTTAACCCATTCTGGAATTTTCTTGTCAAGGACATCAAAACTAGTCGAATAATCCTCAAGATCATGACGCTAGTTGAGGGTCTTTTGATTATAATTTTGACCCAAGTGTCCGGATATGAAATGTATATGCTGATTGTGTGCCTTATTGCATTTTTCTGTTCGCCTTTCATTCAGATTCAAGACGGATTCACTGCTACTTTTTCCAATAATAACAAAATTGAGTATTCTTCAATTCGAATCTATGCTTCCATTGCGTATGTCATTTCTGCTGCTATTGCCGGTTTTGTGATTATGTACCTGGGGTACGCAACCATGTTCATGGTATCAGGAATCTTTTTTGCCCTGACAACCCTTGTCGTATTTTGGTTAAAGCCGTTCAAAGAAGAAGTGGTTGTTTCGGAAAAACGCGGGAGAGATGTTAAATCTTTGTTAACAAACGTCGATTTTTACAAATATCTGTTATTTTACACCATTGTGATTGGGGCAGTAAGAATTGGTGATTCGTTCTTTGGCGTCTATCTTGTTAACGACAAGGGAATGTCTTTGACAAGTTATGGATTGTTATATTCAGCGTTTGTTTTTGTGGAGGTATTAACTTTGAGATTTCTCATTAACAGAGGGCAGCTTGCTAGTGAGAAAAACCTTTTGATTATTGCAAGTTTGTTGTTTATTATCCGATTCGTGTTTTATGGCTTGAATCTGCCACTTTCCGCTTTAATTCCCATAACACTTATACGGGGAGTTTCCTGGGGAATTTTAATCTTTGCCCATATCCGTTTTGTGATCAAAATCGTCAAGGTAGAAAATATAACAACTGCTATTATGCTCCTTACTTTAATCTTTTCAATTTTCACTGCAATCGGTAATTTTTTGTTTGGAAAAATGATTGAATCGATAGGATTTTCCTGGCCGTATCTGATTTTGGTGTTCATCATCGTGCTCGGATTGTTGCTTTTTCTTGTATTAACACCAAAAACAAGAGAATCTGGATGATGATTTTATTTTCCTTATCTAAATTAATTCATTGTCCTATTTGTGGTATAATGCTCTGAGGATGTGATTTTAATGCAATATGATATGTTGCTTGTTGGCGTCACTTTTGCAATAGCCATAATCGCTTTATTTATTGCTGTTTACATATTAATAAGGTTAAAAAAAGTTCCGGGAGTTTGGCAAGTCGGACTTCTTTTTGTTATGGAATTTGTTTATTCGTTTGGATATGCACTAGAACTTGCAGGGAAGAATCTTTCTAGCAAAATGGCAGCGATTCATATCGAATATATTGCGATTCCATTTATTGCTGTAACTTGGGTTTATGTCTCAAAAAAATTTAATGATGCCAATTACTCCGCCAAACTACGGAATTATATCTGGTTGCTTATTGTTCCGGTAATAGTCCTGATATCGGTTCAAATTTCATATTATACCGGGTTTGATTTATACTATGAATCCGAGTATTTGGAAACAATAACACTGTTTGGATCACAATTATTAACGGTGACTTTAGTTAAGGGACCAATCTATTATCTTCACACTATTCAAGGGACATTGCTTACTGCATATGTGGTTTACATCTATGTTAAAACATTCATAAAATCGAAGGGAATACAAAAAAAACAAGCGTTTATTCTAGCGTGTTGTGCGATTGTCGGCACGGTAGCGTCGGCAATTCCTTTATTTTCTCCCCTAACAGCTGGAATTGATACGGCATTGTACATGATCGTCGCAATTGGTTTTGTAATTCTCTATACGATGTTCAAGTATGAGATGTTTGACTTGAAGCCTTCTGCTTACCTTGCAGCATTTGAAATTACTTCCAATCCGATAATCGTTCTCGATGATAAATACGAAGTTGTTTCCTGGAATAAAGCAGCTTCTATGTTTTCGGGAAACAAAATACCTATCTGCTATCATATCAAGATGAGGGACTTGTTTTTTAACAAAGAACTGATACGAGCAGTCAAAGACAACGCAACCTTCAGTTTCAAAATCGGCTCCAAGCATTACGTTTTAGAACCGATTCCTCTTGAAAACAAAGCAAAACACATCAATGGATATCTTTTAAAATTCAATGAGGTTACCGGATACATGCAGAAAATTGAGAAATTGGATTATCAGGCATCTCACGACGAACTTACCAAGATACTGAATCGCAGGGCATTTCATGAAAGAGCAACGCATTTTCTTGAAGAAGAGCTAGCTAATGGTGTACCATTCTCAATGATCATGATCGATCTTGACGATTTCAAAAAAATCAATGACACTTACGGGCACACTGTCGGTGATCATGTATTATCAGACATTGGGGCTTTGATTGGTTCGGCACTTCCTGAGAACGGGTTGTTTTGCCGTTATGGAGGAGAAGAATTTATGATATTATTACCTTCGTGTGATGCTCAAAATTCTAATTTGATTTCGGAATCTATTCGTATCTTAGTTATGAAAAATACTTTTATTTATGAAGACATACATATTAAGATTCAGATTAGTCTTGGTGTATACAACTATCAATCTGGCGATACCGGAGAAGTATATGATTACGTCAAACTTGCTGATGAAGCTTTATATGTTTCCAAAAGAACAGGAAAGAATAAAGCGACTTCTTTCCCGCAGAAGCGAAATGGAACTGACAAACAAATCTGATTGCTTAGTAATTTTCTGTAATATGGAAAATCCCCACGTTACAGCTTTAAATGTTTTTTCAATTCTCAATTTTAAATGAATATTTATAAAATAATATTGGGATATACAGCAACAAAATTGACACTATATCCAGAAAGTATTATAATGAAATCAAGGAAAAACATAGGAAGTGAAAATATGAAAAAAGCGTTTATTGAAAACATATGTTGCGAAGGCTGTGCGAGAGATGTAAAACACATTTTAGAGAGTATATATGGTATTTCCAAGGTTGTTGTTTTGTGCGAAGGCGGGTATGCCCTTTATGAAGGCTATGTTTCTGCAAAGGTAATTGAGGAAGCGTTAAAAGAAGAAGGCTATCTTTTAGTTGAGATAGTGAGTGAATAAACAAAAAGCTCATTTGAGCTTTTTCTTTTCATTTACAGGAACCCAAATTATACTTAATGTCAATTCTAATAAAAAAATAATGATTTTTGACTATTATTTTATTAGTGCTATAATATAATGTTGTGAATATCATTAGGATTAATCTTTTTTGTAAAGGATGATAGAAAATGGAAAAACTGATTAAGGACATCATTGAGCTTGATAAAACATACCGCATGCAAGTGAACCAACTGCGAGAGGAAAAAGAAAAGATCAATGATATTGTCAGAGAAGAAAAGAAACGGATGCAAAAAAATTTTCAAACAGAAGCCAATAAAAAAAAAATTGAAATAAAAGACCAAATCGTTACAGACTTGGATACTAGAAAAAAAACAGCCATAGCGGAGTATGATTCCACCTTAAAGGCCTTGGAAAAAAGTTTCCAAGCAAATTCGGACAATTGGGTTGAGAAAATTTACAATTATTGTTTAGAAGAAGAATAGTCAACTGAAGGAAGTGGATTTCAATGGGGTCATGGGCAGCAAATGCCATTGTTACCAAAGCTAAATCAATTTATGGCAATTTTCTAAAACCGGACAATCTTATTGAGTTAAGCAAGAAGCGTTCGCTTTCCGAAGTCGCCGGTTACCTAAAAAACCAAAAAAACTATCAAGATACGCTTGCCGATGTCCAAGAATCTTCGATTCATCGCGGACAATTGGAAGAATTGATCAAGAAGACCAATTTCAATCACACTTTGAAACTGGTCAAATTTGTTGAGCTTAAAGACAAATCATTTTATAAATTGAATTTGATCCAAAGAGAGATTGAATTGATCCTCGCGACTATCAGGCAGGTCATCTCCGGCAACGTTGAAATCGCCATCGCCGAATTCCCTACATATTTTATTCGCCACGCCAGTTTCGATATTGCTAAACTATCTCAGGTAAGGTCATACGAAACATTGCTTGAAGCAGTTATGGGAACAAGGTTCTATGAGGTCTTGAAACCGTTTAGCGAAACAGATAATAACCTAATCAAATACTCTAATATCGAACACAAACTGGATGAAGGCTTTTATGATTGTGTTTTTGAACGGATCAATGAAAATTATAACGGGAAGCTGAAAAAAGAAATCGAAACTATTTTCATGACAAAAATCGAATTAAGCAACATCGTGAAAATATACCGATTAAAGAAATTTTATAACGCTGATCCAGAAGATATCAAAGAGCTTTTAATTATGAATCATTCGCGGATAAGCGAAAATAAAATTAACGAGATTATTTCTTTGCCGGATGCTGATCTGGTACTTCACTATCTTGAAAGATCAGATTTTTCAAAATTCATGGATGATCAGGACTACGTCTATATCGAATATTATGCAGAAAAAATTAAGTATAATCTAGCAAAAAGATATATGTATTATTCTAACGAAGCTCCGAATGTGTATTCTGCTCTTATGATACTTGCAGAAATTGAAAGAGAAAACATTTTCCATATCATCGAAGGTATCAGATACAATCTCGATGAGAATGAAATCAGAGAAATGTTGATATATTGATTTGTAAGGAGAAATACAAATGGCATATTCAAAAACAAAATTGATTATCATCACGTCAAATATGCTAAATTTGGATGCCACACTCGAAACGTTTGTCGGATTACACTGTTTTCATCCAGTCAAAGCCGATGAATTTGTTGATCTTGTTCATGGACTTACCGGCTTCTTTGAAGGAAATCCATGCCCGGAACTGCTAAATAAAATTAAAGACATCGAAAAAGAGAATGGAATTAATATTCCCGGTGTGCCAGCACAAACTGTTCACAAGACTTTTGTCCAGATGCAAAGAAGGGTAGCGAATATCCATAAGACGCTAAAATCATTTGCCAAACATACAAACGAATCAGTACAATTGCTTCAAAAATACGATGATGCATTGATACAAATGAAGAATCTAGAAAGCCTTGAAGTGTCGCTTGATGACATGTTTGCGTGCGATTATGTCTATGCACGTGTGGGAAGGCTTCCGACAGAAAGCGTCGAAAAATTAGAGTTTTATCAGTCTAAGCCGTTTATCTTCAAGTCATTTTCAACCGATAAGAACTATAGCTGGTGTATTTATTTCACTTCGCAGGAATATGAACGGGAAGTCGACAACATTTTCTCATCATTGTTTTTCGAACGGATCTTTATACCTGATTTTATTCACGGCACGCCCAAAGACGCCAATGAGAGCTTGACAAAAGAAATCGATGCGACGAAAACCGAATTGAAATCTATCCAAGAAAATAAAACCGCATTTCTACAAAGCATTTTAGAGGAATTAGATATAATCAAAGGCGAGTTGCTTTTACTAGATCGGATCAATGAGGCTAAAAAGTACGTAGTAGGTATGGGAGATAAATTCTCCATCACTGGGTTCGTCAAAGAAAAGGACGTTTCTTCCGTAAAGGAACTTTTTCAAACAATGAAACAAGTTGGGATTTCAATTCTTCCAGCAGACTATGACAGAAGATTGAAGCTTCCATCAAAAATAAGGGATCAAACAGCATTTTAATTTATTCAATTCGTACATTCAACGGACTATGATATAATTCTTAAGTTTTATGATTGAGAGGAGGGATTGAACCGTGGCAATAGCAAAAACAAAATTAATCAATATAACCGCAGATATAGCGAATTTGAATCCGGTTTTGGAAAAATTTGTCGATTTGCACTGCTTTCATCCCATCTCGTCTGGACAATTCGTAGACCGCGTTCATGGATTGAAAGCTTTTTCCGAAGATAATCCCACCAGCATTGTATTGACCGAATTGCATGAAATCGAAAAGGAGTTTGAAATCGAAATCATGATAATTGAAGTCAAAACCGCCGATCATTCATTGGAAAAGATGAAAAACTACATTTCCACGACACATGCACAACTTAAGTCGATGGTCCTGCAAAAGAAAGACATCCAAGAATTACTTAAGAAATATCAAGACGCCTTGGTTCAGGTAAGAAACATCGAAAGTCTTGATATATCGCTTGATGATGTTTTTTCGTGCAAATACGTCTACTCCCGAGTCGGAAGATTGCCGACAGAAAGCATTGAGAAGTTGAATTTCTATCGTTCGAGGCCTTTCATATTTAACTCATTCAGTATTGATAAGAATTATAGTTGGTGCATCTATTTCACTTCCCATGAATATGAACGGGAAGTTGACAATATCTTTTCATCTTTATTTTTTGAAAGAATCCATATTCCTGATTTCGTACATGGAACTCCGGAAAAAGCAGGCGATCAGCTTGCAAAAGAAATCGAAGTTACCAACAGCGAAATGGAAAAGCTCCAACAAAACATCAATAGTTTATTGACAGAAACCAATCAAGAATTAATAGCCATAAAAAGCGAATTGCTATTTTTAGCACAAATCCATGAAGCGAAAAAGTATGTGGTTGGGCTGGGCGAAAAATTCTCCATCACCGGTTTTGTCGAAGAGAAGAATGTAAAAATGATCAATGAGCACTATGCAGATATGGACAAAGTTGAAGTTTCTGTCCGTCCGGCAAGTTCTGATAGAAGATTGAAACCGCCGACTAAATTGAAAAACAACTGGTTCAACCGACCGTTTTCCATGTTTGTGGAAATGTATGGAGTCCCAAGTTACGGAGATATCGATCCGACTCCCTTTTTCGCAATCACCTATTCGCTCTTGTTTGGGATCATGTTTGGTGATGTTGGTCAGGGATTGCTGTTGATTTTGCTTGGGTTCATATTCTTCAAATGGAAGAAAATGCGACTTGGAGAAATCGGTATTCGAATTGGTATTTTCTCCACATTTTTTGGATTCCTTTATGGATCGGTTTTTGGCAACGAAACACTTTTGGATCCGCTTTACATCAATTGGCTGGGACTTGCTTCAAAACCATTTAATGTGATGGATGCCAGTTTTACGATGACGCTTTTAATCATGGCAGTCTTGATCGGAGCAATGCTGATACTAACTTCCATATCAATCAATATCTTCATCAGATTGAAAAAAAAGGAATACGCTGAAATGTTCTTTTCAGCCAATGGCATTGCTGGAATGATCTTCTATTTGTTTGTTGGCGGCGGAGCTCTCGCTCTGCTGATATATCAAGTCAAGATCTTCAATGTATGGACGATCATCATCTTTGCGGTATTGCCTTTGTTGCTGGTGTTTCTTAAAGAACCGTTTGGGCGAAAATTCAAAGGGGAAAAAATGTTTCCTTCCGGATTTGGCGGCTTCTTTACCGAAGGGTTCTTTGAATTATTCGAGGTCATTCTTTCATATATCACAAACACCATGTCTTTCCTTCGTGTCGGAGGATTCCTCTTGGTACACGCTGGGATGATGCTAGTTGTATACAGCTTGATGTCAATGGGGGGGAATGCGTTCTCTACCGGATTGATATTTGTTCTTGGCAATTTATTTGTCATGTTGATTGAAGGATTGATCGTAGGAATTCAAGTATTGCGGTTGGAGTTTTATGAAATGTTTTCTCGTTATTATGAGGGAAACGGGATTGTATTCAAAACGTTTAATTAAAAATCAAGGATATATTTAGGAGGAATCAATATGTTAAATACACTGGAAATTCTATTGCCTTTATTGTTTGTCGTTTTTATATCAATACCACTCATCAATGTGTTTAGGGGAAAAGTCAGCGCGAAATCTGCCAAAAAAAGAGTACTGATGCATGTTTTCAGTTTTTTCGCTTTGATTGCTCTCACTTTGGCGTTCCAGATCGGAGATATCAAAGTGTTTGCCGAAACTATCGACACTACTATCACTAATACGTTCTCCGGTTCTCTTGCCCAAGGGCTTGGTTTCATCAGTGCCGCGCTCGCGACTGGTATGTCTGCGCTTGGCGCGGGTATTGCAGTAGCTGCCGCAGCACCAGCTGCCATCGGAGCTTTTTCTGAAAACGAGAAGAACTTTGGTAAATCACTGATTTTTGTCGCGCTTGGCGAAGGCGTTGCCATCTATGGATTGCTGATTTCAATTTTGATTATTGGCAAATTATGATTTCGAAAGAAGGATTGTCATGAAATTTTTCTTGATAAGTGACAACGTCGATACTTTGGTCGGCATGCGTTTAGTCGGCATTGAGGGTGTTGTTGTTCATGAGCGTCAAGAAGTGCTTTTGGAACTTGAGAAAGCAATGCAAAAAGATGAAAATTGCATCATTTTAATCACGACCAAACTTGTCGAGCTGTGTCCAGCAGTAATATCGGATCTTAAACTCAAGCAATTAAAACCGTTAATTGTCGAAATTCCTGATCGCCATGGTGGATCTAATATTGGGGAAACAATCGATAAGTATATTAGCGAAGCAATCGGAATCAAGATGTGAGGTGAATCGAAATGGATTATTACAGTAGCGAGCAATTATATAAATATTTTGAATCGGAAATCAAAAAAAATGCGACTAAGCAAATGAACGATTTGAAAAAAGAGATTGCCAACTTGAAGGAAACGGAAATAAGTAAAGTACAATCCGAATTGCATGACTCCATCGATACAGCCTTGAAGTTGGAGCTGAAGGAACTCGATACTGACCACAGTTACGAAATCAACAGAATTACCCAAGCAAGTTCTCGGCAGTTGATGAAGCGTCGACAAGAACTGCTGGAAGATGTGTTTTCAGTTGCAGAGAAGAAATTGATCAAATTTTCTTCAACAAAAAAATATGAAACACTTATGAAGCAAAAAATTGAGGCTATCTCTGATCGCTTTTCTGGTTGCAGTATCATCTTTCGAATCAAAAAAGGCGATACAGCTTTGATTGAAACCTTGAAAGATAGTTACAAGCATAAATTCATCATCGAAGCGGATCCTGAAATAATCATCGGGGGTTTCAGCGCTTTTTGCGATAAACTCAGCATTGAAATCGATGAAACTATCGATAATCGACTTATGGACCAGAAAGAATGGTTTTACGCAAACTCGCATCTGTTTGTAAAATAACAAGTTATCATTATTGGAAAGAAGTGATTCCATGAATAAAAATACGATATATTCCATAAACGGGCCTGTCGTGACGGTAAAAAACTCCACTGATTTCTTGATGATGGAAATGGTCTTGGTCGGAGATAAAAAGTTGATGGGAGAAGTTATCAAGATATCTTCTGAAAAGACGACCATTCAAGTATATGAATCAACGACATCCCTCAAGGTTGGAGAGCCGGTTCTTGCCACGGGTAGCCCGATTTCGATGATGCTAGGCCCGGGAATACTACAAAATATCTTCGATGGAATCGGCAGACCGCTTAAAGCAATCTCCGAACAATTCGGAGCTTTTATCATTTCCGGAGTTCAAATGGAGTCGCTTGATTCTGAAAAAGAATGGGATGTTGAAATCACACACAAAGTCAATGACGAAATACATTTTGGGGACATTTTCGCCAAAATTCAAGAAACTGATTTGATCGAACATAGGGTCATGGTTCCTCAAGGTGTTTCTGGAGTCATTACTGAAATCAAACCTTCAGGAAAATATCGGATCAAAGATGTGCTTGTAAAAATAAAAGACCAAAGCGGAATGGTTCAAGAATTGACCATGATTCAACGATGGCCAATCAAAACCCCCAGACCCGTATCCAGAAGATTACAGATATCCATTCCCCTCATAACTGGACAAAGAGTCATTGACACTTTTTTTCCAATCGCCAAAGGCGGTACAGCAGGCGTTCCGGGCGGATTTGGAACCGGAAAGACGATGATGCAGCATCAACTAGCCAAATGGTGTGATGCCGACATGATTGTTTATATCGGTTGCGGTGAACGCGGAAATGAAATGACACAGGTTCTGGAAGAATTTGCCGAGTTGATGGATCCAAAGACCAATAAACCGCTTTCTAATCGTACTGTCTTCATTGCGAACACATCAAACATGCCCGTTGCAGCCAGAGAAGCAAGCATCTATACTGGATTAACAATTGCTGAATACTATCGCGATATGGGATATCACGTGGCAATAATGGCCGATTCTACTTCCCGTTGGGCGGAAGCGCTACGGGAAATCAGCGGACGTTTGGAAGAAATGCCTGCTGAAGAAGGCTTTCCTGCATATTTACCGAGCAGGATTTCACAATTCTATGAACGTGCTGGTTATATGGAAACCATAAATAAGCAAATCGGGTCAGTTTCAATCGTTGGTGCTGTATCGCCTCAAGGAGCGGATTTTTCCGAACCGGTTACTCAAAATACAAAACGGTTCGTACGTTGTTTTTGGGCACTTGACAAACAACTTGCCTATGCTAGACATTATGAGGCGATCAACTGGAATTTAAGTTATTCTGAATACGTGGGCGATTTGGAAAAATGGTACAATAAACAAGTTGATATCCGATTTTTACAAAACCGGAAGAAACTGATGAAGCTTCTCACTGAAGAAAACAAATTGATGGAAATAGTCAAATTGATCGGAAGCGATGTTCTTCCTGACGATCAACGTATGGTTTTGGAAATCAGCCGAGTCATCCGCGTAGGCTTCCTGCAACAAAACGCTTTTCACAAGGAAGATGTTTTTGTCCCTTTGCAAAAGCAGCTCAGAATGATGGATGTCATTTTGTATTTGTATCAAAAAAGCGTTACTGCACTTAAAGAAGGCAAAGCCTTCAGCTTGATTCAAAAAACTAATATTTTCGAGAAAGTAATCAAGATGAAATACGACGTTCCCAATGACAAGTTGGAAATGTTTGACGACTATTTCACTTTGATTGATGAAACAATATTTCGTATCCGTTAGGAGGGATTGAATGAACCTTCAATATATTGGCCTTGATGAAATCAACGGCCCGATGGTTTTTTTGGACAACGTCGAAGACGTCGGCTTTGAAGAAATGGTCGAAATCCGCCTTAAAGACGGACAAACACGCTATGGAAGAATAGTATTGATTTCTGGTAAAAGAGTCGCAATCCAGGTGTTTGAAGGCACACATGGCATGTCACTTGACAATACTAAATCCAAATTTTTGGGACATCCGATGAAAATGTCACTTTCCAAGGAAATTCTCGGCAGAACTTTCAACGGCTCAGGAAGGCCTATCGATGGGATGGGACCCGTTTTTGTTGATGAGTACCGCGATATCAACGGTTTGCCATTAAATCCAGTATCCAGAGTCTATCCACGTAACTATATCCACACCGGAATCAGTTCCATTGACGCTTTAACAACTTTGATCAGGGGTCAAAAACTTCCGATTTTTTCTGGATCCGGACTGCCTCATAATGAACTTGCCGTGCAAATCGTCAAACAAGCGAAAATTGCTGACAAGGAAAACAAGAAGTTCTGTGTTGTCTTTGCAGCTTTAGGTATAAAAAATGACGTTGCCGCTTATTTTCGCCGTTCTTTTGAGGAGGCGGGAGTAATCGAGAAAGTAGTCATGTTCCTTAATTTGTCGAACGATCCAATCATCGAAAGAATCCTGACACCAAGGTGCGCTCTCACCGCTGCAGAATATTTGGCATATAAACATGATATGCACGTGCTGGTTATTCTTACCGATATCACTTCATATTGTGAAGCCTTGCGCGAGTTTTCCAGCAGCAAGGAAGAGATTCCGGGCAGAAAAGGATATCCGGGGTATCTTTATTCTGATTTGGCTTCAATCTACGAACGCGCTGGAATCATCAAGACTTCCAAAGGCTCGATCACGCAAATACCGATTTTAACGATGCCTAACGATGACATCACCCATCCGATCCCCGATTTGACAGGTTATATCACTGAAGGTCAGATTGTTCTTGATCGGGAGATGCATCATTTGGGAATCTATCCTCCAATCGGGGTTTTACCATCTTTGTCGAGACTCATGAAAGACGGAATCGGAGCTGGTTATACCAGAGAAGACCACCAATCTTTGATGAACCAATTGTTCGCATCGTACGCCAAAGTTCAAGATGCAAAAAGTTTGGCTGCGGTCATCGGTGAAGACGAACTAAGCGATATCGACAAGAAATATATCGAGTTCGGCAGATTTTTCGAAGCCAATTTTCTATCACAAAGCATCGAGGAGAATCGAAGTATCGAGACCACTTTGGATCTGGGATGGGCGCTTCTTTCATTATTGCCAAAAGAGGAACTGGATCGTACAGATGAAGGATATTTGGACCAATACTACAATCAACAGGCAGCAAAAAAACAATTTAAAATCAAAAACAAGTCGATCATCAAAGAACTTGATCAGACGGATGAGGTCTAATCATGGCTATCAAGCAAGTATTTCCTACCAAAGGAAACCTGCTCGCATTCAAGAAGTCGAATACGCTTGCGCATCTTGGTTACGAATTGATGGACAGGAAAAGAAACATCCTGATCAGGGAAATGATGATGTTAATCGAAAGCGTGAAGTCGCTTCGCGATGAAATAACCAATATATTTCAAAAAGCCTATCAAGCTTTGCAGGAAGCCAATATCACGCTAGGTGTCGTAAATGACATTGCACGCGCCATTCCAATCGACGATGGATTGGACATCACCTATCGAAGCGTAATGGGAGTTGATATCCCAAAACTGAGCTACAAAGCTATGCCGGTCAAGCTAAGCTATGGAATTGCCAGCACAAACACTAAATTCGACTATGCCTATAAAAACTTCCTGAAGGTTCGCGATCTGACAATCAAACTCGCAGAAATCGATAATGCTGCATACAGACTTGCTTATGCAATCAGAAAAACTCAAAAACGGGCAAACGCATTGAAAAACATCGTTATTCCCGAGTTTGAAAGCAACATTAAATTCATTTCGGAATCGCTAGAAGAAAAAGAACGGGAAGAATTCTCCCGATTGAAAATTATCAAAAATAAAAAGTATCAATAAAGGACTGCAAGACAGTCCTTTCTTCAAACTGCAATCTGAAAAAAATCTTGACTAATCCGGTAAGATGATGAATAATATTAGATAGACTCTTAGGGGTGTGGTGTCAACGGTAGCACGGCAGTCTCCAAAACTGTTTGTACGGGTTCAAATCCTGTCACCCCTGCCACTTGGATTTTAATGCTCGATTTCAATTTTGAACTCGAGTTTTTTATTGCCTAGGAAACCTTGGAAAAATATAAAAGCATCACTGTATTTGATTCGAGACATTGTTGATTATGAAACACTTCTTTAGGCCTTTTGTTTTTTTCTCTCTTCCATTTCTCTATTTTTTTAGTATAATGATAATAACGGAACATCGTTCAGACATTTTTACGGAGGGATTTTATGAAAACCAGTCACCGAATAAAAGAATTGCGCGGCGCGGATGATTTACAAGATAAAGTTATCGAAGAAGTATTGGAAGCATATTATTTTTTTAGAAGGCCAGACGAAGTGGAAACAATCAAGGCGACGCTTGCCATTATCAATGAATATAAAGATATGACTAGCGTGTTTTGTGCCAATTGCACAAAAAGCCATTATTGCGATGATTGTTTTCCAATGAAAAAACGGGAGATGTTCGACAAAATCGAGACCCTTTTGAACGATCAGTTGGAAAACCTTCCGGAACTCTACAGGTAATCACTGAACATTAAAGGAAGCCAAGCGATTTGGCTTCCTTTTTCTGTTTTTTCATACACGACGCCTTAATTTATATCTGGATTCAAAATGGGATTTTATCTTCTTTATTTTTTTCTCATATATGATATAATAATATAGACTGTAAATGATTTGTACGAGAGGAGATCAACAGAATGAACGAATATTTAGCTCAAAATTTAAAAAACGTCATCATATTGGGCCACTTAGGAAGCGGAAAAACGTCCTTGACCGAATCCTTGGCCTTTGTATCAGGACGCATCGAAAAAAAAGGCGAAGTGGAAAAGAAATCTACCATTTCTGACTTTACACCCGAAGAACAGGCAAAACAAAACTCTTTATCTACCAGTATTGTGCCTGTAGAATTTAAAAACTGTAAAATCAATTTCCTTGACGCCCCTGGTGCCGACGAAATGATAGGCGACATTTCCTATGCGCTCAGAGCTGCTTCGGGAGCCATATTGGTGTTAGACGCCACTAAAGGTGTGGAAATTGGCGCCGAAAAAATGTGGAGAGAAATCAGAAACAGAAACTTGCCCGCCATTATCTTTATCAACAAGATGGACAAAGATAACGTTAAATTCGACGAAGTTCTAACTTCAATTCAAAGCAGATTCGGCAAACAAGCCGTTCCTTTCTGTTTGCCGATTGGAAAAAAAGAAGAGTTCAGCGGCTTCGCTGACATAGTTGAATTAAAGGCAAGAATCTATGATGGAAACACTTGTGTAGATGGAGATATCTATCCTGATAAAATGGACAGGATCCAAAGTTTGCGCCAAGAACTGGTGGAAACAGTTGCAGGATCTGATGAAGAATTATTGGAAAAATATTTTAATGGCGAAGAACTAACCATGGAAGAGATCAAGAAGGGGTTACACCTTTCTGTTCTTTCGGGAGAAGCTGTTCCGGTGATGGTCGGATCTGCGACTAAAGATGTTGGACCATTGACTCTGCTTTACATGATCAAAGAGTATTTTCCTTCAATTTCAGAAATGCCGGCTTCAAAAGGCACGAAACCGGGAAGCGAAGAATCGATTGCAAGAAAATTTGATGACAATCAACCATTTTCTGCTTATATCTTCAAAACCATGATTGACCCATTTGTTGGAACAATCAATTTAATGCAAGTTAAATCTGGAACAATCAAAAAAGATCAGGAAGTTTATGTTTCTTCTATGAATGATACTAAAAAAGTCGGACAATTATTCTATTTGAGTGGAAAAACCTCCATTCCAACAGACGTTGTGCATGCCGGGGATATCTGTGCGATTGCAAAGACTGAAGGCGTCACGACCGATTCGACCATATCCGATAAAAAATCACCAATTATCTATCCAACAACAGAAACGCCATCGCCAACGATGTATGTCGCAGTTCATCCGAAAAATAAAGCGGATGAAGATAAATTGTCAAACGCATTGCAGAAACTGCAACTTGAAGACAATACTTTTGAAATCAGAAGAAACAAGGAAACCAGTCAGCTTTTGATTGGCGGACAGGGCATAATACATCTAGGCTACATCATCGACAAGATGAGAAATATGTTTAAAGTCGATTTGGAAACCCAAGATCAACAAATCGTTTATCGCGAAACCATCAAAGCCGTCGCGACTGCCGAAGGCAGATATGTCAAGCAATCAGGCGGATCTGGTTATTACGGTGTTGTTGTAATGCGATTCGAACCATTAACCGACAAAGATTACGAATTCGATGAAGAAGTATTTGGGGGAGCAGTTCCTAGAAACTATTACCCAGCTGTCGACAAAGGTTTGCAAGAGACTTTGGAACACGGAATACTTGCCGGATTCCCGGTAATTGGCGTTAAAGGAATTCTAACGGATGGAAAATACCATCCAGTTGATTCAAATGAATTGGCTTTTAAAATGGCTGCTTCCATAGCGTTCAAGGAAGCGTGCAAGCAAGCAAAACCAACCATTCTCGAACCAATCCATAAGATTGTTGTTAAGGTAAAAGACGAGTATATGGGAGATGTCCTAGGCGACGTCAATAAAAGAAGAGGCCGCGTCATGGGAATGGAACCAGCAGAAGATGGATATCAAAAAATCGTCGCTGAAGTACCTGAAGCAGAAATCACCAAATACACAATTGATTTGAAAGCTATGACACAAGGATCAGGAACTTTTACCCGAGAATTCGTCAAATACGAGGAAGTTCCAGGAAACTTGGTTTCCAAAATTATTGAGGATCATAAAAAAGCAAATTAGTATTAAGCGGCATTCGTGCCGCTTTTTTTTTGATGTTTTGGAGTTGTTCTTGACACGCTATTCAGATTTTGATAAAGTATTATGTGTGATAGAGTAGTTGACAAATAAACTATTGATTTTGAAAATCTACAAGGAGAAAATTATGGAAAAAATCGGATTGTTACTCGACAGCACCACGCTTACTAGGGGCGATATTGTAAATTACCCCTTTATCAAGGTCGCACCACTTATTGTCACAATTGATGGTGTGAATTATTCGGAATTAGAACTAACAACAGAAGACATGCTACACCATTTGCATAATGCAAAGAAAATGACAACTAGCCAACCTTCTCCTGGGGAATTTATGAGCATTTATGAAGAATATTATAAAGAAGGATACACACAAATATTGGTGATAACTCTTTCGGAAAAGATAAGTGGTACTTTTCAATCCGCAATGATTGCGAAGACGATGATCGAATTTCCTATGGAAATTAGTATCCATGCACCAAAGGTAGCGTCATTCGGGGTTGCCAACGGCATCCCCATCTTAGCGAAAATGATTGAAAAAAACCAGCCATTCGACAAAATAGTGGACAGATACCACGTTTTATTCAAAGACGCTTGTGTCATGTTCACATTGTCAAATTTGATGCATCTTTTCAGGGGCGGAAGGCTGAGCAGGGTCCAGGCTTTGCTTGGTACTGTATTGAGAATCAAGCCAATCGTGGAAATGATTGATGGCAAATTACAATTGACCAAGAAAGAAAGAACCAATATCGCCTGTTATGACTATTTCATGAGCGTTATAGACAATTACGTGCAAAAAAACGAAAAAGTCTACATTGATATCATCCAGCTGAACCGTCCAGAGTTGGCAGAAAAGATGAAAAAAGAAGTTGAAACGAAATATCCAAAAGCTAAGATTCATATGACAGATTATGTAAGCCCAGTGTTCTTTGTTCATTTAGGAGATCAGGGATTTGGAATTGCAGTTTTGGCTGAATAACGATAAAAAAGCGGCGCAATTTGGAAATGCGGCGCTTTTTTTAATCATATGCCTGATTAAAGAAATAATGCTTGACATTTATGGGTCTATTTAGTACACTATAAATTGCGAAAAACAAGATGGCGATTGTGGCGAAAGGGTTAACGCATCGGATTGTGGCTCCGACATTCGTGGGTTCGAGTCCCATCAGTCGCCCCAAATGAATATCGTATAGAATGGGCTATGGCCAAGTGGTTAAGGCATCGGACTTTGACTCCGAGATCGGTAGTTCAAATCTACCTAGCCCAGCCATTTCTACGACCCGCTAGCTCAGTTGGTAGAGCATTTGACTTTTAATCAAAGGGTCAGGCGTTCGAATCGCCTGCGGGTCACCATTTTTTATCAACAAGCACATGCGGGTATGGCGAAATTGGCAGACGCGCTAGACTTAGGATCTAGTTCTTAGGAGTGCAGGTTCAAGTCCTGTTACCCGCACCAAAATGAAATTGTTGATAATATGTATGAAAATCAGTCTGAAAAGGGCTGATTTTTTTTACTAAAATCATATTTTTTTGTGATGAGTTATTTATTATGATATTTTATTAGTAGTATAATTATTGTTAGTAAGGAGGTCAAAAATGAGAAGCGATAAAGAGATGCTAGACATTATTTTAAGTACTGCAACAGAAGACAATCATATCCGGGCTGTGATTTTGAATGGTTCGAGGGCTAATAAAAACATTAAAAACGACATTTTTCAAGATTTTGATATATGTTATATTGTGACTGATATAGAACCGTTCAAAGATCTTAAGTGGATAAAACGATTCGGAGATATAATGATTTTGCAGCAACCAAATTTGATGGGAGACACTACACCGAGAGATTTTCTGCATTTGACTTACTTGATGCAATTCATGGACGGAACAAGAATCGACTTGTCAATAGTCACCTTGAATGAATATGATGATGAAGGAGAACTATGGATCGTCTTGCTGGACAAAGACGGGATTTTGTCTGGCAAATATGAAACAAACATAGCTGTATACAACATAAAGCCTCCGACAAAAAAACAATTTGAGGATTGTTGCAACGAATTTTGGTGGCTTTGCCCCTATATCGCCAAAGGAATTTGGCGAGAAGAACTTTCTTATGCTATGGAACATATGGATTGTTATCTTAGAAAAGAATATATGAAGATGATCAGTTGGTATATAGGAGTAAATAACAATTTTGCGATAAGCACAGGAAAAACAGGCAAATATATCAAGCAATATTTATCAAAAGATGAATGGAGTCAGTTTGAAAAGACATATCCCGGAAGCAAGTATGATGATATATGGAATTCTTTATTTGTTATGGGCGAATCATTTAGAAGACTAGCAACTGTAGTATCTGAACATTTTGGGTTTTTATATCCAAAAATATATGATGAAAACGTCAGTGATTATCTCAAAGACATAAGAAAGCTTCCAAAAAACGCTAATCAAATTCGCTAAAAAAGATGTTAATAAACACATAGTTTTTTTGTGTCTACTAACATCACATCACTTCACTGATTTGACTGATTTTTTTCTTTTTCTTCTCGCAATTGTCTTTTCAGCTCTTTTTTGTATTTAGGAATGGGGTCATAACCGCCTTTTGAGAAAGGATTGCATCGCAAGATTCGCCAAATTGTGAGAATTGATGCATAGAAAAAATTATAGTTTTCGAAAGCTTCAATGGCATAATTAGAACATGTCGGTTTGTATCGACAAGTGGGTGTTCTTCCTGCGTGGTAGCTCTGATAGGAGCGGATTAATTTGATAATTAGCTTTTTCATATATATTTCACCAGTATTATTCTATCAAGAAGAAAGAATAATAACAAGTGATTTGAATATATTGAAATAGCTTTCAAAACCACCATATATGCAACTTCATTGTGTTTTTTGTCTTGTTTTATGGTGATATATATGATACAATTATTACAAATAGAAAAATGGAGGATAATGAAAGAATGAAAAAACTTTTCGGTCTTGTAACTTTAATGATGGTTGCATTCGTTTTGGTTGCTTGCGAAACTGCAACAACAGCAGCAACAACAGCAGCGACAACAGCAGCAACAACAACAACTGAAGCTCCAAAAGTATGGAGCATCGCAATGCTTACAGACGTTGGGCAAATTACTGACAGATCATTTAACCAAGGAACATGGGAGGGCGTTGCAGCATTTGCTGAAGCAAATGACATCCAACATATGTACTTCCGTCCTAACGAAGGAACACAAGCAGCTTATGAAGAAGCTATCGACATGGTTATCGCCAATGGCGCAAACGTCGTAGTTACACCAGGATTCTTGTTTGAAACTTCAATTTACACTAGACAAACAATGTATCCAGATGTGTATTTCATCTTAATCGATGGAACTCCTCACACTCCTGACTACCAAACATTTTTCACTGCAGACAACACAGTATGTATTCTTTTCCAAGAAGAGCAATCTGGATTCCTAGCTGGATACGCAGCAGTAGCTGACGGATTCACAAACCTTGGATTCACAGGCGGAATGGAAGTTCCGGCTGTTCAACGTTTTGGAATCGGATATATCGCAGGTGCGTTCTATGCAGCTGAAGTTCTTGAAAAAACGATCACTTTTGATGCCTCAAGATATGTATATTTCGGCGATTTCGACAATAAGAACGAACATACTGTAGAAGCTACTAGCTGGTACAATGCTGGCGTTGAAATTATCTTCGCAGCAGCAGGCGGAGCTGGAAATGCAGTTATGAAAGCCGCTGAGGATGTTAACTTAGTGACAGCTGACAGCGCAACTGTAATTGGTGTTGACGTTGACCAATCTAATCAGTCAGACACCGTTATCTCTTCTGCAATGAAACAACTTGCAGTAGCAGTTCAACAAGAACTAACTGCTTTGATTCTTGATGACGACTTCAGCGCTGGCGATGTATTGATTAAAGGCGCTCTTGAAGACGCAGTTGGATTACCATTGGGAGATTCATTCAAATTTACAACATTTACAGAAGCTCAATACACAACTTTATTGAATTTAGTTAAAGCCGGCACGATCGTTGTTCCAGCAACAGAAGAAGCTTTGATTACCTTCTTAGCTGACGAATGCGGCAATCCGACCCTAACAGCCTTGGTTGCAAAAACCATGACAGGCTGGCCAGTAGTACCAGCATAATAACAACAAACAAATTTAACGGAGGGGTGTTCAAAATACCCCTCTTTTAAATAGGAGGAAGATGCAATGGATTATGCAATTGAGATGTTGAATATCACTAAAACATTTGGTCCATTGATTGCCAATGACAATATCAGTTTGCAAGTCAAGCGCGGAGAGATTCATGCAATATTAGGAGAAAATGGTGCTGGGAAATCCACTTTGATGTCAATCTTATTTGGATTATATAAAGCAGATTTCGGTAGTATCAAAATATTTGGCAAGGAAGTCGATATCAAAAATCCTAATGACGCTAATGACTTAAAAATCGGTATGGTTCATCAGCACTTTAAATTGGTCGACGTGTTTACTGTGCTTCAAAACATCATTCTTGGCAACGAAACATTGAAAAATGGGTTTCTTGATTTGGAAACGCCGAGGAATAAAATCAAAGAAATAAGCGAGAAATACAAACTTCATATCGATTTGAACTTGAAAATCAAAGAAGTCAGTGTGGGAATGCAACAAAGAGTCGAGATATTAAAAATGCTCTATCGTGATGCGGATATTTTAATTTTTGACGAACCAACTGCCGTATTGACGCCACAAGAAATTGCTGGCTTATTTCAAGTCATTCGCGAATTTGCCGCTGAGGGCAAATCGATCATCCTTATTACTCACAAATTGAACGAAATAAAAGCTGTCGCGGACCGATGCACCATTCTAAGGAAAGGTCAACATGTAACTACTGTTGATGTCAAAACTGCGACTGTGAATCAACTTGCCAAGTACATGGTAGGAAGAGAAGTAAGTTTTAGAGTTGAAAAAAGGCTTGCTCATCCAAAAGATGTAATTTTATCTGTGAATAATTTGTCCATGATGAATAGAGACAAAACCAAACATTTATTAAATAAGGTTTCTTTTGAAGTAAGATCAGGTGAAATCGTCTGTGTTGCAGGCATTGAAGGAAACGGACAAACTGAATTAGTCAGATTGATAACGGGGCTTTCAAATATAGACAATAAAGAATCGGCTATTTTCCTCAACGGTGAAAACATCATTCACCAATCAATTCTTCATAGATTTGAATTGGGAATGTCACATATCCCTGAAGACCGTCAGCGGCACGGCTTGATTTTAAACTATAATCTTGCAGAAAATATGATTTCAAATCAATTTTATAAGAAACCTTTTCAAAATTTTGGCTTACTTTCAAGAAAAGAAATCTATAAATATGCCAATGAACTGATTATAAAGCATGACATCCGTTCCTCGCTCGGTGCTAAAAGTTCCGCAAGAAGCATGTCCGGGGGAAACCAGCAAAAAGCAATTATTGCCAGAGAAACCAGCAGAAAGCACAATTTGTTGATCGCTTCGCAGCCAACAAGAGGGCTAGATGTTGGAGCAATTGAATTTGTTCACAAAACCTTAATCCAAGAAAGAGACAAAGGTAACGCTATTTTGGTCATATCACTTGAACTGGATGAAGTCATGAATATCTCCGATAGGATTCTTGTCATGCATGATGGAGAAATATATGCTGAATTGAATCCGAAAGAAACTTCCGTGGAAGAAATAGGTCTGTATATGTCTGGATCCAAGCGGCAAAATCCGGAGGTGCAAGATGGACAAAATTAAGGGTGCTTGGAGAAAATTCATTGGATTTATGCAAAAAATGATTCAAAGCATAAAACGTTTTTTTGCCAAACCCAAAGTCAAAAAGGTCTTTCAAAGCATCTGGATCGCTATCAAGAAAGCTATCTTATTTATTTTCAAATTGTTGAAACAACCGGTAATCATCAACAGCCTTCTTGCAATTTTCTTTGGCTTGTTAGTAGGGTTCATAGTCATGTGGGCAACAGCCGGTAGTTTTGACACCGCTGTTCAAGGTTTGATGCGGCTTCTTAAAGGTGGATCAACCAATTTACAATCTTTTGGTAACGTCTTGTTTCGATCGGCTCCGCTGATTCTTGTAGGATTGTCGGTGGCTTTTGCATTCAAGACAGGGTTATTTAATATCGGCGCCTCGGGGCAATATATGGTTGGAGGAATTACCGCGCTATATATAGCGAATTTAGTCACAATGCCAGCCCCATACCACTTTATTCTAGCCGCATTGGGCGCTATTGTTGCAGGTGCGATTTGGGGATTCGTCCCTGGATTATTGAAATCTAAATTTAACGTCAACGAAGTTATCACCACCATCATGATGAATTACATTGCAACTTATTTGACTGTAATATTGGCGTATAGAGCAGCTGTCTATGATAATTTGTTAACAGCGGTCAATACAACGTTCCCCACCGCAAACATACCGAAAGTAGGACTTGACACCATCTTTCCAAACTCAAATATAGACTTGTCGATAATTATCGCCATTGGAGTAGCGATATTGATTTGGTTCATTTTGAAAAAAACCACATTGGGTTATCAGTTGAAAGCTGTAGGCCACAGCCCAGAAGGTAGCAAATATGCAGGCATAAACAACAAAAGAAATGTCATCATTTCCATGATGATTGCCGGAGCCTTAGCAGGATTGGCTGCAGCAATGAGTTATTTGCCTCTGAAGCCTGACTATTTTCGACCGGTGACGAAGATTAATCCCATGGGATTTGAAGGGATTTCAGTTGCCTTGATTGCATTTAGCAATCCGATTGGAATTATCTTTTCCGGGGTAATGATCAGTTATATCAAACAAGGCGCTCTGACAATGCAATTTGTTGGATTCAACAAGGAAATAACAAATATCATCACTTCGGTTATTATTTATATGATTGCCATTTCTTCGTTCATCGGCTTTTATTTCAGAAATAGGAGTCATAAACGAAAAATCAAGAAAATGCTACTAAATAAAGGAGGCGAGACAGATGTATCATAATCTGCTTAGTTATCTTGCTTTAGTATTAGTGGTTGCAATACCGTTGATTATCACCGCCCTCGGGGGAATGTTCACTGAAAGAGGCGGCGTAACGAACATCGGCTTGGAAGGATTGATGGTCATCGGGGCTTTTTTGGGAATCTTATTCATCAACAAGGTTCCGGCAGCCGCGGTTGGAGGAAGCTATGTTTTGTTTTTCCTCGGATCTCTGGTAGCCGCTTCAGGAGGCATTCTGTTTTCGTTTTTCCATGCCATTGCAGCGGTTAAGATGCGTGCTGATCAAATCATCAGTGCCACAGCTATCAATATTTTGACCCCTGCGTTGGCTTTGTTTCTGACTTTCACTCTGAATCTTGGTCAAGGCGATAAACTTCCAATCAATGCCAATCCTTTCCGAATTTCCGAAGTTCCATTATTATCCAAAATACCTTTTATCGGTGATCTGTTTTTCACTAATGTCTTGCCGAGTATATATGTAGGTATTGTCATTTTGATTGCAGCATACATTGTTTTATATAAGACAAAATTTGGTTTGAGACTTAGAGCCTGCGGAGAGAATCCTCATGCTGCCGATGCTGCTGGAATCAATATTTACAGAATGCGCATGACTGGCGTTATGATTTCTGGAGCCCTTGCTGGATTAGGAGGATTTTACTTGATTCTTGGCTTCACAATCGAATTTGACGCCAATGTATCTGGATATGGATTTTTAGCCATCGCAGTATTGATTTTCGGAAACTGGAAACCTTTCAATGTCGCTTTATCGGCGCTTTTGTTCTCGGCGTTGTTAACATTGTCCAAAGGTGTTGCCTTCTTTCCGGCGCTTGAAAATTTGGGTATAAATTCAAATATTTGGAGCATGCTTCCGTATGTTGCGACCATAATTGTGTTGATTCTGACTTCGAAAAACTCACTTGCCCCAAAAGCCATCGGACAGATATACGACAAGGGAGAAAGATAATTTTCAACTTCACCGTTTATCGCGGTGAAGTTTTTTTCAACAGATATTTGTTGAGAATTTTCGCTATTTGTGGTAAAATTATTAAACGGTGAGAGTATGTTAAAACAAGACAATATCGAACGATTATTCAATGTATTGGATGAGTCATCAACACTCTACGCAGACCATACCAAGATCAGTTATCTTGAAGGAATCCTCAAAACATGCGAAAACGTGTTGGCAAATGAAGTTTTGCCAACAGAAGATGGAGTTTTGCACGATAAACTTATTAATTTGTTGAAAAAAATAAATCATCAGGATTTTCATAAAGAAGAGATTCGCAAGGCATTTCAGTTATGTGTTTTGAAAGCGATGAAGCTACAAAACCTTTCCAACGAGAACATCACTCCTGACACAATTGGAATTTTCATTGCTTATTTGGTGGGAAAACTAATTCCAGATAGTGATAAACTCACAATTTTAGATCCGCTTGTCGGGACTGGCAATTTGCTTGTAACGGTGGCTAACAATATTAAGCCTGCTTCAACACTTGTTGGTGTTGAAAACAATCACGACAGTTATCGTTTGGCAAGGGCCCTCATGGGCATATCAGATTATAATGATGACATATATTTCCAAAACTCTTTATCATTTGAAAACGCGTCAGCTGATTTGCTGATAACAGATTTTCCTCTGGAAGATTTTTCGGAAAGTTATTATTTTCCCTATAATGTGCTGATTCATTATCACCAGAATTTGAAAGATGATGCAACTGTTATAACCGTAGTCTCGGACAGCTTTTTCGATGTGACTTACAATAAAAATTTCAAAGAAGATATTTTAAGTCTATACTTGGCAATCGGGCTTATCCAGTTGCCCAAAGATATTTTCAAGCAACAAGGTAAAAACATATTGATCTTAAAAAAGAAGACAGACATTTCTTTGCAAAACGAGAATTTCTTGATTGCGGAGATTCCTTCTTTTGAAGATAGAGAAGAAATGCTAAAAGTTATCGGTCGCATCAACAGTTGGTTTGACGACCTAGCTAAGAAAGGGTAGAGATTAATGGCAAAAATAATGGCAGTTAATGCCGGGAGTTCCTCGCTAAAATTTCAACTTTTAGAGATGCCGGAAGAAAAAGTTATCACTAGTGGAATCGTGGAAAGAATCGGAATGAAAGATTCTGTTTTTATGATCAAACTAAACGGAAACAAATTGGAAGAAACAATCGACATTAAAAATCATAGCATTGCGGTAAAGATGCTGTTGGGAAAATTGCTTGATTTGAATATCATCCATTCGTTTTCTGAAATCGATGGAGTTGGACATAGAGTGGTTCACGGAGCAAGCGTCATTACTGATTCCTGTGTCATCACTGAAAAAGAAATTGAAATATTAGAAAGCATTATTGATTTGGGACCCTTACATTTGGGACCGAATTTAACAGGAATAAAAGCGTTTATGGAGATTTTGCCGGATGTGAAACACGTTGCTGTTTTCGACACTGCTTTCCATCAGACTATGCCCGAGGAATCGTTTTTGTATGCCGCCCCGTATGACTGGTATGAGCGTTATCAAGTGCGAAAATACGGATTTCACGGAACTTCCCACAAATATGTTTCAGAGCGAGCCGCACAAATCATGGGAAAAAAACCGGAAGAAGTAAATATTATCGTAGCCCATATCGGAAATGGAGCCTCGATTTGCGCTGTCAAAGCCGGGAAATCAGTTGACACATCCATGGGATTCACCCCGCTTGAAGGCATACCTATGGGAACAAGATCGGGAAATATCGATCCAGCAGTCATCGAATATATGATGAAAAAGAAAAACAAATCCGCCAAGGAAATCACCAACATTCTGAATAAACAATCAGGATATATCGGCCTTTCAGGAATTTCATCAGATTCAAGAGACTTAGTTAGGGAATCTGCCAATGGAAATCACCGCGCAAAACTTGCAATTGAAGTGCAAGCCAAAAGAATAGCCGACTACATTGCCAGTTATTATGTATACATGGGCGGAGCAGATGCAATCGTCTTCACGGCTGGTATCGGTGAAAATGCGCCAACGACAAGAGCGAATATCATCAATCGTCTTCAGGTTCTTGGCGTCAAAATGGATCCAGAGCGAAACCTATGTCGCGGCATTGAAAAGTTAGTTTCCACTGATGACTCAAAAATAAAAGTTTATGTGATCCCGACCAATGAAGAAGTCATGATCGCAAGAGATACTTTAAAACTCTGTAAATAATCAATCAAGCAAACAAGCCTTCTGATGCGTATCATTGATACGTACATTCAGGAGGCTTTTTTTATGAAGAAACAACTTTTATTGGTCGTTTTTAGTCTTGTAATTTTCGTGAGTTTATTATCAACTTGTCGAGTTCACGCTAAAAGTCTTGAGATAGAATATGAATATATCCAAGCAGGAAACTATGATATCCTATCATATTCCTATGAGTATGGAACAAGAAAAAGATTAGATAATGGAAACTATGATGGGTATCTGATAATTACAGATTCTTCAAGTAAAGCGATAATCAAGACAATAATCTATGACAATGGTGAATGGGAATTTTTCGTCTATTTTGCAGAAATGGATATAGATAAAATAGCAGTAGCATGCAAAGTATATCATGAGAGTTATAATTTTGAACTACCACTGTTTGCAAAAACGGTTGTTCAAATATATGATCTATCAGGAAATTTTATTATGGAAAAGGCTTATTACGATAAATGTAGCGGCTATAACAATCATGGGGGAATATTGATTTTGCATAAATATGATGGGTCAGAGACCTATATAAATTACATGCTGAAATTTATAACGAAGCCGAGTCCAGGAGGCGAATATCAAAATGTGTTTACCTATCAGTTTCAGGGAGAAGCATATGTTAATGATACTAAAAAAACAAGCATTGAAATAACATATCCTGGAAATTACAACATCAAAATTGTCGATGGAAATTACGAATTTTCATTCACAGTTGTGCTGAATGCCACAATCGAAGGTGTGGAAGAAGACAAAGTATATACAAGACCAATACAAATCGATACTGTGGGGGAATTATCGCTTAATGGAGATGTGTATATTCCCGGAAGCGTTGTGGAACGACCAGGAAATTACGAACTCCAAATTTTGGGCGAAGGCGAGTATCTTCGAATAGTCAAGTTTGTGATTTATCCTCTGATTGAAAATGTTTCAGACGGGATGGAAACCATTGCTGGTTTAAGGATTTTTTCCAATGGAGAAAAAATGAACCTAAACGGACAAAATTATGATGGTGATTTGATTTATGCAGCTGGAACATATAATTTAGATGTTTATGGAATAAACAATTTTAAATGTACCCTTGATTTTTGGATTCTTCCTGAAGTGTCGGGAATCATTGATCAAGGGACATATCTTAACTATGCCGAAATCTGGACAAATGCAGAAGCAGCTCTAAATGGGAAAAAAATCGCAAATTATACAAAAATAGATATACCCGGAAATTATGCGCTCACGCTTTTTTTGGATGGAGGAGAATATGCAGTATATGATTTTTCTGTCTTTTCACAATTACATTCGGAAAAGCCTACCTTTGATTATTCGGTCGTCAGTTACGTTCTAACTGCGTTAGCCATATGCGGTTTGATTATTATCTTCAAAAAGAAATAAGCTATCATAATATTTTGTCGATGTGTTATAATCAAATTGGTGATAAATTTGATTAACTTCGACTTGTTCATACAGACAGGATACTCATTCAACGGGAGCATTATCGATATCTATAAACTTGTCAAATTGGCAAAAGATAAAGGTTATGCAACGCTGGGAATTGCCGATCACAACCATCTATATGGAGCGATCAAATTTTACCAAGCGTGCAAAAACGCTGAAATCAAGCCGCTTATCGGGTTGCACGCAAACACAAAAAGCGACATTTATCGCGATCTTCCTTTGTTGCTATATGCAAAAAGTCATACTGGATACTTGAATCTGATCCAAATCAGTTCCTATCTCTCAACCGAATCGGACTATTTGGATTTATCATATTTACATCAGCACAAAGAAGATGTCATTTGTATTGCCTTGACAGCCTCTGGAGATATCCACCATTTGATCTCCTCTGGAGACTTGGCCGGTGCACATCAAATCGTGAGATATTTGGAAGAAAACGTACAGGAGTTGTATCTCGGGCTGGACCTAAACGACTTCGAAACAGAAACAAAAATTGCGCCTGAGCTTTCACAACTATATCGAACGATTATCGCAAATCAAGTCATGTATTATGATTTGGAAGATAAATTCGCTTCCGGAGTGTTAAAAACACTGCTTTATGAAGGTAAAAACAGTGAATCGGGAATCCTTTCAAACGAAGAATCCAATTATAATTTCAAGTCATTAGAAGTTTTGAATAAAATATATGAGGAATATCTGCCTTTTGTTCAAGAAACAAGAAAGATGATTGAAAATGTTGATTTTGATTTCGACTTCAATCAGAGATATCTGCCAAAATATCCCGTTCCAAACAATTATGAGGCAAATCAGTATTTGCAGGCGCTTGCAAAAAAGGGATTGGAAATAAGACTAAGAAGCAAATCTGGATTAAAAAAATTCCAAGAAGAATATAATGACAGGCTGATACATGAATTGAAGATAATCAAAGACATGGACTACGCTGATTATTTTCTCATCGTATGGGATTTTGTTTTATATGCAAAAAAGAATCTGATTCTCGTCGGTCCTGGAAGAGGATCTTCAGCCGGGTCTTTGGTTGCGTATGCCCTGGGAATAGTTGATGTCGATCCGCTTGAACATGAGCTCTTCTTTGAACGCTTCTTAAACCCAGAAAGAATTACCATGCCGGACATCGACATGGATTTTCCTGATGATAAAAGGGATCAAGTGATCCAATATGTGGTAGAAAAATATGGCAAAAATCACGTTACCAGCATTGTGGCTTTCGGAACTTTTCAAGGGAAAAGCGCCTTAAGAGACGTGGCAAGAGTGTTACAGGTTAAAGATATGATTGTCGATGAAGTCACGAAATATGTTGGCGAAACCGCTAATTCCATCGATGTCTTTATAAAAAACAGCCCCGATAAATACAAATATTTGATGAGTATTCCTGAAGTTAAAGTGCTTTTTGACGTAGCTCGAAAACTTGTTGATTTGCCAAAACACATTTCGACTCACGCTGCTGGTATTGTAATTTCAAACGAAGAAATAACTAAACACGTGCCAGTTCAAACGGGCCTTGTGAACATGTTTCAGACCCAGTTTGAAGCTACCGATTTAGAACAAATCGGGCTTTTGAAAATCGACTTTTTAGGCATCAGGAATCTGACAATTATCCAAAAAGTCGCGGATCTAATCGAACGAAATACAGCGAAAAAAATCGATATCTATAAATTGCCGCTGGACGACAAAAATACTTATCAATTACTTTGCGACGTTAGAACTTTAGGAATTTTTCAATTGGAATCAAGGGGCATGATGAATCTTCTAAGACAGATGCAAATCAGGTCCTTCGAGGATATTTCGACTTGTATCGCCTTGTTTAGGCCGGGTCCGATGGAGAACATCCCCTCGTATCTTCGAAGAATAAACAAACAAGAGCCGATCACCTATTTGCATCCCATTTTGGAACCGATACTGTCATCTACAAAAGGAATTATTGTATATCAAGAACAAATCATGCAAATAGCTCATATTTTTGCCGGTTATTCCTTGGGAGAAGCGGATGTTTTGCGAAGAGCCGTCAGCAAGAAAAAAGAATCGGTTTTGTTGGAAGAAAGGGAAAGGTTCATCAGAAAATGCAACGAGATGAATCATCCGGAAAATATCAGCAATCAAATATATGATTATATCGTTAAATTTGCAAATTACGGGTTTAATAAAAGTCACTCTGTTGCGTATAGTGTTGTGGCATATTGGATGGCATATCTTAAAGCGAATTATCCAGGTTATTTTATGGCAGTGTTGATGGATTCAGCAATCGGTTCGCAGACTGCGACCGCGAACTATATCCAGGAATGCCGAAGTCTGGGAATACAGATACTCCCGCCACGCATCAACAAATCCGGAAAAGCCTATCACATGGAAGGACAAGCCTTGCGATTCCCCTATTTGGGAATTCGTAATATCGGCAACATTGTCGCTGACAAACTTGAACAGATCCAAAATGGCCAGGATTTCACAAGTTTTGTCGACTTCGTCTGCCGCGCCAAAGACATAAACTCAAGAGTCATCGAATCGATGGTCTTGGTGGGAATGTTTGATGATTTGGGAGAAACAAAGCAGACTATGGTCGAAAATCTTCGCCAGATAACGTTGTCTTTGAACCTGGGACAGAATTTGGATGAGATTGGTTTTGTTTATGTAAAATATCCTGAATACGACATGAAATTTTTAGTGGAACAGGAAAAAGAACTAATCGGATTCAACCTAAGTTTTCACCCGTTATCTAAAATCAAAGCCACGCTCGAAAACAAAGGAATCCGGCTTTTGTCCGAAGTTGAACTTACAAAACACAAAGATATTATTTTTGCGGGCATGCTGAAAAGAAAGAAGAAAATTAAGACAAAAAAACAAGATGACATGGCATTCTTGGAATTTGAAGACATGTTTCAAACGTTGGAAGCTGTCATTTTTCCTCAGGAATACCATAGATTTGGCAACGACTTAACCGTTGGCGAATTGTATGTTGTTGAAGGAACGGTAGATTCTAGAAACAATCAATTGCAAGTTATCATCAAAAGAATGGAAATAGTCAAGGAGGATAAAAAATGAAAATAGGCGTTCTAACATCCGGTGGCGACGCCCCGGGAATGAATGCGGCAATCAGAGCAGTTGTAAGAACGGCGATATCTTACGGAATCGATGTTTTTGGAATCTACGATGGATACAAAGGACTCGTCGAAAATAAAATTAAAAAACTGGAAAGAAATGATGTTGGTCAGATTTTGAATCGGGGCGGTACAATTTTGGGGTCTTCAAGACTCAAAGAATTTGTCGAAAAAGATGTCAGACAGAAAGCGATTGACAATCTTCGGGCTTTGGAAATCGACGCGTTGGTGACAATCGGAGGCGACGGAACATACAGGGGAGCCTTGGCTCTTTCAGAAATGGGAATGCCTTGCATCGGCTTGCCTGGGACGATTGATAATGATGTTGCATCTACGGAATATACAATCGGTTTTTTCACAGCGCTTGATACGGCTATCGATGCAATCGACAAATTGAGAGATACTTCCTTTTCGCACCAAAGATGCACCGTTGTAGAAGTGATGGGAAGAAATTGTGGTGACTTGGCAATTTATTCAGGTATTGCTTGCGGAGCGGAGATTGTTATTACCAATGATACCGGTTTTAACAAGGAAGATATTTTCAAACAAGTACATCATGCAAAAGAAATCGGCAAGCGTCATTTGGTTATTGTGGTCGCCGAAAATATAACTGATGTTACCGAACTTGCTCGGAAAATCCAGGAGCATTCAGAATATGAATCTAGAGCGAGCGTTCTCGGATATATTCAACGTGGAGGAACGCCAAGTTCATATGATCGGGTTCTTGCCAGTAAGATGGGATCTTATGCCGTTGAAGTCATTCGTCAAGGCTTTGGCGGAAGAGCAATATGTGCTCACAGCCTTGAAGTAAGTCACTGTGATTTGCGAGAAGCTCTGACATTGGAAATGAAGCCAAGTGATTTGTATCAGTATTTGGCAAGGTTGAATTAAAAAAAGCTCGATGAGCTTTTTTTATGATAAGGACATATAACGAATCACTTTCTTGTCAGGAAGATACAATACAATCATATACTTATCCAAATATGTCGAGACAACACTATATTTGTATAAAGTATCCAAAGGAAAAGTTTGATCGGTTTTGAAATATGTACGCAAAAGATCATTTTTGTGAATATTTTTATGATTCCACCAGATTTTAGGACGGAACGTGTTGTATTCCAAATAATCGCGCTTCAACTCGGAAAAACAAAGCACTTGGATTTCCGGGTATCTTGTCACCAGGAATTGATTTAGTCGCAAAAACACATCTATTAGTTGATACCTACTGAAATCGAAATTATTATCAATATAGAAATGCGCCAATTCCCTGAAAAAATTAAATGCCGAGGCAACTCGTTCGGTTATGAAACGCATAGATTTGTCCATAAAACCTTTGTTCCAATACATATTTAGCATTTTTTCTACAAGTCGGAGCTCTTCAACATCATTTTCTGTCAAAACTTTGTTTCGGATGATTTCGTAGGGAGGTAATGGATTGTAGACATATCCATATTTGTCCGCATCTCTTCTTAGAGGCGTTCCTTTTAGCATTTTAAGGAATCCTAGTTGCAATTCTTTGGCATAGCAGGCAAAAGACCTATTAAAAGTATCCTCAAAACTATGGATATCTTCTTTAGGCAGTCCTGCAATCAGATCCAAATGCAGATCAATGATATCTGCTTGTTGGATTTTCTGAATATTAGAAAACAATTTATCCAAATTATGAACCCTGCTCACCGCTTTGTTACTAACGCTGTTTGTGGATTGGATACCAATTTCGAAACGGATCAGGTCTTTTGGGGAGATTGCATGGATTTTGTCGATTAATTCGTCGGTAAGGATGTCGCCCGATATTTCAAACTGAAAACTAGAACCCGCTACATGATTTGCCACGATAAATTCTACCACTTCGCAAACGCGACTTGATTTTAGATTGAAAGTTCGATCAAGAAATTTGAATGTTTTTGCACCGTTTGTCATCAAGAAAGAGAGATCTTCTTTAACCCTCTCCAAAGAAAAATAACGAACCTGATTGTCAAGTGAAGCAAGACAATATGTGCAATGAAAGGGACATCCTCTCGAGGATTCCACATATTGAACTTTAGAGGGAAACGAGGAGATGAATTCTGGGAAATGATATGGGTTTTTAATGTTCTCCAAACGTTCAATTACCTGAGAAGGTGTTGACTGCAAAGTTTCAGCTTGTCGGTATGTTAGATTTGGAATTGTATTTATTAGCTTCTTATTTATAATAGCCTCAATTAATCTATTAAAGGAAAGCTCACCTTCTCCTCGAATGATGTAATCAATTGGATAATCATCAAAATACGTTTCGGAATCATGACTGATTTCTGGTCCGCCCCAGATAATAATGCAATCGAGAACCTTTTTTAGCGAAGAAGTTAGTTTCTTAATTATTTCAACATTCCAGATATAGACACTGAAGCCAATAATATCTGGCTTCAGGTTTTCAATTGTACGGAAAATCTTTTCCTGCGGATCTTTGATTGTGAACTCCAAAATCTCCGTAGGAAAATCACAGTTTGCTTTAAGGTAGCGAACTGCGAGGTTGGTGTGAATGTATTTTGAGTCAATGGATACAAGAATCGTTTTCATTTCATCACCAACTCTATTTTAACAGATATATAGTTTTTGACCATAGGTTTTTAAGGAATATGGTATACTATATTCGGTGGTGAAGCGCATGAATACATTTATTGTTTCCTCTGAATATAGCCCTACAGGGGACCAGCCAAAAGCAATTAAACAATTAGTTGACAACTTGAATCAAGGTGTATTTGAACAAGTATTGCTTGGGGCAACTGGCACAGGAAAAACCTATACCATCAGCAAAGTGATCGAAGAAATCCAGCGACCAGTTTTAGTACTTGCCCATAACAAGACTTTGGCAGGGCAACTATACTCAGAGTTCAAAAGCCTATTTCCAAATAACAGAGTAGAGTATTTCATATCCTATTATGATTATTATCAACCAGAGGCATATGTTCCTGGGGCTGATTTATATATAGAAAAAGATGCTAAGATAAATGATGAGATAGATGAGATGCGACATGCCGCAACTTCATCCCTGTTTGAAAGAAATGACGTTATCATTGTTGCTTCAGTTTCTTGCATCTACGGTATCGGCGATCCGGAAGAATACAGAAAAGGCATGGTCACACTCCGCGTTGGAGATAACTCTGGCAGGGATCAACTGCTGAACAAACTAGTCAATATATTATATGAAAGAAATGATATCGATTTTGTCAGAGGAAGTTTTCGGGTTCGCGGAGATATCGTGGAGATTTTACCGCCTTACGAGAAGACAAGTGCTCTGCGAGTTGAATTTGATTTTGACGCCATCAAACGAATTCGTTCGTTCAACGTCGTTACAGGCGAAATCATCCAAGACTATCAGCTTGTATCCTTGTTTCCGGCGTCACACTTTCTGACCGACAAAGGAAAATTGGATGAAGCACTAGCAAGAATTCAATCCGAATTGGAAGAAAGAATCGCATATTTCAAATCCAAAGGCATGCCACTGGAAGCAGAAAGAATCGAACAAAGAACAAAATATGATTTGGAAATGATGCGCGAAATCGGTTCTTGTAATGGCATTGAAAACTATTCAAGACATCTGGCTTTACGAAATGCCGGAGAAACACCTTATGTCCTCATTGATTTTTTCCCAAAAGATTTTTTACTTGTGGTCGACGAGTCCCACGTTACCTTGCCTCAGGTCCGAGGGATGTTCAATGGCGACAGGTCCCGAAAACAAACTTTGGTTGATTACGGATTCCGTCTGCCGAGCGCTTTGGACAACAGACCTTTGAATTTCGATGAATTCTTGGATAAAATTAACCAAGTAATTTATGTTTCCGCTACACCAGGTGATTTTGAAACCGAAAGAGCGGGAGATATCGTTGAACAAATAATCAGACCTACGGGCCTGCTAGATCCTAAGGTGATCGTAAGGCCCACAGAAGGTCAGATTGATGACATCCTTCAAGAAATCGAAACGGCAATCAGTAGAAATGAACGAACGCTGATAACCACTTTAACAATTAAAATGAGTGAAGATCTTACGGAATATCTTCAAAGTTTGGGTTACAAAGTGGCATACCTCCATTCCGAAATCAAATCCTTGGAAAGAATGGAAATCATCCGCAACCTTCGCTTGGGTGAATTTGATATTTTGGTCGGGATCAATCTGCTTAGAGAAGGTTTGGACTTGCCCGAAGTATCCTTCATAGGCATTCTCGATGCAGATAAGGAAGGGTTTCTTAGAAGTGCGAGATCATTGATTCAAATCATCGGGCGAGCCGCTAGGAATGTCAACGGAAAAGTTGTCATGTATGCTTCGAAAATCACTGATTCTATGCAAAAAGCAATTGATGAAACAAACCGGAGAAGAAAAATCCAAACCGAACATAACCTGAAAAATCACATTCAGCCAACTACAATCATCAAAGCCATACACGATTCTATTTCAATAAAACTTAGTGAAAAGGTAAAAGAAGCAGATTACCAACATCTTTCCAGAGAAGAGATTGAAAATAGTATCTTTATTCTTGAAGGCCAGATGTTGTTAGCCGCAAAGGAACTTGATTTTGAACGCGCTGCAGAGCTTCGTGACATCATCTTTGAAATGAAGAAACAAAGAAAATGAAATATCTATCCTTAGCAATATCATTATTGCTGACAGCTATTGTTTTTTCATTTTCAACAGCATCTGGAGATCAATCGGCATCATTGAGCCTGGATATGAGTATACAACTGAAAAACTTTTTTGAAAACTTATTTCCAACCTGGGAAATACAATTAGATAACTTGCATATCATTGTGAGAAAAGCAGCCCACATCTTCGAATTTTTCATTTTAGGTCTGTCTTGGCATGTTTCATTCAAACTTTTTAAACTCAAATCAACCTATTTACTATATCTTGGTTTGTTATTGCCTTTGATAGATGAGGGTATCCAAATGTTTTCAGTTGAAAGAGGACCGAGCATTATTGATGCATTGCTCTTTGATTTTCCTGGTTTTTTTATTGGAAGCACGATTTTACCCGCATTATATAAAAAAGTTTTCCAACAAAACGCCCCAAAATAGGGCGTTTTTAATTTAATTAATAAAAATATTAAAAAAATTGATAAAAAAATTAAAAAAATGCTTGACAATTAAAATAAAGTTTAATATAATTAAGGTGCAAGCAAGAAATAAGAAGTTTTGGAGCGTGAAACTAATGGAAAACACAACATTACAACTACTAAGAAACAGAGAGATTAGTACGAAAGAGGCATATGACAATCTCTATTCAAAAGTTAGATTTCAAAAGCCGAGAAGAGCGCATTTCATAAAAATAAGAATCATCATTCCTGGCGAAAAAGGAGTCACGAGATTTTTAAGAGTATTATTTCTTTTTCCAGCACCAATGTTTCTAGTGAAGCTTGGACTCAGATTAGCAAAATTTGATTCAAACGAGGACATGCCATTATCAAAAAGCGAAATACTAAAATTGATTTCCTACAAAGGAATCATCGTGAATGTGAAATCACATTCCGGAGAAAAAGTAATCATCAAGACGATTTAAGAATATTTTCCGGTATCACCGGTCAATATAATGATAGAAAATAAAGGAGGTAAGTAAAATGGCAAGATCATATACCTATAATCCGACAAACCAGAAAACTGGGTTTCCAGATTTCACAAATGTATGTTTGACGAGTTTTTATCCTGTATTGCCAAGATTGCTACCAACTACTAACAATACAAGTTTAAAAAATAAAGATTGGCATTTATAGAAGCTGGCACAACGCCAGATTGCGACATGGAAAACGTGTCATCTGAATACTATTACTATAAAAGGAGGAAATAAAAATGTCATTTGTAAAAATCTTGATGAATAAAATCGATTCATCAAAAAAACAAAATAGCAACCCCAGGGATTCATTTGCTTATATCGCGGATTTCGGACAAGATAAAATTTGCTTAAGATAATCATTCTGATTTCAAACTGATAAAACACATGTTGGATTTTCTTGCAGATCGATTCTACTCGGTCGGTAAGATTTACCATAGAAGATACTAATTCATAAAACAACGGAGGAAATAACATGAATAAATTCGAATTTAAGAAAGAAGGAATGAATATGTTCAAGGAAGCGTCCAAAAGCAAAGGCAAATACCCAGTAATATCCGAATGTCCCGTATGCCACCATGATCTGATAGTAGAATCATTGAATTGCGAAAATTGCGGATCGAGGTTGGAAGGCAAATTCACCTTGTCAAAGTTCAATTATTTAGATACAGAGAAATTATACTTCATCGAAGTTTTTGTCAAAAATCGCGGTAATATCAAAGCCGTTGAAAAAGAAATGGATTATAGTTATCCCACCATCAAAAAAATGTTGGATGATGTAATCGTCGGCTTGGGGTATTCGCTTGATTCAAGCGCTCCAGTTGAAGAACCAGCAGCGCCAGCAGAACCGAAAACAATGCAGGCAAAAATTGATATTTTGGATAAACTCAAAAGCGGAGAACTCACCGCAGATATCGCCACTGAAATGCTAAAGAAATTAAAATCAAGGAGGAATTAATCATGGCTAAAGACCCAATGAAAGAAGAAAGAATGAAAATATTGGAATTGTTAACCAAAGGCTCAATCACTGCTGAACAGGCAGAAAATCTATTATCCGCCATTGGCGAATCGGAAGAAAAAGAACCGGAAATCATAGTTCCACAAAAAAAAGGCCAATTCAGAATGTTAAAGATCAAAGTTGACAGTGCTGATGGCGACGAAGTCCGTATCGAGCTACCAATTGAATTTGCCAAATTGCTGAAAAGCAAGAAATTCAATCTAGATGCGCTAGGTGATGTAGACCTTGATGTCGACATGCTAATCGAAATGGTAAATTCAGGGGCTATCGGCGAAATTGTCAATGTGAAATCAGCTGATGGAGATATTGTCAAGATCGTAATCGAATAACCTCGGGGGACACAGGATGGACAATATTACTATAAAAAGAAAAAATGTATTTCAAAACAAAAACTTCTCTTTGCTTTTTGGAGGAGTTTTAGTTTCGAATATAGCTCATATTCTATTTAATTTTGCTATTAGCTTGTTTATCTTGAGAGTGGCAAACGCAGCGTATGGCAAAGAGACTGCCGCAATGATTCAAGCCCTTTATTTGGCTCTTTCGGGGGTTGTGCTTGTTATTTTGATGCCGTTCGGGGGTGTGCTAGCTGACAAATTAAATAAAGTTAGAATCATGTATATCACAGATTTCATACGCGGCTTCACCATCATCTTTGTTGGTTTGTTTCTTGTCTTTGTCGATAACTTGGTTTTGCGAATCAGCGTTCTTTTTGTTATGAATTTCGTGTTAAGCGTAAATTCATCGATCTTCCAACCCGCCTCTTCTTCACTATTAAGATTCATTGTGACCGATGAAGAGTTACAACCAGCCACCGCTTATTTACAAGGATCATCAAGTTTCCAGGCGATCATTGGTTTGGTTCTTGGCGGAATCCTATATGCCACGGTAGGCATCGTCTGGATATTCTTTATCAATGGCATCGGATACATCATTTCTGCAATCTCCGAAATGTTTATCAGATACAATCACCACGAGCATACAACAAGCGACATTTCCCTGCGAATTGTATTCCGTGACATAAAGGATGGATTATCATATATTTTTCATGCAAAACCAATATTTGTAACTTTGATGATGGCGCTTGGACTAAATTTTTTTCTAAGTCCTATCTTTAGCAACGCGCTACCATACTTCATCGAATTCGATTTGGGGGTCTCTACCAATTATCTATTCAGTTTCTTTCTAAAACCGGAGAATTGGTATTCGATTATTTCAGTAGCCGTTTCCATATCCGCAATCATCATGTCTCTCATCCTCTCGAGACAGAAAACCAAGGACTCCTATGGTAAAGATCTGAAACGTGCAATCCTGATTTTCGTGATATTGATGTGCGCTCTGGCCTCGGTTATGGTGGGATTCTATTTGGGCTTTGTATCCATCGGTGTCGTTTTAGTTGGACTTACATTAATAATGTTCTTATTGGGATTTGCGAATACTGCATTCAATATTCCTGTGAATTTGATTTTCCAAAGAAAAGTCGATAAGAAGCAACTTGGTAAAGTGAGTTCTGTTTCGGGAGTCCTGTCGCAAGCCTTGATTCCGATTGCTTCACTGGTTGCGGGAGTGTTAATTTCCCAAATCTCGATCAATGCGATTTATTTGTTTTCCCTTGTGGGAATGGTGCTCGTGACAATATTTTATGTAACAAACAAGCAAGCTAGCGAAATTTAAAAAACGACTCATTCAGCGGTTCGACATTTGGTCGGACCTTTTATTTTACGCAATCGCCTCTTATATATTTCGACGCCCTATGGTATAATATATATAGTTCAATTCCTGCGGAGGAAAACATGAAATCGATTCGTGAACTGTATAAAATTGGATACGGCCCTTCTAGTTCACATACAATGGGGCCTCAAAAGGCTTGCGAATTGTTTCAAATTAAGTATCCGGGGTTACATAAATACAAAGTGATTCTCTATGGTTCTCTGGCCATGACTGGCAAAGGGCATCTAACCGAATATGTAATCAAAAAAACTTTGGGCAATGTGGAAGTAGTGTTTGATGATCAATTTGTTCTTTGGCATCCGAATACCTTGGACATCATCGGATATGATGAGTTAGATAACGAAGTTACCATGAGAGTCTACAGCGTTGGCGGAGGCTCAATCAAAGTTGAAAACGAGGAATCTGATGACCTTCCTGAGATCTATCCCCATCACACTTTCAGCGAAATCAAGGATTTCTGCATTCAAAACGAACTACGGCTTTATGAATATGTTGAACGGTTTGAAGGAAAGGATATTTGGGTCTTTCTTGACATTATTTTCAAGCAAATGATGGTCACAATCAAAAGAGGATTAAATACACAAACCATTATTCCTGGAGAACTGCATTTAAAAAGAAAAGCGAAACAACTAATGGATAGCATGATAAAAAATGAATCTCCGGAAATGAGAGAAAGCAGACTAGTGAGTGCATACGCATATGCCGCTGCCGAAGAAAACGCCAGTGGGGGAATTGTTGTAACAGCACCTACATGCGGAGCTTCCGGAGTTGTTCCGGCAGTCATGAAATTTATGCAAGAAAAACACAATTTCAGCGATAAGGCTTGTCTTCAGGCATTGGCAACTGCCGGCCTGATTGGAAATATAATCAAACACAATGCATCAATAAGCGGTGCAATAGCGGGATGCCAGGCAGAAATTGGCAGCGCTTCGGCAATGGCTGCAACCTTGCATTCGGAACTGTTTGATCTGTCACTCAATCAAATTGAATACGCTGGCGAAATTTCGCTCGAGCATCATCTCGGCTTGACATGCGATCCAGTTTTGGGGTATGTCCAAATCCCTTGTATTGAAAGAAATGCCGTTGGAGCGATGCGTGCAATCGATTCCAGCAGGTTGGCATTTTTTTTGTCTGAATCACGAAAAATATCATTAGATATGGTAATAGATACAATGTACCAAACCGGGAAGGACATCCATACCAAATACCGTGAAACCGGAATTGGAGGTCTGGCGTTGCTTTATCAAAAGATCAAAGGTACAGAGGAGAAAGAATAAATGGAGCACCAATTAACAACAACGATTGTAGAAGCCATTGATTTGACCCATGATGCGCTAGGAGTATGTAAACTAGATGACGGATACACCGTTTTCGTGGAAGACCTATTAAAGGGTGAAACCGCGGAAATCATCGTTACAAAAAGACGTAAAAGTTACGGATTCGGAAAAGTCGTTCAAAGACTGACTAAGAGTCCTTTTCGTGTGATGCCAAAGTGCAAACATTTTTACGAGTGCGGCGGTTGCGGATTGATGCATATGGATTATGATGTTCAACTCAGCTTTAAAAAATATCGGATAGAATCAAGTTTGAAACACTCGCATCTTGACGATTCGATTGTAAAAGACATGGTCGGCATGATCAATCCCTATCATTTTCGAAATAAGGTCGAAGTAAAATTCAATCAAGGTGAAAAAGGAATTGAAGCTGGATTTTTCAAAGCAAAAACCCATAAATTGGTTAATCTTGAAGAATGCCATATCATCGCCAAGAAATCGTTTGAGGTTGTTTATTTGATAAAAAACATCTGTAATGAATTGAAAATCAATGCCTATGATGAAATAGCCAAAACGGGAGTCCTAAAATCGGCATTGATCAGGGAATCAGTATGGACAAAAGAAATTGTTGTGCTATTACACCTTGCCCGCGAACTACCGTTTGCGGAAATACTTGTTCAGAAAATGACAGACAAAATGCCGGAAATTACAGGCATAGGCTATACAATCACCAAAGACGAATCCGTCATGTCGGTCGATCCGATTAAGATGCTTTTTGGAAAAGAATACCTGAAAGAACAAATCAACAACATCGTTTACCAAGTTGGGCTTCGCTCGTTTTTTCAAACGAATACCCTGCAAACAGAAAAACTATTTCAAAAAGCGATTGAATATGCAGAATTGAATGACAAGACAAAATTAATCGACGCATATTGCGGAATTGGATCCATCGGCCTTGGTGCCGCCAAAATAGCATACAAGGTTTTCGGTATTGAAATTGTAAAATCGGCAATCACCGATGCTAAGAAAAATGCGGAAATCAACAAAATCAAAAATGCATTTTTCGAAGTAGGCGATGCGCAGACCGTACTAGAAAAATGGAAAAAATTTAATTTCGATGTCATTTTTGTCGATCCGCCTCGGAGAGGCTGTTCGAAAGGATTCATAGAAGCGCTATTGACGATGAAGATTCCAAAAGTGGTTTACATTTCCTGTGATCAGGCAACTTTGGGAAGGGATTTGGAGATACTTGTCAATAATGGCTATAAATTGATCGAAATTACACCAGTTGACATGTTCCCGCAAACAATACAAATTGAAAGTGTGGCTTTACTGGAAAAGAAATAGCGCTTTTATCATAAATGAAGATGCCTTTTCATTTCTGAAATCATTCCTGGGAAAAAATAAATTCGTGCTTTGAGAAAAGGCATCCAATTCGACAATATTAATGAAAAGGAGACGATCTATATGAAGTTCGAAATATTATCCAAAAACAAGCAAGCACTGCTTGGAATGATGTTTTTTGCGTTGATGATATTATTCATTGTCATGTTTTATGCTATATTAGCGCTGTTTCCTCCAACTGAATGTGCGACCTTTTTTAGTTGCCCATCTTTGGCAATTCCTTTGATTTTTGCATGGGTATGTAGCTTGTTGTCGGTAATATTTGGCATCATCTCTATTGTTAAACACAAAACCATCTCACTAGTCATTTCTGTTATGATCATATTGGCAATGTTTGTCACTTTGTATGGAATTCTAGAAGTGATATTTGAACATTAATCTGGTTGAATCGCAATAAATTTACATAAGAATAGAAAGGAAGAAAAAAGTGCAGGAAAAGAAAATTGTCCCCCCATATCGAATCAAAATGGTGGAACCGATTCATCTGATCGAAAGATCTGAGCGTATTTTGAAACTTCAAGAAGCGGGATACAATCCATTTCAGCTCAGAAGCGAAGACGTTTTCATCGATTTGCTGACAGACTCCGGAACCGGAGCTATGAGCCATTTTCAATGGGGAGCATTGATGCAAGGTGATGAGGCTTATGCAGGATCTGCAAGTTTTTACCGCCTAGAGAAAGCAGTTAAGGAAATAACAGGTTATAAATATGTCATGCCCGCCCATCAGGGTCGGGGAGCGGAACAGGTAGTAATACCAGCGCTTGTCAAACACCCCGGAATGGTTTTCATTAGCAATATCCATTTTGATACTACTAGAGCACATGTTGAAATGGCTGGAGCAAGAGCTATCGACACCATCATAAAAGAATGTTACGATTTGGACAAATATCATCCTTTCAAAGGCAATTTCGATCTGGGCTTGCTTGAAAAAGCAATTCATGACTATCAGCCAGAAAATGTCGCAGGCATCATCATGACCATCACAAACAATTCAGCTGGAGGGCAGCCTGTTAGTTTGGAAAACATGATGCAAGTCAATAAATTGGCAAAACTTTACGGTATTTCCGTTATTATTGATGGTGCACGATATGCAGAAAATGCCTACTTCATTAAACAAAGAGAAGAAGCATACAAAAACAAAACCATTAAAGAAATAGCCAAAGCACAATTTGATCAGGCTGACATTTTTCTAATGAGTTCCAAAAAAGATGGGCTTGTGAACATCGGCGGACTGATCGTTATTAAGAACAATCTTGAACTCTTTCAAAAATGCCAGACAAGAATCGTCCCGATGGAAGGTTTTCCGACCTATGGAGGGCTTGCTGGCAGGGACATGGATGCGATGGCAATTGGTTTAAATGAGGCGCTAGAAGAAAGCTATTTGGAATATCGAATCGCGGAAATCAATTATCTTGGAGAAAAATTGAAAGCAGCAGGTATTCCTATCCAATATCCAACCGGAGGACACGCTGTGTTCGTGGACTGCGGAGCTATTTGTCCGCAAATACCTTATGACGAGTTTCCTGCCCAGGCGATTTGTAATGAACTTTATATTGAGGGCGGCATCAGAGCTGTTGAGATTGGATCTTTATTGCTTGGCAGGGATCCTGATACAAAAAAAAACTTAAGAGCAGACAAGGAATTTTTGCGACTAACAATTCCTCGAAGAACATATACTTTTCAACATTTTGATTATGTTGTCGAGATATTTATAAAAGTATATCAACGAAGAAAACAAATCAAAGGTTTGAAATTTGAGTACGAATCGCCTATTTTACGCCATTTTACTGCCAGATTCATACCTATAGAATAAGTTAGGAGTGAAGTTATGGGAAACCTGTTTGTAAATTCAGAAATTGGAACACTAAAAACAGTATTATTGCATCGTCCTGGGAAAGAATTAGAGAATTTGACACCGAAATGGTTGGAACAATTATTGTTTGATGACATACCCTGGATGGATCTTGCCATAAAAGAACATGATCATTTTGCCAACGTGTTTCGCAAGAACGGTGTCGAAGTTCTTTATCTTGCTGACTTGGTCAGCGAGACTCTTGACAGTAGCAAAACGATCAAAGATCAATTCATCCAACAATTTCTCGAAGAGGCGAATGTCACAAGTGACACTTTGAAACAAGTAATGACTGATTATTTAAATTCATTTGCTTTAACAAAAACAATGGTTGAAATCACGATGGCTGGTATCAGGAAGTCCGAAGTCCCTAATTTTATTAAACGCACACTGACCGATTACATCCGAGATTATCCTTTTGTTACAGATCCCATGCCAAATCTATATTTTACCCGAGACCCATTTTCAATCATCGGGTCTGGAGTTGCAATCAGTAAAATGTATACCTCGACCAGGAGCAGGGAAACGATATATGGAGAATATATTTTCAAACACCATCCTGTCTATGGAAATAATGCATATCCCATCTACTATGAACGAAATTATCAATCAACTATCGAGGGCGGAGACGTATTAGTTTTGAATGAAACTACTCTCGCGATCGGAGTGAGTCAACGCACTCATCCTGCGGCGATTGAAAAACTTGCAAAAAACTTGTTTTACAACTATCCCACTGAATTTGAAACCATAATTGCGTTCGACATTCCCAAAAGCAGATCATTCATGCACCTTGACACAGTATTCACTCAAGTAGATTATTCCAAGTTTTTGGTCCATCACGAAGCCAAACAATCGATAAAGGCCTATGAACTCACCAAGAGCAAAACTCAATCTGGAAAACTGACGGTTGTGCCGATTGAGCAAAAGCTTGATTCTATTTTGGAAAAATATCTGAAACGTCCGATTACACTCATCCCATGTGGTGGCGACGATGTCGTATCCTCAGACAGGGAACAATGGAACGATGGTGCCAATACGATTGTCCTACGTCCGGGAGAAGTGATAGTATATGAGAGAAATCATATTACAAATAATATCTTGAAAAAGCACGGCGTCAAAGTTCACACGATTTCTTCAAGTGAGCTTTCACGCGGTAGAGGTGGACCCAGATGCATGAGCATGCCTTTCTACCGCGAAAAAATCTAGTCTGTTTTTTGAGTCAGTCCGATAATTTCGGACTTTTTCATTGAAATAACTTAAGAGAGACATATTTCTTGGCAAGCATCATAAGAAAAGTTTCTTTTGGGACATGCTATAATTGTGTTATAGGTGGTGTGACAATGAAAAAAAACAAACAAGAAGCAGAGCTCTATACCAGATTGACAAACATGCAATATGATGTAACACAGAATAAAGCCACGGAACCACCGTTTGTCAATGCATATTGGGATAATGAATTGCCAGGAATATATGTGGATATCGTTACCAGAAAACCTATCTTTTCTTCACTTGACAAATTCGAGTCGGGATGTGGTTGGCCAAGTTTTTCCAAACCGCTTGTCAACTTGATTGAGAAGCAGGATATAACTCATAATATGATTCGAACAGAAGTGAGGAATATTGATGACTCTTCCCACCTGGGACATTTGTTCGAAGACGGTCCAAAAGAACTCGGGGGATTGCGTTATTGTATCAATTCAGCATCGTTGGAATTCATAACAGTAGAAAACCTGGAAAAGGCTGGATTTGGCGAGTATTTAAAGTTTTTCAACGAGGCGAAAAAATGCTGAAGACTATCTGGAAGATGCAAAATACAAAACGATTTATCATCCAAGGAATCATCACGTTTTTACTATTTTCAGGACTATATTTTCTGCTTGATTATTTGAATATGTCTTATTCTGAAATGAAAGCAGAGTTTGGTGCTTTTTTGGTTCTGACGAATATATTTTTAAATCTCATAATGTCTTTCATCAGTACCATGATGATGAATTTCAGCACTGCCCTTGTCAAGTTTAATGGCAAGGAAGGCAAGGGGACTTTATTGAGTGGAGTAGCCTTATTTTTTGGAATGTTGACATACGGATGCACGCCTTGTGTTGTGGCTTTTTTCTCTACAATTGGAATAACGTTTATTGTTCTAGCTTTGCCACTTTCCGGACTACCGTATAAATTTATATCCTTGGGAATATTAATCTTGGGAAGTTTATGGCTTTCATACGAAATTCAGCATGCAAAATGCAAAATCATCGTAGCAAAAGATAAGTGACATAATGTTGATTTATTGTTTTTCAAGCAGATTTACGGTTTCTCATCTTGTTTGCGATGCTGAGGAGTGGTATCATATTAATATAGAGAAAGATGCACAAAACCCCCAAGAGGTGAGAACATGAAACTGATTGAAGCAAAACATATATGCAAAGATTATCAGAATCAGCAAGTTCTTACCAAAGTCTTGAAAGATATCAATGTCGTAATCAATCAAGGCGATTTTTGTGTTATTGTCGGTCCTTCGGGATCTGGAAAATCCACGTTACTATATGTGCTAAGCGGATTGGAAAAACCGTCTAGCGGAGAATGCTTCGTCTTGGGTAAATCATTGAATTCCCTCAAAGAGGAAGAGATGGCAAACCTTAGGAAAAACGACATGGGCTTTGTTTTCCAATTTTACAATCTCATTCCCAATCTTACTGTATTTGAAAATGTACTATTACCACTGGTGATTTCCAAAAAAGAAGATTATTCTCAAGCTGAAGTAGTGCTAAAATTAGTTCAAATGAATGACTTCAAAGACTATTTTCCCAATCAATTATCAGGAGGCATGCAACAAAAAGTGGCCATCGCAAGAGCGATGGTCAATGATCCTGGTTTGATTTTTGCCGATGAACCAACAGGAAATCTCGATCAGAAAAGCGGCAAGGAAATCATGACTTTATTAAAAAATCTCAATCAAGAGCACAAGAAGACGATTGTGCTTGTGACCCATAATATGGAACACGTTTCGTATTGTACAAGAAAACTTGAACTTAGGGACGGAATGATTGTCAATGATGACCCCGTTAAAGTTTAAGCTTCGGTTCGCAATCAGGAATATTACACACAACAAGGGCAGTTCGTTTTCGCTTTTGCTTTCACTTGGACTTGTATCGATGTTTGTGATAATGATCGCCAATCTGTTTTTTGTTTTCCAACAATTGTTTTATTATGATGCCTTGGAAGATTACAATCAAATCGATGTTGTTATGACATATGATGAAAACGCAACATCAAGACTCATCAATAAGCGAAATCTTGGGTTGATTTATGGCGATGATATTGTTCAGTCACTTAGTTTTTTCAATTTGTATGTAGTATCTGAGACAACTGAAGAGATTTTCTATACTCAACTCATGTCCTCTCTGCCCTACGAAATGGAACAATTGATCAATTACGACCTTGATTCGTTGAATGATAATGAAATTGTGATTACTTCAAGCCTTGCTTTAAATTATCATCTTGACATCGGTGACAGCCTCATGATCTATATGCTTAATGAGGCATATGAATATCAAATTAACCAAATAGTACCAGATACCGGTCTTTTTTCCGGAAATAATGTCTTTGTTGACAAAACGAGGCTTTTACAGGATTTTTATGGGCTTCCATCTCTGAATAATCTTGGAAATACACTGTACCTGGAACTTAAGCCAACAACAGACATTAATCAATTCATCGAAGACGTCAAAGCTGATGATGAATATGCCAATTATTATATTTATAAGGCTATCAATTATGACCAAATTTATCAAGACGCAACCAGAACTTCCTCAATTCTTTTTGGAACGGGCGTTCTGATAGTAATCACACTTGGAATGGTGCTTCATTCTTTGTTTCCCTTGTTTACCATGAAACTAAAAAAACAGACAGGTACAATTTTAACCTTGGGAGGCAACTTCAAGTTTGTCATGCAGGTTTGGGGAATGCAATTGCTGGTGTTTTTCCTGATAACGTCCATTTTTGGCTTAATTTCAAGTTATGCAATTTTCAATATTGCGGCGAGAGCCTATAATGTAATTTCAAATATATCACTTAATTGGTGGACGACACTTATCAGTTTGTGTTTCTTGGCGGGCATCGTGATTCTCGAAGGATTAATCAGTTTCAGAAAATTAAGAAAAGAAAGTGCAATTGTTTTGTCAAGCGACCGACGCTACGAAAAACAAACACTCTCCATCTATTGGCTAATCGGATCTTTGGTATTGTTTATCTTCTTCTTGATTACTCAACCATTTTCATTAGCAGTAAACAGCCTGATCATTATAGTGTTTTCGATTCTTGCCTCTTTCCAAGGCATCAGTCTCATAACGAAATTGATTGGTAATTATTTGTCAAATAGGAAACACAAAAATCTCTTTCGCGTTTTCAATCTGCGTTATATTACAGATAACAAACACGTGCATCATTCGCTTAAGGTTCTTTTTGCGTCCTTTCTTGTGATTTTGATTACTCTATCGACACGATCTTTTGTCACAAATGAAATTTATAGTATTCGCGACAGTTTCAACTTTGACTATGCATTGACCAATATTTTCAATTATGACAACAATTTGAAGTCAGAGATTATGACTAATTATGAACCAGAAGCAATTGATGAGGTTGTGTTCTACCGCGATGTAAAATTGCAGATTAATGACGATGGACAACCTTATGAAGACAAAATGCAATTTTTTGTTTCAATGGACTATTCCCGATTTCCAGATTACTTCGGATTCGACCTGTTATCTCCACTCGACCAGAAGTATTTGACAAATACGATTCCCTATGTGATTATTGCGGACAGTTACCAATATACATATGGTATCAATATCGGTGATCAGGTTGGATTGATAACAAACTCTTCGCACGATGTGATTATGCTTGAAGTTGCAGGGTTTATTGAAACCAGTTATGATAACTTCGTGTATTCCAATTTAATTATGATGCCAGAATTTCAAGATGACTTTAAAATCAACTCGTTACTTATCCTTACTGATGGTCAGCAAGATATATTCAAGGATTTGCTTGAAGACTACGGCTCGGAGATGTATTATGTTCTTGAAGTAGACAAACTGGTTGATGATATCGGAGATGTTTTTGAAACCGCAAGCGACCTGTTTCTGGTATTGACTTCAGTTATGATCGCAAGTTTTCTGATTGTCATCATCAATAATACGATACTTGTCTATTACACAATGAAAAAAGACTTTGCACGATTAAAAACATTAGGAGTGAAGAACAAGGACTTTTTGAAGAATATTTTCAAAGAAATTGGATTATCAACCTTAGCTGTCATCTTGTTTGTTATTGCGGAAATATTCATTTTGACCGAATTTATGCCAAGGATTATGCTTTTCTTTGATTTTTACAAACAAATAGTACCGGAATTTGGAACCATTGTATTTGCGATTATACTAGTTTTTATTGCATTTTTGTTGAGTTATTCATTGTACTTCTCAAAAATCATTAAACTGGGAATAATCGAAGAAATAAATTTAGAATAAGGAGGATATTCTATGAAGAAATTAGTGTTTTTGTTTTTAATGGCTTTCGCAGTTATTGGTTTTATCGGCTGCAACAACAATCCGGTGGATATCGACATAACCGAATTTGTTGAAGCGCCGACGAACCTTTCCATATCGGGAACGACGTTGACCTGGAACGCAGTTACAGGCGCCAAAGGGTATATCATCTACGTGAACGATATTGAAGAGGCCACCGTTAAGACAAACAGTTATAACTTTGGGTCCCTTCAGGGATCGGTTTTGATTTTCAAAGTTCAAACTCAAGCCTCAACGGGCTATAAGGATTCCGCTTTAAGTGTGTCAATTGCCTATATGGCCAACAAAGCACAAGAGATTACCGCCATCAACACGGTCCTAGGCAATCAGGGAATGTCTTTTATTCCTAATGGTTTTGCGGAAGAGTTGGCGAATAAAGGCATGACATCTACTGATTTGACCGCGATCTTTGCCTCAGCAACGACTTTTTCCGAAGCTGTAAATACTTCTGGAGTGGGTATGCTAGACATCAATTCGGCGCTTAAAACATTTATGGAAATAAATATGAATGTAGAAGCGTTGTTGAGTGCGGTTTTAGTTACAATTGTCCCAGGGGCGATAGAAGACAAGATTAGCCTTCTCGAAGACGAATTAGCAGATTATGAGGGATTTGAAGAATACTATGCTGATTATATTGCCCAACTAGAATCAGAAATTTTGATGTATCAAAACCTTCAAACTGCGTTGTCAGAGTCCGATGAAGCTACTTTGATGGCGCTGACTGAGACAATCAATTATCTTATTGCTTTCCAAGCGGATATCGATAATGTTTTTCTTACCAAAATCAACGATCTTGTTAATGACGAGACAATGAGTTTTTCAACACTAAATCCAAGTGAAATAATTGTTATAAAAGATGAATTTGTCGCGATACTAAGAGAAAACATTCCTACAATGGAACAAATGGTTTTGTTATACGAAGTCGTAAATATCTATTCACAATTAATGACTTCAGAAAGCGAAACTGAAATTGTTTTTCCTGAATACACGACAAAATATGCTGCAAAGGCGATTCTCATGTTCCAGGCCGGAATTGAATTTATCGATACTTTCGATCTCAGTTTTGTGACTGAAGTCAAGACTCTTGGGATTGAATTTTCCGGAGTCAGTGAAGAAATGTTTAGCGCGGAATTGGGAATTTTATTTACCAAGTACGTTGATAAATATCTCAATGACAATCAAAATTTGATGGATCAGATCGATGAAGTCTTTACCGAAGCAGAAAAAGCAGAGATATTTAATGCATTCCTATCTTCGATTGATGCAATGTTGCCTTCTCAAGATGGGGAAACGGCAATGGGTACGGAGCAAAGCGCCATTTACATGACTTTTCTTGAAGGAATCCAAAATCTTACTTACGAACAAGTCGATGCCATTTACAATATTTTAGACACCGCATCCGACGCACTGCTTGATTCTTTCGTGGAGACAGATGGCGAAATCGTCAGACTTATCGTGATTATGAATGGCTATAGACTATCTTTTAATGACTATGATTATAGTGACTATTATGAAAATACCGTCCTTGGCGAGACATATGATACTTATGAAGAGTATGATGCAGCGCGAAATTTAACTGGCGCAGAATTGTTTAGCCAAATAATAATCCATTTTGGAGTGCTCTTTGATGAATTGACTAATGATGATGTCGAGGCAATCGTTGATTTGCTGATGGTCGTACTTCCGTTTGACGCTTTAGTTGATGCGGAAGAGTTGACCACAACTCAACTCGCGACTTTCAAGACGAATGTCGAAAACTTATTGACAAACCAATTACCAAACTTATTACAACTAGGCAAGAATTTATTCAAATACATCGCAGATGAGGAAATGATGGAGGATTTGCTTGCAGAAATGCCCGATAATCCATTTTCTGATGATGATTCAATGTATTTCTATATCGTCTTCTTTGCAGATTATTACTATAGATTCATGGGGTCTGCAAACAAAAACTTGATTACAGGTATCAGTTCTGCCGTATTTACATTTTTGAAAACTGCAGAGTACCGGGAACTTTCCGGAATGTTGATAGCTGATATCACGAATATAGAAACCGGATTCAACGACGCGTTGAACTTCACTATTTCAGAAACCAATGTATTCAGAAGCTATAACGCTGACCCTGATGCATTAACATTAGCTCAGATGAATAGAATCGATGCATTTGGACCAGCTATACCTGCATTTTTTGAGTGAGTAAGAAATTCAAATCAAAAAAACCCTTATCGGAATAATAAAATGTACCCTATAGAACGGACTCTTTGAAAAAAGACTGTGACTATAGGGTTTTTACTTTATAATAGAGACAAAAGGAAGTTGGTGATGAAATGGGAATATATTATTTTACAGAGGAACAAGTAA
>Ga0268278_1000119_pt1 | contig 61219 bp, 30 predicted proteins | sample saktaG_3_FD_190135 | JGI IMG/M metagenome (GOLD analysis project Ga0268278, IMG submission 190135) | Saline water microbial communities from Sakinaw Lake, British Columbia, Canada - sak_2010_1_5_55m | ecosystem: Environmental > Aquatic > Non-marine Saline and Alkaline > Saline ...
TCACATCTTTGGAAGAATATATACAACTCGTCCATGAATGGATGATATTCTATAACACGAAACGTCGCAGAAATAGAAAAAAGTAGACGTCTTTTTTTAAAGTGTCTACTTTTATGGGTTCAGTTCACTTAGCCTGTCCTTTTTAATTGCGATAAAATCAACCAACATTCCATTTTGCATATAATTTCAAATCCTCATTGGGCATTGTATCATAATAAAACGGTTGTGTTCTACCTATGTCAGTAAACCAACCCGCAAATACAAAGCCGGTTTTAGTAGGTTCCATTAAAGATAATGATGCCATATAATATACAGAATCTGTACCAATTTGCTTATTTAATCCATAAAATGTGGATCCAACTTCGGAGGGAGTGGTTTTATATACCGAAGTTTTATCTTCAAGTTCAGAGATTTGTTCATTTCCCCAGATAAAGACCCTTCCAAATGATGTGGTCAAAACAGAATGCAAGGATCCGGTTTGAATATCTTCAACCACTTCGACATTATTCAACCCGAATTCTTCTGTGATTTCAATTGGTTCAGGAGCATCAATTCTAGTTTTGTTTCCAATCTGTCCTGTAGAATTATAGCCCCAAGCCCAGATTCTGTTTGTAGATGTAATAGCGACAACATGCATATTATTGGCCTGAATCCTAGTGATGGTTTCTGCTTCTGTCAATCTGAAACTTTCTGAGATATCTGTTGGTTCTGGATTGTTTATTTTAGAATCTATTCCTAATTGTCCATGAAGGTTATATCCCCACGAAAACAATCTGCCCGTTGAAGTAAGCAAAAATGTGCAGGCAAATATCCCTTTTTCAATGACGATTTCAGCGATACTTTCATCTTCTGCAAAATAAAATTTAGCAGTTATATCTGTTGGAGTCATTCTTGTGAGTCTAGTTCCATCGCCAAGTTGTCCTTGGAAGTTCTTGCCCCAAGTGAATATTCTACCCTCAGAGGTAACAGCAAGCGTGTGATAAAATCCAGGAACAACTTCTGATATTTTCTCGCCGATATCCAAGTTGAAAAATGGAGTGATATCAATTGGAGACTGTCTGACAAAAAAAGTGTTATCCCCTAGTTCGCCAGTTTCGTTATTTCCCCATCCAATGAGTCTGCCTGTAGAAGTAATTACAAAACAACGTCCACTAATTGCGTATACGTTTATGACAAACTCATCAAGACCGAGATTTAGAGACTCAGTTATATCGAGAGGAGATGATTTGCTAATCAACGTCTTGTCTCCAAGCTGTCCGCTGGAATTAAATCCCCAAGTAAAAACTCGTCCCATGGAGGAAAGTGCAACGGTGTGTTTATACCCCACCGCCAAGGAAACAATCTTTTCGCTCACCGCTAAATCAAATTCATCTGTGATATTGATCGGTGTATCCGAATTGTAGGTGGATCCGTTACCCAATTCTCCGTATTTGTTTTCCCCCCAAGTAAAAACCCGTCCCGCAGAAGAAAGCACAGCTATGTAATAATATCCGAAGGCAATGGTCTTGACAGTCTCTGTTTCTGCAAAGTTAAAATTCTTGCTAATATCATAGGTAACACTAAGTGGTCCCATATCAGAATACTTTTTTTCCCAAACGTGGATTTCATTTCCGGGACCGATTAAATAATTATCAAAGTCGCCGGTGACAATCGAAAAATCGGAATCAACGTCATAATAAGTAATCGAATGTTCATTAACCTCAATCCACTTGGCATAAAGCGTAATATTAGAATTTAATTTTGAGTCCTCGGTAAATTCATCAATAAATTCACTTGATTTGTACCATCCTACCAATACATATCCTTCTTTTGTAGAGAGCGGTAAAGAATATAAACTTCCCCTCACTACTTCCAAAGCGGTTACCGAACTACCGCCATTGCTATCAAAATTGATAATGTATGTGGTTTTATCGCAGCCAATAAATCCTAAAACCACAAAGAAAAAAAGCGAAAAAATTATTGTTTTTTTCATAAGCAAATTCCTCCTTTTACGATAGGAGCTAACTAAAACAAAACAATAGTATCATCACTAATAATCTATCACAGAATTCTATTTTCAACAATACCCGACATGAATACTAAATAATATTCAAGCATAATACTAATGATTTTGAGGCTTAGCAACCTAGTCTGAATCGTAAAGAAATATGTTCGCAGGCCGTTTGACACGATTTCAAAACAGTCCCATTTATTTTGTAATGCCTTGTTTCGACAAATGTGCGAACAGCTCCTCTTTGTTTTGCCGATGCAGGTCAACAGAAGGCTCCTCGACCATCCACTCCGGATGAGTTATGCATTCTGATAATTCTATACTTTTTAGATCATCAACTGTTCCGCGATTAGAAACTAGCATGTATAAACGCTCATTAAGTGTAAAGATATATGACAAAGCCATTGAAGTCATTGTATCTCCAGTCATGACGCGGCCGTGCCCGGGAACTATCCAACGAAAATGTCTGGAAGCGATTTTCTTAATCGTCGCAGTGAGAATATCAGGTTTTGCCCCATAACAAAGTTGTGGTGGTAGACATGAGAAAAAGATGTCTCCTGCAATCAAAATTTCTTCATCTTCAATCAAAACGCTGATATCGCCGTCAAGATGATGTCCTGGAGTAGGAAACAGCTTGATTGATTTTACTCCAATTTGAAGTATAACGCCTTCATCAATATTTTTTGAATCATATACACACACATCGTCTGTCGCAAATAAATCAAGATTTGCGAAGTGATCATCGTGATGATGGGTAATAACGATACCTTTGAGTTTGAGTCCATTTTCACTTAGGTATGCCAAGGCGCGCATGGCTTCAGCCTTTCTGTACCCAGTATCTACTAGCAACGCTTCATTTCCGGATACAACAAGCGTCAAATTGCATTCTTCAAATTTGCTCGTGAAGACTTTGACTGAATCGCTTACATCAATCCTGCCTTCAACAGGAATCAGCCAATCTTGTTCCAAAATGGGAAGCTTCTTTTTGTCCGTTTCCAAACTCGATGCTAGAACTAAAGCGAATTCAGCGAATGCCGCGCCTTTCGTAGTAATAAAATTGCCATCGGTTACTATTGGTTCATTGGTAAAATGAGTTTTTCGGTAACATTCATGAAGAATTTCTGAATTTTCAGGATTTAATGCGTTCCCGGTACACTTTCTTCCTTCCAATAATTCCAAAGCCACTAATAAATCTGCTCCACCACAAATCCCGGCAATTTTGGCTCCATTTGAGGCTGCCGATGCAATGAAACTAAATAAACTTTCCTCCTGTAACAAGAGGTTGGGATTTCCTCCCGGAATCAAAAAAAGCGCTACATCACTCGGATTGATTTCAGACAATTTTGCATCTGGAAGAAACCGTTGCCCTTCCATGCTTGAATATTCTCTTTTCTCAAGCGCTACAGTTCGAATTGTATGTTCACTCAAATACAATAGCGCTAAAGCGATCTCGAACTCAACAAATCCATCGTAATATAAGACAATAACCAATTTATTACTCATTTAAAGAACCTCCAATATAGGAAACATCTACATTTTACTGACAGTACCAGAAAAAAGCATTTCCACTGATCTCCTAGAAATAATGCTACCATATTTAAAATACTTTGACAATATCTTGTATACATCTACCTCTGAAGAAAACAGAAGTATTATGTTCGGTTTTTATAAATAAAAAAGCAAAAATACATCTGTCTTACTCCATTTCTGCCCACCCAATAAGAATCTTGCCATAAATATTTCATTATTATTATAGAGGACTGCTTTTGTGTTTATGAAAACTCTATTTTGACTTATCAAAAAAGTTGCATCGCTTGGATGCAACTAATATGATAATCTGGTGAGTCAAAATGGTCAAACTCCGAACTATATATTTAAAAAAGACTATTTTGCAGTTGAAAAACATTGCCATTTGTTAAGGTTATTACATTCCGATTAGCTGATCTTTTCCAACAACTTCGTTGTTTTCCTTTAAAAAACCCATAATAATATTAATATTAGTAAACGCCAATGCAACATAGCTATCTGCAGCACCATAATAAATAGCGATCTTCCCGCTATCTGCATCCGTTATTGCAGCACAAGGAAAAACAACATTTGGCACAAATCCGACTTCTTCATATTCTTTCTCGGGTGTAAGGCAAAAATCTTTTGAACGATATTTTACAATCGAAGGTTCATCAATATCTAGGAGTGCAACTCCCATGGAATAGACGAAGCCATTACAAGTATTTGTAACTCCGTGATAGAATAAAAGCCATCCTTCATCAGTCTCAATCGGAGCTGGTCCGCTACCGATTTTTAGGTTCTGCCACCAACCTTGACCGCCATTTTCCATGACATGCCTATGCTTACCCCAATAAACCAAATCATTGCTTTCGGAGATAAAAATGTCTCCGAAAGGTGTATGTCCGCTATCGCTAGGACGAGAGAGCATTTTATATTTTCCATTAATTTTTCTAGGGAACAAAACTCCATTCCGATTGAATGGTAAGAAGCCATTTTCGATTCGCTCAAAATACATGAAATCTTTTGTTCGGGCGATTCCAACAGCGGGTCCATAAAAATCAGTACACCAAACGACATAATAGAAATCCTCAATGTGAATTACTCTGGGATCGTAAGCATAGTTTGGATTCCACAACGATTTGTTTTCGCACCAGAAGTCGATTGGCTTTTCACTAAAAGACCAATCGATTCCGTTTTTGCTTCTTCCTACTCGCAAATGCGGAAGTGTCGAATTAGTTTCAACACGAAACACGCCGATAAATCCGCCCTCAAAAGGAACGACAGCGCTATTAAAAATGCGTGCGACACCATTTATGGGATTACGATGTATAATAGGATTTTTTGAATAACGCCACATTGGCGCTTGGCTACCTTCAGGACGATTCTCCCAAGGAATATTCATGCTAGAATTTACAGTTTTGATTATTTTTGTCATACTTGCCTACTTTCTATTGAGAAGAGTATTTTTTTTTGAAATCAAATCGACTCTGTGATTTGCACAATCAATTGAACAAAACATTTCTTTCCTGCTATTCTTTTACTGCTCCAATTAACAAACCTTTGTAAATAAACTTTTGTAAAGAAATGAAAATAACTAAAATCGGAAAAATAGTAATCATCTGTCCGGCACAGATAATTTCCCATTGGCTTCCATATGGGCCACGGAAATTATCCAAAGCCGTAGAAATAACCGCTAGATCACTTTGTGGCATATAGAGCATAGGAATATAGAAATCATTATATATTGCAACAAATTTCAAAATGATAATCGTTGTGATCGCAGGAATCAAAAGCGGCAAAATAATGCTGAAAAAGATGCGAAAATATCCAGCTCCATCAATCACTGCGGACTCATCAAGCGCATATGGGATGTGCTTGAGAAATTGCATAAATATGTATACAGTTATTATGTCTGTTCCTGAAAACAAAATAATTGCCGAAAGGCGAGAATTAATGAGTTGTATCCCCATATTTCTGCCAATCCATGCCATTAGACTGAAAATAGCAATATTGAGGGTTATACTCGGGATTAAGGCCGCGAACAAGAAAAGGTATGTGATTAATTTGCGACCTCTAAATTGAAATCTTTGTAACACGTATGCTGTCATTGACCCCAAGAAAACAGAAATTGTGATAGAAAATACCATTATCAGTAAAGTGTTTCCAAATCCTAGCAACATATTTCCCTGAGTGAAAGCAATGCGGTAATTTTGGAAATTCAAAAAGTTCTTAGGAAAGGCCCATACAGAAGTCTCATAAAATTCGGTGTTGGTTTTGAATGATCCAAAAAACACCGGTATCATTGGGAGAACAACAATGAGTGTCATCGCAATTAATGTGCAGTATTTAAGAATCATTGAAGAAGTTGCTTTAATTTTGATTATTCGATAATTATCCGTCATGGTCTCCTCCTTCTACTCTTCTTTAATCAAAAGCTTCTGGAGTGCCGTAACGAAGATGATGACAATGAATAATACAACTGCAAAAGCAGATCCCAGACCGTATCGCGGGTTAGCGCCGAACGTGATATTCAAAGCCTCTATAACAAAAGTCGAGGTTCCCCAATCGCCTCCAGTAACTAAAAACGGGACTTCAAAAACGCTGATTGCGCCTTTCACAGCTAAAATCATATTCAACGCAATTATCATTTTTATGTTGGGAAGCACAATCAGCCATAAAACTTGCGAACGGCTGGCTCCATCCACTTCTGCGGCCTCGTATATTTCCACAGAAATAGATTGTATAACAGCGATAAACAACACAATATTAAAACCGATATATCTCCAAATCGATATTGAAGCCAAAAGAATATTATTCAATAAAGGTCTTGTCAACCATAGTTGAATTGCACTTTCTGCTCCGATAAATCTTAATATTGTATTCAAAGTTCCGTTTGGTTCGAAAAAGAACAAAAACATCAAAGCAACAGCGACCCCATTCAACAAATAAGGAAAGAAAAACACGCCTTTAAAAAAATTCGTCCCCTTAAGTTTGAAAGACAACGCGAATGCAATGATCAAAGCCAACAGCAATTGTATAACAGAGCCGACCAGATAGTACAGGCAATTGATCATCACTTTGATATATCTAGGATTTGTAAACAATATCAAGTAGTTTTTTAGCCCAAACCACTCCTTAACTGGTGAAGTTCCATCCCACCTGAAAAAACTATATTTGATCATATTAAAAGCTGGCAGGTATGTAAAGACGATTAAGAGAAACAAAGGAACAATCAAAAACGCAAAAATGAGAATAAATTTTCGCGATTTTAACGCAGATATTTTTTGCGTTTTATTCGTGCTTTGAAGAACCTGTGTCTTTGTGCTCATGTAAACCTCATTGTTTCTATCGATTCAACTGATAATATTAGGTTTTACCCAACAATATTAATACCAGCAATCCAGCTTCCATTCAACTCAGCAGCGATTTGGTTAAAAGATCTGGTTTTATAAAAAGCTTCTTCAAACAGGTCATTTTTCCAATCTGGGTTCCAAAGGACGATACCACTATATGATTCTACAAGTTCTAATTTTCCAATCATGGTTCCCGTAGCAGGGATTTCTTCAAACAATATCACCCCGAGCTCCTGAAAAGCCTGAATAACATCCGGAAAAGGCATATCCATTCGAGGAGGAATTCCGCCTGTGAGTTGATAATATCCTGATTCTTGCAAAAACCACATCAGAAAATCATTGGCACCCGCCATATTGGTAGTAGTTCTTTTTATACCCATAAAGAAATCGGGCGACTGTGCTGAAAATACTTCTCCTTCATTGTTGGTGTATGGGAAAGGCATATATCCCACATTTTCAGGATTGGCTAAATTTGACTGTTCTCCGGCAGTTCCGTCATCAAATTGGAAAGTGCCATCCCTGACTTTGATTGCAACATCCACAAATTGACTTACAGCCCAGCTGCCCGCAACCATCGCCCCGATATTGCCCTTAACGAATTCAACTTTGGATCGCTCCCAATTGGTGGTCGAGGGATCATTTTCAATCAATGCTTGATATACTAAATCATACAAAAGTTTATAAACAATATAGTGTGGACTACCAGCACTAAATGCATTTCGGTCTTGAGGCAGAATATTATAATAGTAATTTGGGTCTCCACTGACACTCGATACATTTCCTTGCCATTGATCAAGCGGCCAACTATCTTTTTTGTTTGTATAAAATGGAGCTAGGAAATTTGCATTATTCACATTATAAGCTTTAATCGTCTGCATTGCAGTCAGAAACGCGGCAGGAGATGTCGGTAAATCAATAATGCCTGCGTCCTCAAAAACCTTTTTATTATACAATATGCCATTTACGTTCCCGTATGTCGGCAACCCATATACAATTCCGTCGTACGCTTTTTGACTAACGTATCTCCAAGATTGAGAAAGTGTATCCAAATTACCAATTGGAGCAAAATAATATGACAGATTATTTGCGCTGACCGAGGATGGAATCAATAATACATCTCCATATTCTCCTCCCATCAGTCTCATTCGGGCATTATTTTCATAATCGGTGATTGTTTCAAATGTGACATTATACATCGGAAATAAAGCTTCGAATTCATGTTCATAGTCTTTCAATACCGTATTTCGCAAATCAACGCGATTAAGTAAAACTCTCACAGTCGAAACGCTTCCTTCGTACGGGGAAACCGATACTGTTTTGGTGGAAACAATGCCATCGACATTAACGCCAATAACGATTTCTCCACTCTGTTTTGCAGCAAAGCGTCCGTTTGAACCAATTTGCGCGTTTCCTGATTCAATACTCCAGGCAATGTTCCTGTAGGTTGCATTTGCTGGAAATACCGTAACCGAATAGCTAGATCTATCGCCGTATACAATCATATCATCGCCAAGTATTTCGACACTAGTAACGGGGATTGATGCACTAAGGATTGCAACTTTAATTTCAGCAAACAACCCATTTGTCAACGTTCCACGTATAGTGACTCCCCCAGATGCAATTGCTGACAATAAGCCCGTCTGATCAATTTCGGCTTCTCCGCCCCGTGAAATTACGCTCCACTCAACCGCAAGATTGATTGCGTTATCTGGAATTACCGTCGCATTATATTGTGCAGTTGTGCTGACACTTACATACATAGCACCCGATAAGGAAATATCGGTAGCCATAATTTCTATAGGCTGATTTGTAGTCGTAAGCGAAGTATTTGTAGTTGTTGCGGCATTTGTACCTGTCGCGGTATTTGTAGTTGTTGCGGCATTTGTACCTGTCGTGGTATTTGTAGCTGTCCCAGTATCTGAAGTGCATGAAAAAGTAATCATGCCAAAAATCAAGATTATTATGGCGAGAATACCTTTTTTCAATACATTTTTTTTCATCGCGTTCTCCTTTTAATATGTGGCATCCAGCATAGAATGCCACATATTAAATATATTTCTATTCACCACTTACATCAAATACAAAATCAGAAACCGGTTCAAGGCTATTGATTGGCGCTCCATTGGCGTAGCCGTAGAGAACAACATCATCAATATACATTTTGCCATCATATGGCATTTTGCCTGTCGTTGGATTAATGGCAATCGCATTCAAGCTAGAAGTCGGAACAAACTCGATGGTAAGCGTGTGAAAATAAAACTGTTCATCATCGGTTTGTACTTCATCCTTGTTCAAATCAATCCACCTGATACCGTAATCTGCTCGTTTTGTCAAATCAGTATCTAGCTTTGCAGCATTAGTTCGTATTGTGGCAATTGTCACGTTGTTCATATCAATTCCTGTTTTTACCCATCCGGGTTCCAAAGCGATGTAATTTTTCAATGTTGCACTTGCGGAACTTGGCAAAGCATCCACAATTATTTTATTATAATATGTCGTATACTGCAATCTAAAGGTGTTTGCAACCATCGGCAATCCTCCGGTTGTTGTTGGGAAAGCAATCAATTTTACCTTGTGTTCAGACCAGTTTACATTCAGATTCAAAATATCCAGTTCCAGCATTTCCAATGTCTTATTGTGAGTTATGCTTCGTAATGTGGCTTCATAACTGCCAAAAGTTTGGAAATTTACCTGTTGAGTGCTATTGAAATCCATATTATATAGCGTGTCAAGCTCAAGGTAGATATATCTTCGAATATTTCTGGGTTCGGTCTCAATCGAAGTATCATCTGTAAACTCAACGACGACCTTAATTGTGTAGTCGCTTCCCTGTGGAATTTCGGTCATATTCAGAGAATAACTGTAAATTCCTGTCCGATATGGGTCTGCCGTTTGAGCAGTCATTAGAATCGGAACCTGTCCATGGACATATAAATAGACATTTTCAACCGTTTTTTCTTCCGTAATCACTTTGGCTTCAATCTTGTAACTATTGCTTTTTGTAATCTCGCTCAACAAAGGACTTAACAGATAGACTCTGTCTTCCCGAATAATTTCATTAAGTTCGTAATTAAATAGTTTTGCGTATTCTTTTAGAAGCAAACTTGTCGATTTTCCGTCATTTAGAATTCGAAATCCATCAAAATCGGGATAATTTCCGTCCGAGTCGGCATCTGGACTGTCTTCGATGCCGGTTAAGATCCAAAACATTGACCCGGCTCCTCCAGACTCATAAAGTGCTTTATTCCATACGTCAAACGTCAAATCTCGATGAATTCGCTTGGCTTCTGAATTAGATGGTCTCATAATTCCGTACTCTTCCAAAACAAATGGTTTTGCCCAGTATTTTGCAAGCGCAACATGATCTTTGATGTACTTTTCCCCATATTCAGTTGCACAAGTATTCGGAACTCCCCAATGATCCGGGTATAGGTGTGCTGTCACATAATCGATGGTGTTGATTTGCAACAATGCCCAGTGGTTTACTGATGTTCCGTATCCATAGTAATTTCCGCCGATTCCACTTCTAGTAAAAGTATAATCGAAATCGTCATCAATTGCAATTCTTCCCGACGCGGTATCTTTATTTATTTCTAAAGTTGCCGGCGCATTGCCTAATGCACCTTGCGAGCCTACTGTGACCATTTGGTTTACGCCAACAGTATTCTTCAAATAAGCGCTCATTTCTGTGGCCCAAATCGGGACATTTGCTCCATCGGGCTCATTGGCCAGTTCCCAAGAAAATATGGTTGGATCATCCTTATATTTCACACCAGTTAAACTGTTTGTACGATTTGCAACATGATTGATCCAGTTTTTATACCAAGACTTAATTGTTTCGTTGGTGTAGAAGGACTGTCTTGTAGCGTTTTCACCTGGATTTAATGTATTGAACCAGTTCGCATACATATCCATACCGCCAAATTCGGGATAGTAATTAGTCAAAACAAGAACAACACGAATTCCATATTGCCCAGCTCTTCTGATTGTATAATCAACACGATCCAATATATTCACTGGATCTTTTGGCTCTCCAGTGTTTCTGTCATATAAAGTTTCACCAAAATAATCTTTTGGCGATACGTCGTAGACTCCCGGAACTATTTGACCGTATGCATAATTGGCTCGGCCTTCATCTTGCCATCCATCGAAGAATGCCCACATACGGATTACTTTTATTCCCATATCCGCAGCTTGTTTAACGACATCGTCAATCATTGCATCAGATTTATAATGAAGATTGTAGTTATTTGTTCCTAAAAAACGAAATGGCGTTTCGCTATCTTCTTCATAGAAATAGCCACCTTCAGAAATCACGAAATTAGTGATTAAATTCGGCAAATCGAGAATAGTATATTCTAATTCCCCAACTACGCTGCCGATTGTTACTCTAATCGTAACGGTTCCTGGCTTGATTGCTGTAAAATAACCCGCTGGAGATATTACTGCCTCCCCAGAATGATTGATTACCGCCCACGATACGCCTTCATAAGTGGCATTTTCCGGAACGACCGAGTATTGAAGTTGATGTTCTTCAAATTCGCGTATGTCTTCAGGAGCATTTACTGTAACGGAAGATAAGGGAATGATCGCCGCAGTGATAGTTACGCTTTTTTCTGCAGGAGTTCCATCCGCCATTGCAACAACGGTAATGGTCCCGATTTGTGATGGAGTGACTACTCCGCTTGTAGAAATAGTAGCATTGCCAGTTCCTGGAATAACGCTCCAAAAAACTGTGGGATCGGTCGCATCGAGGGGAGTCACTTGAGCAATATAAGTCCCGGTATGATTCAATGCAATACTTGTTGGACCGCTGATAGTCACCAATTCGACATCAATTTTGCCAGCGGAAATTGTTACTGTTTTTGTAGCGCGAATCTGATTGTGGGCAGTTGCAACAACCGTTACAGTTCCTTCAACAACCCCTGTCAAAACCCCGTATGAGTTGATAGTTGCTTCTCCTGTGCCGTTTTCAATAGTCCACGAAATTGTTTGAATGGTGGCATTTGCAGGATAAATCGTGGCCGTATATGCCGAAGTGGTTCCGGCTTGAACACGCGTAACTCCTGAAATAACAACGGCGACTACATCGTTTCCTGAAACAATGGTTGTAGTTGTATTTTCAGAAGTCGATGAAACGGAAGTAGGCACAGTTGTGACAAGCGTGCCACCAGTTGTTGTACTGGTTGTAATATATGCAGTGGTTGTAGCATTTGCAGTGGTTGTAGCATTTGCATTGGTTGTAGTATTTGCAGTAGTTGTAATCGTTGTTGATTTGCTACATGCAAATACACCAAGTAACAGGATAGAAATAGCGGTAACCAACCAAATCTTTTTGAGGATATTTTTCATTTTTGTTACTAAGATTGTTAATCTTTTCCCCTTTCGATTTTCAATAAAATCATATTGTTTTTCATTTTTATGCCTCACACTGTTTTGATCAATGTGAGGCATAAAGTGTTTTCACATAAATAGTAGATTATTACTAATCAGGCATTACTCCGCTAAAATGAGCACTTATTACCTCAAACTCAACTGGGGCAGTCACTACATCTAAATCAAAGAATAGTTCCATAGAAATTTTGCTGACCTTTAATTGGTCTCTATCTTGAATCGATATAGTAATGGTTTCTACTTCGTCAGTTGTAAATGTGTGAACATAATCGACATCCATATTGAATGAGTTTCCGTATGCCAATTTTACAGTTACTTTGGTGCCGATTGCGCCTTTGATCTGAATTGTCAAAGTATTCATGTATCGAAGCTCAGTACTTGTGGAAATGCCCACTAAATGGTTTGCAGCATTGTTGACTGCTACGGAAGCAACCGCATGGTTGTCCACATTATAACTTACACTCATCGTGTCAACTTCGACATCTTCTACCATGACGAGAGTATTTCCGCCTTCAATGAATCTGCCAAAGGAAACATCAAGGTCTTTTACTATCTCTGGCGTTGGTAATATAGCCGTGAAAGCAACTGTAAACACCTTGATTGCAGCATCTACGGTTTCAGCCGGAATCGTGGCATTAAACTGCCATGTAACAGTGCCACTTGTTCCAGCGGTGATTAAAGTTCTTGTCGTTGCTAGGATGAAGATTTCTTGGACTGTGCCGTCAAGAACGAATCTGCGTTGAGCTTCATCTGCCCACGAGTCTCCCCAGTTTTGTTGAAGGTTGATTTCAAGTCCTGGAGTACCTTGGATTTTGACATAAATGCCATTCATTCCCGACCTGACTGCCAAATTGGCGCTTGATTTGGTGTATCCGTATTGTAGTTTGCTAAGCGTAACACCCACGGTTGGAGTCCACAAACGATGTGCTGGCACCTCGCCCTCGGCTGCAACCAAAACTTGTGTTCCGGCTTCAATATAGCTCGGCGCTGCTGTGAAGAGAACATTCGCGCCTCCCAAAGGAAGTCTTGTCACAGTAACAGGTGTTGGGTCAGCATTGCCGGATAATTTAAAGTCGTAAATATAGTATTCAACAGCTAAATTGCCACCAGCATTTGGTTTTAATAAAATATAACGTGCTGCCCACATATTAGCTTCGGTACGCATGGCTGCAGGAATGGTAACTGTCACAGTTTGATATATAGGATCAACCCCAACTGCAGGACGAGTAATCGTCACGTTGCCTACTGAAACATCACCCAAATAGACATCAAGTTTCGGATTTACAGTAAGATCTGGAGTCAATAGTTTTACTTTAAATGAAATTGTCGTTGCACGCGAAATATCTTCAAGAATATATGCGGGAATGGATTTCCAGTTTGTAACTGCATCCGCAGTAGCAGATATTCTCAAAACATTTACTTCAACATCATCAATCATATCAACCGCTGGTTCAGCCGTTACACCAGTAACTTCCCAGTGAGCGTTCTTAAGCGGAGTCAACAATGCAGGCTCGGTTGCTGGATTTGCATTTCCAAAGAATACTACTTGTTGGATAGTTAATGTGCCTTCATTTCCTGAAGCTGTAAAATGAGGATCTACCAGTATTCTCAAATCTTTGTTTTCGGTTTGCAAGCGATATCTGTTAGAAATACCGAATACAATCCACTGATTTGCGGCAGTTACTTCAATTTCAGTGACCTGGTCGTTGAATAGATTTAGGCCACTGTCAAAGTCACGTAATTGAACTGATACTGTTGGGTTCACTCCAGAAGTTACGGTGAACCCAGTTACTTTAATAGCAAAATATTGCATCCTGCTTATATCTACGGTGTTTGGAATCTTGAATTCTACACCTTGCGATGAACGGGAAGCGTCTGTAGTGAAGGAAATGTCATAGACTTGTCTTGCGAAAACAATTGACAGTCCTTCTAAATCGGTCTGTAGTTCCCAAAGACTTGTAATTTCAATTGTGTTTTCCGGGGTTGCAAGTAAATGAGTTGGACGTGGAGTTCCTAAAAGTCGATCGTCCGGATTGATAACAACTTCAAATTGTTGAGAAACGCCATCAGCTGTAGCTACAACTGTTATATTTCCTGATGCAACTGGGCTTAGCATTCCCCCTTGAGAGATCGTTGCATTTCCCGAACCGCTAATTATCGTCCAGGTTACAGTTGGATATTTAGCCCCAACAGGCAATACTTCTGCCATATATGTTGGATTATCTCCGGGCAATATCGATGCTTCGCCGCTAAGAACGATGCTCTCGACAGATATTATTAGTTCAACTTCCAATTCTCCCTCGACATCATCTGCAGTAGCAACTATGGTCACAAATCCAGAAGTTACTGGTGTTATAACCCCTTCTGAGTCAATTGTTGCACTACCGGTGCCATCTACAACAGACCATACTATCGCATCATAATCAGCATCTACAGGCATAATGGTTGTTGTAAAAGTTGGAGTGTCTTCCATTCTTACGATAGCATCTCCATTAACTGAAACCGAAGCAACTGGAGTCGTAATTGTAACCGCCTTTGTAGCAATAGCTCCATCGACTGAAACACGAACGGTTACGGTTCCCGCGACACTAGGAGTCATGACTCCTTCTTGTGTGATTGTAGCGGTTCCGGTGCCAGAAAGCACTGCCCAAATTACTGTTTCATAAATTGCATTTGAAGGAACGACGGTAAAGGTATACTCTGCATCTGTTCCCAAATCTACAATTTCAGGGCCGGCAACTGCTGACGAATCAACAGATTGGGTAATGGTGACTTCTAACTCGCCTTCTACTCCTTTGACAGAAGCCACAACGGTGACCACTCCTGGAGCAATTGCAGTTAAAATACCAGAAGATGAAATCGACGCAGAACCAGTGCCATCGACTACGCTCCAGATTACATCGGAAATATTAGCCGCAGTTGTAGGCAAATAAATCGCAGTGTACGCAGAGGTGTCGGGAACTTCAACGGAATCAGAACCTACAACCGTAACAGAATCCACTGGAACCGTTGTTGTAGTTGCGACTGTCGTTGCTGCCGTCGTTGCTGCAGTAGTCATTGCTGCAGTAGTCGTTGCTGCAGTAGTCGTTGCTACAGTAGTCGCGGCTGTGGTCGTTGCCGCAGCAGTCGTGACCGTGGTCGTTGAACCAGCCGTGGTTGCAGCAGTTGTTGTTGTTTCGCCATTGCAAGCAACAAATATAAAGGTAAATAAACAGAATAACAGCATGACCAATAAACCAGATAACTTTCTTTTCATTTTTTCCTCCTAGGGATAAAATATTTTTATAAACCAATTACTTAATGCATTACTTAAATATGCACGAACAGTTTATAATAAAATATTTATTTTGTCAACATCCTCAATAAAAAAAAGTAAAAATGATAGCGCTTGTTTGCATAATCACGCTTAACAAATTCTATTACACTTTTTCTCGTCTAAAATAAAAATTCCCCTTTATAGAATGCACAATGTATTTTGTGTGCCGTCTGCTTATAAAGGGGAATATATTTTCTTGCTTCCAATTATCTCGAATCATTAAGATCTTTGACTGAGCCGCGAATAACCAGGCGGCAGCCGACCAATTGCCTTCCAGGATTAAAATTTGATTCATTTATTTTTCTTACAATAATACTTGCTGAAGCCATACCCATCGCAATGAAATCCACTTCGACAGTCGTGATTCCTATGGTTGAATCGTGAAGTTTCTCAAAGTTGTCAAAGCCGACAACGGAAATGTCATCGGGAACAAGGTATCCTTCCTGCTTCAATTTGATTATCAATGAATTAGCCACTTCATCATTATTGCATACGAAAGCAGTTGGCATACTTTTGGGGAGTTCCAAATCTATGCTAAGGCCGTTATTGTCTCTATCCATCACCAAATATGCTTGGTTGCCCTCAGAGAGGTCATTTTCAAACAGGCTTTTTAAATACCCCATATATCGATCCATTATGCTACTGGTAGCTTTATAATTTCCTACAAAGCCGATTTTTTTATGCCCTTTTTTTATTAAATAACTGGCAAGCATGTAACTGCCATAAAAATTATCTGCGACAATGGAGGTCATCCCTTCATAACTGCCATAGAAATCAAGCAACACAAACGGGGTAGATTGTGTGGAAATCATTTTTAGATATGGTTGCGATATTTGTCCGAGAATAATTATTCCGTCGACTTTCGATTCTCTTAAGAATCTAGGTACTTCGCAATCAAATTCCGATTGTTTTGTTAAAACTTCCAGTAACCCATAATAACCGTAATTACTTAATTTTTCCACTACAGTCTCATAAATTTGAAAGTAGATATCATACCCTCGAACCAGAAATTTTTTTGATACAAGGATACCGATATTATTTGCTTTCCCATTTAATAATTGTCTAGGAATCGGGTTGTATACATAGCCCATTTCTTCGGCCTTGCTCTTGATTTTTTTGCGCAATTCCTGACTCACTCCATCTTTATCGGATAACGCTTTGGAGACAGTCACAGTGCTTACTTTAAGTTCTTGAGCAATGTCTTTCATCTTCACATTTTTTGATTTTACTGTCATATTTATAACACCTCCGTTTCATTCATTTGTGATTATCACCATTATTTCGCAAACCCAGTCAAACAAACTATTTTGAAATTATCAACATTGACATTACATGTTTTTTTCGATTTGTGTACATTATCTGTTATTGGCTAGTGATGCGTGTATGATACAACATTGGAATATTCGGATTGTCCAGCTTGATTAATGGCTTTTACCCGATACTCATATGATATGCCAATATCCACAGTGTTGTCAATATAAAATGGACCTATTGCATAGGCATCGCTTATAGAAGTCGCCAGCACTTGCCATTCAAAATCGACAACGTTCCTTCTTTCGATAATGAAAGATGAAGATCCGGTAGCCCCCAGCCAAGTCAATTTGGCATCTTCAATAGCAAATAAATATGGCGAATCCGGAATGTAAATTTCATACTGTCCTAAGCCGCTAGTCAAATATGCATACTGGATAATAAAATTGATTATTCTCGTTTCATAGTAATCATCATTTACGCTGAATCCGGGGAAATGGTAAGATCTTGTCGGAGAATCATTGTGATAATAAAATCCTCCTTCGACATTCCGAAAACGCAAACTCCAGATGAGGCTTCCGCTTGTTCCGTTTGTAGAAGATTCGATGATCATATTTTCAATTTGTTGTACATCAACCAACCCATATTCTCCGATAATGAATGGCTTTATCCCTTGGGATAATAACCTGTCTGCTTTTGCGCGGGCTGCAAATGTTCCGGTTCCGTTGTTGGTATAGTAATGAGCAGAGACAATGTCGATATTTGTATTATTCAAATCGAAAGTGGTTATATTATCTCTTCCGCTCATTAATAAATGGTTTGAGTCTATGCTTTTAATATAAGCTGACATCTCGCCAATCCATGCGTCTGATGCACTTCGTAGTTCATTTCCCAATTCCCAAGCCAAAATAGCTGGATCATCCTTGTATTTCACTCCGGTATACGTGTTTGTTCGATTCAAAACATAATATAATAGGTCCTTAAATCCTTGTTTTACCGTGGCGTCGGTAAAAAATTGTGTTTTCGATTTTCCATACAACGTAGAAAACTCCGCTACCCCGCCAAACCAATTCCATTCATCGATGAAAGGGATTATCAAATAGATACCATTTTCCCCTGCAAGCTGAATAGCCTTGTCTAGACTTACAAACAATTCTTCGTTATAATTACCGATTCCCATGATGTGGGCGAGTTGATTTCCGCCTTCCGCAGGCCTGATTCCGCCCACAACAGACAAGGTATAAGTGCGAATCACTCTTCCCCCCATCATTCGGACTGAACTGATTGCGTCTTCTTGTTCCCACGGATCGACAATATGCCAATTGGGGTCTTCCAAGATGAGAAGATTTGGGACATTGAATGAAACAAAGCGAAATTCATCTGATCCTAAATACAACTTGTCAGAACTTGCAGTAACAAAAACTGGAGTTTCCAAGAATGAATATTCAATTTCATCAGACCAATTCGAATCAAGAAAATATACACTATCGCCAATGGCCCTTACTGAAACAAGATAGTCTCCCGGAGTTTCAATGTTCAAAACAAACTGGTTAGTATCAACAGGGTAATAATCATCATTTATTTTTATCAAGTATGAACATGCATTTTCAACATCATTCCATGTTGCGACGTCCTCTATAATTTTCAAATTAAGTACAGTTGACAATGTTGTTGCATCGATTTCATGAACATAAGTCGCAGCTTCAGAATTTAGAGAAGATATACCGTTGCCTTTTGCATATATTTTTATGTCATATATGCCAGGTATGCTATATTCAAAATCGTAATATATTGACAAGACCGTAATATATTCGCCTTCATTGAATTGTATGACATAACTGATTGCGCCGGTTACTTCATCCCATGAAATTCTCTTGCCAATGATGGTGATGTTTTGAGGACAATCCAAAGTTATTGAACTGTCTGTTTGCATAACTTCGTAATTGAATATCGAACTGAAACTGGAGTTAAGGTAGGAACCTTGATTGCCGATAGCCTTTATCCGGATATTATGCATTCCGACTGTCAACTCAGCCAGCGAGAACCGGTTTGTGGAAATCTGAAATTCAATTCCGTCAATCATAACTATGTATGCGCTTGAAAATTCTACCTCGCCCCAGCATAAAAACCCATCTTCTATGACCACCATTGAAGGCTTCTGTAAAATTATGTTGGTTTCGTTGGCGTGTGTTGTGTCTACTGTTGTAGAATGTGATGTCGTATTGAGGTTACTTGAAGTTGTATTAGGAGTGCTTGATGTTGTATAGAGATTGCTTGATGTTGTATCAAGAATGCTTGAAATCGTTGAAACTGTGGTTGTCAATGTTGTAGTTAGGGGATACGTTGTGGTCATTGTGCCTGTCGTTACATACGAGCACCCAAACATAAAAAAAATTATTGCGAATAATAAATATCCTAGTTTTTTCATCACTTTGATCTCCAGATTCTTTTTGATAGAATTATAGCACATATAATTGAGTGTTATCAATCCAGAACTTACTCTACATAAAAATACACGCAAAGCTGAACAAAGATAAAAATGCAATTCAGGGGTCTTTTGATATTATTATACAATATTTGTCAGCATCGCAAGACAAATTACAATTATTTTATATATTTGCATCCTTGATGCCAAAAAAATACTAAAAACAGAATAATACATCAAATTAGGTTAGTAATTTATTTATGTCTGTGGATACGGCAATAGGAGCTATGAGCTATCACGGATTGCATCTATATAAAGCGTGCCCAGAAGCGATTACCAAGTAGTTCATGTTATGGCGGTGTGCCTTACAAATATCTCACATAACGAAGATAAAAAGACTTGAACTTATAAAATAGATAGCAATAATGATCTCGTATACATACAATTCATATCATAACATGTCTTTCAATAGAATAGAAAAAAGACGATTTCTCGTCTTGATTTGTATTTGGTGCGCCAAAACAGGAAACACCGAAGTATATCTTTCATAAAGACTTTTTCGCAATTGAAATCTGGTTTTGATTTACTCTCCATATCCCCAAACTACCGGACAATTTGAGATGTTCCAATCTGCGTCCCACCCAATAGGTTTGCTTTCTGCTTCAACATAAATTGTTAAGCTAGAACAAGTATTGAATGCCAACATTCCAATGTAAGTAACATTTATAGAGATTTCAATACTTACTAAACTGGCACAACCAGAGAATGCACCAACGCCAAAACTGGTAACGCTGTTTGAAACCGTGATATTCGTTAAATTGTTACAATAACCGAATGCATAATCACCTAGGTTGGTTACACTAGATGGAATAGTTATTTCAGTTAAACTGTTGCAATTATAGAATGCCCTATCACCAATGCTGGTAATATTGTTTGGAATCGTGATGCTTGGCAAACCGAAGCAATAAGCGAACACATAATCTCCAATCCTGGTCACATTAGAAGGAATCGTGAGACTCGATAAATTGCTACAATATGCGAATGCATAATCGCCAATACTTGTAACGCCATCAGGTATCGTGATGCTCGTCAAACTGCTGCAATCACTGAATGCCTCTTCACCAATACTTGTCACGCTTGATGGAATCGTAATGCTTGTTAAACTGGTGCAATCACTGAATGCCCCTTCACTAATGTAAGTTACATTAGATGGGATTACAATGTTCGTTAAACTGGTACAAAACGCAAACGCCCATTGTCCAATGTTGTCTACATTTGAGGGGATTTCAATACTCGCCAAACTGGTGCAATAATTGAATGCGTACTCGCCAATATTAGTTACGCTGTCTGGAACCGTGATATTCGTCAAATTTACGCAATTATGAAATGCCCAATCACCAATAATGGTCACTCCATCTGGAATCGTGATGCTTGTTAAATTAATGCAATTATAGAATGCGGCAGTTCCAATACTGGTAACGCTGTTTAAAATTAGATAGTTTGTGTCTATTTTACCCGCTGGATATGCAATTAATTTCGTCTTTTCTTTGTTGAATAGCACACCATTTTCAGATGAATAATTGGTGTTTATTTCGCTTACGATGAAATTTATTAAATTAGGGCTATTATTGAATGCATTCTCCTCAATACTGGTCACTCTAATAGGAATTGTGATACTCGTCAAACTGGGGTGATTTATGAATGCATCATTACTAATGCTAGTTACTGCTTTTCCTAAATAACAAGAAGGAATGATTATTTCGGTCTTTGAACCTAAATAATCTGTCACTTCATATGTACCATTTGCTAGGAGTGAAAAAGCATAATCGCTTGGATTGTCTTCACCAATCGTGTCAATCCATAAAGCATATAAGATCAAATCATCTGCTGGCATTATTGAAAATGTATAAGGTATCGTCAATTCTTCATCGCTATACCAGCCACTGAAAGTTAATCCTTCTTTTGACGGATCCGCATGCGGAAATACTGCTGATCCTATTTCTTGGGTAATGGACAATACTGCGCTACCACCATTGGAATTAAAGGTGATTGTCGATTCATTGACAATGCCATATCCCCACGCTACAGGTCGGGCAGAGGGGTTCCAATTTACATTCCACCCAATAGGTTTAATTGTGGCAACAGCATTTATCGACAAATTATTGCATTCATAGAATGCATACGAACCAATAGTGGTTACGCTCGAGGGAATCACTATGCTTGTCAAATTGGTGCAATTCTGAAATACCCACTCGCCAATGCTTGTCAAACTCGGGGGAAGCACGATTTCGGATAAATTGCTACATTCTTTAAATGTCCCGTCGCCAATGCTTGTCAAACTCGAGGGAAATACGAAGCCGGATAAACTGCTACATCCATAGAATGCACCTTCGCCCATGTAAGTCACACTCGAAGGGACTGTGATGTCCGTCAAATTGGTGCAATAACTGAATGTCCAATCGTAAATGCTTGTCACACTCAAGGGAAGCTGGTAGCTTGTTTCTGTTTTGCCTGCAGGATATCGAAATACGGTCGTCTTTTGCTTATTGAAAAGTACTCCATTTTCCGATGAATAATTTGCGTTTGACTCATCTACTACGATGCTTGATAAGTTGCTGCAATACCTAAATGCGTCATACCCAATGTTGATCACGCTCGATGGAATCATGATGCTCAATAAACTACTACAACCGCCGAATGCTGCGATGCCAATGTGAGTCATACTCGAAGGAATCGTAATGCTTATTAAACCGCTGCAATCATAGAATGCTGATAGCCCAATTTGAGTAACGCTATTCGGAATCGTAATTGTCGTTATCCCGTTACAGTTATCGAATGCATGATTTCCAATATAAGTCACACTTGAAGGTATCGTGACGCTTAATATCGTGATGCAATCCTCAAATGCACTAATTCCAATACTAGAAACAGGCTTATCCAAGTAGGTGGATGGAATGACCAGGACAGTGTTCATTCCAAGATAACGCGCCACTTCATAGGTGTCATCTTCTTTGAGAGTAAAACTATAATCGCTTGGATTATCTTCAACGATTGTTTCATTCCACGAAGCATAGATAGTCAGATTGTATGCTGGCATTGTGCCAAAAACGTACGTTATCGTCAGACCCAAATCGCCGTACCATCCCACAAAATCATACCCCTCTCGGACAGGATTATCAGGCTGGGTTATTTCCGTGCCAAAATCTTGCGTGATGGGAATAATGGAGTTACCTCCGTTGGTTTCAAAGCTAATAGTGTATTGTGCTTGTGTTGTGATTTCTGTTGTCGATACAGTTGTTGTAGGCGTTGTTGTTTCTTGTGCTGATGTCGTTGCCGTTGTCGTTGCCGTTGTCGTTGCTGTTGTCGTTGCTGTTGTCGTCGCCGTTGTAGATGCAGTTGTCGTTGTCGCCGCTACTGTCGTTGATGTGGTTGTAGCGGTAGTCGTTGCCATGGTAGTAGCTGCTGTCGATACAGTTGTTGTAGCAGAAAAAAAGTCGCAACCTGTCACAATTACAGTAATAATTAATAGCAACAAAATTCTAAGAATCCTTTTTGACATATTAGTTTTCCTCCGAACTTATTAAGTTCTATATATCTACATATAAATGTTTATAGTATATCGATTTAAATGAATTGAAGTATTCTTCAAAAATTCCTATTTCAAGATCTATGATGGCTTCTGATGCAATTATATTATTTGAAATAGTACAATTATTCACTCTATCATTATACTACAATTTCAGAAATGAACTTATGTATGTATAGAAATATACTTTAATATTCATCTTGCCAAATTTCATATTTAGTATAGTCTTTTTATATGTTCACAAAACATTCATCAACATGACAAACAAAAAAAGCAGATATTATTATGAAATATCTGCCAAATTAATTAATTGGTGCGCCATCACGGTCAAACACCGAACTATATAATTCATAAAGATTATTTGGCAATTGAATATTGGTTTTGATTTACTCAGCATATCCCCATATAACAGGACGATCAGTAAAGTTCCAAGAGCTATCCCATCCACTAGGCAAACTGAGTGCTTCAACATAGATTGTCAAACTGGTGCAACGATAAAATGCGCCAGAACCAATGTATGTCACATTCTCGGGAATCGTGATTGTCAATAAGCCGGTGCATTTATCGAAAACCCACTCCCCGATGCTAATCACACTTGAAGGGATTGTGATGCTAGTCAAATTGTGGCAATTATAAAATGCCCAATCAATAATGCTGATTACACTCGAAGGAATCATATAGATTGTTTCAGTCTTGCTTGCCGGGTGAATAATTATAATCGACTTATCTTTGTTGAAAAGAACCCCATTTTCCGATGAATAATCGGCATTTGTCTCATCTACGGTGATAGCAGTCAAACTAGCACAATTAAAGAATGCCCTATCGCCAATAGTGGTTACGCCTGATGGAATCGCTATGCTCGTTAAACTGATGCAATCATAGAATGCGTAATTTCCTATATTGGATACACTCGAAGGAATTGCAATGCTCGTTAATCCTGTGCAGCCCATGAATGCACTAGGCCCGATACTAATCATGCCAGATGGAATCGTAATACTCGTAAGACTAATGCAACCCTTAAAGGCCATTTCGCCAATGCTGGTCACTCCAAAAGGAATTGAAACGAAAGCCAAATTAATACATTCAGAAAACGTTTGAGAACCAATGCTGGTCACTCCTGAAGGAATCGTGATGCTCGTGAGGCCGATACAATGTCCGAAAGCACTATTACCAATACTGGTCACTCCCGAAGGAATCGTGATGCTCGTCAAACTGCTGCACACATAGAATGCCCAGTCCCCAATGCCGATCACACTCGAAGGAATCAGATAGATTGTTCCTGTTTTTCCAGCTGGGTATGTTATCAATAGTGTTTTTTCTTTATTAAAAAGCACACCATTTTCTGAGGAATAATTGACATTTTCCTCATCTACGTTGATGGCGATCAAACTGGTGCAAAGAATGAATGCACCTTGACCGATGCTGGTCACTCCAGAAGGAATTGTGATGCTCGTCAAACCACGGCAATCAGAAAATTCGTAATCGCCGATACTGGTCACTCCGAAAGGTATCGTGAAGCTCGTCAAACCACTGCAACCAGAAAATGCTCCTTCGCCAATACTGGTCAACTGGCTTCCCATTTCAAAAATGATGCTCGTCAAATCACTGCAATAAGAAAATGCTCCTTTGCCAATACTGGTCACTCCAGAAGGTATCGTGATGCTCGTCAAACCACTGCAATCAAAAAATGTGTAATTGCCAATACTGGTCACTCCAGAAGGTATCGTGATGCTCGTCAAACCACTGCAACCATAGAATGCGTAATCTCCGATGCTGGTTACTCCGGGAGGAATAGTGATGCTAGTCAAATTATAGCAAAAAACGAATGCGTAATCTCCGATGCTGATTACACTCGACGGTATCGCATAGAATGTTTCTGTTATTCCGGCAGGGTAGGCAATTAATACCGTCTTTTCCTTGTCAAACAACACGCCATTTTCAGAGGAAAAGTAAGCATTTGTTTCCTGAACAGTGATGTTCGTTAAACTATAGCAATTATAGAATGTCCCTTCACCAATGCTAATCACACCTGAAGGAATCGTGATTTCCGTTAAACTGACGCAATTGTTGAATGCACCTTCGCCAATGCTGGTTACGCTCGAAGGGATGGTGATGCTCGTAAATCTTTTGCGCCCATAGAATACCCAATCACCGATGCTTGTAACCGCTTTTCCTAGATAGGAAGAGGGAATGACGAGAACAGTATCCGTTCCCGTGTATCCTGTCATTTCATAGGTATCATCTTCTTTGAGGGTAAAAATATAATCGCTTGTTTCATCTTCAACGATGGTTGGATCCCACGAAGCAAATAATGTCAGGTTTGCAGATGGCATGGTTGAAAACGTGTAAAGTGATAATAGGGTTTCGTCGATATACCATCCCTCAAATGTATACCCTTCTTTTGACGGATTCGCCGGCTGTAATATTGCTGAGCCAACTTCTTGAGTAATTGGCGATACTGCAGAGCCACCATTAGAATCAAAGGTGATGGTCGATTCGTTGACAGTAACATATCCCCATACTACCGGTCTTCCAGAGGGGTTCCAATTTGTATCCCACTCAATGGGTTGAATTGCAACTTCTGCATAAATTGTTAAACTGTTGCAATTACTGAAGGCTGTAAACCTAATGTTTGTCACACTTAAGGGGATCGTGATGCTCATTAAATTTTGACAATTAAAAAATGCACTTTCACCGATGCTTGTTACGCCTGAAGGAATTGCGATACTCAACAGACCAGTACAACTTTCAAATGCTTTGGCATCAATGATGGTCACGCCAGAAGGAATGGTGATGTTCGTCAAGGCGGTGCAATTAAAGAATGCATAGAGACCAATGCTCGTAACGACCAAAGGGATCTGATAGGTGGTTTCTGTTTTGCCAGCAGGGTATGCAATAATTATCGTTTTTTGTTTATTAAACAGCACCCCGTTTTCAGACGAATAATTGGTATTTTCTTCATTTACTGTAATGCTCAATAAACCGGTGCAATTATAGAACGCCACTTCTCCAATGCTGATCACACTCAAGGGAATTGTGATGCTAGTTATACTTATGCACTCATAAAATGCACCACCGCCGATGCTGGTAACCTCGGAAGGAATCGTGATGCTCATCAAACTACTGCAATATGCGAACGCAAAATCTCCAATGTTGGTCACATTCGAAGGGATTGTGAAGCTCGTTAAACTGGTGCAATAACCGAATGTCCAATTGCCAATGCTTGTCAACAGACTTTCAGTTTCAAAAGTGATGCTCGATAAACTGGTGCAACCATAGAATGCTGCATCGAAAATGTAAGTCACACTCGAGGGGATTGTGATGTTCGTCAAACTGTTGCAACCTTCAAATGCATTTTCGCCAATGCTGGTTAACTGACTTCCCAATGCAAAAGTGGTGCTGGTTAAGCCACTGCACCCTTCGAATGCTTGATTGCCAATGCTGGTCACACCCGTGGGGATTGTGATGCTTGTTAAACTGGCACACTCTTTGAATGCATAGGATCCAATGTTGATCAACTGGCTTCCCGTTTCAAAAGTGACACCCGTTAAACTGTTGCAATTATAGAATGCCCGTTCGCCAATGCTGGTCACACTCGAGGGAATCTGATAATTTGTTTCTGTTTTGCCAACAGGGTATGCGATTATCAATAGTTTTTGTTTGTCAAATAGCACACCGTTTTCAGAGGAAAAGTATGTACTTGCCTCATCTACTGCAATGCTCGTTAAACTGCTGCAACCATCGAATGCATAGGAGCCAATGCTGGTCACAGCCGCGGGGATTGTGATGATTGTTAAACTGGTGCAATAACCGAATGCCCAATTACCAATGACTGTTACGCTGTCTGGAATCGTGATGCTTGTTAAACTGGTGCAATAATAGAATGCATCATCGCCAATGCTTGTGACTGCTTTTCCTAAATAAATTGATGGAATGACAAGAGCGGTCTTCGTTCCTGTATATCCTGTCACTTCATATGTGTTATCTTCTAGAAGCACAAATGTATAATCGCTTGGATCATCTTCAGCAATCATTTCACTCCATGAAGCATAGATGGTCAGATTGTATGCAGGCATCGTGCCAAAAGCATAAGCTATAGCCAGTTCTTCGTCGCTGTACCAGCCGGCAAAAACATATCCATCCCTAACAGGATCTTCAGGTTGGGAAATTTCCGTGCCAAAATCCTGCGTGATAGGAATAATGGAGTTTCCTCCGTTGGTTTCAAAGCTGATGGTGTATTGTGCTTGAGTTGTGGTTTCTGTTGTCGATACAGTTGTTATAGAGGTTGTCGTCGCCCCTGTCGTTGATGTGGTTGTAGCAGTTGTCGTTGCCACAGTTGTCGCCGCTGTCGTCGATGTGGTAATAGCAGTTGTCGTTGCCATAGTTGTTGCAGCTGTCGTTGATGTGGTTGTAACGGTTGTCGACGCAATAGTTGTCGCTTCTGTCGATACAGTTGTGGCAGCTGTTGTTAGAGTTGTTGTAGGAGAAAAAAAATCACAACCTGTCACAATTACAGTAATGAACAATAGTCGCAAAATTCTAAGAACTTTTTTTGACATTTAAGTTTCCCTCTGAATTTTATAAATTCAATATATCTACATACTAAACATTGTTAGCAAAAAAGATTGGGGAAAATTACAGTATTAATTTATATTTATTGTGAAAGCGCTCCTCATTACTCCATAATTATACCACCGTTTCAGAAAAGGGCTTAATTTTGTCGAAAAATATTCATTTATATATTTGCAGCTCATTTCATATCTAATATCGGTTTTTTTGTTCAAATAACACTCATCAAATGACTAACAAAAAAAAAGCAGATATTATTAATCATAATATCTGCCGTATTTATTTATGGTCCGCCATCACAGTCAAACACCGAACTATTTATTTCATAAAGACTATTTTGCAATTGAAATTAGGTTATGCTTATTTTCTGATTTAAAGTTTTAATCAAATAAATCATCACCATCAAACATATTCTCACAGACAAACTGTCTCGAGTTGTACGAAGTGCTATACAAAAGTATCTCGACTTCTCCGAAATAACGTATTTTTAGGTCTATTTGTGTTTACGCACACGAGATTTTTGCCTGCTTAATTAGCGCGAAGAAACATTTTTTAATTGAATTATGAATCAAATCCATTTTTAAAGCATATCAATTTACATTGTGCATTATCCAATTGGTATCCATCTTCCAAATAAAGTTATATCACTTGCAGGCATAGTTGGAAATGCGTATGGAATAATTAGGTCGGCATCTAAATACCACCCACCGAAAGTATAACCGACTAATGTTGGAGTGTATTCGGGAGTCTCTGATGCAAAATCATATACGTCCGTTTGAGACAGCGTCGGCTCAACGAATGGCATTCCTACTGTGGCATTAATAATTTTAAAACTTCCAGTTGCGTTATATGTAAAGGGTTCTGCAAACATTTTCAGAGAATCAAATGCATCAAATGTGATCACGATGGTTTGCTCTGAACCATCGAATGTCACCCATTGTTCCAATGCGATATTGTTGTTCGGCTGCAATAAAACTTGTAGTCCGTTTGTTCCTTGTAAAACCAATGTCATTGTATTAAGACCCTCAACCTCTTCCGGATCAAACACACTTTCAATACAGGTCCATTCATAGCCGAGAGGTTTGTTATAATCAACAAAAGTAATTCCGTCTATAATAGTAATTGAATAAAACGATTCGGTATGATTAACCCAAAATTCATTAAAGTCATAATTTAATGTTGGATCGAAATCAATATAAATATAATAGTTTAAAGCATATTGGTTTACTTGCCATTTTGCATACAAGGAGATATTTCCTGCTAAACCCTGAAGATGAAAAGTGATTTGACCTCCAGAAAATTCTGGATTATCATACCAACCTAAGAAAGTATATCCATCTTGAATAGGGGCTTTGAATACAAAAGTGCTAGTAAGTAAGGTATATGTATATGGGTTTTCAACGGAGTTTGTTCCTCCATCTAAAAAATAAGCAATCGAATATTCATATGAAGACAGATTACAAATGCTGGCTAAAACATGAATTTCCGTTCCATCATTTAAATTGTATGTATACGTCACTTTAATTGTGTATTCACTCGGATCAAACTCAATGAAAAAGATTCTTTGAGATAGATTGCTGAGAGTTTCTACTAATATCTCGCCTTTATAGAGTTCAATTGCTGATACTGCACCTACTTGATCAACATCTGTCACTGTAATTCCAAATCCAATAGATTCTTGAGTAGGTACGACATTATCAAACACGACTGTCGGAGTTGCTTTTGCTATTGTCGTTGTTGCTTGTTGAATAACGAGCGTTTGTTCTCCCACTCCATCATTCAAATCGTAAGTATAGGTCACTTTGATTGTATATTCGTTATTGGATAGTAATCCTGCGAACTCTCTGGTATTTAGGTCAGCGAAAGCTTCTACTAAGATTTCACCTTTGTAGAGATCGATTGCTGATACTGCACCTACTTGATCAACATCTGTCACTGTAATTCCAAATCCAATTGATTCTTGAGTAGGCACGACATCGTTAATAGCTACGATATCATCAGTATAAAAAGCTTGTTTGGACAGTATTTCAAGCCTAGAGTTTTGTCCATCAATAAGGTCATAAATTGAAACTATTGCACATTGATAAAGAGTATTAATATTTAATTTGTCAAACGTGATTGAATTATTACCTGCTATTAAATCATATGTTTGAACTAATTCAGAACCGTCATATAATACGACTTTGTTCAATGTACTTGCTGACGAAGCATCTGAAAAGTTAATATCAATTGTCATTGAAGTCGCATTGATCACTTCATTGGATACTGAAATACTTGGTGTAGCATAATAAGCAAGACCAACTGTAATGGTTCTCTCCCCCTCAAAAATAACGTCCTTTATTTCCGTACCATCAACATATTTAATTGCATCAATCGTGTATTCTTTTATACCGCGAGTGTCTCCCGTATTTACTTTCAATATTAGGTTTTCTGAATCAGAACCTTCTTGAAATTGAAAAGACTGATAAAATACACTATTCAATATAAAAGATAAAATTACATAATTGTCAGGGTTGCTGAGTTTAACCGTTATATAAATATCGGTATTAATTTCAGAATAATAATCCGCTTCATCTGATGGGGTAACAATATATTCAGTAGAAATCACATCATCTATAGTGTCGGTGTCAGTATCTCCAAACGGATCATCTTGATTAATTGGATCTGCGCTTAATAGTTTAGAGTCATTTGCAGAATATCCAAATTGTATAAGATTGTCATCCGGCCCATCATTCGACGACAAAGCCGTCAATGATTCTGATACAACCATTCCTTGATAAACTGGCACTGCTTTCTCATCACCAGTGGTCGGTGATGTTAGCCCATTGCAACCAACTAGAAAAAAGATAGAAAAAGCCAAAACAAAAAATAACAAAACATTTCTTTTCATAATAATCCTCCAATAGAAAAATTTGATAGAATTATATAGTAATATGTTTTATCTGCTTATGATTTTCATTCCAGGTGAAGTAACTATATTGTTTTTTAGTAAAAGTATTTGTTGAAATCATTACATCAATATTGGCTTGATGCAAAGCTTGTCAGAAAAGGTATTGCCAAACAATCATCAAATCTATAATTATCTATATATATGATTTTGAATTTTCTATATTTCTTTCTCAAAAAAAGCATAAAAGGCCAGAATGTTTTGGCCTTTTGTTTGTATTTATTTATAGTAATAGCCTATTTTATCTATCAAATGAATAGAGATAAGAATTTGACCTATTCCTTTGCTACAAAAAAATACAGACTGTGTTCACTTTTTTATTTTATCATTAAGCAAATCAACTATCAATACCTTATGTACAATTACAAATAATTAACCATTGCAACTCCCGACATAGTTGCTTTTCCAAAAAAAAGCAGATATTATAAAAAATTAAATCTGCTATGTTTATTTCTGGTGCGCCATCACGTTCAAACACCGAACTATATTTTGCATAATGACTATTTTGCAATTGAATATTGGTTTTGAATTACTCGGCATATCACCACACAACGGGTCAATTATCGGGATTCCAATTAGCGTCCCATTCACTTGGAATACTGGTTTCTGCCACATAGATTGTTAAACTGCTGCAATTATAGAATGCATAGATACCAATGTTGGTCACGCCCGAGGGAATCGTGATGCTCGTAAGATTGTTGCAACCAGAGAATGCGCCTTGACCAATGCTGGTCAATAGACTTCCCGACACAAATGTGATGCTCGATAAAATACTGCAACCATAGAATGCATACGTGCCAATGCTGGTCACACTCGAGGGGATTGTGATGCTTAATAAACTGGTGAAATCAGCAAATGCATAGGATCCACTGCTTGTTACTGCCTTTTCTAAATAAATTGATGGAATGGCAAGTATGGTGTTCGTGCCTGTGTATCCCGTCATTTCATACGTGTCATTTGCTAGAAGTGTAAAAGTGTAGTCGCTAGAATCATCTTTAGAAGATAATACACTCCACTTGGCATAGAATGTGAAATTTTCTCCTGGCATCGTCGAAAAAGAATAAGGAATTGTCAATTCTTCATCCAAATACCAGCCCGCAAATGTATATCCTTCTCTGATAGGATCTGTTGGAATTATGATGGTCGATCCAACAATTTGTGTGATTGAGTCAACCGTGCTTCCGCCATTGGTTTGGAACGAATTGGTTGATTGATCCGTGTTTACATACCCCCATACTACGGGGCGATCGGAAGAATTCCATAATCAATCACATCCAATGGGTTGAATTGCTACTTCTGCATAGAATGTTAAACTGCTACAATATGCGAATGCTCCAGATCCAATACTGGTAACACTGTCAGGAATGATAATACTTATTTAATTATAGCAAAAATTGAACGCTCTATTACCAATACTTGTAACAGGAATTCCTATATAATAAGTTGAAGGAATAACCATCTCTGTGTCGGTTCCTACATATTAAGTTATTTCATAAGCATCGTTTTCAAGGAGTGAAAAAGTATAATCGCTCAGATTATCTTAATCAAATACTACAATGCCTTCTGCGCCTTCTTGATACGCGAAGTAAATTATACCAATTGAATCTGTCCAATAATATATCGCGTTGAATGTAATCTCTTTGTCTAATTGATCTGTTAAAGCAATATATGAATCGTTAATAGTTGAGCGGTAATAGACTACAAATAGTAAAGTTTCCCCATCATAAATATAAACATTATCATATGGCCCTTCAATAGCTACTGTGCCGATCACTGTATAAGTTTGCCCTATCACTAATTCAGTTGTTTCAGGAACATATACTATAGGAGTTTGTTCGTAATCATTATCTGAACTTATTTTTTCTTTAATAATCGGATTTCTAATTTCAATCAAATTATTATAAAATGATAAATTTCCAACAATAACTAATTCATCACCTAATAAAGTGCCTTCTGGAGCTGGGCCATAAATACAAAGCATACCAGTGCCATCAAATATATTAAACGCGTTTTCAGTAAAGAAATAAACGACACCTTGAACTTGAATTAATTGTTCTTCAGGCGTTAATTCTAATATAACGCTAATATCTTGAGTTGCGATTGGATCTACAATAATAGTAAACTGTTTGGTGTTTTCTAAAGAATCTAAACAAAGCGTAGCAGTAATAACAACTGTTTGCTGAGCATCACCATCAAAAAATGTTAATACGCCAGCTTCTAAGGTAGCATATTCTGCACCAGTAGTAATATCCCAGGTAATTACTGAACCATATCCACCTTCAGCAGGCAAATCTATCACTTGTCCACCAAAAGTAGAATTTATAATTGATAAGTTTGAAGTATCTGCGTTCAATTTTTCTTGAGCTGTTATTGATTCGTTCTTTTCAAGTTTTTCTATTTCATCAATCCATCGGTAATACGGGGTGCTTTCTGGAGTCACAGTATCCATATTTACGCGTTCAGTTGAGAAGACAGCAACATTTCCAAGTCGTTGATAAACAGGAACTTCAACTGCCCAATCGAGAATGATATCTAAGCATTCTTTGTAAAGCTCTTTACGAACTGCTTGATCGTAAGTTTGACTTGCTTCCACGATTAAAGCATCTAAAACAGCATCTTGAATGCCGTAATGGTTGCCTTCTGTAGAGTCGAGCGTTCCACCCGCAATAACTGGCACATTGGTACTGTAATATACTTGCGACATGAAATCGCCCGGATCAATTGTGGCCCCCCAAGCAACAATCCACATTTCTTGTGTATATGAATCAAGAGTATCCCATATTTCAATAGCGTCAGCAGGATCGTTGATGTCGATTGTGAAACCAAGGTCTGCTAATATGTCCGCCATTACTGTTGCAAGATTGTAAGATGGATGGTTTCCAGTACCGCCCCCAGGCAAAATAATTTCATAATTGTCTTTTGCTCCATCAGGTATATAGGCAATCGTGTAAATGTTTCCACCAAAATCACTGGCATTGCCAGTATCAGTAAATACGAAACCAGCCGCTTCAAACCAAGCTTTTGCTGCAATTTTTGCGGAGGCAAGTCTTATTGAATCGGCAAGAGTAGCTGGGTCATCTGTATAAACTGCAGATCCGTCAGGCATCTTAGAAAATGCAACTTCGTATCCTGCTTCACCAACATTTGGAGCAGCCCAACTTGTATTGCTTATCGGATAATTGATGATATAAGCCGTCTCTCCATAATAGTCTTCTATCGAAGTATACCTTGTGGCTGCAGCTACGACTGCGAATCCTGTTCGCAAAGCTTTGGAAGCATCGCTTCCAGGAGATTCTCCAACTTTAATATTGAATGCATTGATACCGAAGTAACCATATCCTTTATTATCAATTAGACTTATAGCGATACTATTGTCGGTTTCTGCATTGATTTGAGCTATTTCTTCAATTTTATCTGGTGATCCATAAAGGCTTGAAATATCAATATAGCCATCGACGATACCAAATACTTTTTCCTCTTCATCAACTTCTTCGAAATTCACATATTGAATTTTCGGTTCGCCTTTATAATAATATGGGTTCGCTTCAAAATAGAGGCAATCATCTACTTGCGCGATAAATGCATAGGGACCTGCGCCCATCGGAGCATCGGTTTTGCTATCAATCAAAGACATTGCATCAGGACAGCGACTGTTAAAGCCAAATAGATTATTCTCATAATCGTATAATGATTCATCACCATAATAATGCATTGGAGCAACAAAGATATCTAAAATAGTGTGGACTGATGCTGCATTAAAACCAATGGTAGTGATTGATATTTCAGTATCGCTTATTTTTGTGATTCCAGTGATATATGGGGTTATATCTCCTGGGTTGGTGTCTAGATAATCCGCTATTGCATACTCAACTGCCAAAATATCAACTTCGTCAGCAGTTATTTCTACACCATAGTTTAAATCAAGCAAGTGATAATCAATACCATACATGTCAGTAAGATCCTGTACGACTTGTTCTCTTGTCTTATCAACAACTGAATAATCTTCCAGTGCATAGAAATTTACAAGCGTTGCTGCAATAGATGCTTGGGACAAGTCTGTTGTCGCAATTCCGTTGATATCCATAACATATCCCGCATTGGCATACGCTTGGTTGGTAACGACATCAGTTGTAACCCAATCCCATTCTTGATCTAGCACATCATACATTGCATTTATGACCATAGCCACAAATCCAGGATCTTCATTTTCTGTTCCCAAATTAGCAATCAGAAGCGCTGCTTGTTCTTCCGATAGAGCTTTGGCTTCCTCGGCATTAGAATCATTATAATAGTAATTTGTCAGACCTTCGATTCCAACTTCATTTAAAGTATTCGTTCCTTCATAATATGGATCAAGTAACACGTAGTATGTAAAAATAATATCGTCAGAAGTCATATATTCTCCATCAGAAAATTGGATATCATTTCGAATTTCAATTGTATATGTTGTTAATTCGCTTGTAGAGTCGTAATCTATTCCTAGGTTTGAAATTCCGTTATAGAAATAATCTATACCCTCCCTGCTAATTTCTTCTCCATCAATAGCGTTTAATACAATCCCTCCTTCTCGGTCAACTGTCAAAAGGTTTGCAAAAATCATTTTCACAACATCAGCGTCTGAAGAAAAATAATCAGTTAAATAATGATCGAAAGGATTGAATACACCATCAAATCTATTATACCCGACAGTGAGAATCTCGCTAATCGCCCATTTTGCATATAAAGAAATATCTTCAGAGGGCATTCTATCAAAAATGTATGGAGTTTCAAGCGCCTCATCAAGGAACCACCCCACAAAAGAATATCCAAATTTTGAAGGCTGATCCGGTTCAATGATTATTGAATTACAGTTTTGAATGATGGGCGATACCAAGCTGCCTCCATTACTATTAAAATAGATATAATATTGCCCAATATCCCACCTGGCATATAAAGTCACATCATCGGTTATTAAAGTGGAATTAGTAGCTTGTCCATCATTTACAGAAGGACCATAATACCAACCGGAGAAAACATAACCATCTTTTGTTGGTATTGGCAATGTGACCGTGGTCCCATATTCGACATTTGCAATAGATGCAGGTTGTGAACCTCCTTCAGGTTCAAATACAATTTCATAAGTATCTACAGAATATTCTGCTTGTACAACCATGTTTTCTGTCACAGTGTTGAAGTTAGCACTCCATCCAGTGAAAGAATGCCCAATTCTAACTGGATTGTCGGGCGCTATAGCACTTTGCCCATGCAAAACATGTTGAACATTTAACACATATCCGTTATAATCAATAAATTGAACTATTTGAACATCAAATAGTTCCCCTAGATTCACAGAAGATTCATCAGTTAATGTAATTATCAATTCTCCATATTCGTTAACATCTATCGAGGCAATCCCGACTCCTTCTAATCCCTCGAGATCAATCAATAGGGGAATCGAAATCAAAGGCATCCATAAATCATCACCAATATATTGCCATTGAATAAATTCTCCCTCAACCCTGAAAGTGATTTCTCTGCCGTCTTCTCCCGGTATTCCCTCAGGACCTCTCACAGTCTCCAACCATTCTTCATACGTGCCATCGAAAACCTCAGTATCAACTGCAAGTTGATAAATTTGCTGCAATCTGACTGTCAAATCGATTTCCGTAGCTAACGTTGTCGCGCTAGTAGATATAGCGGATTCAGTAGTAGTAGTCATGGATGCTGAAGTTTGGGTTGTCGTGTTCGTCACAGTCGTCGCGTTCGTCAGAGACGTTGAAAACAAGTTTGAAAAAAAATCACATCCAGTAAGAATGAAGGCAAAACAAAATACGACAAAAATTAATAAAACATTTCTTTTCATTATAATCCTCCGATAGAAAAATTTGATAGAATTATATAGTAATATATTTTATCTGCTTTCAATCTATTCTTGATATTTTTACAAATGTAGCTTTTTTAGTAAAAGTATTTGTTGAAACCAATACCATTATCATTGGCTTGATGCAACCCTTGTCAGAAAAATGTATTGCCAAACAATCAATAAATCTTTATTTATATACACATTGCGTCTTGAATTTTAAGATCTTCTTTCTAATAAAAAGCATAAAAGGCCAGAATATTTTGGCTTTTTGTTTGTATTTAATTGATCGTAATAGCCTAATTTATCTACTGAAAATTAATAGAGATAAGTATTCGATTTATTCCTTTGTAACAAAAAAGTAAAGACTATGTTTGCTTTTTTATTTTACCACTAAATAAAATAATTATCAATACCTTACGTTCAATTACTAATAAATAACCATTGTAACTCCCGACATAGTTGCTTTTTCCATAAAAAAGCAGATATTATTAAATATAATATCTGCCGTATTTATTTATGGTGCGCCATCACGGTCAAACACCGAACTATATATTTCATAAAGACTATTTTGCAATTGAATATATCCTCTAATACGACATGCGCTCTTAAGATAGATTATTGTATGCAAACATCCTATCTTAATACTCTGTTACTCTTTACGGTAACTAAATGTCGTGACAGTCTCGATTTCTTTTTACACTTAACAAGTTCTTCTTTTCCTTCTGTGCTTCGTGTGTATACAATCACATAATTACCTTTTACTCTTTTTAGCTTATGTGCAAACAACTCGACGCTTTCTTTTTTCGTTGAGATATCCTTAGGAACAGAATAGGAAGTTGAATAGTTGTAGAATATCTTTTTACCTATTTTTCTTTTCTTAATGATTAAATATCTAGGATTATCAATTTGTGTCATTATTTCATTGATTGCTGAGGCAAAAACGGATTTATCTCTTCTTGTAGCATTCATGATGCTGCAGTTGATAAGTCTAGTTCTAAAAGCTTTTTTTGTCACTACTGAAGCTTTAGAAGATCTAATTTTATCTAATGATTTTAGAGTGTCAAGCAAAATTTTTCCTAGAGTGTGAACCGACCTTTTGGGACTGAAATTACCAGTTGCTTTTGGAAGATATATAGTTAAATATATCAGATATACTAAAACATAAAATGCTGCAAATCCTATTCCCACATTAGATTTTAATAAATATGGGAACGTTACATACCCAACAAGCAAAGCTAGAACAGATACTATCACAATCAGTAATGAATCGACGATAAAAATATCTAGTGGCCAGACATTTGGCGGAACTTGACTTACATCTAGTATTTCATGTTTGTATTTTGAATTGACTGCTCCATTCCATTTATCTCTTACTGACTTCCGATTAGCTGCATACTTTAGCATTATTTTATTGATTTCACTAAACTCTTTTTCTCCGTAAGGTGGATTTATAATATCTATTCTTTCAATTCCGCTCTCAACTCCTTTCTTAGTAAAAATTGGACCTAAGAACGATTTGAATCTTCTGGTCAAAGTGTCAAAATCATGAGAAATAATGGTTGTTTTCTCATCTACTACATCTAGTTTAGATGATTTTGCTAATTTGTCAACTTCTAAGAAACTTGGTTCTATCGTCGCTAAGTGCCAAATGGAAGCTACTTTATTTGGTTTTGTCTTATCTATTCGGATGGCTCTTCCTCTCATTTGATTACTGAGCATATAGCTGCCCACAAAACTAGCAAGAATAAGTGTGTTAATGCTTGGTGAATCCCATCCTTCACCAAGCAAAGATTTTGTTCCTATCAAAATTTCAATATGACCCGCTTCAAACAACTTTGTTAGCGTGCTGACTTTATCCCGATTCGATGATTGGAAATTGATGATGCTATAAGGCGCATTTGCAAGTCTTTTTGCTGTATATGGACTGTGTGTCTGTTTTGTTAATTCATCCAATTCTGATAGAATAGCCTCTGGAACTATTACTAAAGATCCGCTTAACAAAGCAATTCGAATGTCTGGAGACACGCTCCGTCTAACCTCTTCAAAGATGGGAACAGTACCAATGACGGTATTGCTTTCGTTCGTGCCGATTATATCAATTAGTTCTTTTTTGATATAATCGGTCAGAATTAACATTCTTAATTCTGTCTTCAATTGCGAACTTTCAAATCTCGCGATTTCTGCTATGCTCCGCAACTTCCCAATCGAAGAGACTAGCGTTTTTTTCAGCATGGTACTTTCTTTTAGATTGACTTGAGCTTTCTCAATTAACTTTGCTTCTTTTAATGTGCTTTCGACATATTTAGATGCTACTGCACCAAAGGTATTGGGGTGTTCAATTACGTATTTGTACATCTGCTCTATATGTTCAACATCAAATGTGTTCAAGTATTTCCGTTCTTTAAGTATTTGTTTGAGCCCACCTGGAATTCTTAAATTAATTGTTTTGGCAACATTTACAAGTGTAATGTACTGTTCGATGTCTTCAAACAGATTGTATTTGGGATTCATGAAATCTTTTAAAAATTCATGAATCATTTTTTTGAAAATATTGTCCTTGATGATTTGATTTGAAGCGAATAATGCTCTTTCTTTATATTCCTTTAAATCTCTCTTTTCTTCTTCTGAAGGGTAATTAAAATAGATATAATCTTGGTGGGGACAAAGGTTTTTTTGAGCAATCAATTCCGGCACAAAGATCTCTTCATCGATCGAACCACACAAGTCCATGTACTTATTCCATTCTTGGATGCTAGAGTCATAGGGTGGAGTAGCAGTTAGAGAGATGATTGTGATATTCGTTCCACATTTTTTTATAAACTCAGATAGCGTGTTGTGCCATTCGTTTCTTAAGTGATGCGCTTCATCTAGGCATAGCGTTCTAATCCCATTAGCATTTATGGTTTTAATTAAATCAAAATCAGAATAATCGATGATCTTTTCCTTTTCGATTAATTCAGAATCGGGTTCTTCTTCATCAATTAATTTGTTATAAGCTGCGTGTAATCCTTGATAGGTAATGGATGTCAATAATTTGGGAGTTTTAAGCGAAAACGACACATAATCACTTACATTTTCTTGATTATCTAAAAAACCTTTATCAAAACGATCTCCCCATTGATTTCGAATCGTGATGGAAGGAGACAATATTAAGGCTGGAGCCCCTAGTTTTCGAATCAATTCGATTCCAAGTGTTGTTTTACCGCTCCCCGGAGCGGCAACAATATGGATTTTGCCATCCTCTAGATGGGTCTTGACATTATCTATAATGTTTTGTTGATAATGTCTAAATGTGCCTTTGAACTGAACTTTTTCGTAATTTTTCATTGATCGCTCCACCTTTGAAAACCAAGACTAATTACTTCGATTTTTGCTTATAAATCTATTGTCTAAATGTATTGTAGCCATTCAATTATACCAAAAATACCAAGTTTGATATTCACACTTAACAGCGTGGATACATACAAGGTGCTTTATGCTTTGAAAGATTCAATATTGCTGCTTGCGATGTGTGTATCTTCTACATGCTTACTCTTATCTATTATGTTTTATTATTGTTGTCAAATCAGTCTTAGTAGTTCCTTCAATAATTGTTTGAATTCATACTTGTCAAATGAACTGCTTTAGACTTGGATTATTTATCTAAATAATCTTTTAAAGAAATTTATTATGGTATGCCAAATTCCTTTTTTTATTACCACTGAAGTTTGATTAACTCCATTTTCTTGATTTTTTATCAATTCCCTGGCGGCTTTCAAGTCCTCTTCATCATAACCTTTGGTCTCTGGATTCATCATTTCTGCTAATACTTCTTCCTCGCTTAGTTTAGACACTCTCTCAGCTTCTTCTTGATAATGTTCCATAGTCTCTTTTATGCTCGCTTTTTCTTCATCAGTAAACTTATCGATTGCTTCCTTTGCTTGTTTAGCTATTTTTTGTGTGTCCAGTTCTATTTCAGCTTTGATTTTCGTCTTTTCTTCTTCTGGCAATGCTTCGAATTCTTCTTCCGTCATCTTTCCATACTTTTCCATTAAATCTTCAATCATTCTTATTCGCTCCTTTATATATAATTTTTGATTACTGCTGATATTGGTATCTTTTTCAATCAAATGTGAAAATTACTCGGAATAATCCCAGATTACTAGAAGATCGTCTGGATTCCAATTGGAATCCCAACCAATAGGTAAACTTGCAGCTTCTACATAAATTACAGTTAAGTCTGAAAATGAAAATACTCCATCTCCCATATCCGTAACACTTAAGGGAATAATGATGCTTGTTAATGCTCTAGTATAAAAGAATGCTTCTATTCCAATACTTGTTACAGTATCTGGCAATACTATTGATTCTAACGATTCACAATATGAAAAAGCATATCTACTAATCGTCGTTAACTGAGACCCGGCTTCAAACAGTACTGTCGTTAAATTGGATGCAGAATCAAATGTTTGTTTTTGAATCTCATGAATTGTATTAGGTATTGTAATACTTATTAATTGTGTATTATCCTGGAATGCTCTAATATTAATACTCACTACTGTATATTCACCCAAAGAAGAAGGAATTACGATATCTGAATCTTCATTACTTGGTGAAAGACCAATAATTGTAGCTTCATTGTGAATGGATGTTGCATACAACAATTCACCATTATCTATCGTTTCAATATATCCTAAAAATACTGGAACATTGTCAGGATTCCAATCCGCATTCCATTCAACTGGCACAGTTGAAGAAACAATATTAATTGTAAGGCCATCGCAATCACCAAACGCATATTCGCCAATATTTGTTACAGCATTAGAGAGCACTATACTTTTTAAAGCACTACATTCTAGAAAAGCAGAATCTCCAATACTTGTTACTGTAATAGGCAATTCAAAATTTGACAATTTGTATGCAAAGTAAAAAGCAGAATCTCCAATCATTTGTAACTGGCTATTTTCTCCGAACGTTACTGTTCTTAAACTCAATGTAGCGCTAAAAGCATCTTTTTCAATCACTTTTACTGTTGCAGGAATTGAAACTGAAACTATATCTGTCCATTCAAACACGCCATCACCAATTGCAACAACAGGTATAATATTCCGGAGCATTTCAGGAATTATTAAATTTGTTAAAGCCCCATTAAATTCGATTAATGTTGCTTCTAAAGACGTAGCTACGAATACCATTCCGTCTACTTCTATAATTACAGAGCCATTCCATTTTGCATATAGAGTTAGATCATCAATAGGCATAGTTGAAAATTCATATTCTGTTGTTAAATCAGAGTCAATAAACCAGCCTCCAAATGTAAATCCTTCCCAGGTTGGAGAAACTGGTTCATCTACTACTGTTCCTTCATTTTGTATAATTATTGAAACGTCCGTTCCCCCGTTAGATTCAAATGATATTGTTGATTCATTGGCAATCCATTTCGCGTATAGAGTTACATCATCAACAGGCATAGTTAAAAATTCATATTCTGTGGCAAAATTAGATTCTAAATACCAACCACTAAATGTAAAATATTGCTTTGTTGGTGATTCAGGTTCAATTACAGAACTGGATTCATCCTGTGTAATACTTGTTATTAGAGAACCCTCATTTGTTTCAAAATAAATGGTAGATTGACTAGGAACCCATTTTGCATATAAAGTTACATCATCTATAGGCATCATAACGAACTCATATTCAGTGATAAATTCCGATTCAATGTACCAACCAACAAAAGTATAATACAATTTTGTCGGTTGATTTGGAGCTGTAATAGCTGTATCTTCATCTTGTGTAATTGGATCTAAAACGGAACCGCCATCGACTTCAAAAGTTATAGTTGACTGGTTTCGTATCCATTTTGCATATAGCGTTATATCATCAATTGGCATTGAAGTAAAGTTATATACTGTTGTACACTCTGCATCTATATACCAACCATTAAATGTATATCCTTCTTTTAACGGTTCGTCTGGAGCTGTAATTAAGGTTCCTTCGACTTGAGTTATTGGATTTATAGAAGTACCTTCAAACGTTTCATAAGTTACCGTTGATAGATAAAATATTGTGTTTCCCCAATAAACTGTATTTCCATCAGGATTCCAACTATTGCTAGTCCAATTCGTTGGTTCTTCAGATATCATTGCGTATATTTCGGCAATTGAATTATTAAATGCATAGTACCCAATGGTTGTCACTGATATTGGTATTGAAATCGAGCTTGCAATATCATTTTCTTCAAATGCTCTTTGAGCTATTTCGTTGACTTGAGTGTTAACAATCATTAGAGGAATAACAAGTTCGGTTTTTGTGCTTGTAATATCCTGTCCTAAAATAATTATCGTATTATTGCTTTTTACAATATAAACGAATTCTTGATAAGTACCATAGTTCAAAATTCCACCAACAACAGGGCGGTTAGTAAAATTCCAATTAACATCCCATCCTCCAGGTCGTATTAATAATTTTGTATATATTGTTAAACTATTACATCCTGCAAAAGCCCCATATCCGATAACGCTAGTTGAAGTAGGAATAATAATATAGGCTAACTTACTTGCATTACAAAAAGCATAAGCTCCAATATAGGAAAGTCCTAAAGGCAAATTAATATTTCTTAATGAATATGTATTATAAAAAGCTGAAGCCTGAATAGTGGTTAATGAAGTTGGCAAACTTACATTCTTTAGTGAAGTAGCATTTAAAAATGCATTACTATTAATTGTTGTAACATTTTCAGGAATTGTTATGGTTTTTAACGAAGTGCAATAACTAAATATACCTGTTTCAAACCTCGTTAATTGACTACCATCTTCAAATTGTATTGAGGTTAAAGACTGTGCATAAGCAAATGCATACGCACCAATGCTTGTGATGCTTGATGGTATCGTAATCGACTTTAAGTACATAGCGCTTTTAAACGCATTAGCCTCTATGGTTGTCATATATTTTCCCAGCGCAATGCTTTGTATTGTATAATTATTTAGAAATGCATTTTCTTGAATCGTTGTTATTGGAAATCCATCAACACAATCAGGAAACACTAAATTAACTTTTGATCCTGAATATCCTGTAATGATTACTTCATCATCTACAATTTCATAAGTAATCCCCTTTGGCAAACCTAAAAGAGCCGCATAAATAGTGATATTCTCTGCAGGCATGGTGGTATTGACATAAGGTATTGTCAAATTAATATCTTGATACCAGCCATCAAATATATAGTTTTCATCTGTTATATAATAATCAGAAATTTCTTCATTGTATTCATATTCTTCTGAATGAACTACTTCTATAGAATTAATAAATGTAACTTCAGTTGGATTATATCTTCTTGTAGTAGTGGTATCGCCTAATTGACCATAATTATTATAGCCCCAGGTGAATAATCTTCCTTCTGAAGTAATTGCCGATGAGTGAGAACCGCCCAATGAGATATTTGTAAAGCTTTCTTCGGGATTTAGGTCAAAGTTACTTGTAATCTCAGTTGGAGTATATTTATTTGCGGTTGTTCCATCGCCTAATTGACCATAATAATTATATCCCCAGGTGAATATTCTGCCTTCTGAAGTGATTGCTGATGAGTGAGAACCGTTCATTGAGATATTTGTAAAGCTTTCTTCGGGATTTAGGCCAAAGTTGCTTGTGATCTCTGTTGGGGTATATTTATTTACGTTTGTACCATCACCTAATTGACCACAATAATTATTTCCCCAGGTGAATAATCTATTTTCTGAAGTGATTGCTGATGAGTGAGAATTTCCTAATGAGATACTTGATAAGGTTTCTCCAGTATTTAGGCTAAAGTTGCTTGTGATCTCTGTTGGGGTATATTTATTTGCGGTTGTTCCATCGCCTAATTGACCAAAATGATTATTTCCCCAGATGAATAATCTTCCTTCTGAAGTGATTGCCAATGAGTGAGAACCACCCAATGAGATACTTGTTATGGTTTCTCCGGTATTTAAGTTAAAGTTGCTTGTGATCTCTGTTGGTGTATTTCTATTTACGTTTGTACCATCGCCCAATTGACCATCACCATTAAGTCCCCAGGTGAATATTCTTCCTTCTGAAGTGATTGCTGATGAATGATAAGTGCCTAATGAGATACTTGTTAAGATTTCTCCAGCATTTAAGTTAAAGCTACTTGTTATCTCTGATGGAGTGTATTTATTTGCGGTTGTTCCATCGCCCAATTGGCCAAAACCATTAAGTCCCCAGGTGAATATTCTGCCTTCTGAAGTGATTGCTAATGAGTTATAATCTCCTAAGAAAGTCCCTTTCAAGGCTTCTCCGGAATTTAAGTCAAAGTTACTTGTAATCTCTATTGGAGTGTATTTATTTGCGGTTGTTCCATCGCCCAATTGGCCATAATAATTAAATCCCCAGGTGAATAATCTATTTTCTGAAGTGATTGCTAATGAGTGATAACATCCTAAAGATACAAAAGTAATTAACTCATCTTCACTTATAGCAAATATGCCAATATTATTAACGGACTCACCTACAATTACATAATCCATATTAAACTGTAAAAGATTCCATTTTGCATATAATGTTAATCCATTTAATGGAACTGTTGTTCCTACAAACAAAGTTTCTAAATCTTGATCTTCATACCAACCTAAAAATTCATATCCTATTTTAGTTGGCGTTTCAAACACTGGTAACTCTAGCTCATATCCCATTGATATTTCCGAAACTTCAGTACCATCATTTGATTCAAAATTGATAACATATTCTATTGGAGTATAGATTGCTATTATTGTTAAATCTGAAGTTACTTCAGTGAGTTCACAATCCCAAGAAGTAAAATTATATCCTTCTCTTAACGGAGTACTTGGTAAACTCGCATCTAATCCATAGGCAATATCTTGAGTGCTAATGACTCTTCCATCAAAATCTATGAATTCTACTGTAAATATAATAGAGATATCACCTAAATTGACAATAACATCATTTGAGAATGTTATGATTAAGTCATTAGACTCATTTAGAAGTGCCTGAGATATCGTAGCACTACTATCACCAGCTAATAGTGAAATATCAATTAAATCAGTCCAACTTTCATCGCCAAAGTATTTCCATCTTATAGACCCTTGTGCTACTTGAAATTCTGTTTCACTTTCTAAAGAACAGTCTGGATTGTCAATGGTTTCTAACCATTCAAGATAGGTGCCGTTAAAAGAATCAGCATCTACCATCAAATCATATATTCTTTGTAGCGTTTCTGATATTATTGTTTCGCTAGTTGTCACAGTTGTAGTTGTTTGTATAGTAGTTGTCATCTGTGTCGTTGTCTGTGCAGTGGTTGTCATCTGTGTAGTTGTCTGCACGGTGGTTGTTATTTCCTGAGATGTTATTTCCTGAGTTGTGGTTTCTTGCGTCGTTGATAAAGTGGTTACTTCTGTTGATAAAGAAGTTGTCCCAAACAATGTACAACTAGTTAGAAACAAAGCAAAAAAACCAAAAACAAAAAATGACAAAACATTTTTCTTCATAATGACCCTCCATTGAAAAAATTGATAGAACAATATAATAATATGTCTCTTTGTTTTCGAATTATGCAAATTAGAAAACATTGATTAGTCATTAATAAGTTAATATTTTTATATAAAGAGCAAATAGGCACTTATTATTTTCTATACATATGAAATCACAAAGTACTGATCAATTTCTATACCAGTTTATTATCTACTTATGATTTTTTGTGTGATTTAAATTCTGTATAATTTATTCAAGTCTTGTTCCACATTCACCACAAAATCTAGTTCCTAGAGCGTTTTCAGCTCCACATTTCGGACATTTAAGTAATTCAAGTGATGCTCCACAATTATTACAGAACTTACCTTCTCCAGCTGGCTTTCCACATTTAGGACATATAGTTTGTTTGCTTTCAATTTCTCCTGTAAAAATCTGAGTTCCAGCTGCTTTTCCATAAATATCTTGAACTGCTTTCTTTGCTTTTGCAGCAGCAACTTCAACATTGATTCTAGGCGCGTCATCTACGCAAAGTCCTTCTTGTTCATTCCAGTCATTTTCACATACCCATTTTTTACACTTTGGGCAACGATGGAAATGTTGTTTCGCTTCGTTTTGGGCAAGTTCAAATGCTGCTTCATGTTCTTGATGCCATTTTGCAGACATGCCTTTATACCGTTCAGTAAGAATATTAGACCCTCGTTCAATCGAATAGCCTGTCCCTGATTTTCCTAGTATAGATGCTCCTAATGAAATTGCTCTCCCTAGTCCTTTAAATAACCCAACTTTTTTGTGTGATTTTGACTCAATGAATTCTGTCTTGTATCCTTCTTTGCATAAGTCACAGAAAAAAGTAAACTGAAACCCTACCTCTGTACTGTTGTCAGCAAAATTATCACTGAAAGCTTGTAGTGCCATGATTTTTTCCTCCTCATTGTTTTAGTTGTTTTCCACATTTTATACAGTTTTCACCAATTGGTGGTTGTTCGGTTTTGCATCTTGGATTCGGGCAAACAACCACTAAGTGAGCACCACAATGCTCACAGTAGTCACCAAAGAAAGTCGATTTCCCACATTTAGGGCAAATGATTTCTAATGATTGGCCACAGTTACTACACTTTTTCCAATTCTTTTGAATTGGCGTTTTACACTTTGGGCATCTATTTGGCCCAAGTGGATTTACTTTCCCGCAAAATGGGCAGATGTTTGCTTCTGCTTCAATCAATTCACCGCAGTAGCGGCAGGGATGTTTATATCCGGGCATATTTAAACCTCTTTTCTGGTTCCTAAGGAAACCAATCATAACTGATATTTGTTATTAATCTATCTTTGAACAAGAACAATTGAATTTTATACTAAATCATTCTTGTTCAAAGTTTTCTCCTTTTTTCCATCTGACTTCATCATCAGTGCTTTCAACATTGAATGTAAGCAAATCAGTTACATCTGCCTTCCACTGCTCAAATGAAGAGTGAATGACTCTACCGATGAACAATTCTCTTAAAATCCGAAGTTCCGGAATTTTCGATATGGCAATTTGGTATTTTTGGTATTGAGGTTCTTCTAGTCTTTCTTTAGGGATGTATATCGGTTCTCTTCGGAAATTGATAGCTAACATGCAGCGATTCATTTTCTTAATGTAATCGTCTACCTTCAAGTGAAAAACATCTAGGTCTTTCATGTTTGTATATCCATTTCTGCTCACAATCCGGAAAAAATAAGTTGCCTTTCCTCCACCATCACTTGATATTGCCTCTATCGCGATTGCATTTCCAAATGCTTTTGAATCCGTGCTGTAAATCGGAATAAGAAACCAGATATACTCGCCAGTTAAGTCACCTAAAAGTCCTCGTTTTAAGCCAATACACATTTTATCTTTTTGAGCATAAGATTTTAAAAAATCATATTCCGCTTTTACTCCTGCCATTTTTAACTTCTTTTCCAATTCGACCCATAGATCAGGAGAAACTGTTTCCAAATCACTTCTTTTCGCAGCCTTCCCTTCTTTCATAAATTTGGCAGCTTTTCTTATAATTGAGGAATTTGCATTAGGCAACAGTTCCTTGAGCGATGCTTGAGCTTTCAAAGACAGTTCGCTGATCAACTCAGAGAGTGTCTTTACAAATGAGTCAAATTGTCTTCCCATTTTCGAGAAGATGAATTGATCATTAAAATCGGTTTTTATTGTTAGCATAAAATCTTCTGCTTTGATTTCCGATATGTCGCTATATGGGATTCTTATGGGTTCTCTACTATCCGATATCATAATCAATGCAGTTTCATACAATTTTGGTTTGCATTTTCCTTTTTGAATTACTTTTCCCAATTCATTCATTTGCACATACTCTGCTTCAGTACCTGATTTTCTAAGTGTTTCATCCATCAACATATCTTTTAGCAATAACTGGTTTCTCAACTTGATGAAAACCCTCAAAAAATCTTCGTGATGGTATCCAAGATTGTAAATGATTAATTCTTCTTTGGAAGATAAACGACAATTCAGTTTATAATCGCTTTCCGATATCTCAAGGATATCTCGGAAATGGATTAAAAATGCTTCGCTAAATTTAGAAATTATTGAGAGATTTTCTTCATCAAGTTTAGCCTCTCCATCGCCTTTTTCTATCTCATTTCCCTCTTTATCATTGAGCAGATAACTGGAAGAGCACTCCATAATGGTTGTTAGCTCTTTTTTTTCATCCATACTGATTTTTCTCCTTATATACTGATTTCAAACAAGTCAAACCGATTATTATGAATCATTGCTCATGCTCGCAATATGAATTATATTGATTTGATACCATTATCTCTTAATACTAGTCAATATCATTCTACTGACTTATTAGTACTAATCAATCTAATTTACTATTTTCTTAATTGATTACAGTTACATATCTAATAATGCTTGATATATTTGAAGATGAATCAGTTGCTGTATAAGTAATTTCATATACACCTGGTGTATTTGTATCCACAGTTCCAGTCACTATTACAGTTACATTCCCCAATGAATTGTCTATAGTTGTAACCCCTCCATCTATCCAATTATTACCTACAACAATTGTATCCACTCCTAAATTTAATGTAAGTTCTGGAGCTGTTTGATCAACTACCATTACATATCTTGTAATTGTGTATATTTCACTATTGTATTCATAGGTATATATTATTGTATTTAATCCAATTGCTGTTGTATTGATAGTATTAGTGGTGACCATTAGAAATTCTTCAAGATTATTTACAATCAATTTTGCTCCTGTATCTATCCATTCACCATTAATTTCTACTGTGTCTTGCCCAGTCATTAATACTAATGATATTTCATCAATCATTGTTGTTGAGGTGGCCGTCGTTGTCGCAGCTGTAGTTCCTACAGTTGTAGGAGTTGTGGTTGCAACTGTCGTTTGTTGTGTAGTCTGATTTGTACTTGCTATTGTAGTTTCGACCGTATTTGCTGTAGTAGTTGGAGTTGGAGTAAACCAATCACAACCTCCTAACATAAGAATTAATACCACTACAATTGCTGCTAAAAATTTTTTCATAGTTCGATACCTTCTTCTTCCTTATACAGATAGTATAGCGTTAATGGTACCCCATCATCTACTACAAAAACATACCTATTAAATGTGTATTCTTTTTCTCTATAAATGTATGAATAAGTAATTGTATATATCCCTTGTGTATTTGTGTCAAGATTACTTTCTTTAATTATACAATCTTGTTCATTTCCATCTAAATAAACCTTGCATCCCCCATCTGTATATTCTTCACCTTTGAAAATGGTTGTATTTGCTGATTCTAATACAAACTCAACATCTACCGTTTCTTCATAAACTGTTACATGCCTAACTATTCTAGTTTCATTTCCTGACGTATCAATAACAAGATAGGTTAATATATATACTCCTGGTGTATTTGTATCTACTGTACCTTCTATAGTCACTTCAGTATTTGTAACATCTATCGCTGTTACACCATAATCATTATAGTTAGATCCCAATTCAATGCTATCTAGGCTTGGGTTCAACTGAACTTGAGGTGGAATTGTATCTTGAACAGTAACATTAAACGTCTGTGAAATCTCATTTAATGATTCATCTACTAGTTTAACTGTTACTGTATATGTTCCTAGAGTATTATAATCAACATTATCTTCAACTTCGATTTTTGTTAGAACTCCGTCTGAGTTATCAGTTTCGTTGATTATTACTGTTGTCCAATCTATGTTTGATAATCCCTTTTCAATAACCTGATCTTCAATAGTATCAAATGTTGGTGCTGTTGTATCAACGACAGTTACATTAAAGATTTGTGATGTTTCATTTAATGATTCATCAACTAGTTTTACTGTTACTGTATAAATACCTGGTGTATCATAATCTACATTGTCTATTGCTTCTATAGTCGTCAAATATCCATCAGAATTATCATAAGTAATTTCATCTAAAGTGATATTACTTGTGATATCTGCAGGAATGTACCTTGTTGTTGTTGTTCCATCTCCCAGTGGGCCATAAAAATTACCTCCCCAGGTTAATATTCTTCCTTGACTTGTTATAGCTGCTGTATGATCCCTTCCTGCTGTGATTGCTATAACTGTTTCTCCTGCATTTAAATTAAAGTTACTTGTTATTTCTGTAGGAGTGTATCTATCTGTTGTTGTTCCATCTCCTAGTTGGCCACTAATGTTATATCCCCAGGTAAATACTCTCCCCTGACTTGTAATTGCTGCTGTATGATAATATTCTGCTGTGATTGTTAAAACTATTTCTTCTGCATTTAAAATAAAGTTACTTGTTATTTCTGTTGGCATTGGATGAGCATCAGTATTAGAAGTTCCGTCTCCAAGTTGGCCATTTTCATTACGTCCCCATGTAAATGCTCTTCCTTCAGATGTAATTATTGCTGTATGATAATTGCCTGCTGTGATTTCTATCACTGTTTCGCTTTCATTTAGATTAAAGTTACTTGTTATTTCTGTAGGGGTTTCTCTGTTTATTATTGTTCCATCTCCAAGTTGGCCATAGCCATTAGATCCCCAGGTGAAAATTCTTCCTTCAGATGTGATTGCCGCTGTATGATATTGTCCTGCTGTGATTTCTATTATTGTTTCGCCTGTATTTAAATTAAAATTACTTGTTATTTCTGCTGGTGTATCCCTTGATATTGTTGTCCCATCTCCTAGTTGGCCATGCCCATTGTATCCCCATGTAAATACTCTTCCTTCAGATGTGATTGCTGCTGTATTAAAAATTCCTGCTGCGATTCCTATAATTGTTTCTCCTGCATTTAAATTAAAGTAACTTGTTATTTCTGTGGGAGTGTATCTATCTGTTGTTGTTCCGTCTCCTAATTGTTTGTTACAATTATTTCCCCATGTAAATACTCTCCCTTCACTTGTGATTGCTGCTGTATGATGTTCGCCTGCAGAGATTTCTATTATTGTTTCTCCTGCATTTAAATCAAAGTAACTTGTTATTTCTATAGGAGTATATCTGTCTGTTGCTGTTCCGTCTCCTAGTTGTCCACTACGATTAAATCCCCATGTAAATATTCTTCCTTCAGATGTGATTGCCGCAGTATGCGCATATCCTGCAGAAATTTGTATTATGGTTTCATCTTTTGCAAGAATACTCCAATCAATATCAATATAATCTCCAGTCTCGATTGTTTGATCGGCTATACCATCAAATGTTGGTGCTGTTGTATCAATTATATGAACCACCATCGTTTTGATAGTTGCATTTCCAGCCAAATCTGTAACTGTAATAATTGCGATGTACTCTCCTAAGATATAATGATTAATATACGTTTCATTAATATCCACATGAGGATTTTCATCAAAATTGTCATAAATATCGTATATGTATTGTCTTAATTCCTCTGCAATCGGATCACCTAATTCAAGATATCCAATCTCGACTGAGAATGTAGGTGCTGTTGTATCTTCTACAATTACATTAAAAGTTTGTGATGTTTCATTTAATGATTCATCTACTAATTTTACTGTTACAGTATAAATACCTGGTGTATCATAATCTACATTATCTTCCACTTCAACTTTTGTTAAAGTTTCATCAAAAGTGAAATTACTTGTTATTTCTGTAGGTGTATATTTGTCATTTATTGTTCCGTCTCCTAGTTGTCCATTATGATTATATCCCCATGTGAAAATTCGTCCTTGACTTGTTATAGCTGCTGTATGATATTGTCCTGCTGTGTTTTCTATTACTGTTTCTCCGGCATTAAAGCTAAAGTTACTTGTTATTTCTGTAGGAGCGTATCTGTTAGTTGTTGTTCCATCTCCAAGTTGGCCATATTCATTATATCCCCAGGTGAAGATTCGTCCTTCGCTTGTGATTGTCGCTGTATGAAACATTCCCGCTGTGAGTTCTATAACTGTTTCTCCTATATTTAAATTGAAGTTATTTGTTATTTCTGTTAGTGTATATCTTGATGTTGTTGTTCCGTCTCCTAGTTGGCCATAAATATTGTTTCCCCACGTAAACACTCTTCCTTCTGAGGTGATTGCTGCTGTATGACCATATCCTGCTGTGATTTCTATTACTATTTCTCCAGCATTTAAATTAAAATTGCTTGTTATTTCTGTTGGAATATATCTTTCTGTTGTAGTTTCGTCTCCTAGTTGACCATTTGGATTATATCCCCAGGTGAATACTCTTCCTTTTGATGTGATTGCTGCTGTATGATAATCACCTGCTGTAATTTCCATTACGGTTTCTCCGGCATCTAAATAAAAGTTACTTGTTATTTCTGTAGGTGTGTTTCTGTTTGTTATTGTTCCATCTCCAAGCTGGCCATGCCCATTAGATCCCCATGTGAATACTCTTCCTTCTGAGGTGATTGTTGCTGTATGAAACATTCCTACTGTGATTGCAATAACTGTTTCTCCTGCATTTAAATTAAAGTTACTTGTTATTTCTGTTGGTGTATACCTTGATGTTGTTGTTCCATCGCCTAATTGGCCATAAGCATTATATCCCCATGTAAATACTCTTCCTTCAGATGTGATTGCTACTGTATGATAATATCCTGATATAATTTCTATTACCGTTTCTTCTGCATTTAAATTAAAGTTGATTGTTATTTCTGTTGGTGTATATCTTGATGTTGTTGTCCCATCTCCAAGTTGTCCAAAATCATTCCATCCCCATGTGAAGATTCTTCCCTTTGAAGTTATTGCTGCTGTATGAAAATATCCTGTTGTGATTTTTATTATAGTTTCGTCTTTTGCAAGGAAACTCCAATCAATATCAGTATAATCTCCCGCTTCAATTGTTTGATCGTCAATTGCCTCAAGTGTTAGTACTGTTGTATTTTGTACTATTACTGTTCTTTTAACTTCTACTGCTATATTTCCATTAGAATCAGTAATGTTATATGTAACTATATATTCTCCTAATGTGCTTGAATCTACTATATCTCCACCGACTATTGCAGATCCTGATGCATCATAGTTATCAGAGAATGTTGCTCCGTCTTCTGTATATGTTCCTTCAAATTCGACATATACTGTTGAATCACCATTTAATGTTATAACTGGTGCTGTCGTATCAACTACTGTTACGTTAAAAGTCTTTTCTTCTTCATTATCTGATTCATCTACCACTTTGACAGTTACTGTATATATCCCTAAAGTATCATATAAAACATTATCCTCAACTTCTATTTTTTCTAATATACCACCTGATTCATCAATTGCATTAACAATATATGTGCTCCAATCTATGTCAGTATAAATTCCTGCTTCGATTGTTCGATCAAATATTGTATCAAATGTAGGTGCTGTTGTATCAGGTGCAGCTAAGTTAAGAGAAATTAATGTTGGTGAATCTTTACCCTCAAACGTTCCATCACCAATTTGACCTCTACTATTATCTCCCCATAGGTATAAATCACCTGTTGACGTAATGACAGATGAGCAAGCAAATCCTAAATCTATGAAAGTAACAATTTCTCCATATGCTAATACGAATTTATCTGTTATATCTGTGGGAGTATCATTAGAATAATCTCCTGTAGCAAGTTTATCGTATTCATTAGATCCCCACATGAATACTCTTCCCCCAGATGACACTGCACCTGAATAATCAGAACTTGCATTAGCGCTTATTATTTTTTCCCCATCGGCAAGATTAAACCCACTTGTGATATCAGTAGGAATACTTTTATTAACATCGGTTCCATCACCAAGTTGGAAACTACTATTTTCTCCCCATGTGAATACTCTTCCTTCAGAAGTAAATGCAATTGAATGTCTATATCCTGCTTCCACACCACTCAGTACTTCTCCAAGATTTAATATAAAATAAGAAGTAATATCTGTTGGAGTAAATCTATTTGTTGTTGTTCCTTCTCCTAGTTGGCCGTAATCGTTTCCACCAAAGCTAAAAACTTTATGTTCTGAAGATATAGCTAAAGCATGCGAATATCCCAAATCAACATCTACAATAGTTTCTCCTAAACTGAGTTCGAAATTACTCGTAATTTCAATTGGAATTTTACTTAGTGTAATGGTATTATTACCAAGTTGCCCATTCCCGTTATCCCCCCAAGTAAAAACCCTGCCCTCTGAAGTTATTGCAGCAGAAAAATATAGTCCCAAATCAACTTCAATAATTTTTTCTCCTAAATTTAAATCAAAGTTAGTTGTAATATCAATTGGAGTATCACTGTTAATATATGTGTCATCTCCAAGCTGCCCAGCATCTTCATTAGCTCCCCAAGTGAATATTCTTCCCTCTGATGTAATCGCCGCTGAATGAAATCCGCCTGCCTCAACATCTATAATTACTTCACCAATATTAAGATTGAATCGACTCGTAATATTTATTGGGGTACTGCTACTTACATCTGTACCATCGCCTAGTTGAAAGTAATTATTTCTACCCCAAGCGAATATTTCTCCTGTTTTTGTTAAAGCAATAGTATGATTTTGACCTAATGCAATCAATCCATCATAATCAACTCCTTCAGCATAAACTGGTTGTAGATTTCGAATCGACATAAACATTAACAATATTAATGTTATTAAAATAACACTTGAAAATCTCCTCAATTCTAAATTCCTCCTTATAATAATATATGAGTATAAAGAAAGCTAAACTTTAATAACTTGAAATTGGGAATAATTTTCCTGGTGATTAACTATGACTAAGGAACATACTTTAATCCAATTTATCAATCTTTTTAGCACAGCAGAAAAGTGTATGACGTACCTTTTCTGTCTTCGGTATACAAGCTATACTTGCACAAAGTATAACGGAAATCGAATGTCATTTATAAGAGCGCGACCTAACCAGTTTTAATGTATGGACCATAGCCATCAAGTATCGGCCATCAAAGGAACGCTATTTGAGAACTCTAAGATCTCTCTTCATAAATGGTTTCTGGCAACGTTTACTTGATGTCACGTGATAAACACGGTGTGTCTGCGCTAACCTTATCAAAAAAATTAGATTGGAGTTTAACGACAACAATTGCCATATTAAGAGAATTAAGAGCATTGCTGACTCGTCAAGATTGCCTTACAAACTATCCGGAACAATTGAAATAGATGAGTTTTTCATTGGCGTTTCGGAAAAAAAATAAGGCTGTGGAACTTTAAAAACAAGGCTATTATAGCAATTTACTAAAAATAGTGATTAGAAACAATGAAACTGATGAATTCGTTGCATGATATGAAGGAACAACTTCAGAAATGTTTCAAGCTAATAATTATTTTAAAATTATTGACATACCTGTATACTGTAAAATGCAAGTTGTAGAAACATTAGATACACAAACAATCAGTCAATTTTTAGTTATCCATATGTTTGATCTATAATTATCTATTCTTCTTTCTATAAAAAGTATAAAAGGCCAGAATATTTTGGCCTTTAATTTGCATTTGATTAATAGTAATAGCCTAATTCATTAAAAAAACAAAAGAATCCATTAACTATTTAATATTACCACTAGACAAATTAATTATCAACACCTTTAATACATTTACTAATAAATAATTACTCTAGCTTCTGCCATTGTAACTTATCTTCCCATTTGTTCAGTGATTCTACTCCATCTATGATTTGTATTAGTCAGTCTAAATTGAATCAGTTGGCAATCTTAGAAAAAATCTATTTAATATACTCACTCCCAAATTAAACATAGAAACTATTGTTATCCCAATAATGTCATTTCTATAGAATGAGTCAACAAAATCAGCTAATAAAAAAGCAGATATTATTGAAAATGATATCTGCTATATTTATTTATGGTGCGCCATCACGGATTCGAACCGGGACCCAATGATTAAGAGTCATTTGTACTCAAAAGAATAAAGGCCTATATTTAGCGGTTTAGTTACTCCATGAAGCAATGTTGACACCCGTTTTGACACCCGTAATGTTTCGCTGCATAGAGACATCAGATGCAATAAAATACTGCCTTGCTACTTGATATTATTATAGACAATAGTATAGAAACCAAGCCATTAAAAAAGGGCTGTATTTCGATATTGATGGATGATCAGAACTTAATGGAACTGCCTTCAAGAAGAAATTAACACAGTCGTTAGCATAAAAACCTTTTTGTGTTTTCTATGCATATAGCATCATAACCTTCTGTTTAATTTCCATACCTATCTAATTATTGATTTTCGAATAACTCAATTTAATTCATTGCTATATTCTGTAAAGTAGTAAAAACCATTATATTCCAAGACATCCTAGAGGAACGACAATCACTCCATCTTCGCGAGCATACACATATTCTCCGCCTGTCAAAATCATTTTGAAAACCGGCTTTTCATGCCCGTTTTCTATGAGGAGCGATTCCAGTTTATTCATGTTTTTAGCACCTGATTCCTCTGCGTTATTGCCCAATTTAACTTCAACAAGTGCATATTTTCCATTGCTCAAGCGGATTACCGCATCACATTCCAGCCCGTATTGATCTCGATAATGAAATATTTCTCCATCCATCTGATCTACATAACTACGCAAATCTCTAATACACATTGATTCAAATAAAAACCCAAATGTTTCAAAATCTTGAAGCAAGGTATCTGGAGTCAATCCTAGAATTGCAGTAGGAATGGAAGGATCAATAAATCCTTTTTTATTAGAAACACGTTGAGCAGTTTTTGATCGAACTCGCGGAGCCCATGCTGGAGTTTCTTCAATCACAAATAGCGTTTCCAGTAAATTAAGGTAAGAATAGAGTGTTGCTTCTGATATTTCTATATCTTTACTCTTCACATCCTGAAGCAAGGTTGTGTTTTTGGCTAGCGTCTGAACATTTCTGGCGTAAGATCGAAGTACTGCTTGCATGCGTTTGGGGTCTTTTGATATCCCTATCTCTTTCGAAAAATCATTGTTATAAATAGATTTAACATATTGTCTTGCAATTAGCAAAGCAGAAGATTGACTTGACCCAATCGCTTGTGGCCATCCTCCTCGGCAAACCAAATAGGCTATATCTTTAATCGTTAATGTCGAATGAGAGTGAACTTGCGTATTACCTGTAAAAAGCGACTTCAATGAAACAGATCCATTGGATTCTTTTGATTCGTAAAGGCTCATCGTTCTCATCATCAAACGAGCAATTCTTCCTGTTCCTGAATGCATCATTGATTCTTTTGGAGGAGTAACTGATCCGGTCAAAATATATAATCCAGGAATTCCTCTTTCATCTACTTCAGTTCGAACAGCGTCCCATAAATTAGGAGATACTTGCCACTCATCAATTAATCTTGGATTTTCTCCATCAAGCAATAATGAAGGCGTTGCATCGGCAATTTTCAAGTAATTTGCACCTTGTCTAGAATCCTGCATTTTTAATATACTTTTTGCATGCATTGATGCTGTAGTTGTTTTTCCACACCATTTCGGACCCTCAATTAATACAGCTCCAAATGTTTCCAAATATTGAGTTAATGTATTATCGATTAATCGTGAATAATAGTTTTTCATTTTGTTCACCCTGTTTTATTATACAATAGAATTTGAAAACAGTCAATGTTAATTAAAGGTTTTTCGGCTTTTTAATTAAAGGCTTTTCGGCTTTTTCAAGAGTGTTTTTTTGTCTTCCATCAAAACTTACTGTTTAATTTTCATGCAAATCCACGTTAAACATCAAGCGAAATAGGTTTATATTTTCACAAAACAGTTTTGTTTTATGAACTCCTTAATTGATTTTTTGTCTATGCCTTCATAATACAAAATAAGTAATCTTTTATACTCTGAAACAAGCTTATCCGAAATTACTATTAGTCCGATTCCATGAGAAATCAAAACATGGTTGGCAAATATTAGCGCTGTTCTTTTATTTCCATCAATAAAGATCTGCGATTTCATAACGTATAGCAAACTCTCAATCGCGATGTCTTCAAAGCTCATTGATGATTCAAGCAAACTGGATAAACGTTCTTTTACAATTGTTTCAATTGGTATTTCTGGTTTCCAATCTGTGCCACCGATATTAACTGGAACACTTCTTACTTTTCCTGCATTATAGTAAAACCCTTCTAATACAAAACGATTTATGTCGGATAATAATGCAAAATTAGATGGTGAAGCGACTACTTCTCTATTTAAGATAAAGTCCCATGCATGCTTCAAATTTAATACTTTTAATACATCTTCCGAAGACATGTTATTTACTTTTCCACCTTCAATGATTGTTTCCGTATCTGCATAGGTTGCAGTTACTCCTTCTAGAACCGCTTGCTTATAGATAGAGTCGACGAGATTCCTTTTTGCATAATCTATATTTATCATTACTTTTTCATCGATTTGCTTTTCTATGTAATTTGCTTCGTTGAGTTTCTTGTTAATATGTCTGATTCTCTTTTTGATATCTTTCGCTTCTACATTATTGCTTAATATTAAACTCGCGGTATCTTCGCTATAGGGTCCGATGTATTTTGATAATAAAATACCATCCTCACGGTAATGGACGTAGATGTATTCTTTTCCACTGTTTTTTCGTATTTCAATTGATCCATAGGGTATAGAATTTAATCTCCTATCAAGTTTCATCTTTTCTTCTAGCAGAAATAATATGTCTTTTTGATTATAATCCATAATAATACCTCTATTGTGAAATTATTTATAAAATAATGACTATTTTGTTACACATATAATATAACACAAATATAATAAAATGTGAAACAATTTTTATAAAATAATGAAAATTGTTTCACATATAGATAAACTTTAATCGATTGAGAAGAATTTAAATAGATACTCCGTACGCATATGGTTCGATTGCCCTCTGTTCAATGCATATTGGTACAATACTGGAGTAATGTATTCAGAGATAACCACATAAACCTAGAATCTAATTGCTACACTGCTTTTGTATGTTTCCTTTTGTCATACCTTATTTCAAGCATGTCTGAATAGAATTCTTCTTGAAGTAATATGGCGTCTTTTTCGCTCAAAAAACCTATCTCGTGTCTAATTCCACCCTTTTCTAGAATGTGAATTTTCCAGGCTCCACCTTCGTTTAGTGCTCCAAAAAAAATGGTTATGATATAATGTGTTCTCCAAGGATAATAATGCATTGATTTAATCTCATTAACCTTAACCTCTTTGACAAAAACACCTTTGTCATAAACTTTAATTGACTCTTTCGTAAATAGATAACTCTTTCCATTATAATATTTGGCAAATATGAAAACAAAAATTTCAACGATATCGAAAATAGATACTAATAACAGAAGGGGTAATATTTCATGAAATTCTGCTGGAGAGAAAATCCACCCAATGATAACCGCAATTAACCCAAAACTAAATATAACGATGAAAGGTATTGTTATATTAAGCAGAAATTTTCTATTTGATTTAAATTTAATTTCCATATCCATCACCTAATTGATCTGATGTTACATCATTTGGATTAGTGCATCAAAACCATAATAATAAATGCCTTTGAACAATAATCCTGCAGATGTATTTCCTAATGAATTCATAAACTGTATTTTTTGACCAGGAACATTATAAAATCCAGATGCCCCAATCAGAAATCCAGATCCAAATGCAAACGCCGAGGATGCCATTTGCTTATATCCGCTTCTTAGTGCTTGATTCCAAGTGAATTCTCCTCCAACAGCCTTTTTGTTAACTGCATAACAACCAATTCCAGCAGCGAAATTAACTCCTAAAGCAGTTCCGAAGGCGGCTAATCCTCCAAGTGCAGAAAATGCGCCTCCACCTGTCATCATCCCTAAACCTATGGCAGTGCCTACTGCCAAACCCTTCATGCCTCCGCTTAATACTCCAGAAGCAATGCTGGTTCCATTTTCGATCGCTGAATTAATTCCGCCTGCCACTCCAATACCCGTGCTAAATGCCACTGCTATTAAAGCAGCACCTGCTAATCCACCTGTTGCCCCAGCTGCAACCACAATTAAAGTAACCACTGCTACAGCCGCTATAACAGAAAATACATCAAGTGCAGTTTTCCAAAATTCCGGAGAAAATCCGGTTATGTCCGAATACATCACTGGGTTATTAGCGCAATATGCTAATGAAATCGATGCTATATCAACGCTAATTATATCACAAAAAATCAGCAAGTAAATTTCTTCTCATGTTTTTTTATGAATGAAGTGCAGAATACAGCCCCAATTACCAATAATCATTTTGCTGATCAATCCAAGACATCTACCGTTCGCCATTCTTGCATCCTCTTAAATCGGTTTGACATCCATTCTGACACCCGTTTATCATCCTCAATGCGAAGAAAAAGGGAAGCGGCTAAAAAGCTGCTTCCCCATAACTGGGCAAAAATGGTGCGCCATCACGGATTCGAACCGGGGACCCAATGATTAAGAGTCATTTGCTCTGCCAACTGAGCTAATGGCGCGTGCATATAATATATTATATGAAATCGCATGATTTGTAAACCTTTTTTATTTCAAGGCAATAAAATAATCATCAAGTTCGCGATAACGGATAAAATATATTCCATTTACTGGTTTTGCATATGAAACGAGCTCCACATCGCTTTCATTCAGGTATCTGGATATATTGTGACATCCGGGATATATCAAGGCGATTTTGACTATTTTCTTGTCAACATTTGGCTTATAATCCATGAACTCGCTAACCAAAGGCACTAATTCCGGCTTGGATGATCGTTTCCACGCTTTTGGGGATTCATTCACACACCATGATTTAGGCGCAGTGATAATCAATTCATGATTCAGAGAAAAAGGTATAATTTTTACCAAAAATACTTTGTTTTCCGTTTCGATTTGAATCTGAAACGAAGAAGCTTCGTGATACCAAGTAAAAATATCCTCAGAAAAATAAGATTGTAGTTTTTCTTGAATCGCTTGTTTTCTTGAATGTGTTATTTTGCGATATATAAGCATAATCATAACCATAAGGATTGCGAATACGCCGACTATCATTAAAATTATCTGATATGGTTCCATTTCATCATGTATAATCAAATCGTCTATTTGTAGATGATTTGATTATATCTCCTTTCTTGCTTTTTCTTTTGGATATTTCATTGTCTTTTTTGACAGTGATATAATATAAATGCACTGTGGATTTGTTCCT